>Ga0114904_1000642_pt1 | contig 18552 bp, 21 predicted proteins | sample MalvirDeepMed_s6_FD_83498 | JGI IMG/M metagenome (GOLD analysis project Ga0114904, IMG submission 83498) | Marine viral communities from the Global Malaspina Expedition - Malaspina viral metaG DeepMed_s6 | ecosystem: Environmental > Aquatic > Marine > Oceanic | place: Mediterranean Sea... | reverse complement strand
TCGGTCACCACCACCGGGGAAACGCTCGTGGGGTTGGCTGCGAAAGAGAGTTGACAGCGCGACGCGGCGATCCCTATGTTGCCGCTACAGGCCTCATGCTCCGAGTGCTCTCCCGAAGAGGGATAGATACCGGAGCGGGTGGGCGGCGAGGATGGGTTCGAACGCCACATCTGACACGCCTGCACTGTGTCCCAAGCCCCGCCATCGTGCGGGGCTTTGTCGTTTCTAGGCTATGGGCATAGCTGCTTAGCATAGGCATGGCGCTTCTCGTTTGGAGATCCATCACATGTCCGATCAAGGTTTCCCAAATGGGACGGCTTAAAGCGATGCCCTCGCGGCTCGCTGCTCCTGCGCCGCGGCTCGGGCGCGCGCCGGGTGATGAGCGTGGCCGTGATGCTGAGCGCGCCAAGCTCAAGCCTTGGCGCACTTGGTACACGTCGAAGCGATGGAAGAACCTGCGCCGGAAGATCCTGACGCGCGACGGCTACACCTGTCGTCAGACCGGCGTTGCGCTCTCGGGCAAGTCACCGGCGCCGCACAGCCCAGTGATCGATCACATCCAGCCCCACAACGGCGATCCTTCGCTGTTCTGGGATGAGAGCAACCTGCAGGCGGTGAGCAAGGCCTGGCACGACAGCGAGAAGCAGCGTCAGGAGCGCGCCGCCGGCGCGTAGTGCCCCTCCCGCCCCGCCTCCCGGTGGGGGTGGGGTGGGTCAAAAGTCAGGGATCAGCCAAAGCCGCTAACCCGCCCCACACTAAGCGAGAGATTTTTTTCCCGATGGCTGACGAAAATCAGGGCGGCGAGCCCGACCTCGATCTGTTCGGCCAGCCGATGACGCCGCTGCGTGACCGGCGCGGCCGAAAGAGCTTCAAGAAAGACAAGGAAAATCAGGACTTTGTGGCTGTTCGCGCCGCGTCTGGTTGGTCTCAGGCGAGGATCGCCGAGGCGCTCGGATGCGATGAGAAGACCCTGCGCAAGTATTTTTCCCGTGAGCTTTCCGGCGGGGCCATGATCGTCGAGGGAATGTGTCTCGACGTGATGCTGCGTCGGGTCCGCGAGGGGCACATGCCGAGCGTGCGCATGATGCTCGACCGCCTCGAGGACGCGGCGAGGTCGCCGGCGCCGAGCCAACCGGCGGCCGAGGATGAGGCCGAGGACGCAAAGCCGCTCGGCAAGAAAGAGAAGAAGCTTGCCGAGGCCGCGCAGCCAGTGGCGGGGTATGGCGATCTCTATGCCAGGCTCGATGCCAAGCGCCGCGGTGGTAGCGGGCGAGAGCATTGAGCGATCTGTCTTGGGCAGCGTGCCCGGATTGGTGGGAGAAGCTGCAGGCCGGCGCAACGCCGATCCCCGCGCTCGACCTCGATGAGGATCTGGCCGAGATCGCGGTCGACCTTTTCAACAAGCTGGTCGTGCCCGACATCCCGGGCCAGCCGACGATGGGCGAGGTTGCCGAGGAGTGGGCGCGCGATATCGTCCGCGCGGCTTTCGGCTCGGTCGATGCGACCACCGGCGCGCGCCAAGTGGGCGAGCTATTCACGCTGGTGCCGAAGAAGAACACCAAGACCACGCTCGCCGCGTGCCTGGGGCTCATCGCCCTGCAGATGAACACGACCCCGAATATTCGGGGCGTTGTGGTCGGGCCGACGCAATCGGTGGCCGATACCTGTTTCGGGCAGATGTCGGGAATGATCGATGCCGATGAATGGCTCTCGCGGCGCTTCAAGGTGGACGCCCACAAGAAGGAGATCACCGATCACTTCCCCGACCCGGAAACGGGCCGGCCGCTCAAGGCGAAACTCAAGGTCACCTCTTTCGATCCGGCGGTGACCACCGGCGGCATTCCCGCGTTCGCCATCCTCGATGAGCTGCACGTCATGGCCGAGCGGCACTATGCAACCCGCGTGATCGGCCAGATCCGGGGCGGGATGATCACCAACCCGCAGAGCCTCTTGATCATCATCACGACGCAAAGCGAAATCCCGCCGCAAGGCGTGTTCAAGAGCGAGCTGGAATATGCGCGCCGGGTGCGCGACGGGGAAATAACCGAGGATGTGCGCATGCTGCCGATCCTCTACGAGTTCCCGAAGGAGCTGCAGGCCGACAAGCGCCAGCTCTGGAAGGATCCGAAGTTCTGGCCGGCGGTCCTGCCCAACCTCGGCGCCTCGATCACGATTGAGCGTCTGATACCCGAGTTTCGGAAGGCGGTGGAAACCTCCGAGGAGGAGCTGGCGCGGTGGGCGAGCCAGCACCTCAACATCGAGATCGGCCTCGGCCACGCCACCGGCGGGTGGGCCGGCGCCAGGCACTGGCTCGCGGCGGCCGATCCCGATCTGACGCTCGACGAACTGCTCGACAGCTCCGAGGTTTGCACGGTCGGCATCGATGGTGGTGGCCTCGATGACCTCCTCGGCCTGGCCATCATGGGGCGGCATCGGGAAACGAAACGCTGGCAGCTCTGGTGCGCCGCTTGGGTGCATGAGGTCGGGGTCGAGCGGCGCAAGGTGATCGCCGAGAAACTGCGCGACCTGGCCGCCGAGGATGCGCTCACGATCTGCACCGAGCCGACGCAGGACGTGGCCGAGCTCGTCGAGATCGTGGCGGATGTGCATGAGCGCGGGCTGCTCCCCGAGCGGGGCGGCGTCGGGCTCGACCCCGAGGGGGTCGCGGCCATCGTGGATGAGCTGCAGCTCGCCGGCGTGCCGCACGACACGCTCGCGAGCGTCACGCAGGGCTACAAGCTCAACGGCGCGATCAAGGGCACAGAGCGCAAGCTCTTCGACGGAACACTCGGCCATGCCGGGCAACCGCTGATGTCCTGGTGCGTCGGCAATGCAAAGACTGAGGCGAGAGGTAACGCGGTGATTGTCACGAAAGCGGTTTCCGGGGCGGGCAAGATTGATCCGCTCATGGCAACCTTCAACGCGGTGTACCTGATGAGCCTCAACCCGCAGGCCGCGCCGCGCAAGGATATCTCGGGCATGCTCGAGCAGCCCGTGGGGGTGTTCTGATGCTGCGCCGGATGGTGAACAAGGCGGTGGGGCGCCTGGTGAGGAACGCGCTGGCCGACGGCGAAAGCGGATGGGTCAACCTAACGGCAGGCGAAAACCCCTGGCCGATTGCCGGGCACGCGAGCAAGGCGGGCAAGACGGTGAGCGCCACCTCAACGCTCTCGATCTCGGCGGCCTGGGCATGCGTCACCCGCAATGCGCAGCTCATCGGCTCGCTGCCGGTGGCGCTCTACGAGCGGCAGAGCAACGGGAGCCGGGCGCGCATCGAGCCCGAGCTGGCGGAGATCCTGACCCACTCGCCCAATGCCGAGCTGACCGGCATGGAGTTCTGGGAGGCGAAGGCCGCTCATATTCTCCTGCAAGGAAACAGCTACGCCGAGAAGCTTTTTGTCGGCCGGCGGCTGGTCGGCCTGCGGCCGCTGTTCAACGTGACGCCGAAGCGGCGCGCCGATGGCCGGTTCGAGTACAGGGTGACCGAGAACGGCAAGAGCTACACCCTGCCACCGGACAAGGTGTTTCACGTTCGCGGCTTCGGCGGCGGCGATGGGATCGGCATGAGCGCGATCAAGTTCGGGGTGCAGAGCTTCGGCTCGGCGCTCGCCGCTGACGAGACCGCCGGCCGGGTGTTCCAAAACTCGATGATGCCCTCGGGTGTTTTGAGCAGCGAGCAGTCGCTCAATCAGGAACAGCGCACCCAACTGCAGAGCCTACTGGCCAGCTACGTCTCGAGCGACAAGGCCGGCAAGATCCTCACCCTCGAGGCGGGGCTCAAGTTCGCGCAACTGCAGATGAGCCCCGAGGATGCGCAGCTCCTCGAGACCCGGCGCTTTCAGGTCGAGGATGTGTGCCGCTGGTTCGGCACGCCGCCGATGGTGATCGGCCACGCCGCGCAGGGGCAGACGATGTGGGGCACCGGCGTCGAGGCCATCATGCTCGCTTGGCTCACGCTGGGCATCAACCCGATGCTGCGCCGCATCGAAGCGCGCGTACAGAAGGATCTCATCCCGCCCGAGAAGCGGGGCAAGTGGTTCCTCGAGTTCAACCGCGAGGCCATGCTGCAGATGGACAGCAAGGCCAAGGCCGAATTCCTCTCGAAGATGGTTTCGGGCGGGATCATGTCGGGCGACGAGGGCCGCGACAAGCTCAACCTGCCCCGACGCGGCGGCGCCGCCGACGAGCTGCGCGCGCAGGTGGCCACCGCGCCCATCGACACTCTCGGAAAGGAAAGCCAATGACCAAGCGCAACCTCCCGCGCGTGAGCCTCGGCGCGCGTCCCGGCGTCAAGTCCGACATCGCGCCCAAGGCTCTCGAACGATGGAGCCCGGACGTGCGCGCCGCGGTAGAGGACAGCGAGGCGACGATCTCGGTGCTCGATCCTATCGGTGCCGACATGTGGGGCGACGGGGTGAGCGCCAAGCGGATCGCCGCGGCGCTGCGCTACATTGGCGAGCAGCCGGTCACCGTCAACATCAACAGCCCCGGCGGCGACTATTTCGAGGGGCTCGCGATCTACAACCTCCTGCGCGAGCACAAGGCCGAGGTCACAGTCAACGTGCTGGGTATCGCCGCCTCGGCAGCCTCGGTGATTGCGATGGCGGGCGATGAGGTGCGGATCGCGCGGGCGGGCTTCCTTATGATCCACAACACCTGGATCCTCGCCGCCGGTGATCGGCACGCGATGCGAGACGTTGCCGATTGGCTCGAGCCCTTCGATGCGACGGCCGTCGAGATCTACGGGGCCCGCACCGGCATCGATGCCGGCCAGATCGCCGAGATGCTCGACCGGGAGACCTGGATCGGTGGTCAAGCCGCGATCGATCAGGGGTTTGCCGATGGCCTCCTGCCGTCCGACCTGGTCGATCGCGCTGGCGATGATGAGCCCTCCGCCAGCCTGCGCGCCGAGCGCAAGTTCGATCTGCTCGCGCGCCGCGCGGGCCTCTCAAATTCCGCATCGCGCAGCCTCTTGCGTGAGCTGAAATCCGGCAAGCCTGGCGCTGCCGATACCGAGCCGCCGGGCGCGGCCTCTCTCGAGGGGGAGCTTTCGCAGCTCCTCGCAAAAGCAAAAACTCTCTGAAAGGTGACACGATGAAACGTGCAATGATGCCCGCGGCCTCGGTGGCCGCGCTCGCTCTGGCTGCGCCCGCGGCCGTGATCGGTGCCCCGCGTATGGATGGCGGCGGCGGCAACGTCGAGGCGCTGCTCAAGCAGGTGCAGCAGGAGCTGACCCGCGTCGGCGATGACGTGCGCAAGACCGCCGAGGAGGCGCTGCAGCAGTCGAAGAAAACCGGCGAGCTGACCGCCGAGACCAAGGCAAAGGCCGATGAGGGCCTCAAGAATTTCCACGAGCTTTCGGGCGCTGTGCAGAACCTGCAGGGCAAGCTGGAGGCGCTGGAGACCCGCAACCTCGATCTCGAGCAGGCGATGGCCGGCGGCGCCCGCCGCGGTGCCGGCGCGGCGCAGACCGTGGGCCAGGAGCTGGCCGCCAGCGACGAGCTCAAGGCCTATGTGAGCGGCGGCCTGCAGGGCAACCTCAACCTGCGTCCGCAGAATGCCATCACTTCGGTGGACGGCTCGGCCGGCGGCATGATCTGGGCCGATGAGGAGCGCGGTGCTCCGGTCGGCATGCCGCGCCAGCGCCTCGCGATCCGTGCCCTGCTCACCCGCGCGACCACCGAGAGCGACGTGGTGAAATACGCCAAGCAGGTGCTGCGCACCAACAATGCCGCGACCACCGCCGAGGGCGGCACCATGCCCGAGTCGGAATATGGCTGGGATCAGGCCGAGGCCAACGTGCGGAAGATTGCGCACGTCACGCACCTCTCCGATGAGGCCCTGGCCGATGCCGGTCAGCTGCAGGCCGCGGTCGACAGCGAACTGCGTTATGGTCTCGATCTCGAGGAGGAGGCGCAGATCCTCGCAGGTGACGGCACCGGGCAAAACCTCGAGGGCATGCTGAGCGTGGCCACCGCGTTCTCGGCGGCGGCCGGCCTGCCCAACGAAACCCGCATCGACCGGCTTCGCCTCGGGCTGCTGCAGGTGGCGCTCGCCAACTACGCCGCCAACGGGATCACCCTGCACCCGATCGATTGGGCGGCCATCGAGCTGCTCAAGGACACAACCGGTCGCTATATCTTCGGCAACCCCAACGAGCTGCGCACGCCGATGCTCTGGGGGCTCGACGTGGTGCCGACCCTCTCGCACTCGGCCGGCGAGTGGATGGCGGGCAACTTCGCGATGGCATCGACCCTCTATGACCGCCAGCAGAACGAGATCCTGATCTCCTCAGAGCATGGCACCAACTTTGTCGAGGGCATGAAGACCATGCGCGGCACCAAGCGCCTGGCGCTGGCGCACAAGCGTCCGGCCGCCCTGGTCACCGGCGATTTCACGTTCGTCTGATCGACGCTGACTGATCCGGCGGGCCCTGCGGGGCCCGCCTCGATCCCCTGACATTTGAGGAGGGCGTCATGCTCCTGAAGATGAAGCGCACGCAGAAAACCGTGCTCGGCACCCTGCGCATGGGCGTGCCCTACAGTTTCGATATGGCCAAGCCGGCGCACAAGAAGGTCGCGGACGACCTGATCAAGCGCGGCATGGCCGAAAAGACCACCAAGGCGGCACTCGACAAGGCGCTTGAGGATGACGCTGCAAAGCAGGCGGCTGCGCTCGCCGATGCCTCCGAGGGCAAGCCGGTGCCCTCCGCGGTCGGCGAACGCCTGGCGGCCAAGGCGGCCGAAGAGGCCGAAGCCAACGCCAAGGCCGCCGAGGAGGCCAAGGCCGAAAAGGCGGGCGGCAAAGCCGGGGGCGCCAAGTGAGCCAGATCACTCTCGAGGAAATCAAGGCGCACTGTCAGGCCGACGATTTCACCGATGATGATGTCCTGCTCGCGGATCTGCTGGGGGTCGCGGAAGAATATGTGCAGAAGCACGTCCGCCGCGACCTCGAGGCTGAGCTGCCCGGTGCCTGGCCGCCGGGGTGCGTGCATGCGGTCAAGCTTCTGGTCGCGTACTGGTACGGCAACCGCGCGGCGGTGGGGGATGGATCGAATTCCGAGGTGCCGATGGGCGTGCGTGATCTCCTCGCCCCGCATCGGGATCTGAGCGCATGAGCAAGGCACCGCATTTGCGTGAGCGCGTGGCATTCGACCGCCCGACACTCTCGCCCGATGGCTATGGTGGCCAGGTGAGCGGGTGGAGCGACGGGGCCGAAAGTCATGAGTGCCGCGCGGAGCTGATCTATCTGCGCGGCGGCGAAGCGGTCGAAGCGGCCCGGCTAGCCGGGCGCTCGGTCTACAAGGTGCGGGTGCGCCACTGCGCGCAAGCGCGCGAGATTACCGCCGATTGGCGCATGCGAGATCTGCGCCGCGGCGCCGAGTACAACGTGCGCGAGGTCGACACTATCACAGATCGCGCGTGGATCTTTCTGGTGGTCGAGAGCGGGGTGGCGGTATGAGCGCGAGCGCCGAGCTGCAAAAGGCGATCCTCGATCACCTCCTCGCCGATCCTGCGGTGTCCGGCTTGATCGGAGACCGGCTCTATGATGGTGCCCCGAAGGATGCGCCTTATCCGCACGCCGAGTTCGGTCCGAGCGATTTCGTGCCCGAGCGCGGCACATGTCTCACGTCCCGGATCGAAACACTGCAGATCGACGTGTGGGCTCGAGATGCCGGCCGCAAGCGGATCTGTGGGACTGTGGTCGATGCGATGCACGCAGCACTTGACGACACCGCGCTTCCCATCGCGGCGCCTTACCGGATCGTGACGCTTGAGGCCTCGGGGCGCACCATGCCCGACCCTGACGGGATCACCTGGCACGGCATCGTCACCGTGACCGCCGAGGTGGAGACACGCTGATGGTGGAGGGGCTTGGCGAATGGAAGCGCAAATGGGGATCTCTCCCCGGCCAGCTGCGGGATGAGATCATCCGCACCCTCGAGCAGAACGCCGAGGAGCTGGTCGCCGAAATGAAGCAAAATGCGCCCGAGCTAAGCGGCACGCTGCGCGAGAGCATCGGCTGGACATGGGGCGATGCACCCGCGGGATCGATGGCCATCGGGACGGTGCGCGGCGGCGATGAGGCGCTGCAGATCACGATCTACGCCGGCAATGAGAAGACGATCGTGAAGAACAAGAGCGGCGGCAAATTCCAGCTCGCCAAGCTGCAGGAGTTCGGCACCAAGAATATGGCCGCCAACCCGTTCTTCTACCCGGTCTATCGGCTTCGCAAGCGCCGGCTCAAATCGCGGCTCACGCGCAACGTCAACAAGGTGATCCGCAACCTTTAATCAAAGCACTCGGCGCGCACGAAGGCGCCATCGATGGCCCGCCCGGTGAGGAAGCAGAGATACACCGTCTCGCCCTCGCGGATGAAGGCTTCATGCGTGCGCGTATCGCCCTTGGTGCCGCCGGTGATCAACGGTGCCGAGCTGATCACCTCGCCGGCCTGTACGATCTCGGCTGACCGTTTCAGGCTGAGCTGACCGGCCATCGAAGTGGCTGGCAGAAGCACCGGGAGGACACAGAAAACTGTCAATCTCAGCATGGGAGGTTCCCTTGAAAATCAAGATGAAGCGCGATGCGCACCATCGCATCAGCGCCGCCGTATCGCAACACTACCGCAATGGCGGCGAGTACACCGTGCCTAAGGCCATCGGCCAGGCACTTGTCGAGCAGAGCGCGGCGGAGCCGATGCCTGCGAAATCCACCTCTGAAAAGGAGTAAGGGCCTATGGGCACCGGAACGCAAACCACGCGCCTCATCGTGCAAATCGGTGACGGCGGAGATCCCGAAACCTTCGCACATACCTGCGGCGCCAACACCTTCGGGGTCACGCTGACGAATAACCTGGGCGAGAGCACCGTTCTCGACTGCGACGATCCGCTCGATGTGCCGGCGGTGATCATCCGCCACCTCGAAAGCCAGGATACCGCCGTGACGATCTCGGGCATGGTCACCGCCGAGGCCTGGCCGGTCTGGCGCGCCTGGGCCGACAACGGCACCGAGAAAAACATCAAGATCCTGCTCGATGAGGCGGCCGCGCAGAATGGTGGTTTCTGGACCCTGCCGGCGTTCCTGGCGTCCGTGGAGCTGGGCAAAGAAAGCGCCGGCAAGGTGACGTTCAGCGCCACGATCTCGGGCGCCGGTCAACGCGTGTGGACCGACGCGACCTGATGGCCGAGGTGATCAGAGAGTGGGCCGGGAAAGACCGTCTTTTCCGGCTCGACCTCGGCGGCGTGCTCGAGGTCGAGGAGGCGTGTGGCGGTGAGGGCATCGGCGCGATCTTCCTGCGCCTATCCTCGGGAAAGTTCCGTGTGCATGAGGTTTACAGCATTCTGCGCATCGCCCTCATCGGCGGTGACGAGAACAAGGTTTCGGCCAAGCATCTGCTCGAGAAGCATTTCGACCGTACACCTTACTCGGAGAATGCCGCGCTCGCCGGCGAGATCATGATCGCGCTGATGGTGGGCGTCGAGGAGGGCGCGGGCGGCGAGTCCGAGGATCCGGCGCCGATCAAGTTCTCGGAAATCGCGCAGATCTGCCGGGTCTTCCATATGTCGCCGCATGATCTCAAGGCGATGACCTATGCCGAGTTTGTCAATCTGGTGGCCGGCTTCAACGCCGCGAGCCCGAAGAAGGCTGAGCCGCCGACCGTTGAGGAGTTCGAGGAAATCCTCGCGCGGCACGAACCGGAGGCGCTCAAGTAATGGCGAACACCGACACGCAGCTCTTGCTCCGCCTCTCGGCGGATGTGTCCCGCTTTCAGAAGCAAATGTCCCGCATAATGGACGCAGGCGAAGCGGCTGCGATCGGTGTCGAGGAGCGCTTTCGGGCGTCCAACCGCCGCATGGCGCAGACCGCCGAGCAGAGCGGACACGCCATCGCCAAGGAAATGGACCGCCTGCGCGCCAAGTATGATCCTCTCTTCGCCGCATCGAAGCGCTATGAGGCCGAGCTGGGCGAGTTGAGCCGTGCGCATAAGGTCGGGGCGCTCTCGACGCAGCAGCACGAGGCCGCGCTCGAGCGGCTTAATGCCGAGTTTGCCCGAACGACCGGGAATGGCCAAAAGATGGCGGCCGCCGGCCAGGACGTGAGGCGCTCAATGAGCGGTATGGGTGGCGGCATCCAGAACGTCGCATATCAGATCGGCGACTTCGCCACGCAGGTCGGGGCCGGCACATCGGCCTCGATGGCTCTTGGCCAGCAGCTCCCGCAGCTCCTCGGGGGGTTCGGAGTGATGGGCGCCGTGCTTGGCGCGGTGGTCGCGGTCGCGGTGCCCCTTGGTGCAGCACTGCTCTCGACGGGCGATGCCTCGGAAACGCTCGAGGAGCAGATCACCGAGTTGCGCAGCTCAGTCGATGAGTATGTGAGCGCGGTGCAAGATGCCGCTCTGCCGACCGCCGAGATTGCGGAGAAATATGGTGCGGCGACCGAGGCCGCGCGTGAATTTGTCCGCGCCCTGCGTGACGTATCCGAAGCGAACGCCCGTGAGGCGGCCAACGCGGCGCTCGACCGGGTGGCGCGCCAGTTCGGCGGTTTCGATGATGTGCAGCGCGGGCCGCAGCAGATGATGCAAGGTTGGACCGAGCTGACCAAGACCATCGAGGAGATGAGCAAGGCGCTTGGGATCACGAAGGCGCAGGCCGAGGCGCTGGCTCCAGCCTTCGAAAGGCTCGATGAGACGGAGGGCGCAAAGGAGCGTACCGAGGCGGCGGAGGCGCTGCTTGACGCGCTCGAGGATGCGCTGGGGCCGGCGAAAGAGATGACGAAAGAGCAGCGAGCGGTTTACGAGAATATCGCGCTCTCGGCCGACGAAATGGCCCGCTTTGTTGGAGCCTCAGATGGCGCGAGCGCCGGGATCTCTGCCGCGGCGAGTGAGGCCGCGCGCCTCGCGGATGAACTCGGACGCGCTGTCGAAAACGCCATCGAGCTGGCGGCGCAAGGGATCTCCGATGCCACGCGCGCACGCATCGAGTATGAGTACCGCGACGACTGGAGGGGCAGGACGGCCGCGCTCGCAAATGAGCGGTTTAACGCGCAAAGCGATCTTCCGGCTGATGCTGATAGCACTATCAAGAACGTTGTCGAGGGCGAGCGTCGCGAGTTCGTGCGCGCGGCGGTCGAGGCGGAGGAATACCGCCAGCGTCTCATCGCTTGGCGTAAGGAGCAGGCGAAATCCGGGCGCTCAGGTCGCAGTAGCGGCGGCTCGCGCTCGGGTGGCCGTAGTGGAAGGCAGGTCGAGCCGCTTTTCGCGCAGAGCGACAAGGAAATGCAGCAGATCGAGCGCATCATCGAGATGATCGGCAAGACCTCTGCCGAGGTCTCCGAGCTGCAGGCGCGCTATGAGCTGCTCGATGAGGCAAAGAAGCGAGGCCTTGATCTCGACGCAGAGCAGGCCGCAAGCGGTGAGACGCTGCGCCAGCAGATCGAACGCCAAGCGCAGGCGGTCGGCGATTTGACCGCGCAGTATGACCAGGCCAGCGAGCGGGCTCAGTTCTTCGAGGGGCTGCAAGATCAGCTCACGAGCGGGTTCATCGACGCCATCGTCGAGGGCGAAAACCTTGCTGGCACGCTCGAGAACCTGGCCAAATCGCTCGCGAAGGCCGCGCTGCAGGCGGCGCTCTTCGGATCGGGCCCGATGGCCGGGATCATGGGCGCGTCGGGTGGTGGCGGCCTCTTTGCTACGCTCACCGGTGGTCGAGCTGCGGGGGGCACCGTCCGTGCGGGGGGGCTTTATCAGGTAAATGAGCACGGAAAGGAGTTGTTCGCCCCGGCTGTGAGCGGTCGCATTCTCAGCGCGCAGCAAACCAAGGAAGCCCTCGCAGAGTCTGCGCCCAATCGTTCAGGCGCTGCCACTATCACGCAGTCGATCAGTATCGACGCGCGGGGCGCGCAGGCTGGCGTAGCAGAGCAAATCGCTCAGCAGATGGAGCGTATGCGTCCTCAGTTCCGTGCTGATGCTGTCGCGGCTGTCTATCAGTCGAACAAGGAAAGGCCGCTTCGATGAGCGTGAATGTCTACGCGTGGCCTCCAGTCTCGCTGCAGGGTTGGATGTGGTCGCTTTCGGACCCGATCCAGCGAAGCCGCTCTATCATCACCGGCGCGGAGTACATTTCGGCTGGGCAGCGTCGCCGACGAATGGTGGCCATGGAAGTCGCTGGTATCGGCAAGAGCCGAATGGATGCCGGGTACATCGAAAGCCTGATTGAGCTTCTGAAGGGCGGTCAGAATTGCGTGCGACTGCATAGCTGTAGGATCAACCCGCGCGGCGGTGTCGCGGCGAGCTTGCTCCGGTCGCAACGCCTTGAATGGAAGTCGGGGACAACCGACCTTGATTGGACTGCCTCGGGCACGGAATTGATTTGGTATACGGGAACCATTCTCACTGGAACGTCGGGGACTGACGCCGCTGGGTGGCCGATCATAACAGTGTCGGGTTTGCCCCCAGACAGCCTCGTTGCAAAGCCTTCCGAGTTCATCGCGATATTTGCCGATGAGAGCGATACGGTCGGCGCGACCTATCGTGTCCTTTCACCTGCCTATTCGAACGCAAGTGGCGTTGCCGTCATCCGTCTGCACGAGGATCCCGGCATTCTTTCCGGGGTGCGAGTAAACTTGCGGGCCCAAGAGACCGCGGTCTTTCGTCCTGTGACGATACCAAGCTCTATTCAGCCGGCTGCGGGAAACTGGTCCTACTCTTGGGAATTCCGCGAGGTCTTCGAGGATGAGGTGGGGCCGGGCGGCTTCGTGGAGGTTAACCCATGGACGTGAACAAGGGCGCGAAAATGACCAAAGAGAAAGCGACTAACGTGGCGGATCAAAGCTCAGCGGCTGATCCAGCATTTCATGAAGCAGAGCACGATCAGTCTCGGCTACTGCTCCTAGAGCGTCGAGTGCGCGAATTAGAAGCGCAGATCGAACAGCTCCCAGCGAGGGTTCTGCGTCATCGGCAAGAGGTAGGGAAACTGTAACCTCGATGAGCGGAGAGCCTTCTCCCGGGCTGGCCTCCGTCATTCCGAAGCGAACGCGGGCCGAAACGTAGGCGCCCAAGCTGTCGCGTCTCATGGTGATGTCGTTCACCTGCACCAAGTCGAACATTCTCTGATCCCTCTCAAAATGTACGGCGCAAAGCTCACAGCGCGCTGCGCATTGGTCAACGATTCTTGAGGAACCTTTCATGGCAATAGAGCGCACCATCGACGCGGCCACGCTGGCGGCGATCAGCGACCAGGCGGGCTTCTATCCCATCGTTCTGTTCTTCGTGGACTGGCCGGGCTCGCCTGTCTACGCGCACACCAATCTCGGGGCGCTCTCGTGGGCCGGCCAGACGTGGAACGGCGTCGGCCGCGTGGGGCAGGTCAGCCTGCCGGGCGATACCTACGGCATGGCGCAGCAAGAGGCCTCTCTGGCGCTGCTGGGGCTCGGCGACGAACTTGACGACTATCTCGACGTGGACGCGCGGGACCGGGACGCGCGGGTCTATTTCGGGGCCGTGACCGCGCGCGACGGCAACAGCCTGATCGGCGAGCCGTTCGAGGTCTTCTCGGGCACGATCAACGGGCTGAACGACATGACGCAGGCGACCGACGAGGGACGCACGCGCGGCGTGCAGGTGCCGCTTGCCTCGGGGCCGTCGCAGCGCGCCAAGGCCGGCGTCTATCACAGCTTCCAGGACCAGTCGTCTCGCTTCCTCGGCGACACCGCGGGGCGGCTGCTGATCAACTCAGAGCGCGAAGGGCAGCGGCACCGTTGGCCCGAGTGATCACGGCGGAGGAGGTGGTGGAAGCTGCCTTTGACGCGATGGATGGACCTTTCGACTGGGCCGGGGCGCAGGACTGCTCAGCGACCGCCTGCGCGGCGTACCAGCGCCTGACGGGTATCGACCTGATGTTCGACCTGCACGGGGCCTATCGCAGCCAAAGCGAGGCGCTGGCGCTGATCAAGCGGCGCGGCGGGTTCCTAAAGGCATGGGCCGACCAGATGGCCCTGTGCGGCCTCTCTGAGTGCGAGCCGAAGACCGGCGCAATCGGGATCATTCACACCGAGAACATGGTCGGGCGTTCGCTCGGCCTCTGTGTCCGCCCCGGCCTGTGGGTGGCGAAGTCACCGAAGGGGGCGGCGATGACCCCCGCGAACGTGGAGCGTTGTTGGAATGCGTAAGTGGATGCTGCTGAGCGTTTCGGTGATCGGCCTGCTGGGCGCGCCCGAACCGGCGGAGGCCGAGCCAGTGACGGCTGTGGCCGCGCTGGTGGCGAATGGCGTCGGTTTCTGGTCGGCCGTCTCAGCCACCTACGGGGCCTTTGCCACCGCGGCGCTTGAGATCGGCGCGTCGTTGGTGCTGTCCACGGTGGGCGCGGCGCTCACGCGGCAGATGCCCAGCACACCCGAGCTAAAGCGGGAGTTCCCGGTGCGGACCTCGCTGCCGGGCAAGCGCTACGTCTACGGCCACACGCGGATGACAGGGACGCCCGTGCCGTGGCGGGTGCGTGGCCGGGACCTGATCGGGTGCATCCTATTCAACAGCCGCCCGTCCGACGGGTCGAACTTCTCCATGACGATCGATGGCAGGAAATGTGTCTTTGTCGATGACGTGACGGGTGATGAACTGACCGATCCGGCGGACTGGACCAACCTCTACGACTTCTCGAGCCTCGGCCAGATGGTCAAGATAACGGAGAAGTGGCCGGGCTTCGAGGTGGGCGACAACCTGATCCGGGTGTGGATCGGTCTCGGGGATCAGACCTCGCCGCCGGACTGGGTGCTGTCGCGCGTGCCGGAGTTCTTCCAGGCGACGGACGGCTGGCAGGGCCAGACGGTCATGTGGTGCAAGATCGACGCCGGTGGCAGCTTGGAGAAGCGGCAAAAGCGCTGGCCGAACCCCGAACCAATCATCGAAATGGAGATGGGCTGGTCGATGGTCTGGGATCCGAGCGACCCCTCGCAGGACAAAGATGATCCCGACACCTGGACGTTCTCTGACAACCAGGCGAGGTGCCTGCTGGACGCCGTGCGGCAGAACCCGCTTCGGGCCTATACGAGCGAGCAGCTTGTCGAGGACACATTCACCGGCGCGGTGCCTCTTGCGGACGAGGACGTGCTGCGCTGGTTCGACACGCAGAACGCCGGGTCGAACGTCTACGAGAAGCGCTACCGCGTGGCCGGCGTGATCGACTGGAGCAAGGGCGAGCTTCTCGACCTCATCCAGCCGCTGGCCGACGCCGGGGCGGGGCGGCTGGCGGTGGTGGGCGGAAAACTCTCCTACATCCCCGGCGAATACCAGGCGCCGGTCTACACCATGACCGACATCCTCGATGACACCGGCATCGACTTCCAGCGCCTCGGATCGCGCCGGGATGTGCCTTATGCGATCAAAGGGTCTTGGACCTCGGAAGAGCAGGAGTTCGGTACGGCAGAGCTCGAGCCCTACGTGATCCCCGGCGGATCGACGCGCACCGACGAGATCGAGGACATGGCGTTGCCGATGATCCCGAGCGGGACGCAGTGCCAGCGCGTGGTCAAGATTGCCGCGATGCGCCGGGCCGCGCAGAAGCGGCTCACCTGCGTGCTGCCGCCGAGCGCGATCAAGCTTCTGCCGGGGTCCGGGGTCACCGCGGCGCTGCCATCCCCGTTCGGTCGCATGAACGGCACATGGCAGGTGGAAGAGGCGCAGGCGGGCGTTTGGCTGCAGGATGGAGAGGACGGCAAGGTCGCGTTCCGCGTCCCGGTCACGCTGAAAGAGGATGGGCCCTTGGTCTACGCGTGGGACCCGGAATCCGAAGAGCGGGAAATCCAGACACAGAGCCTGACCGACGAGGACGTATTCCTTGGCACCGTGCAGAACCTCACCGCGCAGACGGTCGAGTTGAACACCGGTGGCGCGATCGTGCTCATGATCGAATTCGATTTCGATCCGGTCACCGACTACGTGATCGATGAATACCAGGTCTCCTGGCGAGAAGACGGTGAGATGAACTTCATCCCGCTGCCCGACATCCCGAGCAGCGCTATTGACGACGACGGCAATGTCTCCGGCCGGTTCGGACCTGTCGAGTTCGGGAGGGCCTATGATCTCGGCGTCCGCGCCGTGGGGCCGACCAGCGAGGGGCTTTGGTCCTACGTGCTGGGCATCGTGGCGGGGCTCGAGCTTTCGGGTGTCAGCGCCACCGGCGGGCCGGCGCAGGTCGAGGCCAGCGGAACCGCCCCTGACATCGAGTATTTCAAGGGCGTTCGCCTCTACCGAGCGGCAACTGGCGACCCGTTCTCGAGTGCTGTCCAGGTCGGAGACGACATCGAGGTTCCGCCGAATGGCGCCTTCACTGTCACCTTCGGCAATCCGAACTCCGCCAACCTGATGATCGGAAGCGACTTCTCCAATGCCGGCGATTGGAGTGCCACCAACGGCTGGCAGGTTTCCGGTGGGGTCGCCGAGCACAACCTGTTCGGTGGGTCGGGGACGATTTCGCAGAGCCCTGCACTTGTGGCGGGTGAAGACTACCGCCTGGTGGCGGATCTGATCGACGCGACCGGCTCTGGCGCGCTCCATTTCAGGCTGACCGGCGACACAGACGTTGATGGCGCAAACTTCACGTCAGACGGGATGAAGGTCGAGATCCTGACAGCGCCGGCGAACCCGACCAGCGCGGGCATCTATGCCGAGAACTCAATGCAGGCGACCGTTGATGACTTCGCGGTCTACGCCGTGACCGCTGACGACCTTCCGCCCGGCGAGGCGGATTTCTGGCTCGTTCCGTACACCACGACCGGGACCAACGGGACGCCCTCGGCGCTCGGAACCCTCACCATCACCTAAGAGGCATCTGACATGGTAGTACCTACCGTCTCGGTCCCGACCACGGGCACCGACCCAAAAGTCGCGACCAAAGAGGATCTGGAAACTCAGATCAATGCGGCTCTCGCGGAGAACCACGGCAACACAGAGGCCCACAAGGCCGACGCTGGAAACCCGCACGGAACGACGGCCGAGCAGGTCGGGCTGGGCAGTGTGAACAACACCTCAGACGCGGACAAGCCGGTTTCAACAGCTCAACAGGCCGCGCTCAATCAGAAAAGCGATGCATCGGATATGACCGCAACACGTCTTGAAGCTGAGGCGGGTCAGTCGATCAGGGCTGACGGGATTGTCCCACTTCTCACGGATGCCGACGGTGCGGTCCTCGAGTGGTTCGATGCCGTTACCGGTTTGCGCTACGCCGTCGCGCAGAAGGATCTGGGTTGGCGTGGACTGAACATCAACGGTCGCGTGCCGCTGCTGCGAGATGCCGGCGATGATCCCGCGCTGTGGCATGATCTTGCGCAGGACGAAATCGCGGCGGCACGCCCCATCGTGGGGGCGTCTCGCCTGCAGGCTCAGGGCGGCCTGATGCCCGGCGAGTTGCAGGAGCACCGGCCCGTCGCGGGGTGGCGCGGCGGACAGCATGTGCGACTTGCACCGATGTTTTCGCCGTCTCGCGTGACCGTCATGGCCGACGGTCACGGCATCAAGCAGCTCTTCGTCGTGAGCGAGAATGAGAATTTGGGCACCGATTTCGCGCGGCAGCTCACCTACTGCCAGAAGGATGTCACCGGCTTCGAGTGGCTTCGGCTTCCGACGCTCGACGAGCCGGGTCTCGTGTCGTTCACGCACGCGGATTTTGTGAACACCCGCGCCCGCCACAGAATTGGGCGGGTCGAAGTGCCGATCGCAATTCCCAGCACTGAACAACCGGTTCACATGGTCTTTCTCGGGACCATTGGGCAATCGAATTCTGTCGGCGCAGGGTCCGACGGCGGGGGACCGGACGACAGCATCGAGGGGCCGCAAACGGTCAATGCGCCGATGGTCGAGCCTTTCCTTGCCTTTGGGGGGCGTGTTCTGATGTTCAACGGCGGCACTCTCCCCCATCAGTCCGGGGTGCAAGGCGACTTCCGAGACATTGCCATTGACCCGGCGCAGCTCGCCAGCTTCGAACCGGCGCGCGAGGGTGCTTCCTCCACCGAGCCGGACAGGGAAACGTTCTGCACGTCAATGGCGCTCGGCCTCAATGGCCCGCGCGGCTTCGATGGCACGAACTACGTGCTGACGGGGTCGTTCGGTTTTGGCGGAAGCAGTTTCGCGGAGCTGGTTTCCGACGACGGCTTCGCGACCCGTCAGCAAGCCTATCTGAACCTCCTGACTGCCGTTCAGCAGGCATTCGACCTCTGCGCCGCGCAGGGAATCACAATGGAAGCGCACGTCGTCTGGGATCAGGGCGAGGCGGACCATTCCACGCCGGTAGATGACTATCGCGATTACATGGTCGAGTTTCAGGCGGATGCAGCCGCGCAGATTGCCGCAATCACTGGGCAAGCTGCCGCGCCGAAGCTGTTCATCGCTCAGACCGTCCGGACCAAGGTGGCGACGAACCTGCCTTGCAACTCTGCGCTAGGGCAGCTGCAGGCCGCGCAGGACGTGGCAGACATCCACCTCCTGCCGCCGGCATACTTCACCGATTTCTACGGAGATGATGTGCACTACAAGGCCACCGAGCATCAGTGGCGGGGCTCGCTC
>Ga0114904_1000627_pt1 | contig 18780 bp, 19 predicted proteins | sample MalvirDeepMed_s6_FD_83498 | JGI IMG/M metagenome (GOLD analysis project Ga0114904, IMG submission 83498) | Marine viral communities from the Global Malaspina Expedition - Malaspina viral metaG DeepMed_s6 | ecosystem: Environmental > Aquatic > Marine > Oceanic | place: Mediterranean Sea... | reverse complement strand
GGCGAGGCAGAACAGCCTAACTTCCGATCTGGGGTTCTGGACAGCGAACGACGGATCCCCGCGGAAGGTTTTGAGTGACATGGCAAAGGTGACTGCGCGCATTGCGCGCCGAAGTTGCTTGGGACTGTGTAATCGCGCAGCGCACTCGAGCATCCCTGCCCCGCGTCGCGCTCGGCCTATCAGCTTTTCGGATATTTGTTCGTCACCGGTTTTGCCAAGGGTTTGCACAAGTCTCGTCCCGCAAACCTGACAGTCAAATGCCCAGGCCCGCCTCCAATGCCTGAGTGAAAGGCCCTCCCTGGAGCATCGCAGGCAATGCTGGAATGGCATCTGGGCCGTCAGCAAGGCTTCTCCTGGCGTCATTGCCGGAAAGGTCAAAGACCGCACGACATCTGGGTCGACACGCGCGGCGTTGGCAATTTTCTCCGCCGCAGCCGCGTCGACGTTGAAATCCAAGGCGGTGCCATGCACGTAATCGATTTGTATATGAGCCAGCAGTTCCGTGTCATCACAGTAGTTGGTCGCAGCCAGCCGAGATAGCCAACCTGACAACAGCTCGTCTGGCAGCGGCGTGACAGTTTTCGGCAGCGGGCGCGGCTTCACACCCCGGACTTTTCCAGCCGCCGATGGGAGTTTGCATGGCGCGACCAAACCGGTGTCCATTTCGCGATCGCGTCATCAGTGATGCATTCCTCACCTGTGCCAATGGCGTCTATGGAAAGATCCTTGATCAGGGCGAAGATGCGCGAGGTCACCCCACCGGTCAGCGCAAGTATCTGCTTGAGCGACTTGACCTTCAGATTGGATTTCTTCTCGAGAGGCATTGCCGCGATGAGTGTCTGGATCATGTCCGAGAACTCGGCATCGTCGCGCCAGTTTGGCAGGTGATGTTCGTCCAGCCGCCTGGCAAGCTGGATATCACCACGGATGGCATCGACGGCCTCGCTGACCCCGAGGCAGACCAGCGATACTTCGAGTTCATTGCTGAGATACCGCAGAACATTGAGAAAGCGGCGCTGTTCGCGGTGGGTCCCGGCCAAGAGGTTGTGAACCTCGTCGATCATGATCATCCGAAGGCCAAGGTCGCGTAGGAGCGCGATGACGCGGACTTCGAGGGAAGCCACATTTTGAGCGCGGGCGCTCAGTGCCGTCGCCGGGGCGCCGACGGCGGCCAGGATGTGCAGGTAGAACCGCCGTTCGTCGGGTGCGGGCGGCGCTTGCAACAGCAGCAGCGGTGTGCGGGTAATGCCTGACGCAGGATCGTAGTCTGGTGCGTACTTGCGCGACAGGTTTCGGGCGATCATCGTCTTGCCGATCCCGGAGGCACCATGCACAAGAAGCCCAGGCATACGGGTTTGCCGTGGCGCTTCGATCAGACCCTGCAAGCGGTCCAACACCTGTTCGGCCCGCGGAAAGCCGATCCAGATATCCGATTGAATGAGGGCGATCCGACCGTCTTCCTCAGTTGTCCTTGCCCTCAATTCACCATCTCTCCACCTTGAACAATGGGCGCGATGTATCACCCGTGTCGATCGGGCGCAGCCCTTCGGTTGTCGAGACAGCCGAGTTGGCACCCTCCAATGTCCCTTTTCTTTCACGGGATCGGCGTTCGGCCTTCGTCAGGCCCCGGCTTTCAGTCTCGATCTGGCGTTGCTGTCTGATCAGCTCAGCCAGGACCAGCTCATTGGACCCGGACTTGCCAAGGGCACGGGCCTTCCTCATGGCTTCGCGATATTCCCAGAGGGACACAGGCGGAATTTCAAGGTTCCTGTACCGTGCCTCAACATATCGGTGATCGTCGAGTTCAACCCAGATCATTGAGATATCGCGAGGATCGTAGCGAACAACCACCTTTCCATCGCCGCGCCCAATGTGGCCTGCAAGGGCATCGGACCAGTACCGTATCTGGAACAGATGGATGCCGTCACGCCTGACTTTGCGCAGTTCGCTGGGCAGGAAGCTCACTTGAAAGGCTTCCATCTCGAAGGGGATGTCGCCCGTCATTTGCTCTGAGAGCGCTTCCCATTTGGCAACGGGCGTACAGCCAAGGCTTGAATGAATGCTGTTGTTGTAACGGCAGGTTTCCAGAGCAAACCAGCGATCGAATTCACTCAGAGTCATCGCGGCCTGGCCTTCGGCGTCATAGTCGCCCTTGGCCGCGATTGAGGCTTGAGTTGTTCCCGGCAACAGGTGAACGGCCCCCATCATCGTCCCGATCAACCGCTCGATGTGACCCCCGAAGTGAGGACTTCCCGGCGGCCGATAGACCAGATCGATTCCCCACTCCGCACATGCCGACCGAAAGACCCGCGACCGGAAATCGCGGCCATTGTCGACATGGATGCTCTGCGGTTTGCCTTGTGCGGGCCAAGGAATATTACACGCCAATTCCGCCAGAAGTTCCGCCTTGGGGGCTACCGCCTGTGTCAGGCAAAGCGCCACTGACAGACGCGAAGGTGCCTCGAGAGAGGTGTAATATCCCGTTACCAACCGCGTTGCGACGTCGATCGCCAGCGTGACCCACGGTCGGCCAATTGGTTGGCGCTCAAAACTGTCAACGAGAATGATGTCGGCAGGTGTATGGTCGATTTGCACGACCTCCAGTGGCTGACTGGCCTTGTTCTCACCTGTGACGGCCGCAAATTTTTGGCGGGCGGCCTTTGCCCCCTCTCGTGCCTTTGCAACTTCGCGGGCATCCATTGCATCCAGACGACGCTGAACCGTCCGCCGTGTCGGCGGTTGCAAGCCCTGCTGCCAGCACGCGCTGCGGATCTCAGTCACGACGCGCGAGAGGCTCGAACGCTCCCGGCGCAAGAGATATCGGCGAAGATGCTCTTCGATCACCGATTCAACTTTGCCGGATATCAAAGTTGTACCGGCCGGACGGCCCCGTTTCCGCGGAGCCAGCGCGCTGGTGCGCCCACCCTCTTCCGCCAGCCGCTTTATCCAACGCCAGACCGTCGCCCTGCTGACACCAAGCTCCCAAACGGCGTCATTGATGCCACTTTCCAGACTGCCAGTTCCTTTGTGATATGCCTGAACAAGCGGACGCAGAACGGTCGCCCTGCGCGTCTCTTCAGCACCAAGGGCAACTGACTCTTCGTCATCATTTTCCATCGACATTTGCCGCAAAAACCTGTGAACCCTGTCTCAGGTTTAAGGGCAAAAATATCGGAATTAAAGACAAAATCTCATATTTAAGGGCAAAGCAGAGCCGTTGATTTCGTTGGATTTCTCATCTCACAATTAACGGCTACGCGACAGCTGGCAAGAATGTTGTTATCTCACGACATGGCGTCGGATCTCCAAGGAGACCTAGACCATGGAACCTACGACCGGCCTGATCCTGCGACGGATTACTCAGACATCTCTCTCTGTTGCAGCGGGGAGTGGGCAAAACTTGGGGGTGATCGTCTATAGTGGAGGTTCAATGAGAGAGGGACCACCATGGATGTGCGGATAATCGTCGAGACGACATTTGAAAACGGAACCACGAAGACGCATCGTCTTGGCCGCATTTCCCGCCCATTCCGACAAACCAAGCCCGAGGGGTTTGGACTCTTGCTCGAAGATGCCAAGACCATGTTATGGCAATTGCAGAACGCTATTATGCTCGATCAGATCGAGGAGGTCTCGGAGGAGAGCAGGATCTGCCTGGGCTGCGAAAGGGTCAGAGCCATCCATGATTATCGCCCCCGGGTTCTCGACACGTTGTTTGGTCGTGTCCATGTCAAGGCGCCGCGTATTCGCCGCTGTGCCTGCAAGGCTATATCCGATGTCGACCAGAGCGGTCCGTTTTCGCCGCTTGCCCATTACTTCCCGGATCGATCGACCCCGGAACTGCAGCGCCTTCAGGCTGAGCTTGGAGCACGACATTCGTTCCGGGAAGCCGCGCGCATCATTGAGACCTTCGTGCCCTGCGCGAAACAGATGAATACCACGGTGCGTAATCGCTTGGGCAAAGTCGCCCAAGTCATCGGCGCCAATGATCGGGCGGAGCTCGCCGTTGATGAAGATGCAACATCGCAAACGCTGACCGTCTTTCTCGACGGCGCCCACATCCGGTGTCGGCCAGAATACCAACGGCGTCATCTTGATGTCGTGGTGGGAAAGATCGAAAGTCCCAATATGAGCCGTCGCTTCGGTCTGGTTCAGCAAGCGGCGCGTTCTCCGGCCAAGCAACTCCGTCAAGCTCTGGTTTCGCAGGGTTGGGACGGTCAGCGTCCAATTACGGTAATTTCCGATGGCGAGCCAGCACTGCCAAACCTGGTCCGCCGCGCGGTCCAGGGGCCGGTGCGCCACATTCTCGACTGGTGGCATATCTCGATGCGCGTTCAGCATATTGAGAATGCCGTCAAAGGTCTTCTTCAAACACAGAACTTCCCGGGTATGCCGGAGCTGTTCAAGAAGCCGGCGGAGACGTTGCGGTGGTGTATCTGGCATGGCAAGGTCATGACAGCTGGAACACGCCTCAAGGTACTGTTGATTGATTGCAGCAGGATCTCCAAAATCGATGCTGAAGTCCGCGAAGCGGCGGCGAGGGTCAAGGCGCGATGTCGAGAACTGTATTCGTACCTGGCCAACAACTTCGATGCGCTCACCGATTATGGTTGGCGGTATCGGAATGGTTTAGCGATTTCATCCTCTCGCGCAGAAGGGTGCGTCGATGAAATTGGAAATACTCGGATGGGCAAACGGCAACGCATGAGATGGTCGCCCAAAGGCGCGCATCAAGTCGCCGTCACAAGAGCTGCTGTCCTCGATGGGCGATTGGCTGTCTCACAAATGGCAGCCTGACCCCCAAGTTTTGCCCACTCCCCTTGGCCTCCTCGCCAAACCATTCAATGAAGGAGGCGGCATAGTCGATCTCGCCCTTGGCCTCGTCCCAGGGCTTGCCCTGTTCGGCGGTCAGTATGGCACCCAAATCGTTGCGGTTATCGCGCATCATCTCGAACCAGCGCCGCAAGATCGCAGCGCGCTCCTTCCCGGTCCGGGCGACCCAGACCGTACCGGCGCTTTCGGCCGCAGCGATGGCGCGCGCCGTTTCTGCCGCGCCCATGCGAGGAACCCTGGCGACGATCTGGCCCGTGGCAGGGTTCGAGACAGAGATCGTCGACCGGTCATCGGCTGTAATCCAGTCTCCGCCGACCATGCAGGAATCGCGCAAAAGGTCTGGACGGTTTAGGGAGGGCATGGTCATGCTATCGTCTCCGGACTTCAGAGTGTGAGGGTTTCGAAAGCCGCGCGGCGCTTGCCGTCGATCGGAACGGGGCGGTGGGTATCCCGGCTGACGTAGACGTGAACGAAGAAGCCTTCGGCCGCAGCTTCGGTGTCATCGTTGCGGAAAAGGCCGATCTCAAATCGAACCGAAGTGGAGCCAATCTTAGCGATGCGCAGACCGGCGTGCACGACATCGGGAAACTGCATTTCCGCGTAGTATTTGCAGCTTGTCTCCACCACCAGGCCAAAACTTTCGCTGCGCACAGGGTCTAACAGTCCCTCTTCCATCAGCCAGCTGTTCACGGCCGTGTCGAACAGAGAATAATGAACCACGTTGTTCATGTGGCCGTAGATGTCGTTGTCCATCCACCGGGTCTGCATCGGACGAAAATCTACGAAATCGGAGCGTTTCGGACGCGGAACAGACATCACCAGGCCGCCTGATAGATCGTCAGCGCGTCGGCTTCGCTCACCGCCCGCGGATTGTTCACCAGAAGACGGGTCTGCAGCATCGCGTCGTTGGCCATCTTCGGCAGCGCGTCTTCAGGTATATCGACGTCGCGCAACTGTGTCGGCATGTCTAGATCGGTCGCAAGCTCTTCTAGAGCCTCGATGAAAGCCGCGCAGCGGGCCTGAGCACCTTCTACGCCCGCCAGGTTCGGAAACGCGTCCGACGCGATCTCGGCGTAGAGCTCATGGGCCTGTGGAGCATTGAACCGCAACACATGCGGCAAGACCAGTGCATTCGAGAGCCCGTGCGGAATGTGGAAGGTGCCGCCGATTGGATAGGCCAGAGCATGCACCGCGGCCACGGGAGAATTGGCAAAGGCCTGACCGGCCAGCATCGAACCAAGCAGCATAGCGCCCCGCGCCTCGACATTGTCGGGTTCGTTCACTACCGTGCGAATGTTCGCCCCCAGAAGCCGCAGCGCCTCTCGCGCCAACATTCGGCTGAGTGGGTTGTTGTTGGAATTGGCCGACGAATAGGCCTCGATCGCGTGCACCATGGCGTCGACCCCGGTGGCAGCGGTAATCGAGGCGGGAAGGCCAAGCGTCAGCTCCGCATCCAGTACTGCGATGTCCGGCAGGATGACCGGAGAAGACACGCCGCGCTTTTCCTCGGCGCCCACGGTGATGATCGACACCGGCGTTACCTCAGAGCCGGTACCCGCCGTGGTCGGCACCAGCACCAGCGGCAGACGCGGCCCCTTCGCCATGCTGACGCCCCAGGCCTCGTCCAGATCCTCGCCAGACCCAAGCAAAAGCGCTGCAAGCTTGGCCACATCCAGCGACGAGCCGCCGCCAAATCCGACGACTGCCGTTACAGACGCGGCCTTGCCGGCATTCACGGCAGCTTCAAGCGTCCTACGCGACGGATCGGCCTCGACTTGATCGAAGACGGTGACAGAGCGGCCCGCGGCCGTCAGACTGTCGAGCGCCGGGTCACAAAGGCCCAACTTGCGTAGCCCCGGATCAGTTACAAAAAGCACGTTGTCGCCAAGCAGCGCACCAACGAGGTCGGACAACTCGGAAGACGCACCCGGGCGGAAGACGATGGACTTCGTGGTATTGAATACAAAAGGTTGCATGATCAGATCCCTGCACTTTCCTGACTTTGTGTGTAGCTGTCGCGTAGACGGAAACGGATGATCTTGCCCGACCCGGTGCGCGGGATCTCGGAGACCTCGATGACATCATCCGGCATTTTGTAGGACGACAGCGTTTGTGCGCAAAACGCGCGCAAGTCATCCAGATTCGGCAAGCCGGCCTCCGGGACGATGAAGGCGACCGGCACTTCGCCGAGCGTTTCATGTGGCACGCCCACGACGGCGCAGTCGCGCACGCCTTTGAATTTCTGGATTGTTTCCTCAACTTCTGCCGGGGCGATATTCTGACCTCCACGAATGATCAGTTCCTTGAGCCGTCCGGTGATAGTCAGGAAACCTGCGGCATCCATGCACGCAAGGTCGCCCGTTCTATACCAGCCTCCCCGAAGTGCGCTTTCCGTAGAATCGAGCTTGTTATGATAGCCCTTCATAACGTTCGGACCCCGAACGATCAACTCGCCCTCTTCTCCAAAAGGTACGTCATTGTCTCGATTGTCGATCAGCCGCACTGACAAACCTGGCAGGGGAAGGCCACAGGAGCCAGAGACTCGAACGGTGTTCGGCCAGTTCAACGTCACCATTGTCGAGGTCTCAGTGATCCCATAGCCATGGCTCTGATGATGTGACCGCCCCCGACGGCATCTGTGTGCCAAGGTGGGTCTACGATGATCCATAAAGGAGGGTCATGTCGGAAAATTATCACGGTCGGGCTCGATCTTGCTAAGAATGTCTTTCAGGTTCATGGAGCCGACGCCGCTGGCCGGGCGGTGCTGCGCAAGAAGCTGAGAAGAGACCAAGTCGCGGGCATCCGGTCCGAACGTCTTCTGCGTGACGAGGTACACCTGAAATCGGCCAATCGGTGGGTCTGTCGGCTTGGGTTGGACGGAAAGGTTCCGGAGCTATCGACAGTCTCGGGGTATCGCGATGGCAAGTTCCGCGAAAGTAACCTGCTGCGTCAGGTGTTCGAGACCACCGTCGAGCGCTGCCTGAAGGAGGCCCAGCTGTCCGGCGAGGGCTTTGCCGTTGATGCCAGCATATCTCGGCCGACGCCAAGAAGGTCCGGGCCATTGCGGCCGAGAATTGGAGGCCAGAAGTCGCGCGCGAGATCGGCGCGGGATTGCCTAGCCCAGCCCAAAGTCGTGGCGCTCGCGCACAATGCTCTATAGGACGGAGAAGCGGTTTGGGATCCGGCCGGAATGGCTGGCCGCCGAAACTTCTACGATCCGAACCGGGGGCAGGATACCGGTTGGCGGAAGAAATACCGCGCTCTGAAGGCGACCTGCCAGGCCTGCCCATCCAACGACATCTGCTGCTCGACAGGCGATGCGCGATGCGTCACCCGGGAACCGCCTGAAACGGCACGTGAATTCGCCTACGATGTCGCAAGACCAAGGCCTGCAAGGTGTCCTGCGAACCTTAACCTTGCTTCCAAGGATAGGTTAGCCGAGCTGTTTTGGAGGCATGATTTGCCCCCGAAAGGCAAACCATGTCGGCAATCGCCCCCGGATGTCGACCGCCAAGGTTATCCGCCTCTGGCACGCCAAAACACAAGGGTCGAAGAACGATTGAAGGCTACTGGAGCCTAGTAAGATCAGTCGGCCCGGCGAACGCAATTCAGCAAGACAGAACGTCATGACCCGCGTGCGCCGGGCTAGCGAATTAGACCCCGACTGAAGGTCGGCTGTGCGGGACCTTCAGGTCATTCGGCGTCAATAGATCCGGTTGCAGCATGACGATATTGGAACTCTCAGCCGCAGCAACGGGCCTTTGCGCCGACGTGACGCATGTCAGAGGGGCGCTAATCGACAGGGTCGCTAAAACACCACGACCTGTCGGATTGCCTCACCGGCCGCGAGGCGCTCGAACCCTTCGTTGATCTCGTTGAGGCGGATGCGGTGGGTCATCAGGCGCTCGATGGGCAATTTGCCCTGCCGCATCATTCGCGCGAAACGGGGGATGTCGCGGACCGGGACGCAGGAGCCGACATAGGAGCCTTTCAGGGTCCGTTCCTCGGCCGTCAGCGAGACGGCCGGCAGTTCGAGCGTTGCCGCGGGGTTCGGAAGGCCGGCGGTGACGGTGACGCCGCCGCGGCGGGTGATGTCGTAAGCGAATTTCAGCGCTGGCGCCGCGCCGGCAAGCTCCACGGCCAGATTGACGCCACCTCCGGTCCATTCCTTCACCAACGCGATTGCATCCTCGTCCCGAGGATCAATGACGTGGGTCGCGCCAAGCTCCAGCGCGAAGGCGCGTTTGTCTTCCGCCAGATCGACCGCAACGATCGTTTCGGCCCCGGCCGCGACCGCGCCCAATAGCGCGGCGAGGCCGACGCCGCCCAAGCCGACGATGGCGCAGCTTTCGCCCATCTTCAGATGGCCCGAATTCAGTACGGCCCCGACACCGGTCAGGACCGCGCAGCCCAGAAGGGCGGCCCGGTCCAATGGAAGGTCCTTGTCAATTTTCACGCAGGAATGCTCGCTCATCACTGCATGGGTCGAGAAAGCGGAGACACCGACATGGTGGTGGACCTTCTCCCCTCCGACTTCGATCCGGCGGTCTCCGCTCAGAAGCGTCCCTTCCACACCGGCCTTCGCGCCGGGTTCGCACAGGGCGGGGCGCCCTTCCGCGCAAGGCACGCAATGGCCGCACGATGCGATGAAAACCATGACCACATGATCGCCGGGCGCGAAGCGGGTGACGCCCGGCCCTACCGCTTCGACCACACCCGACGCCTCGTGGCCAAGCGCGATCGGCATGTCGCGGGGCCGGTCGCCGTTGATGACCGACAGATCTGAATGGCACAGGCCCGCCGCCGCCATCTTGATCAGAAGCTCGCCGGGGCCGGGATCCTCGAGCGTCGCCTCGACGATCTCGAGGGGCCGGCTTTCAGTATAGGGGCGCGCAGCCCCTGCCTCGCGCAGAAGCGTGACCTGTGCCTTCATCGTTCTCTCCCTGCCTTTCGCTACCGGATCGCGACCGGGTTGATCATGGATTGCACCGCGCCTTCGAACCGCGGCTGACCGAGCACGAACATGAATTCGGTCACGCCATTCTCGACCAGTTGGCCTGTCGCCATGTTTTCAAGGATATAGACGCCGTTCTTCGCTAGAAGCTCTTGGTGGGCCGGGAAGACCAATCCGTCGGGATGCGGCACTGCATCAAGGCCCCACGTATCCGCACCCACTGCGACGACGCCCTGTTCGGCCAGCCATGCAGCGCCGTCCGCGTCGATCCCGGGCTCACCGGCGGCGAAACGCTCCGGTTCGCTTTCGATCAGGTCGAGCCAGCCGGTATGCAGAAGGACAACGTCGCCCTCTGTGATAGTGAGACCGGCAGTTTCAAGGGCACCTTGCAGATCCTCGACCGAGATCAGGGTGCCTTCCGCCATCAGATCGGTTCCCGCTTGGCCGGCCATGTCGAGCACGATGCCACGGCTTACGATGGGCGGGATATTATGAACACCCATCTTCGTCAGTCCGCCGGTGGTGACGTAGTCTGCGGGGGTGTTGCCGTTGTAAAACACGTTGTCGATACCGAGATGGCCCAAGCCGTCGATCTGCGAGCCAAGGCCGACCCAGCCCATGATGACGTCGTCGACATAGGTCATCTTGTTCGATCCGAGCGTCGCGCCGCCTTCCTGGCCCGGCATGAAGATGTTGATGTCCAGCTCACGGACCCCGAACCCTGGTGTGTCGGGCCCGACGGGAATGCCTAGCGCATAGGTCTTGCCCTCGGTCACGAGTTTCGCGGCACGCTGCACCATTTCAGGCGTCAGCAGGTTGGCCGCGCCGATCTCGTCCTCGGCTCCGTATTGCGACGGATACCAGTCCGAGGCGGCTTCTTCGTGTTGCTCGGCGAGCGCCGGCAAACCCAGGGATGCGGCAAGGGCCGCGGTCAGTATCAGTCTCATATCTTCTCCTCCAGTTGCGTGGTTGCGCGGGATCGTTCACGCCGCCGCGACGGTCTTCTCCTCGATCTCGCCTCGCTCGATGACATAAAGACCATCCACAAGATCGGCCGAGTGGACATGGTCGGATTCGGACAACAGGACGGACAAGCCTTCGCCGCGCAGGTTGCCGATCACGTCGATCAGCCGCTCCGCAAGCGCGGGGGCGACGCCCTCGAATGGCTCGTCCAGAAGCAATAGCTTGTGCCCCACGATCAGCGCGCGCCCGAGCGCCACCAGCTTCTGCTGGCCCCCCGACAACGACAGAGCGCGCCGATCCGCGAAGCGGGCGATCTCTGGCATCAGCTCGTAAACCCAATCGAGGCGGGTTCGTTCAACCCCTGTCCCAAGGGCGTTCAACGGCAGAAGGATATTCTGCTCGACCGTGAATTCGGGGATCAGTCGGCGATCCTCTGGCATGTAGCCCACGCCAAGGGCGGCGCGGGTATGCGCCGGGTCGGCGGTGACGTCGGTGCCGTTCAGCAGGATCTCTCCCCGGTCCGGGCGTAGCAGACCCATGACCGACCGCATGAAGGTGGTCTTGCCCGCGCCGTTCCGACCGATCAGGCCGATGGTGGTGCCGGGCGGGACGATCAGGCTGGCATCACGCAGGATTTGCGTGCCGGCGATGCTGCTCTCGAGGTTGCGGGTCTCAAGCATGGACACCTCCGATCACGTATTTGCGGACCTCGGCATCGGCAAGAACCTGGGCGGTCGGGCCATCCGAGAGGATCTTGCCCTCGTAGAAGGCGACTGTCCGCTCGGCGAAGCGGGTGACGATATCCATGTCGTGCTCGATGAACAGGAGCGTGGCATCGTCGGCCTTCAGCGGTTCGATCACTCGTTCCATCATCTCGATCTTTTCATCGACCGAGACGCCCGAAGTCGGCTCGTCCAGCAAGATCAGCGCCGGGTCGTCGATCGCCGCCATCGCGATGTCGAGCTGCTTCTTGACGCCCTGCGGCAGGGTTCCGACGCGGACATCCGCATGTTGCGACAGGCCGAACCGGTCGAGCACGGCGCGGCCAGTCTCCATGCGGGTGTCGGTCAGCGCGGTCGCGCGCAGGCCGCCCTTGCCGTCGGCGGCGGCGATCTCGGCCATCATGACGTTTTCCAGCGCGGTGAGCTGCGGGAAGATCTGGCTGATCTGGAACGACCGCCGGATGCCTGCCTGCGCCGTTTTGCGTGGGCTCGACCCGGTGATGTCGCGGCCCCTGAAGCGGATCGTGCCCGACGACGGCTTCAGATACCCGGTGACCATGTTGACGAAGGTCGTCTTGCCCGCGCCGTTGGATCCGATCACGGCGACCGTCTCGCCCGGATACAGCGAAAGGGAAATCTCGCTGGCCGCGACGACACCGCCGAAGCGCTTTTCGAGGTTCTCGGTAACGAGGATCGGATCGCTCATGCCTTGCGCCTCCGTTCGACAAGGGACCACAGCCCCTCGGGTAGAAGCAGGATCACCGTCAGCATCACGGCGCCGAGGATCATCTGCCAAGCGTTCGGCGCAAGATCGAGCGCGTAGTTCCGCACCAGTTCCAGCAGGAAGAACCCGATTACCGGCGCGATGGTCGACCCGCGTCCCGCGAGAAGGGCGACGAAGACGAACCCGCCCGAGGTGGTCCAATTGGTCATCAGCGGATCGACATGGCCCGTGGACATGGCCAGAAGGCCGCCGCCCAAACCCGAAAGCGCCGCCGCGACAACGATGACGATGAAGGCCACCTTGCGCGGACTCGCGCCAAGGTATTCCAGACGGATCTCGTTCTCGGCCACAGCCTCGCACAGCATCCCCGCGCCCGAGGTCAGGTAGCGGGCCGTGGCGAGGCAGGCCAATACCGTCAGGATTGCCGTGGTGGCGTAGTAGACGTCCGGCCTGACCGCGCGGCTGGGGGTCCAGCCGAGATAGCTGAGCGAGGGGATATTGAACCCGTCGGTCGACCCGAGCCAGGCGGCCTTTACCAGCAACCCGTAGAGGATCATCGACACGGCAAGCGAGAGCATCGCGTAGAAGATCTCGCGGTAGCGCGACAGCAGAAGGCCAAGGATCACGCCCGCAACCGTGGAGACCACGACGGCGGCGATCAGCAGCAGGAAGATGTCGGTGATCCCGGCCTGCGCGGCGAGCATACCGACCGCATAACCGCCGAGCGCATAGTAAAGCCCTTGCCCGAAGTTCACGAGGCCCGCCCGCATCTGCAGCGCGACGCCAAGGGCGACGAGGCCGCCGGCCATCGCGGTCTGAAGCAGGAACCGCAGCCATAAGGGCAGGAAGAACCCGAGGATCAGCAGACCCGCGAGGATGGCGATGTAAAGTGGCTCGCGCCGGAAATCGGTCTTCATCATATCTTGCGTCCCGATGCGCGGGCAAAGAGCCCGTGGGGCCAGATCGCCAGCACCACGGCCATGACCGCGTAGATGGCGAAGAGTTCATAGGCGGGGGCGAGGTGCACCGATATGGCCCGCGCGTATCCGGCGAACAGCGCGCCGATAGCCGCGCCGGGGATCGATCCCAGCCCGCCGATCACGACGACCGCGAAGGCCAAGATGATGACCTCGGCGCCGATGCCGGGGGTGACCGAGATCTTGGGCGCCGTGACCACGCCGCCGATCACGGCAAAGACCGTGCCGATGGCGAAGGTCGTGGCGAAGATGCGCGTGACGTTGATGCCCATGGCCGCGCTGATCTCGCGGTCGGCGACGACGGCGGTGGTCATCCGACCCATCCGCGAACGCTCCAGCCAGAACCACAGGGCGATCCCCAGCACGATGGCGAGGGCGACGATCAGGAGGTCATAGACCTGATAGGGCAGGCCGTTGATCTCGATGAAGCCGAAATAGGCGTAGGGCTGATAGACGAAGTAGCTTTCCACGCCCCAGATCAGCTTCACCGCGTCCTCGAGGATCAGGAACAGCGCATAGGTGACGAGGACCATCAGCACCTCGTCCCGGCCGTAGAGGAACCTCAGCACGCCGCGCTCGACCGCCAGCCCGACGATGACACCCGCCACCAGCGCGACGATGCCCATGACCGCGAATGCCAGCGCGTCAGGCAGTCCGGCCGCGTAGAAGACGCCAAGTGCCGAGGCGCAGACATAGGCGCCGATGGCGTAGAAGGCGCCGTGGGCGATGTTGAGGATGCGCATGACCCCGTAGATCAGCGTAAGCCCCACAGCGACGAGGAACAGCCACGCGGCGTAGTTCATCCCGTCCAGCATGATGGCGGTAAATTTCAGCATGTCTTCCGTCCGATGAGGGATTGGCGGGCGCGCTCGGGCGCCCGCCGTGGCGTCAGGTCGAGATCACTCGCACTGGGCGCCGGGGAAGCCGGCTTCGATCCACGCGGCGGCCGTCTGGCCCTCGGGCGGGTTCACGCATTCCGCCGAATAGGAGATGACGTTCTCGACCGTGGGATTGCCCTCGTCATCCTTGGCAAAGGTGCCATAGGCGATCCCTTGGATGGCCTGGTGCCCGTTGCCGATGGCCATGCGAACGGTGCCCGCGGGCGTCTCGAACTCGAGGTTCTCGAACGCCGCGGCGATCTCGGCCGGGTCGTCCGAATCCGCCTTCTCCCATGCCGCCTTCAGGCCCAGGATCGCCTGCGCCATCTTCCATGCGGGATAGGAAGGCAGGGTGCCGTGCTCGGCCTCGTAGGCGTCGCGGAACCAGTTGGCGAGTTCGGTGTCCGGGGCGAAGTAGCTGTATGGCCCACGCGCGCCGATGATCGCACCTTCGGGGATTTCATCTGGCAGACGCTGCATCGCGGCCTCGCCGGTGGTCATGACGACGGCGGAACGTGCGAACAGCCCGCGCGGGGCGGCCTGCAGGATGAACGCTTCGAGGTCGCCACCCCAGAACGAGGTATGGACCGCGTTAGCGCTCGAGGTCAGCAAGGCCGAGACCTCGGCGCCGTATTGTCCGGCAAAAACCTGCGGGAACTGCTCGGTCGCGATCTCGGAGTCTGTCTCCAGCGCGGTCAGCGAGCCGGTGAAGTCGGCCCAGGCATCCTGGCCCCATGCATAGTTCTGGTTGATCCCGGCGACCCGGCTCATGTCCACGCCGGTGTCCACGAGGTAGCGGACCGCGCCCACGGAATCGATCGTGCCGGTCGGGCCGGTGCGGAAGAGATAGGTCGGATCGGTCACGACCGACTCGAAGATCTGCGGCGTGCCGCAATCGACGAGCACGGTGAGCTGCTCCAGCTGCTCGGCCAAGGGGGCGACGGCCTTGCAGTTGCCCGAGGACGTGTAGCCCACGACCGCGTCCACGCTTTCGCGCTCGACGAGGTTGCGGTATTCCTGCACGGGATCGGCGGCTTCGTCGACATACGTGGCCTCGACCATGCGGCCGTTGATCCCGACCGTGTCGTAGGGTGCGGGAACCTCGCCCGCGTTCAGCGCCTCGATCAGGACGTTCGCGCCGTTCTGCTGCGGCAGGCCGAACGGACCGGAGGCCGCGCCGGACAGGAAGACGGGGATGCCGAGTTCGATCGGCTCGCCATCTTGGGCAATGGCCGCACCGGCCGCGAAGGCGGCTCCGGCAAGGCCGAGTGTCAAGGTTTTCAGTTTCATCGTATCTCCTCCCAAAGACAATGTTTTCAGGCCGACAGGCAGGCGTATTTCAGCTCCAGATACTCATCGATCCCGTATCGTGAGCCCTCGCGCCCGAGGCCCGACATCTTCACTCCGCCGAAGGGCGCTTCGGCTGTCGAGATGAGGCCGGTATTCACACCCACCATCCCGTATTCGAGCCGCTCCATCACCCGGTACACGCGCGACAGGTCGCGGGCGTAGAAATAGGCGGCAAGTCCGAACTCCGTGTCGTTGGCCAGTTCGATCGCCTCGGCCTCGGTCTTGAAGCGGAAAACTGCGGCGAGCGGTCCGAACGTCTCTTCCCGGGCGAGGCGCATCTCGCGCGTGGCGCCCGTAAGGATCGTGGGGTTCACGAAGCGCGAGCCGCTGGTCCCGCCGGCCACCACGGCCGCACCCTTGTCCATGGCATCCGTCAGGTGCGCCTGCACCTTCTCGACGGCGGCATCGTTGATCATCGGCCCGATCTCGATCCCATCCTCGGCACCGTTCCCGACTTTCAGGGCCGCGACCCTTTCGGCCAGCCGCGCGACGAAAGCGTCGTGGATGCCGTCCTGCACGTAGATCCGGTTGGCACAGACGCAGGTTTGCCCGGCATTGCGGAACTTGGCGATCATTGCGCCGTCGACTGCGGCATCGAGATCGGCGTCGTCGAACACGATGAAGGGCGCATTCCCCCCCAGCTCGAGGCTGAGCTTCTTGATCTGCGGCGCAGCCTGCGCCATCAGGATCTGGCCCACCCGCGTCGATCCCGTGAAGCTTAGTTTGCGGACCGCAGGGTTTTCGCAGAATTCGCGGCCGATGCCATCGGCGTCGGTCGAAGTCACCACGTTGAATACGCCAGCAGGCACTCCTGCACGTTCACCAAGCTCGGCCATGGCCAATGCCGAAAGCGGCGTCAGCTCGGACGGGCGGGCGACGAATGTGCAACCTGCGGCGAGGGCCGGGGCGACCTTGCGGGCGATCATCGCGTTGGGGAAGTTCCACGGCGTTATGGATGCCGCCACGCCGATGGGCTGCTTCAGGACGAGGATACGCTTGTCACGCTGATGGCCGGGAATGACGTCGCCGTAGACACGCCGGGCTTCCTCGGCGAACCAGTGGAAGAACGAGGCGCCATAGGTGATCTCGCCCTTGGCCTCGGCCAGCGGCTTGCCCATCTCGGCCGTCAGGATGCGCGCAAGGTCGTCGGCATTCTCGAGCATGAGATCGGCCCATTTGCGCAGGATATCCGACCGTTCCTTCGCGGTCATCGCCGACCAGCCGGGGAAGGCAGCCGAGGCAGCTTCGATGGCCCTGAACGTCTCGGCCCGGGTCAAATCGGCCACCTCGGCCACGACCGCGTCGGTCGCCGGATTGGTGACCGTGGAGCGTGATCCGCCCGGCACCCATGCACCGTTCACATAGGCATCCGTCCGGAACAGTTCGGGATCGCGAAGGTGCTTTTTCATGCCGCGCTGATATTCCTTGGCGTGTTCAGTATATTGAACAGAGTTCCGTTTACTGTATAAGGTCTCGAGATACGGTTCGTCAAGGGGAGTCCGCACATGGCAGAGGATGCGCACGAGGCGATCAAACCCGCTGTACCTGCGGTGGCGCGCGCCGCGCTTTTGCTTGACCTTGTATCCGCCGAACCGGATGCCCTGAGCCTGTCCGATCTGGCCGAACGGCTGGCCTTGGCGAAAAGCTCGGTCCACGCACTGACCCGAACGCTGATCGACGAAAGGCTTCTGCTGCGGACATCGCGCCAGACGTTCATCGTCGGGCCCCGCCTCATGAGATGGGCGACTGCATTCTCTGAGCGTAGCGATGTTGCGACGGAGTTTGCCCGGATCTGGGACGAAAGCACCGTCCGCCTGCAAGGCGCGACCATCACGCTGTCGATGCGCGACGGCAACGATGTGGTCTATATCGGAGCGCGCAATTCCGAGAGCACGCCATGGTTCAACTTCCGCGTCGGGATGCGCCTGCCCATGGCCTTCACCGCGACCGGTCACGCCTTCATGAGCAAAATGAGCGATGCCGAAATTCGCTACCGCTTTCGGGACGGGTTGCCGGAACCACTGACACGGAACTCCCCGCGCGAACTGGATGACGTCCTGGCCCTCGTCGCGCAGACCCGCGACCGCGGATATTCGCTGGATCTCGAGTATGTCAGCGACGGGATGGTCTGCTTCGGCGCCGCCGTGCTCGGCCCGGCGAACGAGGCCGTCGCGGGCGTCGCGGTCAGCCTGCCCGCAGCGGAGCGCACCGCCGAGACCGACCGGCGCGTCGTCGCGACCCTCATCCGCATGGCCCGCACGATCTCGGAGAGGATGGGGGCAGTTATCGAAGAACAGGCTGGGGCTGGAATGGCAAAGCGCCCCTGAGAACTTTTGCGCTGGCCAAACGGGATGAGGCCGAAGGGTGAGCTCTTACATGGGACTGTTGCATTAGCTTACGATGAGCGGGGGTTGGTCACCCCGTCTGCGCCTCAGGCTGCTTCCCCGAACAGATCTTGGACAAAGTCGATCTCCCCGCGGACGCCCGGCTGCTTGTTCGAGATATGGCTGTGCTTGATGGTCCGGATTGTCTCGATGGCCATCAGGGTCAGTTTTGCAGATCGCAGTGAGCGGAAGGATTGCCGTGCGCTAAGCAGGCGCTTCAACGCGGCATGATCGCTCTCGATGCGGTTGTTTCGCCACTTCCGGTCAATATGCATGATGCTGTCGAAACGCGGATCGTAGCGGTGGTTCAGGTCCTGGATGACCCCGCGGTATCTCGGTGCCTTGTCCGTGCAGATGGAGCTCGGGCGGTAGAGCCGGACGCCGTCGATGGCCTACATTAAGCCCGGTTTATTCATCCAAATCGATGGGGGCAGGTTGCGTGCGCCTGAAAGCGCCGTAGAATCAAGTTGCTACACCAAAATCCGCCAGCAGCTTCGGACGCACGCATGGGTGAAACGCTACGGCCGGTCACGGCCGGATTCAACCGCTCTCTTTCGATCGAAACTCGCGCCGAGCGCCTGACGGGCGATCCTGGCGCAGTACTGCTGCGAGAAGCTCTCGACGCGACCGGGATTATCGGCTGGATGGCGGCGCGGATGAAGGACAGCCGCCGCCAAGCCGATGTCGTGCATGACCTGCCGTCGCTCTTGCGGACCATGGTGCTCCTGGTCGCTCAGGGTTGGCAGGACCACGACGATGCGGATGCCTTGCGGCATGATCCAGCGATGCGTGTGGCGGCCGCCTCGTCGGCCGGGCTGACGCCGCTGACTGGGCACCCTGGGCTGGCCTCTCAGCCCACGCTTTCGCGTTGCACAGCGATGCTGGCGGAGCCAGGCAACCTGAAGGTTCTGCGGGAGGCTGCCCTCGAACTCGCCGGTCGGAACCTGCGCGCCGAGAATGGCGGGCAGCGGCGCACTCGCATGACGCTGGACGTC
>Ga0114904_1000622_pt1 | contig 18853 bp, 17 predicted proteins | sample MalvirDeepMed_s6_FD_83498 | JGI IMG/M metagenome (GOLD analysis project Ga0114904, IMG submission 83498) | Marine viral communities from the Global Malaspina Expedition - Malaspina viral metaG DeepMed_s6 | ecosystem: Environmental > Aquatic > Marine > Oceanic | place: Mediterranean Sea... | reverse complement strand
GAAGCGCGCGCCGCCTTCCTCGACGCCATCGCCGACGAGATGGAGGCCCGCGCCGAGGCGATCACCGCGATCGGCACCCAGGAGACCGGCCTGCCCGAGGCCCGGCTGCAGGGCGAGCGCGGCCGCACCACCGGCCAGCTGCGCCTCTTTGCCGAGCATATCCGCAAGGGCGACTATCTCGACCGCCGCCATGACGCGGCGCTGCCCGACCGCGCGCCGCTGCCGCGCCCCGACCTGCGGATGATGCAGCGCCCGATCGGCCCGGTGGCGGTGTTCGGCGCCTCGAACTTCCCGCTGGCCTTTTCCACCGCCGGCGGCGATACCGCCGCCGCCCTCGCAGCCGGTTGCCCGGTGGTGGTCAAGGGCCACTCGGCCCATCCCGGCACCGGCGAGATCGTCGCCGAGGCGATCCACGCCGCCATCGCGTCGTGCGGCATGCCCAAGGGCGTGTTCTCGCTGATCCAGGGCGGCAAGCGCGATGTCGGCCAGGCGCTGGTCCAGCACCCGCTGATCAAGGCGGTGGGCTTCACCGGCTCGCTGGGCGGCGGCCGGGCGCTCTTCGATCTCTGCGCCCAGCGTCCCGAGCCGATCCCGTTCTTCGGCGAGCTGGGCTCGGTCAACCCGATGTTCGTCCTGTCTGATGCCGCCCGCGCCCGCGGCGCCGAGATCGGCAGCGGCTGGGCCGGCTCGCTCACCATGGGGGCGGGGCAGTTCTGTACCAATCCCGGCATCGCGGTGATCGGCACCGGCGCCGAGGGCGACGCCTTCGTCGAGGCCGCCGCCAAGGCGCTCACCGACGCCCCGGCGCAGGTCATGCTGACCGAGGGCATCGCGCAGGCCTATCGCGACGGCAAGGCCCGCTTCGACGGGCGCAACACCGTCAAGCCGGTGCTGACCACCGAGCAGGAGGGCCGCAACGCCAGGCCCAACCTCTACCAGACCGATGCCGCGAGCTACCTGCAGGACCACGCGCTCGGGGAAGAGGTCTTCGGCCCGCTCGGGCTGGTGATCCGCGTCTCCTCCGAGACCGAGATGGCCCAGCTTGCCCGCGGGTTCGAAGGCCAGCTCACCGCCACCATCCACATGGACGAGGGCGACACCGCCGACGCCCGCGCGCTGCTGCCGATCCTCGAGCGCAAGGCCGGCCGGGTGCTGGTCAACGGCTTCCCCACCGGCGTCGAGGTCGCGGACACCATGGTCCATGGCGGGCCCTACCCGGCCAGCACGAACTTCGGCGCCACCTCCGTGGGCACGCTGTCGATCCGCCGCTTCCTGCGGCCGGTCTGCTACCAGAATATCCCCGAAGACGTGCTGCCCGACGACCTGACCTGACCTTCCGCGGGGCGCGCCGCGCACACGGCGCCCCCGCTCTCACCCGGCCCGCTCTTCTTCTGGCCGAAAATATCCCGGGGTGAATTGGCCGCAGGCCAAGAGGGGCAGCGCCCCTGCACCCCGCCAATAGAGGACTGCCCAATGGACCCGCAACAGATCAAGACCGCCCTCGGATCGGGCCTTCTCTCTTTCCCGGTCACCCCGTTCGATGCCGAGAACCGCTTCGCCCCCGAGCCCTACAAGGCGCATGTGGAATGGCTCTCGGGCTATGATGCCCCGGTGCTCTTCGCCGCCGGCGGCACCGGCGAGTTCTTCTCGCTCACCCCCGACGAGATCCCCACCATCGTCTCCGCCGCCAAGGAAGCCGCCGGCGACACCGCCATCGTGTCGGGTTGCGGCTACGGCACCGAGATCGCGGTGGAGATCGCGAAATCGGTCGAGACCGCCGGCGGCGACGGTATCCTGCTGCTGCCGCATTACCTGATCGACGCGCCGCAGGAAGGGCTCTACGCGCATGTCAAGGCGGTCTGCGATGCGACCGGGATGGGGGTCATGGTCTACAACCGCGACAACGCGGTGCTGCAGGCCGACACGCTGGCCCGCCTCTGCGATGACTGCCCCAACCTCGTGGGCTTCAAGGACGGCACCGGCGATATCGGGCTGGTGCGGCAGGTCACCGCCAAGATGGGCGACCGGCTGACCTATCTCGGCGGCATGCCCACCGCAGAGCTCTTCGCCGAGGCCTATCTCGGCGCCGGCTTCACCACCTACAGCTCGGCCGTCTTCAACTTTGTTCCGGCGCTCGCCAACAAGTTCTATGCCGCGCTGCGGGCCGGCGACCGCGCCACCTGCGAGGACATTCTCAAGAGCTTCTTCTACCCGTTCATGGAGCTGCGCGCCCGCCGCAAGGGCTATGCGGTCTCGGCCATCAAGGCCGGTGTCCGTCTCGCGGGCTTCGACGCCGGCCCGGTGCGCTCGCCGCTGTCGGATCTCACCGGCGAGGAGGAGGAGATCCTCAAGGACCTGATCGAGGCGCACAAATGAAGATTGCCGAGATCCGCACGCACCTGCTCGAGCACAAGCTCGATACTGCCTTCGAGAGCGCCTCGATGCGGTTCGACAAGCGGGTGCACCTGCTGGTCGAGGTGATCTGCGAGGACGGGACCACCGGCTGGGGCGAGGCACTCGGCCCGGCCGGGCCCAACGCCGCGGCCATCGCCGCCTATGCCGGCTGGCTCAAGGGCATGAACGCGCTCGAGACCGAGAAGGTCTGGGCAACGCTCTACAACGCGCTGCGCGATCAGGGGCAGCGCGGGGTGACAGTGACGGCGCTTTCGGCCATCGACATCGCGCTCTGGGACATCAAGGGCAAGGCGCTTGGCCAGCCGGTTTCGGTGCTGCTCGGCGGGCGCTGGCGCGACAGCGTGCGCGCCTATGCCACCGGCTCGTTCAAGCGCGACGGGGTCGACCGGGTGTCCGACAACGCCGAAGAGTGCGCCGGCCACGTCAAGGCCGGCTTCCACGCGGTGAAGATCAAGATCGGCTTCGGCGTCGACGAGGATCTGCGCGTGATCGAGGCGGTGCGCGAGGCCATCGGCCCCGAGACCCGGCTGATGATCGACGCCAATCACGGCTACGACACGATCGAGGCGATCCGCCTTGGTCAAAGTGCGGCGAAATACGGCATCGACTGGTTCGAGGAGCCGGTGGTGCCCGAGCAGCTCGCCGCCTATCGCAAGGTCCGCGAGAAACAGCCGATCCCGGTTGCGGGCGGCGAGACCTGGCACACCCGTTGGGGCTTTGCCGAGCCGCTGGCCTCGGGCTGCGTCGACATCGCCCAGCCGGATCTCTGCGGGGTCGGCGGCTTCACCGAGGCGCGACGCGTGGCGGATCTGTGCACCCTGCACGGAGTGCGGCTGGTGCCGCATGTCTGGGGCACCGCGGTGCAGATCGCGGCGGCGCTGCAGTTCATGGCGGCGATGGTGCCGAACCCGGTGCGGGTCAACCCGGTCGCGCCGATCATGGAGTTCGACCGCACCCACAACCCGTTCCGGCAGGCGGTGGTGACGACCCCCATCGAGCACGAGCACGGAATCGTCCGCATCCCCGACGCGCCCGGCCTCGGCATCGAGATCGACCGCGCCGCGCTGGCACGCTTTGCACCGGAGGCCGCATGATCGACCGCAAGCTCTCGGGCGCGAAACCCCGGACGCCGATGCCGAAAGGCGCGGTGGACACCCAGATGCACATGTACTTGCCGGGCTTTGCCATGCGCGAAGACGGCGCGGGCCGCCCGGCCGATCCGCTGCCGACGCCGGAGATGTATCGCGAGACCATGCGCTGGCTCGGGCTCGACGCGGTGGTCATCACCCAGGGCAACGCGCATGGCACCGACAATGCCAGCCTGCTGGCCTGCCTGGCCGAGATGGGCGACTGCGCCCGGGGCGTGGCGGTGATCACGCCGGAGACCACCGAGGCCGAGATCGCGCGGCTCTCGGAGGGCGGCATCGTGGGGGCGCGGATCATGGACCTGCCGGGCGGCGCGGTCGGGCTCGACGCGCTCGAGGCGGTGGATGCCATCGCCGCCGATGCCGGCTGGATGCTGGCGTTGCAGTTCGACGGCTCGGCCCTGCCGGAGCTCGAGCCGCGTCTCGCGGCGTTGAAGTCTCGCTGGGTGCTGGATCATCACGCCAAGATCTTCGCCGGCGCGACGCCCGCGCATGTGGATGTCATCAAGCGGCTGCTCGACGGCGGGCGCTGCTGGTTCAAGTTGGCGGGCTGCTACGAAAGCTCGCGCAGCGGCGGGCCGGATTTTCCCGACATCGCCGAGGTCGCGCGCGAGATCGGGGCGCACGCGCCGGACCGGATCGTCTGGGGCACCAACTGGCCGCACAACGCCGCGCAAAAGACCGAGGACTATCCCGACGACGCCCATCTGCTCGATCTCGCCATGTCGTGGCTGCCCGATGACGAGGCGCGGCGCATGACACTGGTCGACACGCCGCGCGCGCTGTTCGGTTTCGCGCCGGCCTGAGGGGCCGGCGCTTGGCGGGGGTCAGGCGGTTTCGGCCGCCAGCCCCGCCCGCACGACTTCCGCTCCGGCCATCATCAGCGGCCCGACGCCCTTGGCGTCATCGGCGACAATCTTCTCGCGCGTGTAATAGCCCGGCGAGCCGTCGCGATAGACGCCTTCGAACCCTCCCAGCCCCGCCACGTGGCAGATCCGGGTCAGCCGGGTGACGCCGCTGTGCTCTTCGAGCCGGGTCGAGACCAGCGCCTCCCATGCCCGCCGTCCCGCTGCCGCGTCGGGCGCGAGGTGCAGGCGGGCGGCGCCGAGCAGGGCATAGGCGAACATCGCAGAGGCCGAGCTTTCCTCGTAATTGCCGTCCAGTCCCGGCGCGTCGAGCACCTGCGGCCAGAGCCCCGAGGGTGCCTGTTGCGCCACAACAGCGTCGAGCAGAACCTTGGTGCGGGGCAGGGGCGCGCGCTCGGGGACAAGCTCGGCCAGATCGACCAGCGCCATGGCGAGCCAGCCCACCGCACGCGCCCAGACCGCGGCCGAGCGCCCGGTCTCGGGGTCGGCCCAGTCCTGCGCCCGCACCGCATCGTAGCCATGCACGTAAAGCCCTGCCGGTCCCGCGGTGAGATCGAGCGCCCGCTCGAGCTGGGCCATGGCGTCGTCGATCAGCTCGGGCCGGTCGCGACGCCGCGCGTATTCGACCTGAAACGGCAGGCCCATGTAGATGCCGTCGAGCCAGACCTGCTCGGGGTAGCGCTTCTTGTGCCAGTAATTGCCGGCTTGGGTGCGGGGGTGAGCGGCGAGCTGATCGGCCAGCCGGTCGGCGGCGGCCATGTAACGCGGGTCGCCGGTTTCGTCGGCAAGGTGGAACAGGCAGCGCCCGGCGAGGATGTTGTCGATGTTGAACTCGTCCGGATCGAAGCCCTGCAACGCGCCGTCGGCGGCGATCTGCGGCCCGGTCAGCCGCAACAGGTGGTCGCGCCAGCGCGCCTCCCCGGTGGCTTTGTGCAGCAGCACGAGACCGCGATAGATGCAGCCATCCTCGTAGCACCAGCGGCCGTCCTTGTAATGCTCGTAGCGGCTGGCGAAGGCGTCGAAATAGGACAAAGGGGTCATTGGCGCTCCGGGGCTCTGGCTGTTTCGAGGGCGTCGGCGGCGGTCAGGCCGCCGGGCTGGATCTGGAGGCCGGGGGCGATGACCTCGGCCTGTTCGGCAAGCAGGCCTGCATGCCTGAGCGGGGTGACGCCGGCGGCCATCAGTGGTGGTGCGGGCCGGGCTGCCGGGTCATGCGAGAGCACGCGCACCCGCTCGAGCGTGATCGGCCCGAAGGGGGCTTCGGCGAGGCCAAGAAAGGCGCCGAGCGCGTGGCCCAGTCCGCTGATCTCGACGTCGGAGATCGCGATGCTGCCGACATGCGGCGTGCACGTGCCGACCGGCGCGGGGGCGCGGTCCTGGACCCAGGGCGCGTGGCCGTCGGGGTCGCAGAAATAATGCCCGTTGGCGGCAAAGGCGGTCTGCACGCCCTCCATCGTGATGTCGTGAAAGCAGATCTCCTCGACCGTGCCGCCACGGCCGCGGCGGGTCTTGATCCGCAGGCCCCGGTCCGTGCCGCGCATCTCGCAATGCGCCACCGTCACATCACTCACGCCGCCCGACATCTCCGAGCCGATCACCACGCCCCCATGGCCGCGCTCCATCAGGCAATGCTGCACCCTGATGCCGGTGGTCGGGCGCAGGTGGGCGCTTTCGCCATTGGGGCCGCGCTTGCCGGCCTTGATGGCGATGCAGTCGTCGCCGACCGAGAAATGCGTGCCGGTGATCTCGACAGCCTCGCACATCTCGGGATTGAAGCCGTCGGTGTTGGGGCTGTCATGCGGCGCCTCGATGCGCAGCGCGGCCGCGGTAAGCCTTTGGCAGCCCTGCGGATGGATCGTCCAGGACGGCGCGTTGCGGATGGTGAAGCCCAGAAGCGTGGTGTCGCTGCAGTCGATGAGATGCAGGCCGCGCGGGCGGCGCGCGCCCTGCCGTGTCTCCTTGGGCCAGGTCCACCAGTCGCCGCGGTCACCGCCACCGTCGAGCGTCCCCGGGCCGGAGATCGTGAGGTCGCGCGCGCCGATGGCATGGAGCGGCGCGGCGAAGCAGGGCTCCGGCAGGCCCTCCCAGCTGCCGAGCATCTTGCCGTCCCGCCAGGCAGGCAGGATCGGCCAGCCTTCGCGGTCACGCGGCGCGGCAAGCACGGCGCCCTCGGCAAGGTGCAGCGTCATGCGGCTGCGCAGTTCGACGGGCGCGGCGCCATAGCGCCCCGGCGGCACCAGCACCGTGCCGCCCTCGGGCACGGCGGCGATGGCCGCGGCGATGGCGCGGGCCGTCTCGGCCGCCGCCTCGGGCGTGTCTGCCGTGTCTGGGATGGCGCCGTGATCACGGATGTCCACCAAGCCGGCGCACGGTGCGGTCTCGAAGGCGAAGGGTGCGAAGCCCTCGGCCTCGAGATCGTAGCGCGTGGCGGGCGCAAGGTCGTGCAGCGCTAGACCCACCTGCGCCGCCACGCCCCGGGCGACCGTCTCGCCGGCGCGGGTCAGCTGCCATGGGACGCCAGGAGAAAGCGTGTAGCGCGCGCCGGGTTGCGGCAGGCACAGGGCCACCGACCGCGCGGAGCGCGCGGCAAGTCGGATGCTGGACATGGATCGGACCTCTGGTCTGGAAAGAGGGCCGCCCCGGCGCGAGGCCGGGGCGGCCGGACGGTCAGGAGTCGAAGTCGCTCAGCACGTCGTTGGCGGCGTCGATGATCGCCTCGGCAGCCTCGTCCTCGTCGATCATCTCGTAGGAATACTCCTCGAGCGCGTCGATGAAGGCGCCGCGCAGCTCGGGATGCTCATTGAAGGGCGAGATCGCCGGGCCGCTGGCCTCCATCGCGATCTCATGCGCCTTGACGATCTCGGGCTTGATCATGCCGGCCTCGATCAGCCGGTCCGCCGCCACCTTCGAGGCGGGCAGGCCTCGCGTGTCCTTGAGCGCATCGATGCCCTCAGGCTCGGTGAGCATGCAATTCAGGATCTCTGCCGCCGCCTCCGGATTGTCGGAATTGCGCGAGATCGCGAACAGCATCGAGGGCTTGCGATACGCACCGTCGGTCACCGCATCCTCGAAGCGGATCGGGGCGACGCTGTCGATGGTCTGGCCCTCGTCGAGCGGGTCGGCGTACTTGAAATAGGTCGTGTCCCACTCGTAGGAGCCGGCGATCCGGCCCTGCGCCCAGTCCTGCTTCTCGTAAAGATTGACGTTGCCCTCGCCGGCTTCCTGCTGCTGGCTGCGCACCGCGCCGGTCTCGATCAGGCGGCCGTAGAAGGCGATGCCCGCGGCAAGCTCCTCCGGCGTCCAGGCGACGCGGTTGGTCTCGGGATCGACCAGATCCTTGCCGGTCTTCTGCACCACGGCCAGCGTCACCAGAAGCTGCGCGGTCTCCTTCACCGCGTTGAAGAGGTTGTACCCCTCGCCCTGGCTTTCGCGGAGCGCGGCCGCAGCGGAGAAGAACTCTTCCCAGGTCGAGGGCACCGGAATGCCAGCCGCCTCGAGCGTGGTGGTGTTGAAGAAGAACACCCGCCCCGTGGTCGACAGCGGCAGGCCGTTGAGCTTGCCCTGCACGGTGACGGTGGCGAGCTGATCATCGGACCATTGCGACAGGTCGATGGTCTCCGACAGCTCGGTCAGATCGTAGAAGCCCTCGCCATCCTGCGAGAACAGTGGCAGCCACGGCCAGTTCACCTGCACGATATCGGCTTCGGTGCTGCCGGCCATCTGGGTGGTCAGCTTCTCGAGATAGCCGTCGAAGCCGGTGAATTCCGGCGCGACCGTGTGGCCATATTTCTCGCCGCAGACCTTGAGCGCCTCCTGCGTGGCAACGTGGCGGCTTTCGCCGCCCCACCACGACATGCGCAGATCGGCCGCGGTGGCCTGCGAGGCCAGCGTGAGCGCCAGAGCGGTTGTCAGATGCAATTTCATCGGGGTCCTCCTCCCAAAGGGTCAGCCCTGCGCGCGCAGGGAGACATTGCGACCGCTGTCGCGGTCGAAGATGTGCATGTTGGCGGCCTCGGGCAGAAGCCGGATGGTATCGAGCGAGCGGTCCATGCGCTCGAACTCGGCGGCGCTGGCCACGGTGGTCACCTCGCGCCCGTCGAGCAGGGCGTGCAGGTAGACCTCGTGGCCCATGAACTCGACCCCGCGCAGCTGCGCCGAGAGCGCGCCGTTGATGCCGGTCGCCAGCGCGAGATGCTGCGGCCGGATCCCCAGCGCGGCGCGCTCGGGGCGGGCTGAGAGGCGGCTGGTCAGCGCCTCGCCCAGCGGGATCACCTGCCCGCCGGTGCGGAAGTCGCTGCCATCCACGTGCCCCTCGATGACGTTCATCTCGGGGCTGCCGATGAAGCCCGCGACGAAGAGGTTGGCGGGCTGCTCGTAAAGCTCCTTCGGCGTCGCCACCTGCATGATGTGGCCGTCCTTCATCACGCAGATGCGGTCGCCCATGGTCATCGCCTCTGTCTGGTCGTGGGTCACGTAGACCACCGTGCTGGCCATGCCTTCGCGCTTGAGGCGCTTGTGCAGGTCGGTGATCCGCACCCGCATCGAGGCCCGCAGCTTGGCGTCGAGGTTCGACAGCGGCTCATCGAAGAGGAACACGTCCGGCTTCTTGATCAGCGCGCGGCCCAAGGCCACCCGCTGCGCCTGGCCACCCGAGAGCTGCTTGGGCAGCCGGTCGAGAAGCGGCTCGATCTCGAGGATCTTGGCGACCTCCTCGACCGCCTTGGCGGCCTCGGCCTTGGAGGCGCCGCCGATGCGCAGCCCGAAGGCGAGGTTGGTGCGCACCTTCATATGCGGATAGAGCGCGTAGTTCTGGAACACCATCGCGATGCCGCGCTTGCCCGGCTCGAGCGTGTTGACGATGCGGTCACCGATGCGGATCTCGCCGGCGGTGATCTCCTCGAGCCCGGCGATCATCCGCAGCGTGGTGGACTTGGCGCAGCCCGACGGCCCCACCAGCACCATGAACTCGCCTTCCTCGACATCGAGGTTGATCCCGTGCACCGCCTTGAAGGCACCGCCATAGACCTTTTCCAGATTTCTCAGTTGAAGCCGTGCCATTATCCCTTGATCCCCCCTGCGGAAATGCCCTCGATGAAGTACTTCTGCGCCATGAAGAACACGGCCAGCGCGGGCGTGATGGTGAGCACCGACATGGCCAGAATGCGGTTCCATTCGAAGGCCTCGGTGGTGTCGATGGAGAGCTTCAGAGCGAGGCTCACCGGGTACTTGTCGACCGAGCTGATATAGATCAGCGGGCCGAGGAAATCGTTCATCGTCCACATGAACTGGAACAGGCAGACCGAGATCAGTGCCGGGGCCAGCATCGGGACGACCACGAAGAGCAGCGTCTGCCACGAGTTGCAGCCATCGACGCGGGCGGCCTGTTCCATGTCGTCGGGAATGGCGCGCAGGAACTGCACCAGCATGAAGACGAAGAACGCGTCACCCGCCATTGCCGAGGGCACCCAGAGCGGCAGGAAGCTGTCGAGCCAGCCAAGCTCGCGGAAAAGGATGTATTGCGGGATCCGGGTGACCACGTTGGGCAGCAGCAGGATCGCGATGACGCTGGTGAACAGCAGCTTCTTGAGCGGGAAGTCGAACCGCGCGAAGCCGTAGGCCACCATGGTGCAGGAGATCGCCGTGCCGATGGTCTTGGGCAGGATGATCAGGAACGAGTTCCAGAAGAACCGCCCGAAAGTGTAGGGTGTCGAGGTCTCCCAGCCCTGCACGTAGCCCTCGGTGGTGGGCTCGCGCGGGATGAAGCCGGGGTTGGCGAAGATCTCGGCATTGGTCTTGAACGAGGCGCCGACCAGCCAGATCAGCGGGTAGAGCATGACCAGCCCGACGCCCAGAAGGACGGCGTAGCGCAGGATCGCCGAGATCCGGGCGCGGCGCTGCTGGATGCGCTGGTGGCGGCGGGCCTCTGCGAGGGCATCGGCGCCGGCGGTGAAGACGTCGGAGGCTTGTGAGATATCGGTCATCGGCTCAGCTCCGCTTGTCGCCGGCGTAGAAGACCCACTTCTTCGAGGACCAGAAGGCCACGAGGGTCAGCGCCATGATGATGAGGAAAAGCACCCACGCGATGGCCGAGGCATAGCCCATGTCGAAGCGCTTGAAGGCCTCGTCGTAGATGTAGAGCGGCAGCAGGTAGGTGGATTTGAGCGGCCCGCCCTGGGTGATGATGTAGGGGCCGTTGAACTCCTGGAAGGCCTGGACCATCTGCATGATCAGGTTGAAGAAGATCACCGGCGTGATCAGCGGGATGGTGATGAACACGAAGCTGCGCAGCTTGCTCGCCCCGTCGATGGCGGCGGCCTCGTAGAGCGACTTGTCGATGCTCTGCAGCGCGGCGAGGAAGATCACCATGGCCGAGCCGAACTGCCAGCAGCGCAGCAGGGTGATGGTGAAGAGCGCGTTGGTGGGATCGCCGAACCAGTTGACCGGCTCGATCCCGAACCACGCCAGCACCATGTTCACCAGCCCCTCGGTGGCGAAGATGTAGCGCCACAGCACCGCGATGGCGATCGAGCCGCCGAGGATCGAGGGGACGTAGAAGGCGGTGCGAAAGAGGTTGATGCAGCGCAGCTTGTAGTTGAGGATGTAGGCGATGAAGAGCGCGAAGGCGAGCTTCAGCGGCACCGTCAGGAACACGTAGAGCAGCGTCACCGAAAGCGACCGGCGAAAGGTCCGGTCAGAGGTGAAGAGCTCGATGTAGTTCTCCAGCCCCGTCCATTTAGGGGACTGCATCAGGTTGTAATCTGTAAAGCTCAGATAGAATGACGCGATGAATGGAATCGCGGTGAACGCCATCAGCCCGATGATGTAAGGGCTCAGATAGATCAACCCGAGGGCGCGTGTGCGTGTCATGGCGCACCTCGCGAAACGGCTGGGTTTCCTGATATAAACGTCACTTTCTCCTCCATGAACTGCGGTTTGCGCCGGGCTTTCGGCGCTCTGCCCGATGGCGCGGCGGGCCTCCTCCGACCCGCGGCGTTGCGCCATTCGCAGTTGTATGATGAATTAGTGACAGATTGGCGGCGAGAGATAAATTGACGATCATGGGGGAAAAGATGGACGAAATCGAAGGCGGCGTTCTGGCCCGGTTTCCCCCCGGTGCCCTGACGCTGACGCTCACCCGCGCGGCAATCCGGATGCAGCACGCCACGACCTGGCGGATCGAGAAGGAAAACCCGGTCGAGGATCTTGTCATCGCGCTCGAGGGGCAGGGGCATTACCGCATCGGCAACCGGTTGCAGACGCTGTCGGCGGGCGAGGCGATGCTGTTGCCGCGCGACACGCCCTTCGAAGGCTGGAACGAGGGGCCCGACACCTATCTCGGCGTGGCGCAGCACTTCACCCTCTCGGCGCACGGGGCGCAGGATCTGATCGGGCAGATGCGCTTGCGGCCCAAGGTGCGGCTGTCCCGCTGGGAGGTGCTCGGCCCGATGATCAGGCACTACCGGCAAAGCGCGCCGCCGGCCTCGGTCACGCTGCCGCAGCATCACCTGTTCATGGTGATGCTGCTCTCGTTCGTCGACGACGCGTTTCTCGGCTGGCGGCAGGAAGCGGTGCCGGTCGATCCCGGCGCGGGCATCGACCTTGCGGTGATGAAGGCCGCGTCGCGGATCGCCGCCGCGCCGCTCGAGGCGGAACTTGCCGTGCGGGTTGTCGAGGACGCGCCCTACAACCCCGACTATTTTCACCGCGCCTTTCGCGACCGGATCGGGCGCACACCGAAGCAGTACCAGGAATTCTGCCGCATCGAGCGGGCGGCGCATCTGTTGGAGTCCGGCCTCACCGTTGGCGCGGCGGGGGCCGAGGTCGGCTATGCCGACCCCTATTATTTCTCACGCTGCTTCAAGCGCATCATGGGGCTGAGCCCGCGCGCGCATATGCGCCGGGTGGCACTGTCGCGCGACGGGCAGCTGATGGGAATGGACGAGCCCGAGCAGGAGGCAGCGCTTACAGGAAGTCGTCCCGGCGCGGGGTGAAGCAATCGACGAGCTGGCCGGCTTCGAGGCAGACGCAGCCGTGCCGCGCGCCCGAGGGGATGACGAAGCTGTCGCCGGGCCCGACTTCGAACTCCTTGCCTGCGAGGTGGAAGCGGAAGCGCCCGCTTTCGACATAGGTCGACTGCACATGCGGGTGATCGTGCAGCGCGCCCTCGGCGCCCTCTTCGAAGCGGAAAGACACGACCATCAGCTCGGGCGCGTCCGCCAGAACCTGGCGCTGCACGCCGGCGTCGGGCGAAACCACCGGGAAAGTCTTCAGGGGCTCTGTCATGATCCATCCTTTCTTCGGCACGATCGGCCGTTTTCAACATGTATGACAGATATGTATGACAGCCGGCGAAGCGTCAAGCCTTGCCGAAACTGCCGGCCCGCAGCAGCGCCCGGTAGCGCGCCTGGCTGCCCTTGAGATGCTGGCGCATGGCGGCGCGGGCGGCGTCGTCATCGCCGTCGAGGATGGCGTTGACGATCTTGTGGTGCTCGGCCGAGATCACGTCGAGATACTCGCGCGGGACCGGCTCGGACTCGCTCTCGGTCAGCACCTTGCGCGGGATCAGGTTCGATCCGATCATCGACAGGAAATCGCCGAACCGCGGATTGTTGGTGGCCTCGGCGATGGCCAGATGCAGGGCGAAATCGGCCTCCACCGTCAGTTCCCCGGCATTGGCGGCGCGGTCGACCTCGCGCAGGCAGCCGATGATCCGCTCTTCCTGGGCCGGCGAGCGGCGTTGCGCGGCCAGTGCTGCGGCCTCGGCTTCGACCGCGGTGCGCAGCTCGAGCAGCTCGATCATCGAGGAAATGCGCACGAAGTCGATGTTCTGGAACGGCAATTCCACCGGGGCAGGGGGCGCGAGCACGAAGACGCCGGCGCCCTGTCGCGGCTCGACCAGCCCGTCGGCGCGCAACGAGGCGATGGCCTCGCGGATCACCGTGCGGCTGACGCCGAATTCCTGCGTCATCTGCGCCTCGCTCGGCAGGCGCGTGCCCGGCGGATAGCTGCCAGAGCTGATCTGGTCGCGCAGCGCTTCGCGCACCGTCTCGACAAGCGTCCGCCCGCTTTCGGAGCGGTCAGAACGGCGCATCTTGGCTGGCATATCCATGGCTCGCTTGCTCACTTCTCATACAGGATGGTGACATGAAGTATGACATCTGTTGAAAACCTTGTCCATGCGACTTCCGCGATGTGTGGCGAAGGGTCTCGCCCCGGGGCAGAGGTCGGAGAATGTTAAGAAACCTTGACAGATCGAAACCTGTATAACAAGTATGTAGATGTGTATGACTGAAAGAGGCCGTCAGATTCGACGGCAAGGGAGGGGAGCATGCGGCTCGACAGGCGCCGCCTGAATGGCATTGCCGAACAGGGAGTCTCGATCTTCGTGACCCTCTTCGGCCTCTTGATACTGACCTTCGTGATCGGGCGCATCATGCCGGTGGATCCGGTCCGCGCCATCGTCGGCGAGGACGCCACCCGCGAGGTCTATGAAAACGTCTACCGTCAGCTTGGGCTCGACAAGCCAATGTGGCAGCAGTTCCTGCTTTACCTGCGCGACGTGGTGACGCTGGATTTCGGCACCTCGATCCGCACCGGTCAGCCGGTGCTGCAGGACATCGCCCGCGTGCTGCCGGCCACCATCGAGCTTGCCACCTTCGCCATCCTCATCGGCGCCGGTCTCGGCACGCCGCTCGGGGTGATCGCCGCAGTCAACAAGGACCGCTGGCCCGACCAGCTGATCCGGGTGATCAGCCTGATGGGGCATTCGATGCCGATCTTCTGGACCGGGATGATCGCATTGCTGGTGTTCTACGCCAATCTCGGCTGGGTCGGCGGATCGGGGCGGATGAGCCAGTTCTATATCGGGCTGGTGCCCGAGCGGACCAACTTCCTGCTGATCGACAGCGCGCTGGCCGGCGAATGGGAGGTGTTCCGCAGCGCCATCAACCACATCATCCTGCCAGCGGCGCTTCTGGGCTATTCCTCCTCGGCCTACATCACCCGCATGACCCGCAGCTTCATGCTCGACCAGCTCGGGCAGGAATACGTGACCACCGCGCGGGTCAAGGGTCTGAGCCGCCGCCAGACCGTGTGGCGCCACGCCTTCGGCAACATCCGCGTGCAGCTCGTGACCATCGTGGCGCTGGCCTATGGCGCGCTGCTCGAGGGTGCGGTGCTGATCGAGACGGTCTTCGCCTGGCCGGGCTTCGGCCAGTACCTGACCTCCAACCTGCTGATCGGAGACATGAATGCCGTGATGACCTGCGTGCTGATCGTGGGTGTCATCTTCATCGGGCTGAACATCCTCTCCGACATTCTTTACCGCGTATTCGACCCGAGGACGAGATGAGCATGACCCGCGACATACCCGCCCCCGCGCCGCGCCGCCGGATGCCGCAGAGCCTGATCGCGGCCCGCAACATCGTGGCCTTCCTGACCCGCTCTCCCACCTCGCTCTTCGGGCTCGTGGTGTTGGCCCTGCTGATCCTCGTGGCGCTCTTCGCGCCGCTGATCGCCACGCACGATCCGTATGCGCAGGATCTGCAGGCCACCCTGCAGCCGCCCTCGGGCACGCATTTCTTCGGCACCGACGAGCTTGGCCGGGACATCTTCTCGCGCCTCGTGCACGGCTCGCGCATCACTCTCACGATCATCTCGCTGGTGACCGTTGTGGTGGGGCCGCTGGGCCTCTTCTTCGGCACCGTCGCGGGCTATTTCGGCGGCAAGGTCGACACCGTTCTGATGCGGATCACCGACATCTTCCTGTCCTTCCCGTCGCTGATCCTGTCGCTGGCCTTTGTCGCGGCGCTCGGGCCGAGCCTCAACAACGCGATCATCGCGATCGCGCTGACCGCGTGGCCGCCGATCGCACGCCTTGCACGGGCCGAGACCCTGACCTTCCGGCAGGCCGATTACATCTCGGCGGCGCGGCTTCAGGGGGCCTCTGCGGCGCGGATCATCTGGAAGAGCATCGTGCCGATGTGCCTGCCCTCGGTGACCATCCGCCTGACGCTCAACATGGCGACGGTGATCCTCACCGCGGCGGGGCTCGGCTTTCTTGGCCTCGGGGCGCAGCCGCCGCTGCCGGAATGGGGCGCGATGATCGCCACCGGGCGGCGCTACATGATCGACAGCTGGTGGCTGGTGACCTTCCCGGGCATCGCGATCCTCTGCGTCAGCCTCGCCTTCAACCTTCTGGGCGATGGCCTGCGCGACGCGCTCGATCCCAAGCAGATGAACAAGAGGTAACTCATGGACCCGGTTCTCGACATTCAACGGCTCTCGATCCGCTATGCCGGGGCGCCCGCGCCCGCGGTCAGGGACGTGAGCTTCACCCTCGGGCGCGAGCGGCTCGGCATCGTCGGCGAAAGCGGCTCGGGCAAATCCACCGTGGGGCGGGCGATCATGCGCCTGCTCGACACCGCCGAGATCACCGCCGACCGGATGCAGTTCGAGGAGGTCGACCTTCTCAACGCGCCCGAAAAGAAGATGCTCGACGTGCGCGGCAAGCGCATGTCGATGATCCTGCAGGATCCCAAGTTCTCGCTGAACCCGATCCAGCGCTGCGGTCACCAGATCGCCGAGGCCTACCGCACCCATGTGAAATGCTCGAAATCCGAGGCCCGCGCGCGGGCCATCGCGATGCTCGAGCAGGTGCATATCCGCGACCCCGAGCGGGTCTATGACCTTTATCCGCACGAGGTCTCGGGCGGCATGGGGCAGCGGGTGATGATCGCGATGATGCTGCTGACCGACCCCGATCTGGTGATCGCCGACGAGCCGACCTCGGCGCTCGACGTGACGGTGCGCCTGCAGGTGCTGCGCATCCTCGACGGGCTGGTACGCGACAAGGGCATCGGGCTGATCATGATCAGCCACGACCTCAACCTCGTGCGGGCGTTCTGCGATCGCGTGCTGATCATGTATGCGGGCCGCGTGGTCGAGGCGCTCGACGCGCGCGATCTCGACCACGCGCAGCATCCCTATTCCCGCGGCCTGCTCGCGGCGCAGCCGCGCATCGGCGGCACCCGCGAGCCGCTGCCGGTGCTGGCGCGGCAGGACAGCTGGCTCGAACCTCTGGAGGCGCAGGCATGAAACCGATCACCATCGACAGGCTCTCGATCAGCTTCGGCCCGGTCCGGGTGCTGCACGATGTCAGTTTCGACGTGGCCGCGGGCGAGTGCTTCGGCCTCGTCGGCGAGTCCGGCTCGGGCAAATCGACCATCCTGCGCTGCGCCTCGATGCTGACCGATATCTGGGACGGCACAGTGCGCATCGGCGATCAGGACGTGCGCAAGATGCCGGTGGCCGAGCGCTGCCGCACGGTGCAGATGGTGTTCCAGGATCCCTATGGCTCGCTGCACCCGCGCCACTCGATCCGCACCGCGCTGGACGAGGGCCTGCGGATCAACGGCTTCGACGACCGCGAGGCGCGTCTGGCGCAGGCGATGCGCGACGTGGGCCTGCCGGTCGAGTTCCTCGACCGCTACCCGCACCAGCTTTCTGGTGGTCAGCGCCAGCGCGTCGCCATCGCCCGCGCGCTGATCCTTGAACCGGACGTGCTGTTCCTTGACGAGCCGACCTCGGCGCTCGACGTCTCGGTGCAGGCGGAGGTGCTGAACCTGCTGGTGCGGCTGCAACAGGAGAAGGGCTTCACCTACCTGATGGTGAGCCACGATCTCGCGGTGGTCGATCACATGTGCGACCGCTTCGCGATCATGCAGCACGGGCGCATCGTCGAGGTGCTCGACCGCGACGCGATCACCGGCGGCGGGGCGACGCAGCCTTACGCCAAGCAGCTCATCGACGCGAGCCTCGAATATGAACGCGCGATCTGAGACACCCTCGCTGCCGGCGTTCCTCGAGCGCCGGCGGCAGGATCTGCCGATGTCCCTGGCCTTCGCCGCCGCGCGAGGGCCTTTCCGCGTCTGGGCCGAACGGCTCGGCACGCTGTGGCGCGCCGAACTGCCCGAGTGCGACACGCCCGCCGAGGGGCGGTGCGACGGGCAAGGCGTGACGCTCGACTATGCCACCGGGGCGCAGGCCGAGGGGGTGTTGCTGCGCCCCTCGGAGCCGGGTCCGCATCCGGCGATCCTGCTGCTGCACGAGCATGGCGGCAGCTTCGATTGCGGCTGGGAGAAAATGCTCGACCTGCCAGCCTCGCAGGAGACCCGTGCGCGTCTTTACGAGGGGCGCGCCCCGGCGCAGGCGTTTCTCGAGGCCGGCTTCGCGGTGCTCTGCCTCGACGCGCCGGGCTGGGGCCGGCGTTGGCAGGGTGGGGCGGAGGCGCAGCAGGCGCTGGCGGCCAATGCTATGGGTCTCGGCTGGTCGCTCGCGGGCATTGTCGCGGCCGAGGACGTTCAGGCGGCGCTCTGGCTGGCGCGGCAGCCCGGCATCGATGCCACCCGGATTGGCGCCTTCGGGTTCTCGTGGGGTGGTTTCCGGGCGTGGCAGGTCGCAGCGCTCTGCGGCGCGGTCAAGGCGCATGCGAGCCTGTCGTGGATGGCCTGCAGGACCGACCTCATGCGCCCGGGTGCACCGCTCCTGCGCGGGCAGTCGGCCTTCTGGATGCTACATCCCGGCCTGGCTCATCACGCGGATTTCCCCGACCTCGCAGGGCTTTGCGGGGCCAAGCCGCAGTTCTATCGCTCCGGGCGGGGCGATCGGCACATGCCGGAGGACAGCGTGGTGCGGGCGTGGGACACGCTTTCGGCCATTGCCGCCGCCGCCGGCGCGCCGCCGCCCGACACCGCTTTTCACGATCATGCGCATACCTGCCCGTCAGAGACGCTTGACGAGGCGGCGGCGTTCCTGTCCCGCGAGCTTTGAGCTTCGGGCAGACCGGAAGCCGCAACCCGACCATGGCAAAACGAAAGGCGCGGGACTGGCCCGCGCCTTTCAGCGTCAGCAAGGTGCCGACGTCAGGGGGTCTTTGTCACGTCCTCGAAGCGGGTCACCCACGGGTCGACCACGATGCCCTCGATGCCGTCCTGATAGGCGGCGGTGACCACGCGCTCGGAGAACGGCTGGATGGACGGCACGACCTCGTCGATGGTCTGCTGGATCTCCTGGTAGAGCTCGATCTGCCGGTCGCCATCGCCCTCGACAAGCGCTGCCTCGATCTGCTGGTTCAACCCTTCGTCGTAGAACGAGGTGCGCCAGCCCTGGTAGTTGGTCAGCCCCGCCTCGTCCGAGTTGTCGGGGTTGTAGATCAGCGCCCGCAGGTTGCTGTCGGGGTGCGGCTGCTGTCCGCCGCCGCCACGACCGACGAGCAGGTCGAAGTTGCGGTCGCGCATGGCGCCGTAGATCTGCCCGCCGTCGCCGGTGATGATCTCGGCGTCGATCCCGGCCTGCGCCAGCGTGCCCTGGATCGCGGTCGCGCTGTCGAGGAACTGCTGGGTCGAGATCACCCGGATCGTCGTGTCG
>Ga0114904_1000615_pt1 | contig 18943 bp, 18 predicted proteins | sample MalvirDeepMed_s6_FD_83498 | JGI IMG/M metagenome (GOLD analysis project Ga0114904, IMG submission 83498) | Marine viral communities from the Global Malaspina Expedition - Malaspina viral metaG DeepMed_s6 | ecosystem: Environmental > Aquatic > Marine > Oceanic | place: Mediterranean Sea... | reverse complement strand
GCTCGAGGCCCGCGCGCGGGCATGGCGCGAGGACCGCCACGGCTGGGTCGCCGAGAACATGCGCCTGTGGAAACGCAAGCCGCTGCAGGGGGTCTTCGGCAGCGAACGGCCGGTGGTCTTCGCACGCTCGGCCAGGGAGGCGCGGCAGTGCGCCGGGGAGGGCCGCGCCCGGATGATCTGGGGCGTGGCCGAGGCCGATCCGGGCACCGTGCGGGTCGAGGACGGTTTTCTGCGATCGCGCGGGCTCGGGGCTGACCTGATCCCGCCGCTGTCGCTGGTGGCCGACGATCTCGGCCTCTACTACGATCCCACGCGCCCCTCCCGACTCGAGCGTCTGATCGTCGACACCGCCCAGCCCCGTCCAGACCAGACCGAGCGCGCCCGCCGCCTCATCACCCGCATCACCACCGGGGGCCTGACCAAGTACAACCTCGCGGGCGCGCTGCCGCCGCTGCCAGAGGGCCATCGCATCCTCGTGCCCGGACAGGTCGAGGACGACGCCTCGATCCAGCTTGGCAGCCCCAAGATGCAGCGCAACGCCGATCTGCTCGCCCGCGTCCGGGCCGAGAATCCCGACGCGGTGATCCTCTGGAAGCCGCATCCCGACGTCGAAGCCGGCCTGCGCCCCGGCCATGTCGAGGCGCCCGAGACGTGGGCCGACCTGACGCTGAGCAAGGCCGACATGGGCGCGCTGTTGCCGCAGGTCCACGAGGTCTGGACGCTGACCTCGCTCACCGGTTTCGAGGCGCTGCTGCGCGGCCTGCCCGTCACCACGCTTGGCGCGCCGTTCTATGCCGGCTGGGGCCTGACCCGCGATCTCGGCCCGGTGCCGGCCCGCCGGCTCACCGGCCCCCGCCCGACGCTCGAGGCGCTGGTCCATGCCACGCTCATCGCCTATCCGCGCTACCGCGATCCGGTGACAGGCCTGCCCTGCCCGGTCGAGGTGGTGGCCGATCGGCTCGAGACCGGCCGCCTGCCGCGCCCCGGCCCGGCCAACCGGATGCTGTCGAAGCTGCAGGGCCTGTTTGCCAGCCGCGCCCATCTCTGGCGCCGCTAGCGGGCGCCTCTCTGACCTGCCCCACTTGTCGAGCGCGGTTGCGACTGCGATATACTGGGGCAAATGCAAGGGCCGCGATCCCCGCGCCCGCGACGCAGGAGAGACACGATGCTGAAAGGTTTGGGCGGACTTGGCGACATGGCCAAGATGATGAAGACCGCGCAGGACATGCAGGGAAAGATGGCCCAGCTTCAGGAAGACCTGAAGGCGATGGAAGTCACCGGCGAGTCCGGCGCCGGGCTGGTCAAGGCCACGGCCTCGGCCAAGGGCGAGCTGCGCGGCCTCGACATCGACCCGTCGATCTTCAACTCCGACGACAAGGAAGTGGTCGAGGACCTGATCCTCGCCGCCATCAAGGAGGCCCAGACCAAGGCGCAGGAGAAGGCGCAGGAGGAAATGCAGAAGCTGACCTCCGAAATGGGCCTGCCGGCGGACATGAAGCTGCCGTTCTGACGCGACGCTCGCGCCCCCAGAAATGACCCGAGCGGCGCCCCGAGGGGCGCCGCGCTTTTCTGCCTTCCGGAGGCTCACGCTTGCCCGACCGTACCGAAATCGACGCGCTGATCGACCTGATGGCAAAGATGCCCGGCCTCGGGCCGCGCTCGGCCCGGCGGGCGGTGCTGCACCTGATCCGCAAGCGCGCGCTGCTCCTGCAGCCGCTGGCCGATGCCATGCAGCAGGTGGCGAGCTCGGCGCGCGAATGCCTCAACTGCGGCAATATCGGCACCGCCGAGATCTGCCCGATCTGCGCCGACGCGCGCCGCGCCAACGGCCAGATCTGCGTGGTCGAGGACGTGTCCGATCTCTGGGCGATGGAGCGCTCGGGCGTGTTCAAGGGCCGCTACCACGTGCTGGGCGGCACGCTCTCGGCGCTCGACAACGTGGGCCCCGAAGAGCTGCGCATCCCGCAGCTCGTCTCGCGCATCGACGGCGAGGCGATCACCGAGGTGATCCTCGCGCTCAACGCCACCGTCGACGGCCAGACCACGGCGCATTACATCGCCGACCAGCTCGAGACCCGGGTGGAGCTGACCTCGCTGGCGCAGGGGGTGCCGATCGGGGGCGAGCTCGACTATCTCGACGATGGCACCATCACCGCCGCGCTCAACGCCCGCAAGCGGGTCTGAGGACCGTCCCTACAGCAAACCGCCCCCGCAAACGAAAAAACGCGCCGCTCTCGCGACGCGTTTCTCTGTCTGGCAGTCCGGTGGTCGATCAGCCGCGCGGATCGTCGCTCTCGTCCTCGTCGTCGTCATCGCCGCCCGAGGGCAGGTTGAAGAAGCTGTCCGCATCCGAGAAATCGCTCGGGCCGCGGGTGTCCTCTTCCTCGTCATCCTCGCCACGCGGGTCCGACAGCGAGAAGGTCTCGAGGCCTTCGATGGCCGAGGGCAGGCGCGGCTCGGGCTCCATGCCGAGGCTCTGCTCGGTCGAGACCAGCTTGCGGCGCTCGTCATCGGTCATCACCTCGTCGAGCTTCTTGGCAGCCTTCGCCACCGCGGCGTCGAGCTCGGACTGGCGGCACAGCCCCAGCGCCACCGGGTCGATCGGCTGCATGTTCTGGATGTTCCAGTGGGTGCGCTCGCGGATCGACTGGATCGTCGGCTTGGTGGTGCCCACCAGCTTCGAGATCTGGCCGTCGGACAGTTCGGGGTGGAATTTCACCAGCCACAGGATCGAGTTCGGGCGGTCCTGACGCTTCGACAGCGGCGTGTAGCGCGGCCCGCGACGCTTGTCCTCGTCGACGGCGGCGGCGTTGTACTTGAGCTTGAGCTTGTGCAGCGGGTTCTTCTCGGCCTTGTCGATCTCCGACTGCTCGAGCTGGTTGTTGGCGACCGGGTCGAAGCCCTTCACCCCGGCGGCGACATCGCCATCCGCGATCCCCTGCACCTCAAGCTCGTGATAGCCGGTGAAATCGGCGATCTGCTTGAAGCTCAGCGTGGTGTTGTCGACCAGCCAGACGGCGGTCGCCTTGGGATGCAGCAGTTTGGCCATGTCTCGTCTCCTTGCAAGTCTCCGTCCCCTCCCCCGGGCCCTCTTCGGGCCGGGAGGTCCCGAATCTGAACTCGGGACAGGTTACCGTTGTCGGGGAACTTGCGCGCTATATAGTGATCCGGAGGCCAAGAGGGAAGAGAAAATGCGCTGGCTGGTTGTGTTGCTGCTGTGGAGCGGTCTGGCCCGGGCCGAAGGCGAGCCTGCCGGGGCCTTCGACTACTACGTGCTATCGCTGAGCTGGTCGCCCACCTGGTGCGCGCTCGAGGGCGATGCGCGCGGGTCGGAGCAGTGCGAGACCGACCATGGCTGGATCCTGCACGGGCTCTGGCCGCAATACCACCGCGGCTATCCCTCCTATTGTCCCACCTCCGCACGCCCGCCAAGCCGCGCAGAGACCGGCGCCATGGCCGACATCATGGGCACCGCCGGGCTGGCCTGGCACCAATGGAAGAAACACGGCAGCTGCAGCGGCCTCTCGTCTGAGGATTATTTCGCGCTGTCCCGAGAGGCTTACGGGCGCGTCACGCGCCCCGGCCTGCTGCGCCAACTGGACGCGCCCGTCACCCTGCCCGCCACGCTGATCGAGGACGCCTTCCTCGAGGCCAATCCCGGGCTCGAGCCGGACATGATCACCATCACCTGCCGCGACGGCCGCATCCAGGAGGCCCGGCTCTGCCTGTCGACGACGCTCGAGCCGGTGCCCTGCGGCCGAGACGTGGTGCGCGACTGCACGCTCGGCGACGCGCTGCTCGATCCGGTGCGCTGACCGCCATGACCGGCCACGAGGGGCGCTGCCCCTCGCGCTCCCCGGGATATTTCCAGCCAGAAGAAACACATTATTAAGATTAATGGTCGATGCTGGATCTACGGTACAGGCGGGGACGCCGATGACCGTGCCAGGAGAAGCCCCGGCTTCCCGCCCGTCCCTTCGGGGGCGGGTTTCCTCTTGGGCTCGGGGACCTTGGCGCCCCCGTCTTCTTCTGGCCAAAAATATCCCCGCCGGAGGCATCCTGCCCGTCTCACCGGTGCGGCGCCGGGCCGTCGGAGACGACATCGTCAAACCGGTAGCCAAAGCGGGCGATGTCCTCGGCGCAAAGCGCGGCCACGCGCTCTGCCGTCGCGTCGTCATAGTATCCCCGGTGGTCCCGCATCCGCTCGGAGGCGTTGAGCCGCCGGATCTCGGGGCGGAAGCCCAGATGCGCCACGAAGCGCGCCATGTCCTGCTCGAGATGCTCGAGGCGGATGAAGAGCGAGGCGCGTTCCTGCCCCGTCACGTCGCGCATGTAGCGCCCGTAGGGCGCGGCGCGCAGGCTGGCGCCGGTCTGCGGATGCGCCACGAAGGCCGTGAAGGGCAGCGTGGCGGCCAGTCTCACCGCCGGATGGTCGAAGCTCTGCGCCCGCAGCCAGTGGTAATAGCTCACCACCCGGTCCCACGGGTTGCGCACCAGCGTGACCGTGAACATCGCGGCGATCTCCTCGGGGCTCAGCACCCCGTCGATGTCGCTCAGCATCGCGTGTTTCCACAGCCGCCCCCGCGCCGAAAGCTTCGCCACCCGACCACGGCGTTTCAGCGCCTTCGGCGTGTCGCCGATCAGGATGTCATCGCGGTGCGCCCGCGCCTCGAGCGCCGCGGCCATCGCGGTGCCGCCGGTTTTGGGGATGTGCACGAAGATGTAGCGGCGGCCGGGCGAGATGATCATGCCCGGCACCTTAACCGGGCGCGATCACATCGGGAATCCCCATTCAGGGCTTTTCGGGACCGCCGCGACTGCGCATAGTCAGGCGCAGGAGAGATCAGGGAGGACCCGCCATGGGCTGGCTTGCAGACGAAACCGGGCTCGGCAAATGCGCCGCGAACCATGTGCCGCTGACGCCGCTGTCGTTCCTGCGCCGCGCGCGGCAGATCTATCCCGACCACCCGGCGGTGATCTACGGCCCGCATCGCAAGACCTATGCCGAGTATCACGACCGGGTCAGCCGGCTTGCCTCGGCGCTCACCCAGATCGGCATCAGGCCCGGCGATGTCGTGGCGACGATCTTGCCCAACATCCCCGCCCAAGCCGAGGCGCATTTCGGCGTGCCGGCCTGTGGCGCCGTGCTCAACACCATCAACACGCGGCTCGATGTCGACACCATCGCCTATATCCTCGACCACGGTGAGGCCAAGCTGGTGCTTTGCGATCCTCAGTTCATCCCGCATCTCGCCGAGGCCATCGAGCTCATGGAGCAGGCCCCGCCCAAGGTGATCGAGGTCGCCGATCCGCATGGCGGCGCCAAGGCCTTCGGCGACTATCTCGAGTACGAGGATTTCCTCGCCACCGGCGACCCGGACGTCGACTGGATCATGCCAGAGGATGAGTGGGAGAGCCTCGCGCTCAACTACACCTCCGGCACCACCGGGCGGCCCAAGGGCGTGGTCTATCACCATCGCGGCGCCTACCTGAACGCCATGGGACAGGTGCTGAGCTGGCGCATGGTGCTGCACCCGGTCTACCTCACCATCGTGCCGCTGTTTCACTGCAATGGCTGGTGCCACACCTGGATGATGCCGGCGGTGGGCGGCACCGTGGTCTGCTGCCGCGATATCACCGCGCATAACATCTACGACGCCATCGCCGACGAGGGCGTCACGCATTTCGGCGGCGCGCCCATCGTGCTCAACATGCTGGTCAACGCCCCCGAGGCGGAGAAGCGCGCCTTCGACCACGTGGTCGAGGTGTTCACCGCCGGCGCGCCCCCGGCCCCTGCCACGCTCGCCAAGATCGAGACCATGGGCTTCCACGTCACCCAGGTCTACGGCCTGACCGAAACCTACGGACCCGACGTGGAATGCGCCTGGCAGGCGGCGTGGGAGCCGTTGCAGGGCGCCGAGCGCGCCGCGATCAAGGCGCGTCAGGGCGTCGCCATGCCGTTCATGGAGCACGTCACGGTGATGGACGAACACATGCAGATCATCCCCGCCGATGGCGAGACCAAGGGCGAGATCATGCACCGCGGCAACGGCGTGATGAAGGGCTATCTCAAGGCGCCCAAGGCCACCCGCGAGGCCTTTGAGGGGGGCTATTTCCACTCCGGCGACATCGCCGTGCTGCATCCCGACAGCTATGTGCAGATCGCGGACCGCGCCAAGGACATCATCATCTCGGGCGGCGAGAACATCTCCTCGGTCGAGGTCGAGAACACCCTGATGGGGCACGAAGCCGTGCTGCTCTGCGCCGTCGTCGCGAAGCCCGACGACAAATGGGGTGAGGTGCCCTGCGCCTTCGTCGAGCTCAAGCCCGGCCACGACGCCGGCGAGGCCGAGCTCATCGCCTTTGCCCGCGAGCGGCTGGCCGGGTTCAAGACCCCCAAGAAGGTGGTGTTCGAAGAGCTGCCCAAGACCTCGACCGGCAAGATCCAGAAGTTCCAGCTTCGCGCCCGCGCCCGGGATATCTGAGCGCCCGGAACGCTGCGCGCCGGCCGCCACGAGCGGAACGCGTTGCCCCTGTCTCGCGGCCCATGCTACGGTGCCGCGAAACGAGGCAGAGCAGCCCTGAATGACGGCACTCAAAGAGTATCAACGACTGGAAGCATCGGGCCTATGGCGGCCCGAGCCCGACGCGCAGCGTCGTGAAGTGGTCGTGTCGCTGGGCGATGCCTCGCTGACGATCTCCGAGTTCTCCGGGCGCCCGCTGGCGCATTGGTCGCTGGCCGCCGTGCGCCGCGCCAACAAGGGGCAGACCCCCGCCATCTACCATCCCGACGGCGATCCGGGCGAAACGCTGGAGCTGCCCGACGACGAAACCACGATGATCGAGGCGATCGAACGCCTGCTGCGCGCCATCGACCGGCGCCGCCCGCGTCCGGGCAAGCTGCGCGTGGTGCTGCTCAGCGCGGTCGCGGCCACGGTGCTTGCCGGGGCGGTCTTCTGGCTCCCGGGCGCCCTGCTCGAGCACACGCGGCAGGTGGTGCCCGCGGTCAAGCGCGACGAGATCGGCGAGGCGCTTCTGGCCCGGATCACCCGCATCTCGGGGCAGCCCTGCATGACCGAGGAGGCGCGCCTGCCGCTGCGCCATCTGGCCCAGCGGGTGCTGGGAGACGCCCGGCGCAACGATCTCGTGGTGCTGCCGGACGGGGTGCGCGACACCGCCCACCTGCCGGGCGGCCTGATCCTGATGAACCGCGCGCTGATCGAGGATTACGAAGATCCCGACACCGCCGCCGGCTACCTGCTGGCGGAATCGCTGCGCGCCCGGGCCAGCGACCCCCTTGGCGATCTTCTCGCCCACAGCGGCCTGTGGGCGACGCTGAAGCTTCTCACCACCGGGGCGCTGCCCGATGCCACGCTCGATGCCTATGCCGAGACCCTGCTCACCGAGGCGCGCGAGCCGGTGCCGACCGACACGCTGCTGCGCGCCTTCGCCGCGGCCGAACTGCGCAGCACGCCCTACGCCTTTGCCCGCGACGTCACCGGCGAGAGCACGGTGGCGCTGATCGAGGCCGATCCCCGCGCCGTCGAAGGCAGCCGCCCGGTGCTTTCCGATCCCGACTGGCTGCGGCTGCAGGCGATCTGCGGCGGCTGACGGGCCGCGCGCCATCCGGGCGGCTGCCGAAGGCCGCCACACCAGAGCCTCCCGAGACGCGCAGGCGACGGCGCGGGCCAGACAGCGCCCCGGCATCTCGCTGTTCTCCCCCCTCCTGACAACAAAAGCCCCGCCGGTCCCGGCGGGGCTTTTTCCGTCATCCTCCGAAGAGCGTCAGCGCAGGTAGGCCTGCACGTAGCCCGTGCCCTGCACCCGCCGCAGCGCCGATTGCAGCGCGCTGGCGTCTTTGTAGGGCCCGACGACGACCCGGCGCGTCTCGCCGCTGCGCAGGTAGCGCACCGGCAGGCCGGCGCCCCGCAGCCTTGCGGCGGCGGCATCGGCCTTGTCCTTGGTGGTGAACAGACCAACCTCGACATAGCGCGCCGTCGCGGCGGTCTCAGGAGCACGGGCCTCTGCCTCAGGTGTCGAGCGCGACGAGATCACCCCGGCCCGGCGCGCCTGCGCCTCGGTGCGGCCACTGCTAGCAATGATCTGCGCCGGCAGCGGTGCCGGCTCGCTGCCCCGATAGACGATCTGCGGGTCACGCGCCGGCACGCGGCGCAGGGTCGGGTCGTTGACCCGCGGCACGGTGTTGGTCCAGCGCCGCTGGGTGGCGTAATAGCCATCCACGGTCTGCCACGCGCGATACCGGTTGAGCCGGTCATCCTCCCAGGCCGGGCGATACCCCTTCGGCACCACCGGCGGCACCTCGGAGCGCGCCTCCCAGACATGCTTGGGCACGATGCGGCTCTGCGGCTGCGCCGCGATCTCCGCCAGCGCCACCGGGTCGTCCGTGCCCGTGGCGGCGCGGCTGTCGTTCCAGCTGCCCTGGCCGTTGCCGTAATTGTAATAGACGTTCTTGCCCGCGCTCGGAGCCTCGCCCCGGCGCAGCTCGGTGACGAAGGGGCTCGACTGCACGCCGCAGCGCACGGTGCGGCCGTTGCGCTGAACGGTGCCGGTGGCACCCTGCGGGCAAAGCTGCGACGGCGTCGCCACGCGCGGCATCTGCGAGGCGGTCGCGACCGGGGCCGGCACGGTCTTCACCACCGTTCTCGGCGGCGGCGCCGAGGGCGGCTTGGAGGCCGGCGCCTTGACCACGCGCTGAGGCGCGGCCCTGTCGGGCTTTGACGCCACGGTCTGCATCGGCTGACGCGCGCTGGTGGTGCGTGTGCGGGTGGGCGTTGTGCGCGCCGCCGGGGCCGGAGCGGCCGCCACGGCGGCGGGCTTCGGCGCGGGCGCAGCGCTCGGTTCCGGCGCGGGCGCGGGGGCCGGAGCGGCGGCGGTTGCCGTCTGCGCGGACCGCGCGAAGGTCGGCGGGTAGCCGCAGACCTGATCGCGATCGCGGGTCACGCGTGGCACCCAGACCACCGCCCCGTCATAGCCGGCGCGCACGAAGACGCAGCCGTCGCTGTCGGCATACTGGGTGCCGGTGAAGCTGGCCGGAGGCAGCTCGGACGGCGTGTCGATGGTGGTGACCCCCTGGGCCAGCGCGGGCGTCAGCCCGGCGCCTGCCGCTGCGGTGGTGATGGCGAGGAACGCCAGAGTTTTCAATCGCATGTCAGCCCCCACAGGATTGGCGGAATCATGCCCGATCCATGTAGCCCTGTAAAGCCGACCGACCGCTTATTTTGTGCCGAACATACGGTCGCCCGCATCCCCTAGTCCCGGTACGATATAGCCTTTTTCGTTCAGGTGGTCGTCGAGCGATGCGGTGATGATCGGCACGTCCGGGTGCGCCTGCTTCATCTTCTCGACCCCCTCGGGCGCGGCCAGCAGGCACAGGAAGCGGATGTCCTTGGCGCCGGCTTCCTTCATGAGGTCGACCGCGGCGACCGAGGAATTGCCCGTCGCGAGCATCGGATCGACGAGGATCACGCAGCGGTCCTCGAGGTTCTTGGGCACCTTGAAATAGTACTGCACCGGCTTGAGCGTTTCCTCGTCGCGGTAGAGGCCGACAAAGCCCACCCGCGCTGCCGGCACCAGTTCGAGGATGCCGTCGAGCAGGCCGTTGCCGGCGCGCAGGATCGACACCAGCACCAGCTTCTTGCCCTCGATCACCGGCGCGTCCATCTCGCACATCGGGGTCTCGATGCGCTTGGTGGTCACCGGCAGTTCGTGGGTGACCTCGTAGGCCAGCAGCAGGCTGATCTCGCGCAGGAGCTGGCGGAAGGAGGCGGTGGAGTTTTCCTTCTCGCGCATCAGGGTCAGCTTGTGCTGGACCAGCGGGTGATCGACGACGGTAAGATGCTGTTTCATGACCCCGGGACTCCTTGCGCTTTGATCGCCTTCCTCCTTAGACCTCACGCCAGCGCGCCGCAACGCCCGGAACCCGCGCCACGCCGGGTTCCGGCACGTCGGCTGCGATGAGAGCCGGCAAAGCCCGCGAAAGCGGCGTCAGGCGTCGAGCCGCTTCAGCACCGCCTTGCGGGTGTCCTCGTCGCAGAAGGCGGCTTCGGCGGAGGTGCGGGCGATCTCTGCGAACACCTCCTCGTCCCAGCCGAAGGTCCGGGCCAGCGCCTCGTACTCGTCGGCCATCGTGGTGTGGAAGAAGGGCGGGTCGTCGGTGCTCACCGTCACCTTCACGCCGCGCGCACGCAGCCTCTCGATCGGGTGCTTCGAGAGCGACGGGTAGACCCCGAGATTGACGTTCGAGCCCGGGCAGACCTCGAGCACGATGCCGTTCTCTACAAGCTTGTCCACAAGCGCCAGATCCTCGCAGGCGCGCACCCCGTGGCCAATGCGTTCCACCCGCAGATCGGTGATCGCGTCCTCGACCTCGCGCGGGCCACGCCACTCGCCGGCATGGGTGGTCAGGCGCAGCCCGGCCTCGCGCGCCATGTCGAAGGCGTAGGCGAAATCCCTCTGCCTGCCCTGGTTCTCGTCGCCCCCCATGCCGAAGCCGACGATCCAGTCGCCCGCGGTTTCGGCGCCACAGAGCGCCGCGCGCTTGGCCGCCTCGGGGCCGAAATGGCGCACGCAGGTGACAATTCCCCTCAGAGTTATCCCCAGGCTTGTCTCCGCCCGGTCCGAGGCCTCGCGGATGGCGTGGAGGTACTCGCGCCACGCCCCCACATCGCCCCCGCCGCAGAAGTCGGGCGAGATGAAGGTCTCGGCGTAAACCACGCCGTTTTCGGCACATTCCTCGAGCACGGCGGTGGTGAGCCGAGCGTAATCCTCGGGGCTTTTCAGCACCGAGGTGGCAGCCTCGTAGACCGACAGGAAATGCACGAAGTCGGTGAAGGCGTAGTTGCCGCGCGCATCGAATACGCCATCGAGCCTGACGTTCTTTTCCTGCGCCAGACCGCGGATGAAGGCGGGCGGCGCCGCGCCCTCGATATGCAGGTGCAACTCGACTTTGGGCAGCCCACGTATGGCTGCGATGCGTTCTTCCTCCATGCCGGACTCCCTCACAGAAACGATTTTCCCGACCCGCGCGCGGGCACGTCCAGATGCGCGGCGACGCTCGCGGCGACGTCGGCGAACGCCACCTGCCCGAGCGCCCCCGCCCCGGCCCCGGCGATCAGCACCGGCACCCGCTCGCGGGTGTGATCGGTGCCCACCCAGGTCGGATCGTTGCCGTGATCGGCGGTGACCACGAGGAGATCGCCCTCGCGCAGGCGCGGCAGCAGGCGGCCCAGCTCGGTGTCGAACCACTCGAGCGCGCGGGCATAGCCCGAAAGATCGCGGCGGTGACCGTAAAGGCTGTCGAACTCGACGAAATTCGCGAAGGTCAGGGATCCATCCCCGGAGTTATCCACAAGCTCGGACAAGTGACGCATCAGCGTGGCGTCATCGCCCTTGTGCAGGTGATCAATGCCCTCCATCGAGAAGATGTCGCCGATCTTGCCCACCGCGTGCACCGTGCGGCCGGCCTCCTGCGCCCAGTTGGTCAGGATCGGCTCCGGCGGGCGGATGGCATAGTCGTGCCGGTTGGAAGTGCGCCTGAACGCGCCCTCCTCGCCGAGGAAGGGCCGCGCGATGACCCGCCCGACCTTCATCTCGTGCAGCATCGGTGCCATGCGCTCGCACAGATCGAGCAACCGCTCCAGGCCGAAATGGTCTTCATGCGCCGCGATCTGGAACACGCTGTCGGCAGAGGTGTAGCAGATCGGCCAGCCGCTGCGGATGTGCTCGGCGCCGAAACGGTCGAGCATCACCGTGCCCGAGCCGTGGCAATTGGCCAGCGTGCCCTCGGTGCCGGCGATCTCGCAGACCGCATCGATGAGGTCCTGCGGGAAGGCGGGCTGTTCGTCGGGGAAATAATGCCAGTCCCACGGCACTGGCAGGCCGGCCAGTTCCCAGTGGCCCGAGGGGGTGTCCTTGCCCTTCGAGCTTTCGGTGGCAGCCCCCCAGCGCCCCTGCGGCGCAGCCCCGAGGCCCGGCGGCAGGGTGCCGCTGGCAAGCTCCACCGCCCGGCCCAGCCCGAGCCCGTCCAGCACCGGCAGCGCCAGCGGCCCGCTGCGCCCGTCCTCGGCCTCGCCGCGCGCGCAGGCCTCGGCGATGTGCAGCAGCGTGTTGGCGCCGGTATCGGGCACGCCGTCGTTGAAATAGCTGTCCGCGTCCGGCGCGCCGCCGATGCCGACGCTGTCGATCACCACGAGAAACGCCCTCATCCGACGCGCTCCCGCACCAGGGGTCCGGGCCTTGCGGCCTCGCCCAGCGTGATCGCCGCCTGCACCACGCGCGCCGCCGCGTCGGCCTGGTCCTCGCGCGCCGCGTGAACCCGCGCCAGCGGCGCACCCTTCTCGACGCGCTCGCCAAGGCGCACCACGTCCGACAGGCCCACGGCCGGGTCGATCATGTCGGTCTCGACGGTGCGGCCGCCGCCGAGCCGGACCACCGCCAGCCCCAGCGCCTCGCCGTCGATCGCCGCCACGTGGCCGGCCTCCGGTGCCGGCACTTCGCGGATCACCGTCGCCTCGGGCAGGAAGCGGCCCCAGGTCTCGACGAACTCCACCGGCCCGCCGAGGCCGTGGACCATCCGCCCCATGCGCTCTGCCGCGGCGCCGCTTTCCAGCGCCTCGCGAAGGCGTGTCTCGGGCGCGTCGAACCCGGCGCCCTGCAGCAGCGCCGCGCCCAGCGCCAGCGTCAGCTCGTAGAGCGGCCCCTTGTCGCGCCCGGTCAGCACGCCCATCGCCGCGTCGACCTCGAGCGCGTTGCCCAGGGCGGGGGCGATCGGCTGGTTCATGTCGGTGACGAGGGCGGTGGTCGGGCAGCCCGCCGCGTTGGCGGTCGAGACCAGCGCCTCGGCCAGCCGGCGCGCCTCGGCATCGGTCTTCATGAAGGCGCCCGAGCCCACCTTGACGTCGAGCACCAGCCCCTCGAGCCCCGCCGCAAGCTTCTTGGCGAGGATCGAGGAGGTGATCAGGTCGAGGCTCTCGACCGTGGCGGTGACGTCGCGCACCGCGTAGAGGCGGCGGTCCGCCGGGGCGATCGCGGCGCTGGCCGAGACGATGGCGCAGCCGGCCTCGCGCACCACCCGGTCGAAGCGGGCCTCGTCGGGCGCCACGACATAGCCGGGAATGGCGTCGAGCTTGTCGAGCGTGCCGCCGGTATGACCCAGACCGCGCCCCGAGATCATCGGCACGTAGCAGCCGCAGGCGGCAAGCGCCGGGGCGAGGACCAGCGAGACGCAGTCACCGATGCCCCCGGTCGAATGCTTGTCGAGCACCGGCCCGTCGAGATCCCAGCCCATGACATGACCCGAGTCGCGCATCGCCAGCGTCAGGGCCACGCGGTTTTCCTCGCTCAGGCCGCGCAGGCAGATGCCCATGGCAAAGGCGCCGGCCTGGGCATCGCTGACCCGGCCATCGGCAAGACCGCGGGCGAACCAGCGCAGCCCCTCGGTCGACGGCTCCTCGCCCCGTCTCAGGGCGGCAATGACGGTGCGCGCATCCATCATCAGGTGCGATCCATGTGGTCCGCTCCGAAGGCGCCGGGCAGCAGCTCCGCCACGGTGGTCTCGAGCGTGTGCCCCTCGAGCGTGGCCAGCGTCACCCGCGCGCCGCCCTTGGCGAACTCCGCCAGCTTCTGCCGGCAGCCGCCGCAGGGCGGCACCGGGTGGGCGCTGTCCGCGATGACATAGGCCTCGACGATCTCGGTCTCGCCTGCCGCGACCATGGCCGCGATCGCACCCGCCTCGGCGCAGGTGCCCTCGGGGTAGGCCACGTTCTCGACATTGCAGCCGGCATAGATCCGGCCCGAGGGCGCGCGCAGCGCCGCCCCCACCTTGAAGCGTGAATAGGGCACGTAGGCGTTTTCGCGCACATCCCGCGCGGCTTTCTCGAGATCCACGTCCCAGACTCCTTCCAGCAGTTCCGAGCCTCATGTTTGCGAGCCGCCCTGCGCGATTGCAACCCTGCTCTGCCCTCCCTGACGCGACGCCCGGCCGCGATCCCCGGCCGGCCTCCGGCGGGAGTATTTTTGACGAAGAGAAGCCAGGGGCGCGGCGCTTCTGGCTTCTTTGGTTCAAAAATACCTCGGGGGTGAATTGGCGCAAAGCGCCAAGAGGGGGCAGAGCCCCCTTTCTTCTTTCGGGGGCGCACCTCCCCTGCCCCGCGCCCGAGACGGCGCCGCGCCCGCGAGGGCGAGGCAGGATCAGCCGCGCGCGCCTTTCGGCATCGGCGTGGTGCCGCGATTGTAGGGCGTCCAGTCCTCGATGTCGGGATACCACGCGCGCCGCCAGGCCCGGACCCTGGGGTTCATGATGCGGCGCCAGAGCGGTGGCACCATCGCCGCCATGGTCATCACCGGATAGCCATAGGGCAGCTGCGGCGCCTCGCTCTCCTGGTAGGTCTGCAGCAGCGGGAAGCGGCGGTCGGGCTTGTAATGGTGATCCGAATGGCGCTGCAGGTTGATCAGCAGCCAGTTGGTCGCGGTATGGGCCGCGTTCCACGAGTGGTGCGGGCGCACATGCTCGTAGCGGCCGCCGCCCAGGTGCCGCCGCGTCAGGGCGTAATGCTCGACGTAGTTGGTGAGCTCGAGCTGCCAGATCGCCACGCCCGCCTGCACCACGAAGAACAAAAGCCCCGCCCAGCCGCCCACCAGCAGTGCCAGCGCCAGCATCGCGCCCTGCAGGGCGGCGTATTTCCAGAACGGGTTGCGGCGGTGCCACCACGGCAGCCCGCGCCGCGCCAGCAGGGCGGCCTCGGCGCGGAAGGCCGAGACCGGGCTCTCGCGCAGCACCCGCGGGTAGAAGCGGTGGAAGCCCTCGTTGTAGCGCGCCGTCACGGTGTCGCGCGGCGTGCCGACCCAGAGGTGATGCACCAGCAGATGCTCGGAGCGGAAATGCGAATAGAGCACCATCGCCAGAAGCCCGTCGCCCAAGTGACGCTCGAGACGGTTGCGCTGGTGCAGCAGCTCGTGGGCGTAGACGATGCCCACCGAGCCGGTCATCACCCCGGTGCCGAACATCACGCCGAAGGTCTCCCAGCCATTCAGATGATCCGCGCCCGGCACGTACCAGACCAGCGAGAACAGCGTCACGAGCTGCACCGGCGCCCAGAGCATCACCCCGGCGCGGTACCAGAACAGATGCCGCTCCTCGGTCTGCGGATCGGCATTCTCGGTGTTGAGCCCGAGCGCCGCGTCGAGCGCCGAGAACAGGTACCACGTCGCCAGAGGCGGCAAGAGCACCCAGAGCCCCCCCTGCGTTGCCCCGAGCCAGACCAGCGGTGGCAGAATGTAGGTGAGCCAGAACGGCGCCGCGGCCCCGATGCGGGCGATCCTGTCCGACGAGATCATCTGGCCTCCTTCCGCGGTGCGCCGTTGTCATGCGCCTGGCGGGAGACTAGCCCCCCGCCCCGGCGGCGTCACCACTCGAAAGCGGGGGCGCGGCGACAAAACGCGGGCGGCTGCCGTTTTCGCCTCAGCCGCCGCGGGCGAGATCAAAGGCCTTGCGCATCACCGTGGGCAGCGCCTTGGGGTCGAACTCCTCCGCCGCGACGAAGTCTCCGCGCTCGGGCGGGCGGTCCATCGGCACCAGCGCGGTCTTGACCGTCAGGCGCAGGTGGAAATGGGTGAAGGTGTGGCGCGCCTCGGCATTGAGCGCCTTCCACTCGGCGGCGATCGGCGGTGCCTCCTCGGGTGCCTCGCCCCACTCGCTGCCGGGCCAGCCGAGCATGCCGCCCAGCAGGCCCTTGTCGGGGCGGCGCTCGAGCAGCCAGGCGCCATCGACGCGGCGCACCAGATAAGCGATGCCGAGACGCGTCGGCTTGCGCTTCTTCGGGGCCTTCTTCGGCAGCTCGGCCATGGTGCCCGCCTCCCACGCGGCGCAGGCGCTGCGCCACGGGCACAGGCCGCAGGCCGGGTTGCGCGGGCTGCAGATCGTGGCGCCGAGATCCATCACCGCCTGCGCGTAGCAGCCCGGGCGCTCTTCGGGCGTCAGGGCCGCGGCCATCTCGGTGAGGATCGGCTTGGCCTGCGGCAGCGGCGTGTGCTCGTCATGCAGCCGCGCCATCACCCGCTCGACATTGCCGTCGACCACGGTGGCCGGGATGTCGAAGGCAATGGCCGCCACCGCCCCGGCGGTGTAGGGCCCGACGCCGGGCAGGCTCAGCAGCCCCTCGAGGCTCTGCGGAAACACGCCGCCATGCTCTGCGGCGACCACGCGGGCGCATTTCAGCAGGTTGCGGGCACGGGCGTAGTAGCCCAGCCCCGCCCAGGCGGCCATGACGTCGGCATCCTCGGCCGCCGCGAGGTCGGAGACCGTCGGCCAGCGCGTGGTGAAGGCCTCGAAATAGGGCTTCACCGCCGGCACCGTGGTCTGCTGCAGCATGATCTCCGAGAGCCAGACCCGGTAGGGATCGGGGCGGATGCCCTTGGCGCGGGCACGCGGTCCGACACGCCACGGCAGGTCGCGGGCGTGGCGGTCGTACCAGTCGAGAAGATCCGCGGCGCGGGCGGGGTCACGCAAAACTGACATTCCCTTGATTGGATGATTCCGGGCTGGCGCCCGGTGGCGCGGTCACTAGAATAGTGCCGCAGAGAGGGATTCAAGATGCAACGGCGCAAGAGCACCACCAAGGGTTTTGCCCTGACCGCGGGCCTGCTGAAGCAGAACATCCGCAAGGCCAGCGAAAGCCGCGGCTTCGCGCAATCCCGTGTCCTCACCCATTGGGAAGAGATTGCCGGCGCCGACATGGCCGCGATCTCGCGCCCGGTCGAGATCGGCTACGGCCGTGGCGGGCTCGGCGCCACGCTCACCCTGCTCACCACCGGGGCCAACGCGCCGCTGCTGGAGATGCGCAAGGAAGAGCTGCGCGAACGGGTCAACGCGATCTACGGCTACAACGCCATCGCCCGCATCCGCGTCACCCAGACCGCCGCCACCGGCTTCTCCGAGGGCCGCGTCGCCTTCGAGCACCGCGCCAGGGAACAAGCCAGGCCCGAACCCTCGCCCGAGACCCGCGCCGAGGCGCATCGCGCCACCCAAGGCGTCGGAGATGACAGCCTGCGCGCCGCCCTTGAACGACTGGGGGCAAACGTCATAACCAAGTCACATCGCTGAGGCCCGCAGAGGGCTGTCGCAGAAAGAAGGAAGACCCATGAAGCGTATCCTGACCACCGTCGCGCTGGCCGCAACCATCGCCGCAGGCGGCAGCTGGGTTCTGAACCCCACCGCCCAGCCTCCGATCGGCGCCGCCGTCGCACAGGAGGCCACGGTGACCGACATGACCCTCGGCGAAGCCGACGCCCCGGTCGAGATCATCGAGTACGGCTCCTTCACCTGCCCGCACTGCGCCACCTTCGAGCAGGAGGTGTTTCCGCAGATCAAGGAAAACTACATCGACACCGGCAAGGTGAAGTTCACCTTCCGCGAGGCCTATTTCAACAAGTACGACATGTGGGCCTCGCTGATGGCGCGCTGCGGCGGCGAGATGAAGTATTTCGGCATCGTCGACATGATCTACGAAACGCAGGACGACTGGGCGCGCCAAAGCACCGAGGCCGGCGTCGCCGACGCGATCCGCAAGATGGGCCTGCAGGCCGGCATCGGCCAGGAACAGCTCGACGCCTGCATGCAGGACGGCGAGACGCTGCAGGCGCTCGTCGGCTGGTACCAGCAGAACGTCGAGGAAGACGGCTTCAACTCGACCCCGTCCTTCATGATCGACGGCGAGCTGCACACCAACATGCCCTACGACGAGTTCGCGGACATCCTCGACGAGCGTATCGAAGCGGCGCAATGACCTCTGCACCGCGAGGCCCCCTCGAGGGGGTGAAGGTCATCGAACTGGCCCGAATTCTGGCCGGCCCCTGGGCCGGTCAGATTCTGAGCGACCTCGGCGCCGAGGTCATCAAGATCGAAGCCTCGCGCGGGGACGACACCCGCAAGTGGGGCCCGCCGTTCATCGACCGCGAGGACGAGCGTTCGGCGGCCTATTTCCACTGCTGCAACCGGGGCAAGCACTCGGTGGTGGTGGACATCTCCACGCCCGAGGGGCAGGCCCAGGTGCGCGAGCTGGTGGCCGAGGCCGACATCCTGATCGAGAACTTCAAGGTCGGCGGGCTGGCCAAGTACGGGCTCGATTTCGCTTCGCTGGCAGAGGTGAACCCCGGGCTGATCTATTGCTCGATCACCGGCTTCGGGCAGGATGGTCCCTACGCGCATCGCGCGGGCTATGACTACATCATCCAGGGCATGTCGGGCTTCATGTCGATCACCGGCACGCCGGACGGCCAGCCGCAGCGCGCGGGCGTGGCGATCACCGACCTGTTCACCGGGCTCTACTCGGTCTCGGGTATCCTCGCGGCGCTGCACCAGAAGCAGCGCACCGGCAAGGGCCAGCATATCGACATGGCGCTGCTCGACTGCGCCGTGGCGGCGACCGCGAACCAGGCGATGAACTACCTCGCCACCGGCGAGGCGCCGGGGCGGACGGGGAACTATCACCCCAACCTGACGCCCTATCAGGTGTTCGACTGTTCCGACGGCTACATTATCATCGCCACCGGCAACGACCCGCAATACCAGCGGCTCTGCCGCCTGCTCGGGCTCGACGATCTGGCCGAGCATCCCGACTACCTCACCAATGCCGACCGCATCGCCAACCGCGCCTCGCTCGAGGCGCACCTGATGGCCGAAACCGGCAAATGGACCAAGGCCGAGCTGCTCGCGGGCTGCGAGCGCGAGGGCATTCCGGCGGGGCCGATCAACGACCTGTCCGAGGTCATGGCCGATCCGCAGGTGCAGGCGCGCGGCATGCAGATCTCGCCCGAGGGCGTGCCCGGCGTGCGCTCTCCGTTCAAGTTCTCGGACGCGGATCTGAGTCTCGACAAGGCCTCGCCGAAGCTCGGCAAGGGCTGACCTTGCGCACCGGCCGCGCCTCGG
>Ga0114904_1000613_pt1 | contig 19044 bp, 12 predicted proteins | sample MalvirDeepMed_s6_FD_83498 | JGI IMG/M metagenome (GOLD analysis project Ga0114904, IMG submission 83498) | Marine viral communities from the Global Malaspina Expedition - Malaspina viral metaG DeepMed_s6 | ecosystem: Environmental > Aquatic > Marine > Oceanic | place: Mediterranean Sea... | reverse complement strand
TCCGAGTGGACGCTGCTCGGCACGCCCCTGCCTCGCCTCGACATGGTGGCGAAATCGACCGGCACGGCGGAGTACAGCATCGACGTGCGCCCCGAGGGGCTGCGCTTCGCCGCGATCCGCATGTCACCGCGCCGTTGGGGCATGCAGCGCTTCGATGCCGGGGCAGCCGAAACCATGCCCGGTGTCGAGAAGGTGGTCGATCTCGGCGACGGCGTCGCGGTGATCGCGACCAACACCTGGCTTGCCCAGCAGGCGGTCGACGCCATCGAGGTCGACTGGGCCCCGGCACCCTACCCCGACACCACCGACGCCATGATGAGCGAGATCGAGGCCGCCTTCGACCGCGCCCCCGACAGCACGCTCCTCGATCGCGGCAACGCCGACAGCCTGCCCGACGGGGCCACCGAGATCACCGCCGAGTACCGCGTGCCGTTCCTCGCCCATGCCACCATGGAGCCGCTCAACGCCACCGCCCACATCACCGCAGGCGGGCTCGAGATCTGGTCGGGCAACCAGCTGCCCAGCTTCACCCGCCGCGCCTGCGCCGATGCCGCGGGCCTGCCCGAGAACCGCGTCACCGTGCACACCACCCTGATGGGGGGCGGCTTCGGACGGCGCGGCGAGCTCGACTTCTCGGTCCTTGCCACCCGCGTCGCCATGGCCCGTCCCGGCACGCCGGTGATGACCACGTGGTCGCGCGAAGAGGACATGCGCCGCGATTTCTACCGCCCCGCCGCCATCGCCCGGATGCGCGGCGCGGTGAAGGATGGCGGGGCCGTACTTTTCGATGCCGCCGTTGCCGGCCCCTCGACGGCGCGGCAGGCGCTGGAGCGCTGGATGGGCTTTGCGCCGCCGGGGCCCGACAAGGTGCATGTTGAGGGTCTCTGGAACCAGCCCTACGCCATCCCCAATGCCCGCGCCCGAGGCCATGTCGCCCCTGATCTGAAGGTGCCGGTGGGGTTCTGGCGCTCGGTCGGCAACAGCTACAACGGCTTCTTCCACGAGAGCTTTGTCGACGAGATGGCCCATGCCGCCGGGGCCGATCCGCTGCAGTTCCGCCTTGCCCTCGCCCAAGACGCGTGGCGTCCGGCGGCCCGGGTGCTCGAGGCGGTGCGCGAGATGTCGGGCTGGCCCGACAAGCCCGAGGGCACCGGGCGCGGCGTTGCCATGTGCTTCAGCTTCGGCACCCCGGTGGCCTGCATCCTCGAGGTCGCCGAGAGCGCGGACGGCATCCGCATCCCGCGGGCGTGGATGGCGGCCGATGTCGGCGTGGCGCTTGATCCGGGCATCATCGACCAGCAGCTCGTGGGTGGGCTGGTCTATGGCCTCTCGGCGGCGATGATGGGCGAGATCACCTTCTCGGGCGGCATGGCCGAGCAGGAGAACTTCTACGACTACGATGCCCTGCGCCTGCCGCAAATGCCGCGGGTCGAGACCCGCATCCTCGAAACACAGCCCCGGATCAGCGGCATCGGAGAACCCGGAACGCCGCCCGCCGCCCCGGCTCTGGCCAATGCGCTTTTCGACCTCACGGGGACCCGGCACCGCAGCCTGCCGCTGCACCGCGACGTGACCTTCGCAAGCTGAGAGAGGCGCCTCTGGCGGCGCCAAGGCTCCGGTCGACAATCGCCGCCCGCCGTCGCGTCACCCGCCCCTTCCTGCCTCCCCCGCGCGTAGAGAGCGTCCCGCAACCGAATGATATATCGAGAACAAATATTCTGTCGCCGCATTTTCGTCATATTTGAAGCCAAATAAGGACATCGCGCGTCGCTACCCAAGCAGCCGGTAAGAGCAGGTCCGCGCAGAATCGGACCGCGAGCAGTACGAGTGGGGCAGCAATCATGGCGACGTATACGGTCGATTTTTATCTATTCGATCCGGCAGGAACGATTCCGACCACGGCGGGTCAGAGCTTCGCCTGGAGCGGCCCCTCCGCCAGGCAGGGCAGCGCGGTCATCACCGACAACGAAGCCGGTCTCGAGGGCCAGACCCTCGATGGTTCCGGCACCGGCGGCGAGACCGCCACCGCCGATGTCGCCACGCCCTCGGGCACCTCCACCGCCAGCGGCGTGCATGCGGCCGATGTTTGGACCCTGCGCGACACCGTCACCGGAGACAGCTTCGAGGTCGTGCGCTTCTCGACCGACACCGGAGACGCCGCGGGCAGCTACACGCTGTCCGAGCAGCCCCTCATCGCGGGCCGCAGCTACGAGGTCGTGGACCATGACAGCGATGCGAACGCCGCCGCGGGCGATGCCGCGTTCAGCTACGCCGATTACGACGATGGCGTGGTCGACGGCTCCGGCGGCGAGGACAGCATCGACCTCGCCTATGCCGATGGGCAGGGCCAGTCGGTCGACAGCGCCGCGCTTGGCAATCACAACACCGTCGCGGCCGGGGATGGCAAGGACACCGCGCATGGCGGGATGGGCAGCGACACCCTCGACGGCGGCAGCGGCAACGACCTGATCTATGGCGATTACGGCGATCTCGACCGCCCGGTCGAGACGATGTCGTGGGACGCGGTCAGCCCCACCGACACCGATGTCTCCGCCGGCTTCACCCAGACCACCGGCGATGTCGATGTCACCTTCTCCTTCGCCAGCGACGGTGACAACCGTCCGCTGTTCGAGGTCGACACCGATTTCCCGCAGTACCGTGCCGGCGACGAGACCTTCTCGACCACGCACGCGCTGTTTCTCATGGGCGACGGCGATGGCGCCACCTCGACCACGACCATCGATTTCACTTCCGCAAGAAACGCCGGCGCCGCCGACGCGGTCGAGAACCTCCGCTTCCGCATCAACGATATCGACTGGGCCGATGCCGGGCATATCGATGTCGTCACGGTCAACGCATACGACGCCGCGGGCGACCCGATCGCGGTCAGCGTCACCGCCGCGCCGGGCGACACGCTCTCGGGCAACACCATCACCGCGGGCGCGACCGAGGAAGAGCCCGCGGACGCGGCCGGCTCGGCCCTGATCGAGATCGCGGGCCCGGCCTCAAGGGTCGAGATCATCTACGCCAATGCCGGCACCAGCACGCAGGGCATCTGGGTCACAGACCTGCAGTTCTCCGCCATTCCCGGTGCCGGCAGCAATGACAGCCTGCTCGGCGGGAAAGGCGACGACACGCTCCACGGCGAGGCCGGCGACGACACGCTCGACGGTGGCGACGGCGATGACAGCCTCGTCGGCGGCGACGGCGGCGATCTGTTCTACGGCGGCGCGGGGTCGGACACCTTGGTGGGCGGCGCTGGCGCCGACACGTTCCATGGCGGCATGGGCCTCGATTATGTCAGCTATGAATCGTCCGATGCGGCAGTGGCCGTCGACCTGACGAACGGCACCTTTTCCGGCGGTGATGCCGACGGCGACGTGAGCGGGGGCGGGATCGACGGGATCTACGGCTCCGCCTTCGACGACATGCTGACCGGCTATGACGGCGAGGGCATCGACGCCGATGGCAGTTACTGGTCCAACGCGATCTACGGGCGCGGCGGCAATGACACGATCTCGGGTCTCGGCGGGCACGACTGGCTCGACGGCGGCAGTGGCGACGACTCGATCGACGGCGGCGGCGACGCGGACACGCTGTTCGGCGGCGATGGCGATGACAGCCTCTCCGGCGGGCGCGGCAAAGACAGCATCGACGCCGGCGCAGGCAATGACACCATCGAGGTGTCGCATGGCGACACCGTCGACGGCGGTGATGGCGATGATCTCTTCCGTCTCGTCGATTTCGGGGATGAGCCCGGCGGCACGATCTTTGTCGAGGGCCGCACCACCGGGCAGAGCGCTGGCGACCGGCTGGATTTCAACGGGCTGGTCGACCGCACCACGCTCGATATCAGCGACCGCACCGGCGGCGAACTCACCGGAACGGCGCAGATGTTCGACGGCACCACCGTCAGTTTCTCGAACATCGACGGGATCATCTGTTTCACGCCCGGCACCCTGATCCGCACCGCGACCGGCCTGCGCCCGGTCGAGATGCTGCGCCCCGGCGACCTGCTGATCACCCGCGACGCGGGGCCGCAGCCGCTGCGCTGGGTCGGCACCCGCGAGGTGAGCGCAACCGGCCGCTTCGCGCCTGTGCGCGTGCCCGGCGGCACCCGCCCCCTGCTGGTTTCGCCGCAGCACCGCATGCTGTTGAGCGACTACCGTGCCGAACTGCTCTTTGGCGAACGCGAGGTCTTTGTCAGCGCCGCGCTTCTGGCCGAGCACGGCGCTGCCGAGATGCTGCCGGGCGGAACCGTCACCTACATCCACCTTCTGCTTGATCGCCACCACGTGATCGAGGCCGAGGGCCTTCCGACCGAAAGCTTCCACCTCGGCAGAACCGGCCTTGAGACACTCTCCGAGGTCAGCCGCGCCAGTCTCTTCGCCACCCTGCCCGAGCTGCGCGCCGACCCCGGACGCTTCGGCCCCACGGCGCGCCGCTGCCTGCGGCGTCACGAGGTGTGTTCCCTGCTCGACCGACACGACGGGCTCAAGCTGATCGCCGCCTGAGCCGCCCCGTCCCGGGATCTGGACGCCGCCTCGCGACCGTTGCGCACCAACGCTCCATCACCGACGCCTCGACCCGATGTGGTCTTTGCCCCTCGGGATCGAAACCGCAGGTCAGCGCGCCGCCCCGCCAGCCTCCCAGCTGGCCGTTGCGCCCGAAATTGTGTGGGTCTGGTCGTCGGTGATCACGCAGGCCGTCGGACCGCCCCTATTCGCGGCCCCGCCATCGTAGAGGGGAGGCGCGGCACATCGCCTGGCACCGGAACCAGCGGTGCCTGCGGCGTGGGTCAGGCCAAGATGCGCTGCGGTTCGCGCCGGGTCGCGGCGAAGTCGCGCACCGCCTCGCCGAAGGCCTCGAAGAGCGGCCGCGACACCGGGTCGTTGGCCGCATCCCATTCCGGGTGCCATTGCACCGACAGGGTAAAGCCTGCCGCGCCCTTGACATAAATCGCCTCGGGCGTGCCGTCGGGGGCAAAGCCCTCGATCTCGATGCGGCTGCCAGGCCGCTTGATGCCCTGCCCGTGCAGCGTGTTGGTCATCACCTCGGTGCTGCCGAGGAGCTTGTGAAACCGCCCGCCCTCGGCCAGCGTCACCTTGTGGCGCAGCGCGAATTTCTCCTCGAGCGAACCGTCGGGCGGCATCCGGTGGTTCATCCGCCCGGGCAGGTCGCGGATCTCGGGATAGAGCGTGCCGCCCATCGCCACGTTGACCTCCTGGAAACCGCGGCAGATCCCCAGGAACGGCAGGCCCCGCTCGACGCATTGCCGCACCAGCGGCAGCACGATGGCGTCGCGGGCGCGGTCAAACGCGCCATGCGCCTCGGTGGCTTCCTCGCCGTATTCCTCGGGGTGCACGTTGGGCCGCCCGCCGGTGAGCAGGAAGCCGTCGCAGACCTGGATCAGCTCCTCGACGGAAACGAAGCGCGGGTCGGCGGCGATCAGCAGCGGCAGGCAGTCCGAGACGCAGGCCACCGCTTCGGTGTTCATCTCCCCGCCCGCATGGGCCGGGTAGGTCTCGTTCAGAAGGTGCTGGTTGCCGATGATGCCGACGACGGGGCGGGCCATGAAAACCTCTTTCTCGCTGCTGCTGCACCGCAACATAGTGCAGCAGCAGCGCTTTCGAAAGGTGGCTCAGACCTCGGCGACCAGCCCGGCGGCCTCGACGCCCGCTTTCGCGGCAGTCGCGTCATTGTCCGAGCTGTCGCCGGTGACGCCAAGCGCGCCCATGACGCGGCCCTTGGAATCCTTGACCAATACGCCGCCCGGCACCGGGATCATCTGGCCGCCGAAGGCGCCGTTGGCGGCGGCGATGAAATAGGCCTGTGCCTCAGCGCGCGCCATCTGTGCGCTGCCCGGCATGCCCAGCATCACCGCGCCATAGGCCTTGCCCTGCGCGATCTGGAACCGCCCCGGGCTGGCCCCGTCCTGGCGTTCGAAGGCGATGACATGCCCGCCGGCGTCCAGCACCACGGCGGAAAGCGGGTTCAGCCCCATCTCCTTGCCCGTCTCGAAGGTCTTGCGGATCATCACCCGCGCCCGGCTCAGTGAAATTGCAGCCATTGCGACCACCTCCTCTTCCCTGCGATCTCCAAGGATCTTCTCTGGTTTCAAAATACCTCGGGGTGAATGCCGCGCCCGCGCGGCAGAGGGGCAGAGCCCCTTCCCCTGGCCGGCGGCCAATCAGGCCGACGGCGTCTTTCACGCATGTCCGCCGGCCCGCAGGGCCGGCGGTCGGGCGACGCGGGCGAAGCCCGCGGCGCAATCCCTCGTGACCCTCAGCCCGCGGCCTTCAGCTCGAGACGGCGACGGTGCAGGACCGGCTCGGTATAGCCCGACGGCTGCACCCGGCCCTCGAAGACCAGGTCGCAGGCGGCCTTGAAGGCCGGCCCGTCATAGCCCGGCGCCATCGGACGATAGGCGGCATCGCCGGCGTTCTGACGATCCACAACCTCGGCCATGCGCTTCATCACCGCCATGACCTCGTCTTCCGAGACCACGCCGTGATGCAGCCAGTTGGCCAGGTGCTGCGAGGAGATCCGGCAGGTCGCGCGGTCCTCCATCAGGCCGACGTCGTGGATATCCGGCACCTTCGAGCAGCCGACGCCGTGGTCGACCCAGCGCACCACGTAGCCGAGGATGCCCTGCGCGTTGTTCTCGATCTCCTCGCGGATTTCGTCCTCGGACCAGTTGGCGCCGTCGGCCACCGGGATGGTCAGCAGGTCCTCGAGCGTGCCGCGCGGCCCGCCCGCGGCGATCTCCGCCTGACGCTCGAGCACGTCGACCTCGTGGTAATGCAGCGCGTGCAGGGTCGCCGCGGTGGGCGACGGCACCCAGGCGCAGTTCGCCCCGGCCTTCGGGTGGCCGATCTTGGCCTTGAGCATGTCCGCCATCAGGTCCGGCATCGCCCACATGCCCTTGCCGATCTGCGCCTTGCCCCGCAGCCCGCAGGCAAGCCCGATATCGACGTTGCGATCCTCGTAGGAGGCGATCCACGCGGTGCCTTTCATGTCGCCCTTGCGGATCATCGGACCGGCTTCCATCGAGCTGTGCATCTCGTCGCCGGTGCGATCGAGGAATCCCGTGTTGATGAAGGCGACCCGGTGCTTGGCGGCGCGGATGCACTCCTTGAGGTTGGCGCTCGTCCGGCGCTCCTCGTCCATGATGCCGAGTTTCACGGTGTATTGCGGCAGGTCCAGCGCCGCTTCCACGAAGCTGAAGATCTCGTCGGCGAAGGCGACCTCCTCGGGGCCGTGCATCTTCGGCTTCACCACGTAAACGGAGCCCTTGACCGAGTTGCGCGGCCCTTCACTCTTCGACAGGTCGTGCTTGGCGATCAACGTGGTCACCATGGCATCCATCAGCCCCTCGAAGATCTCCGAGCCGTCCTCGAGCAGGATCGCCGGGTTGGTCATCAGGTGGCCGACATTGCGCACCAGCATCATCGAGCGCCCCTTGAGCACCAGTTCCGAGCCGTCCGGCGCGGTGTAGACACGGTCGCCATGCAGGGTGCGGGTGACCTGCTCGCCGCCCTTCTCGAAGGTGTCGGAAAGATCGCCCTTCATCAGGCCCAGCCAGTTGCCATAGGCCTGCGCCTTCTCCTCGGCATCGACACAGGCAACCGAATCCTCGCAATCCATGATGGCCGAGACCGCCGCCTCCATCAGCACGTCGGCGAGCCCCGCGGCATCGGTCTTGCCGATGAAATGGTCGCGGTCGATGACCAGCTCGACATGCAGGCCGTTGTTGCGCAGCAGGATCGCCTCGGGGGCCTCGGCGGCGCCGCGGTAGCCCGCGAACTGCGCCGGGCTCAGCAGCGGCTTGCCCGAAACCCGCAGCGTGCCGCCCTCGACGGTGTAGGCATCGGCCCCGGCATGGCTGCCGCCGTTGACCGGGAAGGTCGCGTCGAGGAAGGCTTTCGCCGCCTTGACCACCTCGCCGGCGCGGTCCATGTCGAACCCGCCCTTGCCGGGCAGAGAGCCCATCGCGTCGGTGCCGTAATAGGCATCATAGAGCGAGCCCCAGCGCGCATTCGCGGCGTTCAGCGCGTAGCGCGCGTTGGTGATCGGCACCACCAGCTGCGGCCCGGGCACCGAGGCAAACTCCGGGTCGGTGTTCTGCGTCTCGATCTCGAAGGCCGGGCCCTCGGGCACGAGATAGCCGATCTCCTCAAGGAAGGCCCGGTAGGCCTCGGCGTCATGCGGCTGGCCCTTGCGCGCGAGGTGCCACTCGTCGAGCTGCGCCTGGATGCGCTCGCGGGTCTCGAGCAGCGCCGCGTTGCGCGGGCCGAACCGGTGCGCCAGCTCCGAGAACCTTTCCCAGAAGGTCTCGGCCGCCACGCCACTGCCCGGCAGCGCCTTCTCTTCGATGAAGTCGAACAGAATACGGTCGATCTGAAGACCGTTGCGGGTGATGCGGTCGCTCATGGCAAGCCTCCTGGCAGGATTCGGGTGGTGTGCGAGTTTCCCGACCAGTAAGAGAGTTTCCGATCGGAAACAAGTGCGGTCACATTACTTGACCAATCCTGAAGACTCGGCACCAGCGCCAACGCGAGATGGGAGCCGGGTGCGCCCGGCCTCGCGAAGCCGCGGCTCAGGCGTCGCGATCCGCCTGCTGCCGCGCCCAGAGCTGCGCATAGCGCCCGCCGCGCGCCAGCAGGGCCTCGTGGGAGCCCTCCTCGACCACCTCGCCCTTCTCCAGCACCACGATGCGGTCTGAATCGGCGATGGTCGAGAGCCGGTGGGCGATGGTGATCACCGTGCGGCCCTCGCCGGCGCGTTTCAGCGCGGTCTGGATCTCGGCCTCGGTCTCGGTGTCGAGCGCCGAGGTCGCCTCGTCGAGCAACAGGATCGGCGGGTTCTTGAGCAGGGTGCGCGCGATGCCCACCCGCTGCTTCTCACCGCCCGAGAGCTTCAACCCGCGCTCGCCCACCTGGGTGTCGTAGCCCTCGGGCAGGCTTTCGATGAAGCCGTGGATCTGCGCCGCTTTCGCCGCCGCGACGATCTCGTCCCCGGTGGCGCCGTCGCGGCCATAAGCGATGTTGTAGCGGATGGTGTCGTTGAACAGCACCGTGTCCTGCGGCACCACGCCGATGGCAGCATGCAGGCTGTCCTGCGTCACGTCGCGCAGGTCCTGCCCGTCGATGCGGATCGCCCCGCCGCCCACGTCGTAGAAGCGGAACAGCAGCCGCCCGATGGTCGATTTGCCCGAGCCCGACGGCCCGACCAGTGCCACGTTCTGCCCGGCGCCAACCTCGAGCGACACGCCGTTGAGGATCGGCCGCTGCGGATCGTAGCCGAAGCGCACGTCGTCAAAGACAACCACGCCGCCCGCCACCGCGATGGCCGGTGCGCCGGGCGTGTCGGTCACGTCCCTCGGGCTGTCAAGCAGGTCGAACATCTCGCCCATGTCGACAAGGCTCTGCCGGATCTCGCGATAGACCGTGCCGAGGAAGTTGAGGGGCATGGTGATCTGGATCATGTAGGCGTTGACCATGACGAAATCGCCCACCGTCAGGCTGCCGTCCTGCACGCCCAGGGCGGCCATCACCATGACGATGACGAGCCCGCTTGTGATCAGGAAGGACTGGCCGAAATTGAGCAGGGCCAGCGAGGTCGCGGTCTTCACCGCGGCCCGCTCGTAGCCCTTCATAGCGGCGTCATAGCGCGCCGCCTCGCGGGCCTCGGCCCCGAAATACTTCACCGTCTCGAAGTTCAGCAGGCTGTCGATGGCCTTCTGGTTGGCGTCGGTGTCCTGCCGGTTCATCGTCCGGCGCAGTCGCACGCGCCATTCGGTGACCTTGAAGGTGAACCAGACATAGATCGCGATGGTGAGCACCACCACGACGAGGTACCAGACGTCGAACAGGAAGAAGAGCACGCCCGCGATCAGCGCCAGCTCGATGATCAACGGCCCCACGCTGAACAGCAGGAAGCGCAACAGGAACTCGACGCCCTTGACGCCGCGCTCGATGATCCGCGACAGCCCGCCGGTCTTGCGACCGATGTGATAGCGCAGCGACAGGCTGTGAATATGGGTGAAGGTCTCGAGCGCAAGCTGGCGCAGCGCCCGCTGACCGACGCGCGCGAAGACGCCGTCGCGGGCCTGCTGGAAGCCCACGGTCATCAACCGTGCCAGCCCGTAGGCGACGGTCAGCCCGACCGCGCCCAGCATCAGGTCCGGCACCTCGCCCGACAGGCTGTCGACGGCGCGTTTGTAAAGGATCGGGGTGCCCACGGCGATCAGCTTGGCCAGCAGCAGAAGCCCCAGCGCGATCACCACCCGGCGTTTCACCCAGGCCTGCCCGTCAGGCCAGAGATAGGGCCAGACCCGGCGAATCGTGCGCAGGCCCGAGCGGCGCTCCTCGCGGGCGATATCGGCGGAGGTCTCGGGAGGCATGGCAGGTCCGTTCTGTCGCGTCTGCCGCCTGCCTTACCGCGATGCCCGACGGGAAACCAGAGCAGGCCCCGGCCCGGCGCGGGGTCGGCCAGCCAGGCAAAGGGGCGCTGCCCCTCTTGGCGCTGTGCGCCAATTCACCCCGAGGTATTTTCGAACCAAAGAAGACAGGAGCGCCGCGCCCCTGCTTCTCTTCGTCAAAAATACTCCCGCCGGAGGCGTCCGGATGTGCCGCTGGCGCGAGCGCCGGGCACAGGGCCCAGCCTGGCCTCAGTCGGGCAATTCGAAGATCTGGCCGGGATAGATCAGGTCCGGATTGCGGATCTGGTCGCGGTTGGCCTCGAAGACCTTCACATAGGCCAGCCCCTCGCCGTAGCGGTCCCGCGCCAACGCCCAGAGTGTGTTGCCGGGCTGCACGGTGACCGCGGTCAGCGCCGCCCGGCCCGCCTCCGCCGCATCGGCCGCGGCGCTGAGCCTTGACGGCTCCTCGCGCAGGAACGGGCTTTCGGCGCGCGCGGACACTTCACCGCTCCGGGCAAGCTGGTCGACACGCAGCGTGTAGGTGCCGCCTTCCACGCCCGGAAGATCGATCTGCCATCGCCCGGTCGGGGGAACCGCGCCGGTGGCGACGGAGCGGTTGTCGAGATAGATCCGCAGCGTCGCATCGGCGCTGCCGCGTCCCGAAAGCGTCACCCCACCGGCGTCGTCATAGGTGATGGCATCGATCGCCACCTGCCCCGCGGGCAGCGTGTCCGGCGCCTGCAGCACCTCGACCCCGGCCTCGGTCGAGAGCAGGATGGCGGGCGCCGCCGAGGGGTCATCGACCGCGGCGGGTGGCGCGCCGGCAGACTCGGGGGCCTCGGCGGCCGCGCCCGAGGCCAGCTCGATGGTCTCGTCGCGCGCCTCGGGTGCGGCAGCCGGAGCCTCCGCCACGCCGGCCTCCGGCGCTGACGGGTCCGCGGGCACCTCGGCAACAGCGCCGATCCCGGCTGCGCTGTCTGCCGGCGGCGGCGGCGGCGCTTCGGAAGGCGGGCGCGGCGCGAGGATGACCTCCTCGGTCGAGGCGATGTCCCGCTCGCCGAGCTTCATGCTCAGCTGCAGCACCCGCGGGTCGGCGGAGGGCGGCAGATCGAGGAACAGCGCGAACCTGCCGGAGGAATCGGCCGAGGCCACCGGCTGCGCCTCGCCATCGAGCAGCACCGAGACCTCGGCCCCGGGGGCGGCATGGCCGGCCACCAGCGTCTGCCCGCCGGGATCGGCGCGCACCAGATCGAAACGCGGCGGGGCGGGTTCGGCCGGCGCCTCGGCGGGGGCATCGGCCGCGACCGCGTCGGGCGCCCCGGCACCGGTCTCGACGGCGTCGGCGGCGGGCATTTCCCCGGGCGCCTCGGGAGTGGGCGACACGGCAGCGACCTCCGCGCCGGAGCCTGTGGCTCCTTCGGTCGGCGCCGTGCCCGTCGAGGCGGTCTCGACCGACGGTGAGACGAGGCTGATCGGTCCCGTGTCCGGCCCGATCAGTCCGGCCAGATAAAGCAGTGCCGCCAGCGCCACCGCGCCCAGAATCCCCCAGCCAAGAGCCTTTGTCATTGTCGTGCTATCCATGTCCCCAAGTGGCGCTGCAGCGCAGCGCTGTTGAGATGGTATAACAATCCCGTTATCACGGGTCAAAACAGCAATTTATCGCCGAGTCCCAGCATGAACCCGAAATCCGTCTGCGTCTACTGCGGCTCGCGCCTCGGTCGCGCCGCCTCCTACACCGCTGCCGCCGAGGCGATGGGCCATGCCCTCGCCGCCGAGAAGTGGCGCCTCGTCTACGGCGCGGGCGATGTCGGGCTGATGGGCGTGGTCGCCCGCGCCGCGCAGGCCAGCGGCGGCGACACCTTCGGGGTGATCCCCACCCACCTGCTGCAGCGCGAGGTCGGCAAGACCGACCTCACCCGCTTCGTCGTCACCGAGACCATGCACGAGCGCAAGAAGGTCATGGTGATGAACGCCGATGCCATCGTGATGATGCCCGGTGGGGCCGGCAGCCTCGACGAGTTCTTCGAGGTGCTGACATGGCGCCAGCTCGGGCTGCACGACAAGCCGATCGTGCTGCTTGATACCGACGGGTTCTGGGGGCCGCTCAAGGCGCTGCTGCATCACGTGGTCGACGAGGGCTTCGCCGACCACTCCTTGCTGGATTTCGTGCAGAGCGCCGAGACCGCCGATGGCGTCATGGAGATCCTGCGCCGCGCCCTGAACTGAGGCGCCCCCTGCCCGGCCTCAGTCGGTCCGGCGCAGGGTGCTGCCGGTCAGCTCTTCCGAGAACGGCACCGGCAGTGGATCGCGGCCCAGACGGGCACGGTAGACCGGCAGGCTTTCCGAGACCCGCATGACATAGTTGCGGGTCTCGTTGAACGGGATCATCTCGATCCAGTCGATTACGTCGATCTCGCCTTTCCGCGGGTCGCCGAACTGGTCCATCCAGCGGATCGGTCGCCCCGGGCCGGCGTTGTAGCCCGCCGACATCATCACCACGTTGCCGTCGAAGCGCTCGGACAGCCGGGCCAGATAGGTCGAGCCGAGCCGGGCGTTGTAAGCCGGATCCTCGGTCAGCCCGTCATGGGAATAGGCGATGTTGAGCCAGCCCGAGACCTCCTGCGCGGTGCCCGGCATCAGCTGCATCAGCCCGCGCGCCCCGGCATGGGAGACCACGGCCGGGTCGAACTCGGACTCACGGCGCGCGATCGCCAGCACCATCTCCATCGGGACCGGGAAGTCGCTCGCCACGAGATCCGGGTGCAGCGCGTAGTACGGCCCCGGCAGCTCGACACCGTAGCGCGCGGCGCGCTTGCCGACCATGACCTGCACATGCGGGCGGCCCATCTCGGCGAGCATGTCGCCAAGCTGGCCGATCTGCTGCCGGTCGAGCCCTTCGGCCAGATGGGTGAGGAAGCGCTCGCCAAGGGTCAGCTCCCCCGAGGCCAGCAGCAGGATCGCCGCCTTGTAGACGCTGCTCTCGGTGAAGGCGGCACTGTTCCAGTCGGGAAAATCCTCGGTTCCCGCCAGCGCCGGATTGGGGGCCACGCCTGCCTTCTCGGCGGCCAAAAGGCCATAGAACGAGGTCTGCCAGCGGGCGCCCTGCTCATAGGCGGTCTGCGCGGCCTCGGCGTTGCCAAGCGCCTCGTGCGCCCGGCCGGTCCAGTACCCGGCCCGGCCCAGCGAGATCGGCGTATCGACCGCGCCGCCGTGACCCTGAAAATGCCTCAGGGCGCGCTGCGGATTGTCGAGGAAGCGCAGCGAGAGATAGCCCGACAGCCATTCCAGCGCCGCATAGTCCGAGCCCTCGGAGAGATGATGGGTCGAGGCCACCTGATAGGCGGTCCGGTAGTCTCCATCGAGCATCATCGAATGCGCGATGTCGTCCCGCCGCCCGGCCCAGGCCCAGGGCTCGCCCAGGGTCTCGGCGCTCTTGGAATGCTCCAGAAGCAGCGCCACGGCGTCGGTGGTGCGGCCCTTGCGGACGCGCCAGAGGAACCGCTCATAGGCCAGTCCGGGATGATCACGCAGCGCCTCGGGCACCTTCTCGATCAGACCGTCGACGCCGGGGGCCATGTCGCGCAGGGCGATTCGCGCCTCGGCCAGCGCCCGCCAGTCGTCTCCGACCAGCGGCAGGATGGCCCGGGCGTTCGATTCCCAGCCCTGCCACAGCGCCATGTCGAGCCGCGCCTCGTGATGGGCGGTCAGCAGATCGCCCCATTGCGACAGGAAGCTCGAGCGTTCTTCCGAGGACAGCGCCAACGTGCGCCAGGCCAGCACCACTTCGGCCTCGGCGGCACCGCGCTCGCCCTCGGCCATGTAGCTGCGCGCCAGCGCCAGCGCGCCGGCGCCGGTCTGCGGGCGGTAGCCGTCGAAGAAGGCGCGGATGATCGACATGTCGCCGGATTCCGAGATCGCGATCTCGCTCTTTTCACGCAGGTAGGGCATCCCCGGCCAGTCCGGGTTGCGCGCGATGAAATCCATGATCTGCGAGGGGTCGCCGCGGCTGGCGCGCAGGTAATGCCACAGGATCACGTCGAGCGCCGGCTGTCCGTCACCGCGCGAATCGATCAGGGCTGCGGCCCAGTTGCCTTCGCGCATGGCCTGCATGGCCTCGGCCAGCGGGCGCTCGGCCTGCGCGGCGGCGGGAGTGGCGGCCGGAACGGCCATGGCGAGCGAGAGGAGGATGGCCCAGAGGCGCGACATGAGCTTGCAATTTCCGATCTGAAAAGGAATAGACGCGCTCCAGAGGATATCGCGCGTCATGAAGGCTGCAATTCACATTCCCTTCAGGGTGACGTGGATCCGCAACGATGACGGTAACACATAAAAGGAGCGTGTCATGTTGAAAGGTTCAATGCCTGCCCTGGTCACGCCGTTCAAGGACGGCGCAGTGGATTTCGACACGCTCAAACGCCTTGTCGAGTGGCATATCGAGCAGGGCAGCCACGGCCTCGTGCCCGTGGGCACCACCGGCGAGAGCCCGACGCTCACCCACAAGGAACACGAGGCGGTGATCGAATGCGTCGTCACCGCCGTGGCAGGGCGCATTCCGGTGATTGCAGGGGCCGGCTCGAACAACACCGACGAGGCGATGCGCTTCGTGCAGTTCGCCGAGAAGGTCGGCGCCGATGCCGCGCTGGTGGTCACGCCCTACTACAACAAGCCGACCCAGGCCGGGCTGATCGCGCATTTCACCGCGCTGCACGACTGCGCCGATATTCCTCTGGTGATCTACAACATCCCCGGGCGTTCGGCGGTCGACATGACGCCCGCCACGATGGGCGAGCTGGCCAAGCTGCCGCGCATCATCGGCGTCAAGGATGCCACCGCCGATCTCGCGCGGGTCTGTGCCCAGCGTCTCACCTGCGGGCCTGACTTCCTGCAGATCTCGGGCGAGGATGCCACCGCGCATGGCTTCAACGCGCAGGGTGGCGTGGGCTGCATCTCGGTGACGGCGAACGCCGCGCCGGCGCTGTGCTCGCAACTCCAGGAAGCCACGCTGGCGGGCGATTACGGCAAGGCGCTCACCATCCAGGACCGGCTGATGCCGCTGCATCAGGCGATCTTTGCCGAGCCCGGGCTGTGCGGCGCCAAATACGCCATGGCCCGCCTCGGTCTCTGCGAGGAAGAGATGCGCCTGCCGCTGCTGCCGGTGACCGAACCGGTGCGCGCCCGCATCGACGACGCGCTGCGCCATGCCGGTCTGCTGAACTGAGGCAGGCGACCGGCCGCCCGCGCGGCGCAGAAGATCCAGAACGGCCGGGCATGTCCCGGCCGTTCGTCGTTTCAAGACCTTGCCATCCGGGCAAATCCTGCGCAGCCTTCTCGCGCAATAGTTCGCCCCACAGAGATGGGAGAAGCATCCATGCGGTTTCTGGCGGTCCTGTTCGCCTTTCTCTTTCCCGCCGGTGCGGTCAGCGCCGGCGACGAGGAAGAACGCGCCCTGCGCGCACTGCTGTCGCGTGGCGACGACGAGGTCGTCATGGCGCCGGCCTTTCTCGACAGCGTGCCGCCCGAGACCCTCTCGCAGGTGCTTGACGGGCTGAAGGACGCCATCGGCCCGGTCGCCCGGATCGACGGCAAGGGCCGCGACTACGTGGTGCAATCCGACACCCACCGTATGCCCGCCCGCATCGCCTTCGATGCCGAGGGGCGGGTCTCGACGCTGTGGTTCGGCGCGCCGGAGCCACGGGTCACCGACCTCGCCAGCGCCGAGGCGCTGCTCGGCGAGCTCGGGCAGGATGTGGCCTGGCTCGCCACGCGCGACGGCGCGGTGATCTCCGAGAGCCGCGCAAGCGAGCCGCTTGCCGTGGGGTCCGCGTTCAAGATCGGCGTGCTGGCGACGCTGGTGGACGAGATCGAGGCCGGACGGCGCGACTGGGCCGAGGTGGTGCGCCTGCAAGAGCGCCACCGCTCGCTGCCCTCGGGCCGGATGCAGGGCTACCCCGAGGGCGCGCCGGTCACGCTACACAGCGCCGCGCTGGCGATGATCGCCGAGAGCGACAACACCGCCACCGACCTGCTGATCGACCTGCTGGGCCACGACGCCGTCGCCGAAAGGCTCGGGATCGCCCCCGAAGACCTGCTCACCACCCGCGCGTTCTTTGCCCTCAAGGCCGACGAGGCCCGCCGCACTGACTGGCGCGCGGCCTCGCCCGCCGACAAGCCCGCCATCGCCGCCAGTGCCGCAGAGACCCTGCCGGCCCTCGGGGCCGTCACCGGCCCGCACGCGCAGGGGATCGAGTGGTACCTCCCCCTCGACCGGCTCTGCGCGCTTGGCGCGCCTCTGGCCAGCCTGCCGCTGATGCAGGTCAATCCCGGCCCGGTCGTGGGGCAGCCCGGCCTGTGGCAGAGCGTCGCCTACAAGGGCGGCTCCGAGACCGGCGTGCTGAACTTCACCGCCTGGCTCACCGACACCGAGGGCCGGCAACATTGCACGGCGCTCACCGTCAACGATCCCGGCGCGATCCCCGAGATCACGGCGGCGGCCGCCTTTGGCGCCTTCCTGCGCAGCCTGCACGGGCAGCCCTGAGCCGTGGCTTTCCATCCGCCGCCGCACAGGCTAGATCGGGCCGGGCAGGCAAAACCGGGGAAGACAGCATGAAGACAGTGGCCTGGGTGACGGCGATCACCCTCGTTCTCGACCAGCTCAGCAAGTGGCTGGTGGTGCATGTGATGTCGCTCGACAGCCGGCTTGCCATCGACGTGCTGCCGCCGTTCCTGAACTTCCGCATGGCGTGGAACTACGGCATCAATTTCGGCCTGCTGAACGGCGGCACCGAAGCCACCAAGTGGATCTTGATCTCGGTCGCACTGGGCATCGTGCTCTTCGTGCTGGTCTGGCTGCGCCGCGACCCTCCGGGCACGCTCGGGCTGATCTCGGGCGGGCTGCTGATCGGCGGCGCGCTCGGCAATGTGATCGACCGCCTGCTCTATGGCGCGGTGGCGGACTTTCTCAACATGTCCTGCTGCGGCATCAACAACCCCTTCGCCTTCAACGTTGCCGACATCGCGATCTTCGCCGGCGCGCTTGGGCTGGTGTTCTTTCCCGGCAGCGGCAGCAAGCGCGGGAAAAACGGCTCGTGACGCCGCCGGCCCGATACGTTAAAGCAGGCTCAGGCAAGAACCGGAGAATGGCAATGAAGCTGTCGCAGGTCGTGATCGTGATGGGGCTGATGGGGCTCGCCGGCTGTTCGTCGGGCGAGCGGGACATGCGCCTGCACTACCTCAAGACCAACAGCGGCACGCCCGAGGAATTCGCCATCGTCCCGAACAAGCCGCTCGAGACGCCGCCGGCGATGACCGCCCTGCCGGCGCCCACCCCCGGCAGCGCCAACCGCACCGACCAGACGCCCAAGGCCGATGCCGTGGCCGCGCTTGGCGGCAACCCGGCGCGCCTGAACGAGCGCGGCACGCCCTCGGGCAACGGCGCGCTGCTGCAGCGCGCGGGCCGCTACGGCACCGATCCCAACATCCGGACCGAGCTTGCCGCCGCCGATTTCGAGCATCGAAAGCGCGCCTCTCGCTTCAGCTACAAGATCGTGCCGCAGGACGAGTATTACGATGCCTACCGCGAGCAGTGGCTGAACAGCTATGACGCGCTCGAGGCCTATCGCCGCGCCGGCGTCGAGACCCCCTCGGCCCCGCCGGAAGGCTGGGACGACTGAGCCGGGCGTCCGGCACCGCGATCCGGAACGCCTGACCTCTCTCACCGTCTGAATACGCACCCACTGCCGCGACTGGCGTCCGCGCCGGCACGACCTGCAGTCCGCGTGCCCTGCAGGCGCCACCTGTTCGCTGCGCCTCTCATCCTGACCGCCTCCACGCTCGCGAAAGGCGCCCGGATCTTTGCCTCTCTTGCGCCCCCTCCCCCGGCATCACGAAACCGCAAGGCCCGCTTGAATACCCGACAACTCCGCGTAGGTTCTCTGCACTTGGGGTTCAGACAGGGATTTTGCCGATGAAGAGACTCGCAGCGGCCCTCACGCTCGCCGCCGTCACGCTCGCCGCGCCGCCAGCGCTCGCCGAGGAGACCGCCACCCCGGTCACCGACTTCACCCTCGACAACGGCATGGAGGTCGTCGTCATCGAGGACCACCGCGCCCCGGTCGTGGTGCACATGGTCTGGTACCGCGTCGGTTCGGCCGACGAGACCGCCGGCACCTCGGGCATCGCCCACTTCCTCGAGCACCTGCTCTTCAAGGGCACCGAGACCATGGAGGCGGGCGAGTTCTCGCGCGTGGTGGCGCAGAACGGCGGCACCGACAACGCCTTCACCTCCTTCGACCAGACCGCCTATTTCCAGCGCATTGCCGCCGACAGGCTCGGCCTGATGATGCAGATGGAAGCCGACCGCATGGTCAATCTCCAGCTCGACAAGCAAGACGTCCTGACCGAGCGCGACGTGATCCTCGAAGAGCGCAACACGCGGATCGAGAACGATCCCTCGGCGCTGCTGCGCGAGCAGATGGGCGCGGCGCTCTACCAGAATCACCGCTACGGCGTGCCGATCATCGGCTGGCGCCACGAGATGGAGACGCTCGATCTCGAGGCCGCCACCGACTTCTACGAACAGCACTACGCCCCCAACAACGCCATCCTGATCGTCGCCGGCGACG
>Ga0114904_1000611_pt1 | contig 19058 bp, 15 predicted proteins | sample MalvirDeepMed_s6_FD_83498 | JGI IMG/M metagenome (GOLD analysis project Ga0114904, IMG submission 83498) | Marine viral communities from the Global Malaspina Expedition - Malaspina viral metaG DeepMed_s6 | ecosystem: Environmental > Aquatic > Marine > Oceanic | place: Mediterranean Sea... | reverse complement strand
TGGAACCGGACCCGGTGCTTTCGGCAGAGGTCGAAAGCGTCGACTGCCAGCCCCGGCGATAGTTCCGACCCTTGGTTTCAAAGCTGATGCCGGCCCGCGTTTGCCGGAAAGGTTCAGACAGAATGAGAACGCCCCCGCGATGTCCCGCGGAGGCGTCAGATCCGTTCAAGGGCCGCCCCGCTTGCCGGGGCGCGGTCCTCAGTATGGGCTGTCTTCGAAATAGAAGTCGTCGGCGTTCTCGGGCGTGATCAGCTCCGAGGCGATGATGAACTCGCCGCTCATCGGCGCCGCACCGGTGACGCCGACGGCGGTCATCTCGATGGCGGTGGAGATCATCGCCGGCGGGTAGGTCACGTTGACCGGCACCGTCTCGTCGCCGTTGCGGATGCGGTCGACCATCTCCTTCATGCCGGCGCCGCCGACCACGATCATCTCGTCGGTGCGGCCGGCCTGCTCGATGGCGGCCAGCGCGCCCACGGCCATGTCGTCATCCGCGGCCCAGACCGCGTCGATCTCGGGGAAGCGCGACAGCCAGTCCTGCATCAGGGTGAAGGCGGTGTCGCGGTTCCAGTTGCCGTGATCCATCGCCAGCACCTCGAGGCCGGAGCCGTCGATCGCCGCCTCGAAGCCCGCGACACGCTCGTTGTCGACGGTGGAGGGGATGCCCCGCATCACCACGACCTTGCCGCCATCCTCGAGCGCACCGGCGAAATACTCGCCCGCGGTACGGCCGAAGCTGTCGTTGTCACCGGCGACGTAGAGCGTCTCGATGCCCTCCACGGCGAGGCCGCGATCGACCACGGTGACCCAGGTGCCGCTCTCGGCGATGCGCTGGACCGGGCCGGTCAGCGGCTCGGATTCGAACGGCAGCACGACGAGCGCATCGATGCCACGGGTCGCCACCATGTCCTCGAGATCCGAGACCTGCGTGGCCGAGTCCGGTGTGGTGGTCAGCACGAAGCTGTGCTCGGGATAGACCTCCTGCAGGCGCTCGACGGTGCGCTCGGCGTGGTAGTTCAGCGCCCCGGCCCAGCCGTGCGTCGCGGCCGGGATCGAGATCCCGATGGTCTCGGCCTGCGCCGTGCAGGCCAGTGCGCCGATCAGCGCGGTGGTGGCGAAAAAGGTCTTTGTCATCTGATGGTACCTCCCATTGAAAAGACGACGTTGCGGTCAGGCGGTCTCTCAGCGGTCGTTGGCGCCCTTGCGCTGCATGACCACTGCGAGGATGATGACGGCCCCCTGGATCGCTCCGTTCAGGTAGGGGCTCACGAAATCGGTGAGGTTGAGGATGTTGCCGATCAGGCTGAGGATCAGCACGCCCACCACGGTGCCCCAGACCCGTCCGAAGCCACCCTTCAGAAGCGTGCCGCCGATGATCACCGCGGCGATCGCCTCGAGCTCCCAGAGCAGGCCGGTGGAGGCCGAGGCCGAGCCGAGGCGCGGCACGTACATCACCACCGCGAAGCCCACCAGCAGGCCGAGCAGGGCATAGGTGGCCAGCCGCACCCTGAGCACGGCAATCGAGGAATAGCGCGCGACGCGCTCGTTCGAGCCGATGGCGGCGCAGTGGCGGCCGAAGGCGGTGTGGCGCATGACGATCTCGCCGACGATGGCGATCACGGCGAAGGCGATGATCGGCCAGCTGATGCCGGCGACGCCGCCGTAATAGACCGGGCGATAGAGCTCGCGCATCTCGAAGCCGAGGCTCAGCGTGCCGCCATCGGCCAGCCACGTGATCAGCGAGCGATAGATGCCCATGGTGCCCAGCGTCACGATGAAGGCCTCGATGCCGACCCGCGTGATCAGCACGCCGTTGATGATCCCGGCGATCAGCCCGGCGGCCAGCGCCAGCGCGACCCCCAGCAGGATCACCGGCAGGGTGACGCCGATGCTCTCGGTCAGCGTGTTCATGGTCAGGATCATCAGGCCCGCCACGAAGGCCGCCATCGAGCCCACCGACAGGTCGAGCCCGCCGGCGGTGATCACGAAGGTCATGCCCACCGCGATGATGCCGATGAAGGCCGAGCGCGCCAGCACGTTGGTGATGTTGGCGTAACTCAGGAAGTTCGAGTTCAGCGCCATGCCGATCAGGATCAGCGCGATAAGCGCAACGACGGGCCCGATCACCTGAAGGTTGATCTTGCGGCCCGCGCCTTGCGAATTGGTTTTCGATGCCGTCGCCATGGTCATGCCACCGCCTCTCTACTGCTCTCCCCAAGGCCCATCGCCAGTCGGACGATGGCCCCCTCATTCACGTCGTCGCCCTCGAGCGCGCCGACCACGCGCCCGGCATGCATGACCAGCGCCCGCGAGACGATGCCGATCAGCTCTGGCATTTCCGACGAGATCACGATGATGGCGTGGCCCTCGGCGGCGAGCCGCGAGATCAGGCCGTAGATCTGCTGCTTGGTACCGATGTCGATGCCGCGGGTGGGCTCGTCGATCAGGATGACCTGCGGCTCGCTGAGCAGGGTCTTGGCGAGCAACAGCTTCTGCTGGTTGCCGCCCGAAAGGTTGCCCACCGGCATGTCGCGCTCGGGAATGCGGATGGCAAACGCCTCGATGGCGCGGTCGAGCGCGGCCTCCTCGGCCTTGCGGTCGATCAGCACCTTGCCGAAGCGGTCGAGCAGCGCCAGCGTCAGGTTTTCGCGCGCGCCCTTGTCGAGCAGCAGTCCGGCGTTCTTGCGGTCTTCGGTGAGGTAGACCAGCCCGCGCTCCATCGCGGTGCGAACCTCGCCCGCGGGCAGCGCCTCGCCCGTCAGCCGCACCTGTCCCGTGCGCGGGCGCAGCCCGGCGATGGCCTCGGCCAGCTCGGTGCGGCCCGAGCCCACCAGCCCGCCGATGCCCAGCACCTCGCCGCGGCGCAGCGTCAGGCTGGCATCCTCGATGAGGCCCGGCACCGACAGGCCCTCGACCTCGAGCATGACCTCCTCCTGCGGCACCGCCTTGGCCGGGTAGAGATCTGACAGCTCGCGGCCCACCATGGCGGCGGCCATCTCGTCTTCCGATATGTCGGTGACCATCTCCGAGCGCACCATGGCGCCGTCGCGCAGCACCGTGACCCGGTCGCAGACGCGCTTGACCTCCGAAAGCTTGTGCGAGGTGTAGAGGATCGCCACGCCCTCATCGCGCAGGCGCTCGATCTGGCGAAACAGGATCTCGCAGTCACGCTCGGTCAGCACGGCGGTGGGTTCGTCCATGATCAGCACGCGCAGGTCGCGCGACAGCGCCTTGGCGATCTCGACCATCTGCTTCGACGGCACCGAGATCTGCGACACCTGCGCCGATGGGTCGACAGCGCATTCGAGCCGCTCGAGCAGCTCGCTGGTGCGGGCCCGCATCGCCTTGTGATCGAGCCGCCAGCCGCGCGTCAGCTCGCGCCCGAGAAAGACGTTCTGATCGACACCGAGATGCTCTGCGAGGTTGAATTCCTGATGGATCATCACGATCCCCAGCGCCTCGGCCTCGTCGGAGCTCTGGAAACTGATCGGCTTGCCCTGCCACAGCGTCTCGCCGGCGGTGGCGTCGTAGAAGCCCGCGATGATCTTCATCGTGGTCGACTTGCCGGCGCCATTCTCGCCGATCAGGGCGTGAATCTCGCCGGGGCGAAGCTCGAAATCGACCCCGTGCAGCACCTGAACCGGCCCGAAGGCCTTGTCGACGCCGCGCAGGGCGAGGATCGGGTCAGCCATGGCCCACCTCCACCCAGGCGCTGTCGGCCTTGGCCGAGCGGATGCAGGCATCGATGAACTCGAGCCCCTCGACGCCGTCGCGGATGCCCGGCAGCAGGGTCTCGTGCGGTTGCCCGGCCTGCCTCGCGCGGATCGCGCAGGCGGCCTCGGCGTAGATGTTGGCAAAGCCCTCGAGATAGCCCTCGGGGTGACCCGGCGGCACCCGGCTGCCGGCCATGGTCTCGGCGCCGCGGCGCAGTTTCTGTGCAGGCTCTCCGAGCTTGGTGAACCACAGGGTCTCGGGCGTCTCGTGGGCCCATTCGATCCCGGCCTCTTCGCCGTAGATGCGCAGCTTGAGCCCGTTCTCGGTGCCCGGCGCCACCTGGCTGCACCAGAGCGATCCCTTGGCGCCGGAGGCGTAGCGCATCATGATCTGGGCGTTGTCGTCGACCGCGCGGCCCGGCACAAAGCTGGTCAGATCCGCCGCCAGTCGCTCCGGCGCCATGCCGCTGACGAAGCGGGCAAGCTGGAAGGCGTGGGTGCCGATATCGCCGATCGCGCCGCCGGCGCCGGCCTTCTTGGGATCGCCGCGCCACGCGGCCTGCTTGCTGTCGCTGGGCCGGGCCAGCCAGTCCTGCGCATATTCCACCTGCACCAGCCGGATCGGCCCGAGATCGCCACGCGCGATCATCTCGCGCGCCAGCCGCAGCTGAGGATAGGCGGAGTAGTTGTGGGTCAGCACGAAAAGCGCGCGGGTCTCCCCGGCGATCTGCGCCAGCGCGCGGGCGTCCTCGAGCGTCGAGGTCATCGGCTTGTCGCAGATGACGTGGATGCCGGCCTCGAGGAACGCCTTGGCGGCGGGGAAGTGCACGTGGTTGGGGGTGCAGATCGACACCGCCTCGATGCCGTCGGGGCGGGCCGCTTCCTCGCGCGCCATGACGGCGAAATCGTCATAGGTCCGCTCCGGCGCGATGCCGATCTCGGCGGCGCTCTCGGCGTTGCGCTCGCGCGTGGTCGAGAGCGCGCCGGCGATCAGCGCGAAGCGGTTGTCGAGCCGGGCCGCGATGCGGTGCACGTTGCCGATCATCGCGCCCTTGCCGCCGCCGACCATGCCGAGCCTGATGGGAGTGTGGGTCATGGTGTCAGCCCTCCAGCCCGAGCATCCGCAGGTTCGCGGCCCGGTCGGTGCCAGAGGCCGCGAAATCGTCGAAGGCGTGCTCGGTGACGCGGATGATGTGATCCTTGACGAACTGCGCGCCTTCGCGGGCGCCGTCCTCGGGGTGCTTGAGGGCGCATTCCCACTCGACCACCGCCCAGCCGTCGAAATCCATCGCCGCGAGCTTGGCGAAGATCGCCTTGAAATCGACCTGCCCGTCGCCGGGGCTGCGGAAACGGCCCGCCCGGTCGACCCAGGACTGGAAGCCGCCATAGACGCCCTGCCGCCCCGTGGGGCGGAACTCGGCGTCCTTGACGTGGAACATGCCGATGCGCTCGGCATAGATGTCGAGATGGGCGATGTAGTCGAGCTGCTGCAGGAGGTAGTGGCTCGGATCGTAGAGCATCATCGCCGCCGGATGCTGATCGACCCGGTCGAGGAACATCTCGAAGCTGGCGCCGTCATGCAGGTCTTCGCCGGGATGGATCTCGTAGCAGATCTGCACGCCCTTCTCGGCAGCGTGGTCGAGGATCGGTCGCCAGCGCTTGGCCAGCTCGTCGAACGCCGCTTCGACAAGGCCCGCCGGGCGCTGCGGCCACGGATAGAGATAGGGCCAGGCCAGCGCGCCCGAGAACGCCGCCATCCGGTCGATGCCGAGATTGGCCGAAGCGTCGATGGTCTTGATCACCTGCTCGACCGCCCACTCCTGCCGGGCCCTGGGGTTGCCGTGCAGAGCGGCGGGGGCAAAGCCGTCGAAGGCCTCGTCATAGGCGGGATGAACGGCCACGAGCTGGCCCTGGATATGGGCCGAGAGCTCGCTGATCGCGACGCCGTTGGTGGTCGCCGTCCCGGCAAGCTCCTGACAGTAGTCGCGCGACGTGGCCGCCAGGTCGAGGTCCATCAGGCCGGCCTCGCCGGTCGGGACCTGAACGCCGAGATAGCCGCAGCCCGCGGCCCATTTGGTGATGTTGTCGAAGCTGTCGAACGGCGCATCGCTGCCAACGAATTGCGCAAGAAACAGGCCGGGGCCTTTCAATGTTCGCATGTGCCCTCCCAGGTCGCCGATAATAGATGTAATCGGTTACATATAGTGCTGACACACTCTGAAAAGGTTTTCAATACCGTTTCCAAAGAGTATTGTTGCCGCTGAATGAGAGGAGACGCCCGTTGAAAGATCCCGAACCGGCCCCGCGCATCCACGACGTTGCCAAGCTTGCCGGGGTGTCGGTGGCGACCGTCAGCCGCGTCTTGTCGAACCCGTCCATCGTCGCCGAGCGCACGCGCCGCGCGGTCGAAAAGGCCGTGGCCGAAACCGGTTACACCGTGAATGTCATGGCGCGAAACCTGCGCCAGCAGCAGGTTGGCGGCGTGCTGGCTTTGGTTCCGAACCTCGCCAATCCGTTCTTTTCCGCGATCCTCGCGGGGATCGCCGACGCGCTGCGCGAGGAGGGGCTGAGCCTGCTGGTTCTCGACACGCGACGGGCCGACACCGGATCGGCGACGGGCGGGATTCCTTCCTACCTGACGCGGTCGCGGGCCGACGGGCTGATCGTGCTCGACGGCAGTCTCGACCCGGCGCTGTTCAGCCAGCCGTCCTGCCCGCCGGTGGTGCAGGCCTGCGAGTGGATCGACGGACTGGCGGGGCCGCGCGTGCTGGCCGATAACGCGGCAGGTGCCCGGTTTGCGGTCGAGCATCTTCTGGGGCTGGGTCACCGGCGGATCATGCATGTGACCGGCCCGTCCGGGAACACGCTGTCGCAATCCCGCGCCGCGGGCGTGGCGCAGGCGCTGGGGCCGCTGGGGCTGGCGCCGGTGGCCCGCATGGAGGGGGCCTTTACCCTGGCCTCGGGCCATGCGGCTGCGGCGGCGCTGATGGCCGAGCCCGAGCGTCCGACGGCGGTGTTCTGCGACAACGACGAGATGGCGATCGGGCTGATGGCGGGGCTGCAGGCGCGCGGGCTTCGGGTGCCCGAGGATGTCTCGATCGTGGGCTTCGACAATATCGAGATGGCGGCCTATGCGAATGTGCCGCTCACCACGGTGCGGCAGAGACGGGCGCATCTCGGACGCCGTGCCGCGGAGATGCTGCTCGAGCACCGCGCCGCGCCGAAGCTCGAGGAGGAGGAGCTCATCCTTCCGGTCGAGCTGGTGATCCGTCGGAGCACCGCGCCGCTGCCGGGGGCGTGACGCCCGACGCGTGGGGGGAGGCCTGACCCGTCGCTGCGTTGAGGCGGTCCCGAGCGGGCCTGTTCCAGCCGTGACCGGGCTTCGCCCGCGCCTTTGCCGTGCGGTGGCCCGCGCATCCTCTTGTCGCGAGGGCACAGCATCGCGTGTCAGGTGCGTCGGATCTGGTCCCTCGGGCGCTCACGCGGTAACGCAAGGCAGGACGCGCAATCGGACCAGGACCCGCCATGCAGGTGCCAGAGCAACCAAAGACAGCGGCGCTCACAAGCCTTGCGGCCCTCGCCGGTGCGGGGATCGCCGCCCTTCTCGGCGTTCCGGCAGGGGCGCTGGTGGGCGCAATGCTCGCGGTGGCGCTGATGGCGGCACTCGGCCACGCGGTCGCGGTGCCGGCCACGGTGAGAGACCTCGCCTTCCTCGTTATCGGCATTTCGCTGGGCGCCGGCATTGATGCCTCGGTGCTGCCACAGCTGCCGGGCTGGTCGATCAGCCTGCTCGGTCTCGCGGTGGCGCTGGTGGCCACCATGGCGGCGAGCACCCTTGTGCTGCAAAGGGTCTTCGCGGTCGACTGGCAGACAGCGGTTCTGGCGAGCGCTCCCGGCACCTTGTCGAACGTGGTGGCCATCGCGGTCGAGGGGAAGGGCGACGCGTCGGCGGTGACGATCCTGCAATTGATGCGGCTGATGATCCTCGTCACGCTGGTGCCGCCGCTTGCGACCATGCTGGGTGCACCGGAGACGGCGGCCGGGGCCGCGCGCCCGGTGATGCCATTGCTGACCTTCGCGGGCTTGCTGGCAGTGGGGCTGCCGCTCGGGCGGTTCGCGGGCAGGCACGGCATTTCGGCCGCCTGTCTGCTGACGGGGATCGTGCTGAGCGGTGTTGCCCATGGCGCCGGGCTGATCCACGGGGCGGCGCCGTCATGGATGGTGTTTCTCGGCTTCACCATGACCGGGGCCGTGCTCGGGACGCGGATCAGCAAGGTCGATCTGCGCTCGGTGCTGAAGCTGGCCGGGGCTGGCGCGGTGGTGGTCGCCATGGCGCTTGGCATGGCGCTCCTGTTCGCGCTGGTCACGCAGGCGCTGACCGGGCTGCCGCTGGGCCAGATCCTCATCGCCTATGCTCCCGGCGGGGTCGAGGCGATGGCCGCGATCGGTCTGGCTCTGGGCTACGATCCGGCCTTCGTGGCGGCGCATCATTTCGCGCGCATCCTGATCCTGCTTGTGCTGGTTCCGGCGTTCCTGAGGCGCACCGCGTGAGCGCCTGACATCCGGCGCTTAGGCCGCCCGGCGGACTGCGCGTGTTCCAAGCAAGGTTCACGCCACTCTGGAAGGCGGGAGTGGCTCCGTTTCGGGGCTAGGTCTCACCGGCGCAGGGTGGTCCTGTCAGGAGACCTCGAGGACCACCGTGCCGCTGAGCGAGTCGCCCGGGCCAAGGCGCCGCATGCCCATGTCGAATGGCGAGGCGCCCGATGCGTCGAGCGCGCCGGCGACATGCGACACCGGCTCAAGACACAGGTACGCGTTCTTGTGAAGCGCGGCGAGGCAGGTCAGCCCATCGCGCGCCTCCAAGGATATTCGCGCTCCCGCGCCGATCAGCGCAGTGACATCGCGCCAGCCGGAATAATGCTGGGTCTGACCCGTTGTCAGGCGTATCGCAGACGCGGCAGCAATGTTTTGCACCGGTCTGGACGGGCATTCCTGGTCAAAGGGATGCCACTGCCGCGCGGCTTGCAGGTCGATCAGGCCCTCCGCAGAGGGTTGGAGATATGGATGCCAGCCAATTCCGCCCGGCATCGGATGACTGCCGGTGTTGATCAGGCAAAGCGCGATGGTCAGCCGGTTGCCGGACAGCGCGAAGCGTTGCTGTGCCTGGAAGTCGAACGGCCAGTCCTCGTCGGCAGCGTAGTCGAGCGAGAGCCGGATGTGTCGTTTGGAATGACCGTTGACCCTCCATGCGCGGCAGTGTGACGGGCCGTGCATCACCCCGATCCCATCCGCCATGTTTGGTCTCAGGCGAACCTCTCGACCATCGATGCGAAAGGACCCGGTCTGCAGCTTGTTGTGGAAGGGGAAGAGCGGAAAGGCGCCCGCCTTGGGCCACGCCGCAGGGGCGAACGGCTCCGGGCCGAGCGGGATAAGCAGATCACCGTGATCGGCATGATGCAGGCGCGCCATGCGGCCGCCGGCCGCCGGGCGGAAGACGGCCCTCAGGGTGTCGCTTTGGATCGAGACCTCCTGCGTGAGGGCACTCTCGTGTTCCGCGTCCGTCATCGTCAGTCCAGCCGGTTGCGAAGCGTGCCGTCGTGATCGTAGACGCAAAATCGGCCCCCTTGGAAGTGCTCGGCGATATGGGGCATGGCGGAAGGCCGTTCCTGCGCGTTGTCGGGGCCGGTCAGCGTATCTGCGCAGTCGGCCGGAACGTAGCCGAGCTTTGCCGCCGTGCTGTTGTCCAGCCAGCCGTCGCGCACCCGTGAAATGCCGAACACGGTGGTGCTGGTCACGTCGGGATGCTCCAGTCCGATCATCACCAGTTGCGCGAGGTCTCTTGCGCTGATCCAGATCCGCAGGGCGCGCGCATCGGTGGGGCGCTCGCCGGCGTTTCCGATCCGGATGTTCAGCGTCCTGATGCCAAACTTGTCGAAATAGAGCCCAGCCTCGAGTTCCCCCCAGCACTTGCTCAGCCCGTAAAGCGAATCCGGGCGCATGGGGTGCTTGTCGGATACAAACGTCGCGCGGGGGTAGAACCCGACGGCGTGGTTGGACGATCCAAGCACCACGCGGTCGATGCCGTTGCTCCGGGCGGCTTCAAACACATTGTGGGTGCCCATGACATTGACGCGCAGGATGTCTTCGATGCTGCGTTCATTGGGATATCCGGCAAGATGGACAATGCCATCCACGTCAGCCATGGCAGCCGACAGACGCGCCGCATCGGTGATGTCCAGCCGTTCCCAGGTCTGGTTGTCGCCCAGTTGGCCGGGATCGGCCTTGTCGATGATCTTGATGCTCGCAACCTTGTCGGCAAGGAGCCGGCGTAGCGCCGTTCCGACCCTGCCCGATCCGCCGGTGATGGCGATGCGCTTGTTCAGGCAGCTGGCGGTCGTCTCCTTGGCCGGGGTCTGTTCGCTGGCGTGGGTGTCGGGCGGGCTCATGTGGGCAGGCCCTTGGTGGGGTGCGTGATCGCATCACCGCACCGAGAAATAGTGTATGAAACCTGCACTGCTGACTGGCTCTTTTCTGTGACTATCGCCATCTTCGCCTTCTCCCACTGTCCCGCATCATGACCCGCGCAGATGATCAGTTCTCTGCGCTAGGGGCTGCACGTCTCAAAATAATGTATAATCTGAGTTGAAAAGTGTAAACCAAGATTGTAGGGTTTTCTCATCGCAGCGGCCTGGCTGGAGGATGGAGCTCTGGGCCGCATCGATTGGTTAGGGAGGAAGCAATGAACATATCTAAACGGCGCGCCATGCCGAATGCGGCCGGGCGCGTGATTTCCCGGCTGATGCTTGGTGCCGCGATCGCGCCTCTGCTGGCGTTCTCGGCCGCGGCGCAAGAGCCATCCGGTGAGGCGCCGATGCTCGCTGACAAGGTTGCAGCCGGCGAATTGCCGCCAGTTGCAGAGCGGGTGGGGCGCGAGCCCGAGGTCGTGGAGCCGCTGGACTCCGTCGGCAGCTACGGCGGTGAGTTGCGCGCCGGCCTGCGGGGCAGCTCGGATCACAACGGCATCCTGCGGATTGTCGGGCCTCAGGGGCTTGTGCGCTGGGATCCGAACTACACCGAGGTGGTGCCCAACCTGGCCGAGCGGTTCGAGGTCGGCGATGAAGGCAAGGAATTTACCTTCTACCTGCGGGATGGCATCAAGTGGTCGGACGGCACGCCTTTCACCGCTGACGATGTCATGTTCAACGTCGAGGATCTGCTGCTCAACGAGGACTTCGCGCCGACACCGTCGCGTTACACCATCGGCGGCGAGCCGATGAGCGTCGAGAAGATCGACGATTTCACCGTGCGCTTCACCTTCTCTGAGCCTTACGGCGACTTCCTTGCCGAGCTGGCCGCGCCGCTGGGCCAGAACCCGGTGCTCTATTCCAAGGCCTATTGCAGCCAGTTCCTGCCTCAGTACAACGACGACATCGACGCGCTGATCGCGGCCGAGAACGCCGCCGACTGGCAGAACCTGTTCCTGCAGAAATGCGGCGACCTGGAGGTTCCGGCCCGTTGGGGCAACCCAGATCGGCCGACCATGGACCCGTGGGTCGTGACCGAGCCCTACACCGGTGGCGCAACCCGCGTGGTGCTGGAGCGCAATCCGTATTTCTGGCAGATCGACACCGAGGGCAATCAGCTGCCCTATATCGATCAGCTCGTCATGCCGATTGGTGCCGACACCGAAAGCCTGATCCTCGCGGCGATCGGGGGCCGGATCGACTTTGGCCTGCGTCACATCGATACCGCCGACAACCGGCCGGTGTTGGCCCAGAACCGCGAAGCCGGCGATTATCGCTTCTTCGAGGCCGCGCCTGTCGGTGGCTCGAACATGATCATCAACCTGAACCTGACCAGCAAGAACGACGAACTGCGGGAGCTGTTCAACCAGAAGGACTTCCGCGTTGCGCTGTCCCTCGGGATGGACCGGCAAGCCATCATCGACACCGTCATGCTGGGCGAGGGCGAGCCCTGGCAGCAGGGGCCGTTCGAGGACCATCCCGCCTATTACGAGAAGATCGCGACCCAGTACACCGAGCATGATCCCGAGCAGGCCAACGCCCTGCTTGACGAGCTTGGGCTCGAACGGGGCGAAAACGGCATCCGCACCCTTCCAAGCGGCGCGCCGCTGAGCTTCAAGGTCGATGTCATCCCGACCTTCGATCCGAGCTGGGTCGACTCGCTGCAGCTGATCGAGCAGCAGTGGGCGGAGATCGGTGTCGACATGGAAATCAACGCCATGGAGCGCACCTTCTTCTACCAGCGCACCTCCGAGAGCAACGACCATGACGCCGCGATCTGGAACGCCCGCTCCAGCTGGGTTCCGGGGCAGCTGCCGCACCAGATCCTCCCGGTGAGCCACGACAGTCGCTACGGGATCCCTTGGGTCAACTGGTATGAAAGCGGAGGCGAACGTGGCGAGGAGCCGCCCGCCAGCGTCAAGAAGCGTCTCGACCTTTACACCGAGGCTCGCGGTATGGCCGACCCCGAGGAGCGCCGCGCCGCAATGCTCGAGATCGCGACCATCGCTGCCGATGAGTTCGAGGTGATCGGCCTGTCCAAGGCGCTCCCGACCTATGGGATCGTCAAGAACGGCCTGCGCAACGTGCCTGAATCGATGCCGAGTTCCTGGGCCTTTGCGACGCCGTCGCCGACCCTGCTGCAGACCTGGTACTGGGCCGATTGAGCCCGTCCGCAAGATCGCAGTGCCGCTCCGCGCAGCGGCACTGCACCGCCCAACGCATCAGCAGCACAGCAGGTGGTCTCACATGCTTCTACTCTACATTCTGCGGCGCATCGCGTGGTCCATCCCGCTCTTGTTCGCAGTGTCCCTCATCGCCTTCGCGCTCATTTCCGCACCGCCCGGTGACTACATCACCAGCTTCGCGGCGGCGCTGTCGGAATCCGGGGATGTCGTCGACCAAGCCCGTCTCGACGCCCTGCGCGCCCGCTACGGCCTCGATCAGCCCTTCCTCGTGCAGTACTGGTCGTGGATCAGCAACGCGGTCAGGGGCGATTTCGGCATCTCCTTCGAATGGCAGCAGCCGGTCTCCACGCTGATCTGGGAACGCATGTCCCTGTCCGTGATGCTGGCCCTGGCCACGCTGCTCTTCACATGGGCGCTGGCGCTGCCCATCGGCATCTATTCCGCCGTGCGCAAGTACTCGATCGGGGACTACATCGTCACCACCATCGGCTTCCTCGGGCTTGCCACCCCGAACTTCCTGCTGGCGCTCGTGTTGATGTACATCGCCGTGGTGCATTTCGGCGCCGACGTGTCGGGCCTGTTCTCGAACGAGTACCAGGACGCGCCCTGGTCCTGGGCCAAGTTCGTCGACCTGCTCAAGCACCTCTGGATCCCCGTCGTCATCCTGGGCACCAGCGCCACCGCGAGCCTCGTGCGCATCATGCGCGCCAACCTGCTCGACGAGTTGCACCGTCCCTACGTGACCACCGCCCGTGCCAAGGGCCTGTCCGAGTTCCGCCTGATCATGAAGTACCCGGTGCGCATCGCGATCAACCCGTTCGTGTCGACCATCGGCTGGGCCTTCCCGCAACTGATCTCGGGGGCCGTCATCACGGCGGTGGTGCTGTCGCTGCCCACGGCCGGGCCGCTCATGCTTCAGGCGCTGCTGGCGCAGGACATGTACCTCGCCGGCGCCTTCATCCTGCTGCTGTGCTGCCTGTCGATCATCGGGATGCTCGTATCAGACATCCTTCTCGCGGTGATTGATCCGCGCATCCGTTTCCGGTGACCCACATGACCTCACGAACAGAAACAGACCCGCGCGCGCTCGAGACCGCGCCCCAGGATTTCGCCTCCCAGTGGCGGCTGATCTGGATCGCCTTCCGCCGGCATCGCCTCGCGATGACCGGGGCCACGATTGTTCTTCTGCTCTACGTGATCGCCGCGTTCACCGAGTTCCTCGCGCCTTACGACCCCAACGCGACATCGGCGTCGGACGTCTATCACCCGCCGCAGATGATCCGCTTCATCGACAGTCAGCCGGACGGAGGCTGGTCGATCCGGCCCCACGTTCGGGGCATGACGATGGAGCGCGACAAGTTCACCCTGGCGACCACCTTCACACCGGACCCGGACAAGAAGATCTACCTGACGTTCTTCGGCAAGGGTGACGCCTACAAGCTCTGGGGCCTCATTCCGATGCAGCGCCATTTCCTGACGACGACGAACCCCGACGAGCGGTTCTACCTCTTCGGTGCCGACCGCCTCGGGCGGGACATGCTCAGCCGGACGATCTATGGCACGCGGATTTCCATGTCCATCGGCCTCATCGGCGTGTCGCTCAGCCTCGTGCTGGGGCTGATCCTCGGCGGTGTCTCGGGCTTCTATGGCGGGCGGGTCGACATGACCATCCAGAGGGTGATCGAGCTGGTAATTTCCTTGCCGACCATCCCGATCTGGCTCGGTCTCAGCGCCGCCTTGCCGCAGGACTGGTCCGCCCTGACGCGCTATTTCGCCATCACCGTGATCCTGTCGCTGGTGGCCTGGACCGAACTGGCGCGGGTGGTGCGGGGACGGTTCCTTGCCCTGCGCACCGAGGAATTCGTCATGGCCGCGCGGCTCGACGGCTGCACGCGCAGGCGGGTGATCTTCCGACACATGATGCCCTCGATGGTCAGCCACATCATCGCGTCGGTCACGCTGGCGATTCCGGTGATGATCATCGCGGAAACCTCGCTGTCCTTCCTCGGCCTCGGCCTGACCCCGCCGATCATCTCGTGGGGCGTGCTGCTGAAGGAGGCGCAGAACGTGCGCTCCATCGCCCAGGCGCCTTGGCTCTTCATTCCGGGCGGGGCCGTGTTCCTGGCGGTGCTGGCGCTGAACTTCCTAGGCGACGGTCTGCGTGATGCGGCCGACCCCTATGCACAGGATACCCACTGATGACCGCAGCAGATCATTCCACCACCGTTCTCGAGCTCAGGAACCTGACAACTGAATTCGCGACCCAGCGCGGCATCTTCCGCGCCGTGGATGACGTGTCGCTGAACCTCCATGCCGGCAAGACTCTGTGCGTGGTCGGCGAAAGCGGATCGGGCAAGAGCGTCATGTCGCGCTCGATCCTGCAGATCGTCGACCCCCCGGGGCGTGTGACCGGCGGTCAGGCGCTGCTGCACCGGCACCGTACGGCGCGGGGGGGCGGTTTCGACGAAACCATCGACCTCTTGTCGCTGAACCCCAAGTCCAAGGCCATCCGCAGCCTGCGTGGCAGCGACATCGCGATGATCTTCCAGGAACCGATGAGTTCGCTCTCGCCGGTGCACCGGATCGGGGATCAGGTCGGCGAGGCGATCCGCCTGCACGAGGCCGTTTCGAAGAAGGAGGCCCGTGAACGCACTCTCGAGTTGTTGCGCAAGGTGGAAATCCCCAATCCGGGCAAGGCCATCGACCAGTTTCCCTTCGAGTTCTCGGGCGGGATGCGGCAACGGGCGATGATTGCCATGGCGCTGGCCTGCAACCCGACGGTACTGATCGCGGACGAGCCGACCACCGCGCTGGACGTGACCATCCAGGCGGAGATTCTCGACCTGATCCGCTCGATCCAGGATGAAAGCGACATGGCGGTGCTGTTCATCACCCATGACATGGGGGTGGTGGCCGAGATCGCCGACGAGATCGCGGTCATGCGTTTCGGCAAGGTGGTGGAGACCGGCGATGTCTATGACATCTTCGAGACCCCGCAGCATCCCTACACCCAGCGCCTGCTGAACTCGGTGCGCGAGCTCGATCACCCGTCCGAGCGCCGTCTGTCGATGCGCAAGACCCGGCCGATCGGCGCCCCGATCCTGGTGTCGGATGGCGTAACCAAGGTGTTCGGCCGCAGCAAGAGCTGGTTCGGCCGCGAGCTGCAGGGCTTCAAGGCCGTCAACGAGGCCAAGCTCGAGCTGCGCAAAGGCGAGAACCTCGGCATCGTGGGCGAGAGCGGGTCGGGCAAGACGACCTTCGGACGCTGCCTGCAGCGGATCCACGAGGTCACCGAAGGGCGCATCCTCTACACCGACGATGCCGGGAAGCAACGGGATCTTGCCGGCTTGAACGAGGACCAGCTCGAGGAGCCGTGGCGCGATATCCGAACCGTTTTCCAGGATCCGTTCTCGTCGCTCAACCCACGCATGACGATCGGCCAGATCATCGGTGAACCCTTGCTGGTCGAGGGGCGCATGAGCGCGGCCGAAATCCGCGAACGGGTGCTGGAGCTTCTGGAGCTGGTGGGGCTGCCGGCCTCGGCCTACATGCGCTACCCGCACGCGTTCTCGGGTGGTCAGCGGCAGCGCGTCTCCATCGCCCGGGCCATCGCGCCAAACCCGCGGGTCATCATCGCCGACGAGGCAACGTCGGCGCTCGACGTGAGTTTGCGCACGCAGGTGCTCGACCTGCTGCTGGACCTGCAGGAGCGGCTGGATCTCAGCTTCATTCTGATCAGCCACGACATCGCGGTGATCCGCTACTTCTGCGATCGCATCGCGGTGATGTATCGTGGCCAGATCGTCGAGTCGGGCGACACCGAGGAGATCTGCCGCAACCCGCAGCACGCCTACACGCAATCGCTGCTGTCGGCAGTGCCGGTGGCCGATCCCCGCGTGCGCGGCCAGAAGCAGCGCGTGCGCTACCAATCAGCCTGAGGACGACACGTGAAGATTACAGACATCAAGACATTCCTGATGCAGGTCGGGCCGCGGCCCGGCCTGAACAAGGCGGAGGGGTCCTTTCGCGGGTCGCGCAACTGGCTCTTCGTGAAGGTCGAGACCGACGAGGGGGTCTATGGCATCGGGGAATGCTCGGGATGGCCCCGGGTGATAGAACGGGCGGTGCAGGACCTGACCACGATCCTGGTCGGAGAGGACCCGCGCGACATCGACCGGCTGTGGCAGCGGCTCTACATCGCCACCATGGGTCATGGCATGACCGGCACCGTCGGAGGCGGCGCGCTGACCGGCATCGAGATGGCGCTGTGGGATATCAAGGGCAAGGTGCTGGGCCAGCCGATCTGGAACCTGCTCGGCGGACGCTTCCGCGACACCATTCCCGTCTACGGGCACGCCAAGACGCCCGACCGTGCCCGCGAGTTGGTGGCTCGCGGCTACAGCGCGGTGAAGGTCGGCTTCACCGGGGCGGTCAACATCGACCTGGTGGCCTCGATCCGTGACGCGGTGGGGGCGGAGGTCGACGTCATGGTCGACGCGCACGGGCCGTCCTGGATGACCGCCGTCGATGCCATCTCGGTCGGCCGCGAGCTGGAGCAGCTGGACATCCTGTTCTACGAGGACCCGGTGGCACCCGAGAACCTCGATGCGCTGGCACGGGTCCGGGACGCGGTGAGCGTCCCGCTCGCGGCGGGGGAGCGGGTCAGCACGATCTTCGGGATCCGGCCCTATATCGAACGCGACCTCGTCGACGTGATCCAGCCCGACACCGGCCGGGCAGGCGGCATCACCCAGATGCGCAAGATGGCGGCCATGGCGGAATCGCATTTCATCACCATGGCGCCACATTCCGGCTCGCTGGGGCCGGTGGCGGAATTCGCGGCGCTGCACGTGCTGGCCACCATCCCCAACGTGCTCATGCTGGAACGGGTCGAGATCGACTGGGAGGGCCGCTACGACGTCGTCACCCCCGTCCTCAGGTCCGAGAATGGCACCCTGCCACTGCCCACCGCGCCGGGTCTTGGCGTCGAGCTGGTCGAGGAGGAGATTGCCAAGTATCCCAGCAGCCGCAACGTCACCGACATGCCCGCGAACGAGGGCGCCTACGAGCCGGGGACCAGCGGCGAATGCGTGTATTTCCAGCCTCGCCTGCGCCGGGGCGCCCGCCTGCGCCTGAAACGCTCCGACGGGGTCTGAGCGGCGATGATACCGGATCTGGATACTGCCTCGACGCCGGCCGAAAGCCTCGTGGCCATCGCGCTGGCAGGGGAGGGCGCGCTGTCGCTCTGCACCCTCGATCCGGTGTCGGGGTGCCTAGCGGAGGTTGACCGGCTCGTTCTTCCCGGCGCCACGGGCCGCTGCCGGGGCGTGCCCATGGCGGCCAACGCGGACGGCACGCGGCTTTACCTGGCCTGGCGGGGCGAGGCCTTCGGGCTCTACAGTATCGCGGTTGATGCGGCGGCGCGACGGCTGACCTGTCTCGGGACCGCCGCGCTGCCGGCCAGCATGTGCTATCTCACCCTGTCGGCGGATGAGCGGCACGTGCTTCTGTCGTCCAATATCGGCAGCGTGATCTCTGTGTGCCCCCTCGACGAGGCCGGGTGCGCGGGCGCTCCGATGCTGACACAGGAGGCGTTCAAGGCGCATTGCATCGAACCCGGCCCGGGCGGGCTGGCCTATGCCACCAGCTTGCGCGGCGATTTCGTGCAGACCTATCGTGGCGACGGGAACGAGGGGCTCGTGTCGCTGTCCCGCATCGACATGCCCGCCGGATCGGGGCCGCGCCACATCCGCCTGTCGGCGGATGGTCGCCGCGCCTACCTGCTGTCGGAATTTCAGGGCCTCGTGACCTGCCTCGATGTCGATGCGGGCACCGGCGCGCTGTCGGTGCGCCAGACCCTGACGTTGCTCCCCGGCGCGGACACTGCGAAAGCCGCCGAACTGCGGCTGGGGGCCGATGAGGCGTATCTCTACGCTTCGGAACGCAGCACGTCGCAGATCTTCAGCTTTCGCCTCGATGCGTCGGGCGAGATGCTGCCGCTCGGCCCCGTCAAGGCGCCGGACTGTCCGACCGCCTTCACGCTGACCGCCGGCGGCCACCACCTTGTCGCGCTCGGCGAACAGAGCGGAGAGGCGTGGACCTACCGGATCGGGCCCGACGGGCGGCCCGAACCCATCAATTCGGCCAGGATCGGCGCCGTGCCCAGCTGGGCCGTCGCACTCTGAACCGCACCCCACCTCAAGGATCTGACGATGAAAGAAAGCACCAAGGTCAAGTTTCAGCACGTCTCGGTCGCGACCATCGCGACGGCGCTCTACAAGCGCGGGCTGCGGCATCAGGTGATCCAGGGCGCAGGCCCGGTCGGCTGGAAGGGCGCCAACATGGTCGGCCCCGCCTTCACCCTGCGCTACATGCCCGCCCGCGAGGACCGCAATGGGATCGAGGTGTTCCGTCATCCCAAGCACAAGCAGCGCGTCGCCATCGAGACCTGCCCCGAGGGACACGTGCTCGTCATGGATAGCCGCAAGCAGGCAGATGCCGCCTCGGCCGGGGATATCCTGCTGACACGGCTGATGAAGCGCGGCGCGGCGGGCGTGGTCACCGATGGCGGCTTTCGCGACGCCATGAACATCGCGCAGCTGGACATGCCAGCCTATCACACCCGCCCCTCCAGC
>Ga0114904_1000596_pt1 | contig 19303 bp, 13 predicted proteins | sample MalvirDeepMed_s6_FD_83498 | JGI IMG/M metagenome (GOLD analysis project Ga0114904, IMG submission 83498) | Marine viral communities from the Global Malaspina Expedition - Malaspina viral metaG DeepMed_s6 | ecosystem: Environmental > Aquatic > Marine > Oceanic | place: Mediterranean Sea... | reverse complement strand
GTAGTGGCTGAGCTCGGGCGACTGGATCGCCGCCGCCGAGCAGGCCCGGATCGCCGCCACCGCGTTCTGCTGCAGGCGGGCGAAGGGCACCCCGGGATTGCCCGCCGTGGCGTCGCGTGGATGAGTGGCGAGGCGCTCGCACAGGGCGCCATCGGACGCGCTCTCGAGCGGCGGAAGAAGCGCGATCAGCCGCTGTGCCTCGGCGTGATGGGCGCCCTCGGGGTAGCGCTCGAGATAGACCTCGAGCAGCGGGCGCAGGCGACTGCGCCTCGCCAGAGCCCAGAACCGCTCTTCCTGTTCGCCCGACGCATCGGGCAGCTCCAGCGCCCGGGTGCTGAGGCCGGTATCGAGAAAGGCCAGCGCCTCCTCGGCATGGGCGCCCTGCGGGTAGGTCTCGAGGTAGAGCCGCAGGAGCCCGGCATCCCTCGCGCCGGTGGCCACCTGGTAGAACAATGCCTCCTCCGACACCGTCGCGGGGCTGTCGTCGAAGATGAACTGGCGCGTGAGCGACGAGTTCTCCCACGGGATCTGGCGCCCCCCGGTGGCCGCCAGAACGTCGCGCCGCACCGAGATCATCAGCTCCGAGATGTCCTGCCCGGGGGTGTAGAGATGGTGCAGCATGGCCTCCGTGAAGAAGCTGTTCCGCCCGGTGCCGTCATAGGCCACGTTGTCGGGCTGGGTGGCATAGGCGAAAAGGAAATTCGCATCCGTGCCGGTCCGCGCCAGCCCGTCTTCGACCCCCGGCGCATCCCCGAGCGCCTGCCCGAACGGGTTGTCGCGACAGGCGTCGAGAAAGATCAGCTTCACGCCCGGTGACGCCTCCATGGCGCGCAGCACCTCGTCGATCGCCAGCGTTTCCGCGGGAATGTCCGAAACGGTGCTGAGCGCGGCATCGGTGGGCAGCAGGTAGTTGCGCCCGTCGACCTGGAAGGCGTGGCCGGCATAGTAGAACAGCACCACGTCGGCGCGCGCCGCGGCGGTGGCGAAATCGCGGGTGGTCTCGCGCATGTCCGCCTTGGTGAGGTTGCGCCCGGTATGCACCTCGAACCCCAGTCCCTCGAGCGCCACCGAGATGTCGAGCGCGTCGTTTTCGGGGTTCTCGAGCCGGCCCACCGCCGCGTACTCGGAATTGCCGACCACCAGCGCGACGCGGGTGTCGGCCAGCGCCGCCGCGGCGGCAAGGAGCAGCACCGTGCAGAGCATCGCCAGCTGGCGTCCGGGGCGGGCCATGCCTCAGAGCCCCACCGCCCGCGACAGCTCGATGCCGACGCTTTCGACGGCGGTCGAGACGCGGGTGATCGTTTCGGTCTGAACGCCGGCAAGCTCGGGATCGTCGGCCCGGACAAAGGCGATGGCCTTGCGGATCTCGGTCGCGGCGGTGTCGATCTCGGCGCGCGAGTCGTTGATCGCGTCGCGGCGGATGGCGTCGCGCTCGGCCTCGGTGGAGGCGTCGGCCAGCCGGCGCTCGGCACGTGCGCGGGCGCCGTCGATGCCGCGCCGCGCGTCCTGCACGATGCGCGCCACGTCCTGCATCCCCGGCGGCAGGTCGTTGGCGATCTCGTCGAGCTCGTTGGCAAAATCGTTGAGCGCATCCGACAGGCAGGCAAGGTAGCGGCTCACGTCGGCACTGCTCTGGGCGCAGGCGTCGGCGGCGACCTCGAGCGTCGCGGCGATCGGCTCGACCGCCGCGAGCGTGCGCCGGGCGTCCTCCACGGTGGTCGGGGCGGACGGCACCGCAAGCGTGCTGCCGTCGGGGTCGGTCGAGAGCCCGAGCTCTATCGTGTCGCTCGGGTTCGGCGGGTCGAAGGCGACCGGAAGGGTCGGCAGGGGCACGACCTCGTCGGTTCCGACCTCAGGCCCGGCCTCGACCGTCATCATGCCGTCGACCAGGGTGATGTCGTAGTTCGCCAGCCCGGTGCCCTCGGGGGTCGAGATCGCGATCGGGTAGGGCCCGGCCTCGGCGCTGGCCTCCGCATCCGCGCCGTCGCTCGACAGGCTGGCGCTGTCGACCCGGTCGTCGAACTGCAGGCCGCGGGTGGTGAATTCCGTGCCGGCAAAGGTGAACGTCTCTCCGAAGGATTTGGTTTGATCATCGGCGGTGATGGTGAGCGCCGCCGGGTCCACCGTCATCGCGCCGTCGACATAGGCGATGGTGTAGTTTTCGAGGCCCGCGCCCGAGGCGTTGCTCGCGGTGATGGCGTAAGGCGACCCGTCGACGCTGGCGGTCTCCGGCGCGCCGAGGCTGGCGAGGTCGACGCTTGCGACACTGTCATCGAACAGCAGCCCGGCGGTGGTGAATTCGGTGCCGGTGAAGGAGAACGCCTCGCCGTAGGTCTTCGACTGGTCGTCGGCGGTGATGGTGAGCGCCGCCGGGTCCACCGTCATCGCTCCGTCGACATAGGCGATGGTGTAGTTCGTCAGGCCCGCACCCGAGGCGTTGCTCGCGGTGATGGCGTAAGTCGACCCGTCGACGCTGGCGGTCTCCGGCGCGCCGGGGCTGGCGAGGTCGACGCTCGCGACACTGTCCTCGAACAGCAGCCCGGCGGTGGTGAATTCGGTGCCGGCGAAGGAGAACGCCTCGCCGTAGGTCTTCGACTGGTCGTTGGCGGTGATGGTGAGCGCCGCCGGGTCCACGGTCATCGCGCCGTCGACATAGGCGATGGTGTAGTTTCCGAGGCCCGCACCCGAGGCGTTGCTCGCGGTGATGGCGTAAGGCGATCCGTCGACGCTGGCGGTCCCCGGCGCGCCGGGGCTGGCGAGGTCGACGCGCGCGACACTGTCATCGAACAGCAGCCCGGCGGTGGTGAATTCGGTGCCGGCGAAGGAGAACGCCTCGCCGTAGGTCTTCGACTGGTCGTTGGCGGTGATGGTGAGCGGGGCGGGCGTGATCGTGTAGCTGCCCGGCAGTCCGACCACGCGGTAGCTCTCGCCCAGCGTGCTGGTGAGGGACGTGGGCGCGAGCGTGAAGGTGCCGGTCCCGACATCGTCCGACGGGACAACGAGCTCGGTGAAGAGCGGCGTGCTGTCGAGCGTGTCACCGGATGGCGCGAAGACGTAGACCGAGGGGCCTCCGGCGACGCTGCCGGTGGTGCTTGCGGTCGGGGTCTCGCCATATTGCAGGGTGACCGGGTCGGGGCGGGCGAAGACCACCCGGTCGATGCTGTGGATCGCCGGGTGGGCGCCGGTGTCGCCGGGGGCCCAGACGGTGTCGAAGTCCCAGCCTTCCGCCCCGGCCGATGCGACGAAGCCGCCCGTGTCCCGCAAGGCGGCGGTGGCAAGGCCGGTGCCGCCGTCGCTGGTGGTCTGGCCCGTGGCCTCGGTGTCCCAGTAGGCGGCGGTGACCGACGTGGCGACGATATCGGGATCAGAGACGGTCTCGCCGATGAGGCCGCCGGACAGGATCGTCCCGAGGGGGGGCGGGGTGATGCGCCCGGAGGTGTAGACGCGCGACAGGCTGCCCCCGGAGGTGCGCCCGGCAAAGCCGCCGATGATGCCGGTGCCGGCAGAGTTGTTGAAGGTGATGCTCACCGGCCCCTGCGCGTAGCTGTCCGAGATCAGCCCGGCGTCGTTGCTGCCGGTATGGCCGCCGGCAAAGAGCTGCTGCACCACGTGATACTCCTCGACCGCAACCGGTCCGGTCGCGCCGGTCTCGGACAGCGCGCCGGCATTGACGCCGGCAAATCCGCCGCCGATCCCCCGAACCGAAAGCGCGAGATCGGCCTCGTCCGAGGCGAGGTCCTCGGTCAGCAGCACGCTCACAGCGCTGTCGGCGCGGGCCTTGTCGATGCTGCCCTCGTTGCGCCCGGCAAAGCCGCCCACGGTGACGTCGCCCACGAAGGTATCGCCGTAACCACCTTGCACGTATACGGAATTCTCGGATCGCGACGCGGTGATGGTGCCGGGCAGCCCCTCGCTGCGCAGATTGTAGCCGACGAAGCCGCCGGCGTTCAGCTCGGTATCACCCGGGGTGATCGAGATCAGGCTGCCGGTGGCTTCGAACTCTTCCGGGTCGAAGTCGCCGACGAATGCGCTCACGTCGCCGGTCGCTTCCGCGCCCGAGATCGTGCCGGCGTTGACTGCCGCGAAGCCGCCGATCTGGGAGCCGACCTCCTCGGTGAGCGTGGTCACGGCGAGCGCGGCGCCGGCCGAGGCGCTGCTGTCCGAGATCGCGCCGATGTTGATCCCGGCAAAGCCGCCGACAAGCCCGACGGTGTCGGCGCTGGCCGAGACCGAGCCGCCGGCGCTGGAGCCGGAGATGCCGCCGCCATTCGATCCCACCAGCCCGCCGGCAAAGATCGGCAGCCCCGAGCCTGTGCCATCGACCGTGCCGGTGAAGGACGCGTCGTCGATGGTGCCGGTATTGATCGCCGCGAGGCCGCCGACATCGCCCCCGGCGGTGCCCTCTCCGAAATCCTCGGCGAAGCCGGTCACGACTCCGGTCACGTCGACATTCGATATCCTGCCGGCATTGCGCGCGATGAGCCCGCCGGTGTTGTTGCCGGTGATGTCGACATTGGACAGCGCCAGATCCGAGATCGACGCGGTCGCTTCCGCGGAGAGGAACAGGCCGGCGTCTGAGAACCGGTTGATATAGAGCCCGTCGATGGTGAAGCCGTTGCCCGCGAGCGAGGCCGAGAAGCCGACCTCGGAATTGCCGATCGGGTTGAACCCCAGAACGCCCTCTCCGAAATCGCCCCAGCCGCGGGTCGATGTGGCGTCGATGTCGGTGCCGAGGGCGAAATGGCGGTCGAGCAGGTCGACCGAGCCCATGCCCTGCAGGCCGTAAGGATCTGTCAGGATGTAGGGGGCGGCGGCGCTCCCGCTGCCCCCGTCGGCGCGCAGAAAGCTGGCGCCGGAGCCAAGCCGGAAGTCGGTGACGGCGAAGGACGAGAGCGCCGGTCCCGCCTGCCGCCACGTGCCCGAGCTCATGTTGAAGTCGCGCACCACGATGCTGCCGCCCGAACCGGTCTCGGTCACACTGCCCCGGGCGTTGACGATATCGGCGGCGATGCTGAGGTTGGACACGTCGATGGCGCTGGTGGCGGCGAGCGTGACGGTGCCGGTGGCGGTCAGCACGAAGGCCGCGGCCGGGTCGGCGCCGCCGTTGATGGCGCCGAGGATGTCGATGTCGCGGTCGGCGACCAGCTCGAAGGTGGTGCCGGTGGTCCAGTCGATATCGGTCCGAATGGTGATGTCGCCGGGATCGCTGCCATCGCCCGCGGTGTCGAGCGTGACGTTGGCGAACGCGAGATTGGCCTCGAGCGTGGCTTCGGTGATGGTGCCGGGTACCAAGATGTTGCTCGGGTCGAGCAACAGGGTGCCGAAGTCGCCCGCGGGCGCACGCAGATCGGTGAGCCCGGAATAGGACAGCGCGCGCGCGCTCGAGACCTCGACGACGCCGCCATCGCCGCCCTGCGGGCCGCCGCGGGCGCTGATCCGGCCGGCAAACGCGGTCGCGAGGTCCGACCAGATCACCGCGCGCCCGCCATCGCCCGTGCCGAGCGCGTCGGCGCGGATATCGGTGCCGGCATCGACGGTGACGGTGTCGGCACGGGCGAACATGCCCGCGCCGCCGACATCGCCGCCGATGCGGATCAGCCCGCCGCCGCCATCGCCGCTGGCGTCGATCTCGGCCCCGGCGAGCGTGATCTGCGCGCCGGTGATGTCGATGCGTCCGCCGGTGGGGCGCGGCTGCGGGCGCAACGAGCTGGCGACCGCCTCGGCGCTGACCCGCGGCGCGCGGGTGGTGACACGGCCGGTCACGCGCACCGTGCCGCCGCTGCCGCCGCCCAGCACCACGGCGCCGTTGCGCAGCGAGACCGAGCGCGCCTCTGCCACGCCCGAGAGATTGATGGCGTTGCGCGCGGCATTGCGCGCGGTCGCGGCCTTCATCGCGATCAGCCCGCCATCCGCCGACACCCGGCCCGAGTTGGCGATCAGCGCCTCGGGATTGCCGTCGTGCTCGGAGGGCAGGGCGACCTGCAGGAAACCGTCGCCCGAGACGTCGAGGGTCACCTGCTCGCCCGCGGCAAGCCCGATCCTGCCGAGCGGCACCACGACGCTGCCGGCATTGTCGACCCGTCCGCCGATCAGCGCCGCATAGCCGCCGCGGCCCACGGTGATCGCGCCCCTGTTGGTGACCCTTGCCGAGCGGCCGGTGCCGCCATAGCGCAGGCGGCCCTGCATGAAATCGCCATCCATCACGTCGAGCGTGGAGGCCACGAAGCCGCCGCCGGTCTCGATCCGGCCGCTCTTGCCGATGAAGATGCCGTTCGGGTTGACCAGATGCACCTGCCCGTTGGCGGTCAGACGGCCATGGATGCGGCTGTCGGTGGCGCCGGTGACGCGGTTCAGCATGGCGCTCGACGAGGAGGGCTGGCGGATGTCCACCGAGGCGCCGGCACCGATCGAGAAGCTGTTCCAGTTCACCACCGCTCGGTCCGACCCTTGGGTGATGGTCATCGACCGCGCGCCGGGCTTGGCGATGCTGACATCGCCCGCCGCCACGTTGGCGCCGGTCGGCAGCGGTTCGGCGGCCGCAATGGCCGGCGTGATCAGGATCAGCGTGCTGCAGAGCAGCCGCGCCCTAAGGCGGGTTGTGTTCTCAGAAGCGGAAGTTCCCCGACAGGCTGAAGCGTGTGTCGTCCGGGCCATGATCCCGTTCTCCCTTGCCAAATTCTAGTCTCAATGAACTTGCTCGAAATCGTGACGCCGGTTGCGAGAACAGGTCGAGCCCGAGACCGTAGGCACGGGCTTGCTCGAAGGACTCCTCGAGCGCGGTCGGGGTCTCGATCCGCACCGCCCCGATGCCCGCGAAAATATACGGGCTCAGCACAAGCGGGGTGGTCTGGAACTGTACATTGGTCGGGCGCGACAGCTCGGTTCGGACGACCCAGCCGCTGTCGCCGCGCAGGCCGCCGGCATCGAAGGTCGACAGCTCTCCGGCCCCGGCGATGCTGAATTGCTCAGAGGTCAGCAGGGGCTCTCCGAACGAGGTCTGGAAGCGCCCGATCAGGCTGAGAGAAACATCCTCGCCAAGCGCCCGACGATGCGTGACCGAGCCGCTGAGCTTGGTGAAGGTGGCATCGGCATCGGCCCGCGACAGCGGCGTGTCGCCGCTGGCGTCGCGCTCGGTGCGGGCCCCAAGCGTATCGAGCCCCTGCGACAGCAGCAGCGCGGCCTCGGAGAAGGCGCCGTCCTCGTGAGTGTAGCTCACGTTGACCCCGGCGCGCAGCACGGTCAGCCGGTCTTCGTAGATCTCGATGCCGCCGTCGATCAGCTCCTGCCGGTCGATCGAATGGTCGAGCATCATCTGGGTGGTGAGGTTGAGCTGGCGCGCGCGGATCCACGGATAGATCAGGCGCAGAGAATGGCGGTCGAAATCCGAGCGGGTGCGGATCTCGTCGGTGTCGGGCGTGGTGTCGGCGCTCGTCACCTCGTAATTGAGCGCAAGCCCCGAACTGCCGAGCGGCACCACCACGCCGGCGGCGAGGATTCGATAGGTCGGATCGGCCGAGAACATCTGGTCCGGCGTCGCCGACACGCGGCCATAGAGCGTCTCGCCGAACCCGAGGGGGCTGTTGACCTCGACACCGGCGTTGAGGGTGAAGCCGCCCAGATCGTCGGGGGCGAAATTGTCGAAGCCCGCGAAACCGGTGACCTTCTGGAACTCGGGGTCGAGCGCGATCACCGTGCCGCCGGGTTGCTGGCCGGTGGTCAGCGCCGATCCCAACGCCACACCGGCCACATCCCCGGCAAGCAGGAGCTGGCGCTCGAGCTCGGTCAGGGTCACGCCGGGACGGTTTACCAGAGGCGCGGTCAGCGCCTCGATGCGCGGGCGCACCTCGGGCGGCACCTGCGACGTGTCCACCGCCTCGACGAAGCCGTTGATCACGCCGACCGAAAGCACGCCGCCATCGCGCAGCCTCTGCTGCGGCAGCACCACGCGGGCGAGCACGTAGCCCGCCTGCGCATAGGCGGCCTCGAGATCGGCGGTGGCCGCGAAGATCTCCGAGACCGGGATGCGCCCGCCGGTCAGGCGGCGTTCGAGCGCGGCATTGGCCGCGGCCATCTGCGGCAGGCCGCCATCGAGCGAGACGCCGGAAAGGGTGATGCCGATCCGCTCGGCGCCGGGAGGCGCCTGCGTGCCGGTGGCGCCCGAGAACACCACCGAGCCCTGCAGGTTCTGCAGCTGCGGCTGGAAGCTCTCGGGCGTGACCTGACTGGCGGTCTGGGACAGGGCGGCAGCGGGCAGGCAGAGCGCGCCAGCGGTCACCACCGACAGGGTGGTCTGCACGGTCCGCGTGCGCGTCGACGTCACCTGGTCTCCTCCGGACATGGCGGCGCTGCTCCTCCGAAATGGACAAATCAATGAGATCAAGCTTACCCAAGGTCAGCGGAATGTCGAAGCATTCTTGCCCGGTCGGCGAAGATTCGTTCAATCTTTGGTTGATCGAGGGTTTGATCGGGGGTTGATCTCGGTGGCGTGCGGCTGCAGCGCGGGCCGGCCGGATTGGCGTCAAGCCTTCTCCTTGCCGTCCGGCTTGCGTATGTCTGCGTCGGGGCCGGTGCCGCCGACCCGCCGACCGCAAGGACCGAGGACCTGATGACCGACCTGTTCGATGCCGCCCCCCGCGAGGGGCATGTGCCGCTCGCCGCCGCGCTGCGGCCGCAAACCCTCGACGATGTCATCGGCCAGCCGGCGATCACCGCCGAGGGTTCGATCCTGCGCCGCCGGATCAAGGCGGGCGCGCTGGGCAGCCTGATCCTCTACGGCCCGCCGGGCATCGGCAAGACCACCATCGCGCGCGCCGTGGGCACCATGCTGGGCAAGGAGTTCCGCCCGCTGCACGCCACCCGCGACGGCGTGAAGGAGCTGCGCAAGATCGCCGACGAGGCGCGCATCCGCCCGCTGCTGATCTTCGTCGACGAGGTGCACCGCTTTTCGGCGACGCAGGCCGACGACCTGCTGTCGATCTGCGAGGAGGGCACGGCGGATTTCGTCGGCGCCACCACCGGCAACCCCTATCACGCGCTGCCCCCGGCGCTGGTATCACGCTCGACCATTCTCAAGCTCGAGCCGATGAGCCTCGAGGACATGGAGCAGGTGGTGCGGCGCGGCCTCGATCATCTTCGAACCACCGGTCTGGATGTCGAGATGACGCCCGAGCAGGTGCGGCTGGTGGCGGGCCGCTCCGGCGGCGATGCCCGCCGGGCGCTGACCACGCTCGAGAGCCTCGCCGTGGGCCACCCGGGCGGGCGCATCGAGATCACCGAGGCGATGCTGGAAGAGGCCTATGCCTCGGCGTCTATCAACCACGACCGCTCGGGCGATCAGCATTACGACGTGGTCTCGGCCTTCGTGAAATCGATGCGCGGCTCGGACCCGGACGCGACGCTCTACTGGCTGGCGCGGATGATCCACGCCGGAGAGGATCCGCGCTATATTGCCCGGCGCATCATGATCCACGCCTCCGAGGATGTCGGGCTGGCCGACAACACCGCGTTGCAGACCGCGGTCGCCGCGGCCACGGCGGTGGAAAAGATCGGCTACCCCGAGGCGCGCATCATCCTTGCCCACGCGGCGCTGCACGTGGCGCGCGCGCCCAAGTCGAACTCGGCCTGCCGGGGCATCGGCGCGGCGCTGGCGGCGGTCGAGCAGGGGGCGCCGGCGCTGGTGCCAAAGCACCTGCGCGATGCGCATTATGCCGGGGCGGCCAAGCTGGGGCATGTCGGCTACCAGTTCCCGCACAATGATCCCCGCGGCTGGGTCGAGCAGGAGTATGTGCCGGGGCTGGAACCGGGAAGCCTCTACCAGAGCGATGCGCGCGGCGGTGCCACCTTCGAGGCCCGCGCCGACCAGTTCTGGGAGTCCGTGACGGGCAGAAAGGTGCCGGGGACGTTTTCGTGAGCCCCGCCGCCACCCGCGTCGGCTGGATCGATCTGGCGCGGGTCGCGGCGCTGGCGGGCATGGTTGTCTTCCACCTTGCCCGCGATCTCGAGATCTTCGGCCTCGTGCCGCAGGGGCTGACACTGACCGGCGGCTGGGCGCTTTTCGCCCGGATGGTGGCGGGCAGCTTCCTTTTCCTGTCGGGCATGAGCCTCGTGCTGGCCCATGGCGCGGGCCTGCGCTGGGGCGCGTGGCGTCGACGCGTCCTGATCATCGCCGGGGCGGCGGGGCTGGTCAGCCTCGCGACCTACACTTTCGACCCGAGGCATTTCGTGTATTTCGGCATCCTGCACAGCATCGCCGCCGCGAGCCTGATCGGCCTCGCGGTCCTGCGCCTGCCCGCGTGGGGGGTGGCGCTGAGCGGCGCGGCGGTCTTGGTGCTGCATCTGACGATCGGGCGGGCGCTCTTTGACAGCGTGTGGCTGGCATGGACCGGGCTGAGCCGCACGGTGCGCCCATCGCTGGATTTCCTGCCGCTGGTGCCGTGGCTGGCGCCGTTCCTCTTCGGCATGGCGCTGGCGCGCGCGGTTGATCTCCGTGCGCTGCCCGCGCTGCCCCTACCAGTGGCGCTGACATGGATCAGCCGGCACAGCCTGTCGGTCTATCTCGTGCACCAGCCTTTGCTGCTCGGGGTGATCTGGGCCGCGACGCGCCTCGTCTGAGCCGGGCAGGGCGGTGACCGCAGGCCATGCCGGCGCGGGACTGAGGCTCTTGCACCGGACAGCGGGCGCGCCGGCGGCGCCGACGCGACGGCTCTCCTGGCCTTTCGCCTGCCCGACGGGGTGCGAGAGCGCTTGACAGCACCGGGCGCAGAGGGCCTTAGCTGCCAGCCATGTTCGGCTTCAAGGATATCGAGATCATCCGCTCGGTGGTGCGCCACGGCGGGTTCCGCGCGGCGGCGGATGCCACCGGGCTGGCGCAATCGGCCATTTCGCGCCGCATTCGCCATCTCGAGGATCGCATGGGCATCACCATCTTCGAGCGCGCCGGGCGCGGCGTGCGGCTGAGCGCCACCGGGCGCCGGCTCTGCGACGAGGCCGAGATGCTGATCGCGCAGCGCGACCGGATCCTCGAGGAGCTGACGCAGGGGGTGATGGCCGGCGTGGTGCGCCTTGGCGTGGCCGAGACCATGACCCACACGCTGCTGCCGCGCATGTTGACCACCCTGCGCGCACGCCACCCGCTGCTGCGCTTCGAGATCTCGGTCGACACCTCGGAGCAGATGGGGCAGGCGCTGCGCGACGATGCGCTCGACGTGGTGATCATGCTGCGCGATCAGGCGCCGCGCGGCATCGCGCTGACGCCGCTGCCACCGGTGCGCATGGGCTGGTTCGTCTCGCCCGAGCATTTCACCCTGCCAAGCCCGGCGGGGATCGACGACCTCGCGGCGCTGCCCATCGTCTCCTTCCCGAAGACCACGATCCCGCACCGTCAGGCGCTCGAGGTGATGACCGCGGGCCGCCGCAAGCCCGCCACCGTGCACGGCTCGGCCTCGCTCGCGACGATGGTGAACCTCGTGCAGCAGGGATTCGGCATCGGGACGATTCCGCATGATATCGTCGAGGCGTGGCCGCAGACCATGCTGCAGGAAATCGACGTACTGCCGGAGGCGAATTTGCCGCCGCTCGAGTTCGTGATCTGCCATGACCCTGAGAGAAATGAGGAAATCGGCCGCGAAGTGACCCGCGCGGCGGTCGAGGCCGGGTTTGACTGATCTTCTGGGGGGATCGGTTTTGATTGAAATTGAACTATTGATCTAATCGGTCACTCTGCGGAATGCTCTGGGGAACTGGAGAATTGCCATGACCGATCGAAACCGCGCCATCTCGTCTCCCAAGGAATTGCGTGCCCGCATCCGCGATGGCCGCTTCACAGGCCCCACCGCCGGGCATGGTGGCGAGGCGCTGCAGGCCAATCTCGTGATGCTGCGGGGAGAGGACGCGCAGGAGTTTCTGCGCTTCTGTCAGGCCAACCCGCGCCCCTGTCCGCTGCTGGCGGTAGGAGAGCCGGGCGACCCGAGCCTGCCGAGCCTCGGCGATATCGACCTGCGCCACGACGTGCCGCGCTACAGGGTCTGGCGCGATGGCGCTCTGGTGGACGAGCACACCGACATTGCGGAGCTCTGGACCGACGACATGGTGTCCTTCGCGCTGGGTTGCTCGTTCAGCTTCGAGGATGCGCTCACGCAGGCCGGCATTCCCGTCCGTCATCAGGACGCCGGCCGCAACGTGCCGATGTATCGCACCAGCCTCGCGACCCGGCCCGCCGGCCGGTTCTCGGGGCCGCTGGTGGTCAGCCTGCGGGCGATGCCCGCGGCCGATGCGATCGAGGCGATCTCGATCTGCGGGCGGTTTCCGCTGGCGCATGGCGCGCCGGTCCATATCGGTGATCCGGCCCAGATCGGCATCGACGACATCCACACGCCCGATTACGGCGACGCGCCCGACATCCGGCCCGGCGACATTCCGGTGTTCTGGGCCTGCGGGGTGACGCCTCAGGCGGCGATCACCGCCGCAAAACCCGCCCTCGCGATCACCCATGCGCCGGGGCACATGCTGGTCACCGACATCCCGTCGAGCCACGCAGAACGCCGCCTCACCGGGGTTCACCCGGCCTGAGGCACTTCACGGTCAGACGAAAAAGACCAACACCAACAGGAGACTCCCATGAAAAAGACCATGATGACCGCCATGACCGCCGCGCTGCTGGCTGGCCCGGCGCTCGCACAGGAAGAGCTGGCCGTGGTCGGCAGCTGGTCGAACCTGCCGCTGTATCAGGATTTCACCACCCCGTTCTGGACCGAGCAGCTCTCGGAGATGACCGACGGCGCCTTCACCGCGCAGCTCACCAGCTTCGACCAGATGGGCATCGCCGGCTCCGACGTCTATCGCATGCTGGGCGATGGCGTGTTCCATGTCGGCCAGACCGTGGCCGACTACACCGTCGGTGACGCGCCCGAGCTCGAGGGGCTCGACGTGCCGCTTGTTGCCACCACCGCCGACGAGGCGCAGGCGATGGTCGAGGCCGCCCGCCCGATGGTCGAGGACATCATGCGCGACCGGTTCAACTCGGAAGTGCTGGGCATCGCGCCCTATCCGCCGCAGATCGTGTTCTGCAAGGGCGAGATCGGTTCGCTCGCCGATCTCGAGGGCAAGAAGGTGCGCGGCTCGGGCCGCATGACCACCAAGCTGCTCGAGGCGCTTGGCGCCGAGGGCATCAACATCGCCTTCTCGGAGGTGCCGGGCTCGCTGCAGCGCGGCGTGATCGACTGCGCCGTGACCGGTGCAGGCTCGGGCTACTCCGCCGGCTGGTGGGAAGTGTCCGACCACCTGATGACGCTGCCGCTGGGCGGCTGGGATCCGGTCGTCATCGCGATGAACGGCGATGCCTATGACGATCTGTCGGCCGAAGATCAGGAGAGCCTGAAGGCCGCCGTGACCGAGGGGCTGGCAGACAAGGCCTGGGCCGCGGCGCAGGGTGGTCTCGAGAACGACATCGCCTGCCTGACCGGGCAGGGCGAGTGCAGCTCGGGTGAGGCGGCCTCCATGACGCTCGTGGAAGCGTCCGAGGAAGACATGGCCACCGCCCGCGAAGCGCTCGAGACCGAAGTGCTGCCCGAATGGGCCGAGCGCGCCGGTGGCGAATGGGCAACCCGCTGGAACGACACCGTCGGCGCCACCGTCGGCGTGACCGTTCCGGTTTCGGAATAAGGGTGGTCCGCGTGAGCCGCATCGAAACACTGGAAGGCGCGCTGCGGCGCGCCAACCGCCTCGTGGCGCTGGCTCTCGGCGTGGCGCTGGTGGGCACCGTCCTGTTCGTCCTGATCGACGTGATCGGGCGCAAGACCGGCTGGGGCTCGCTTGGCGGCTCCGACGAGATCTCGGGCTACGTCATGGCCGCGGTGGCAAGCTGGGGCCTGTCCTGCGCGCTGCTCGACCGCGCCCATGTGCGCATCGACCTGATCCGGCAGAAACTCAATGCCACCGGGCAGGGGCTTATGGACATCTTCGCGATGATCGTCACCAACGGCGTGGTGCTGCTGATCGCCTATCAGTGCTGGCCGGTGCTGCAGAAGACCATCGAGCGCGGCTCGCGGGCCAACACCCCGCTCGAGACGCCGCTCTGGATCCCGCAGGGCATCTGGTTCGCGGGCTGGGCGTGGTTCGCCCTGAGCGCCACGGCGCTGAGCCTCATCGGCATCGCCTTTTTCGCGCGCGGCAAGAGGGCACATCTGGCCAACACCATCGGCCTCGGCTCGGAGCTTGACCAATGATCTGGACAGTCGCCGCTTCTCTTCTCGGGCTCATGGCCCTGTCGATCCCGGTGGGGATCGTGCTCTTCATTCTTGGCATCGGGGTGGGCGAGTTCTATTCCGCCTTCCCGCTGCTGCGCGGGCTGGGGCAGGTCGTGTGGTCGTCCTCCTCGTCCTCGACGCTGATCGCAGTGCCGCTCTTCGTGCTGCTGGGCGAAATCCTCGTCCGCGGCGGCGTCGCGGCGCGCACCTATGCCGCGCTCGACAAGTGGCTGAGCTGGCTGCCCGGCGGGCTGATCCATGCCAACATCGCCACTGCCACCATGTTCTCGGCCACTTCGGGCTCGTCAGTGGCGACCGCCGCCACCGTGGCCACCGTGGCCATGCCGCAGGCGGAAAAGCTGAAATACGATCCCAAGCTGTTCTCCGGCGCCATCGCCGCCGGCGGCACGCTGGGCATCCTGATCCCGCCCTCGATCAACCTGATCGTCTACGGCTTCCTCACCGAGACCTCGATCCCGCAGCTGTTCTCTGCCGGCCTCGTGCCCGGCATCCTGATGGCGCTGGCCTTCGTCGTGGTCACCGCGCTGATCTGCAAGGCGCGGCCGGCCCTGGGCGGCCCCTCGCGCAGCTTCACATGGGGCGAGCGTCTGCGCAGCCTCGTGCAGCTGGTGCCGATCATCATCCTCTTCGTGGTGGTCATCGGTTCGATCTATGCCGGCTGGGCAACGCCCACCGAATCCGCCGCCATCGGCGTGGTGATCGCGGCGCTGATCGCCGTCACGCTCGGCAACGGGCTAGGGCTTGCCACCATCGGCGAGGCGCTGCACGGCACGATCCGCATCTCGGCGATGATCATGCTGGTGATCGCCGGCGCCTACTTCCTCAACTTCGCCATGACCTCGGCGGGGCTGGGCCGGGCGCTGACCGAGATGCTCGAGAACACCGGGCTGTCGCCGCTGGGCACGCTTCTGGTGGTGGTGCTGCTCTATCTGGTGCTGGGCTTCTTCATCGAGACGCTGTCGCTGATGGTCGCGACGATCCCGATCATCGTGCCGATCATCGCGGGGCTGGGCTATGACAAGGTCTGGTTCGGCGTGCTGATGATCGTGCTGATCGAGATGGCACTGATCACCCCGCCGGTGGGCCTCAACCTCTTCGTGGTGCAGAGCGCACGGGCCAAGGGCTCGATGAACGAGGTGATCCTCGGGGTCATTCCCTTCGTGCTGGTCATGCTCTGCATGGTCGCGCTGCTGATCGCGGTGCCGGGCCTCGCGCTCTGGCTGCCCTCCATCCTCTGACAGGAGTTCACAAGATGACCCTTTCGTTCCGCGTCAACGGCGCGCCTCTGCCGCTCGAGCTGACACACCTGATCGTCGCCGGCTGGACCGGGCGCGATGCCGACGCCATCGCCCACCACATCGCCGAGCTGGCGGAGCTGGGCGTGCCCGCCCCCTCGGACACGCCGCTTTACTATAGGGTGTCGGCCCCGTTGCTGACCGACGCGCCGCTGATCGAGGCTGTGGGCGACGCGTCCTCGGGCGAGGTCGAGCCGCTGATCGTCGAGGCCGACGGCAAGCGCTACCTCGGCCTTGCCTCGGACCACACCGACCGCGCGCTCGAGGCGCATTCGGTGGCGATGTCCAAGCAGGTCTGCGCCAAGCCCTGCGCGCTGGAGCTCTGGGACTGGGACGAGATCGAGGACCGTCTGGAAGAGATCGAGCTGGAAAGCTGGATCGAAGAGAACGGTGAGTGGGTGCCGTACCAAAGCGGCACAATCGCCTCGATCCGTCCGTTGGCCGAGCTGATCGCGGGCAGCCGCCTGTCCGAGCTCGCCAAGGACGGGCCCGTGGCCATGCTCTGCGGCACCTTCGGCGCCAAGGGCGGCGTGCGCCCGGCGGCGAAGTTCCGGATGCAGATGCGCGACCCGAAGACCGGCCGCAGCATCACCCACGACTACGAGACACGCACCCTGCCGGAGGTCGCATGAGCACCGCGTTCCTGAGCAAGGTCGACGCGGCCATCGCCCGCACGGAGGCGCTGCCCGAGGCCGAGCGCCGCGCCATCTTTACCGCGTTCTCGCCCGAGCGCATCCGCGCCGAGGCGCAGGCGCTGCAGGCCCGCAAGGACGCGGGCGAGGATCTGCCTCTCTTCGGCACGCTGGTCTCGGTCAAGGATCTCTATGACGAGGCGGGCGAGATCACCGGCGCGGGCTCGCGCCTGCTGGCCGAACGCCGACCGGCCACGCACGATTGCGCCTCGGTGGCCAGGCTGAAGCAGGCCGGTGCGCTGATGTTCGGGCGCAGCTCGATGTCGGAGTTCGCCTATTCCGGCGTTGGCCTCAATCCGCACCACGGCACGCCCTCCTCTGCTCTGGTGCAGGGCGGCATGCCCGGCGGCTCGAGCTCCGGGGCGGCGGTCTGCGTCGGGCTGGGGCTGACGGATGCGGCCATCGGCACCGATACCGGCGGCTCGCTGCGCATCCCGGCGGCGGCGAACGGCATCTGGGGCTTCAAGCCGAGCCAGGGGCTGATCGACGATACGGGCGTGCATCCGCTTGCCCCCACATATGATGTGCCAGGGCCCATGGCCGCGACCCTGCCGCTGACCCGCGCGCTGGCCGAGGTCATGGCGGGGCGGGGGCTTTCGGCCCCGGCCCCCGACACGCTGCGCCTTGCGAGTCCTGCCGGTGCCTTCACCGACGGGCTGTCGCCGGAGGTCGCAGCACTCTTCGAGGCCGAGACCGCCCGCCTCGCGGAGATGGGCCACGAACTGGTGCCGGTCGATATGTCCGCCATCGGGGCCGCCGTCGGCCTCAACAAGATCATCGTCGCGGTCGAGGCGCTCCGGATCTACGGCGATGATCTCGAGCGGCTCGAAGAGGTCGGCGATCCGCGCGTGCTGACGCGCATCCGCTTCGCCGAGACCCTCTCCGAGGCCGAGATCGCAGAGGCCTATGACAAGCGCGCCGCCGTGGTGGCGCAGTTCAATGCCGCGATGGCGGGCCTCGACGCGCTGGTCGCGCCGACGCTCATGCGCCTGCCGCCGAGCATCAATGAGGTCGAGGCCGAATTCGACCGGCTCAACATGGAGATGTTGCGCAACACCTCGCTGGTGAACCTCGTCGATGGCTGCGCGCTGGCAATGCCGACACCGGGGCTCACGCCTGCCTTCTCCATGACCATGCTGGTGGGCGTGAAAGGCGCGGATGCGGCGCTCTTTGCCATCGCCGAGCGTCTGACAGCATGAGCGCCACGACCGACACGCGCGCCCTCGACGCTGAGGTGCTCCCCGTCGGTCTCGACGGCTTCCTCGTGCGCTTCGCGCTCACCCCGGAGCCTGCGGCGATGACCGCGGCCCGGCGCTTTGCCACCCGCATCGAGGAGGCCGCGCCCGAAGGCGTGGTCGAGATTGCCGCGGCGCTCATCTCGGTGCAGGTGCGGTTCGAGCCCTCCGTGGAGCGCGCCGCGCTTCAAACACACCTCAAAGGCATCGCCGACGAGATCGTCACCGGCCCGCTCGAGCTGCCCGCGCCCACGCGCCTCTGGACCATCCCCGTCGCCTTCGGCGGCGACGAGGGCCCGCAACTGGCGCAGGCGGCCAAGGCGGCGGGCCTGACAGAGGCGCAGGCGGTGGACGAGATCTGCGCCGCCGATCTGCGCGTGCTCACCATCGGCTTCGCGCCCGGTCAGCCCTATATCGGCCTGATGCCCGAGCACTGGAACCTGCCGCGCCTGTCCGAGCTCAATCCCTCGGTCCCGGCGGGCGCGCTGGTGGTGGCGGTGCGCCAGTTCGTGCTCTTCGGCGCCGAGTCGGCCACGGGCTGGCAACAGGTGGGCCGCGCGGCCTTCCGCAGCTTCGTGCCCGCCCGCGCCGAGCCGATGCCGCTGCGCGGCGGTGACGCGATCCGCTTTGCCCGCGCCTCCGCGGACGAGATCGCCCGCCTTTCCGAGGACCCCGACCGCATGGGCGGGGCAACGCTCGAGGTGCTGCGATGACCACGCTCAGCATCCCCCGCGCCGATGGCATTCTCACGGTGCAGGACATGGGACGCCCCGGCCATCTGGCGCAGGGGCTTTCGCGTGGCGGCGCCATGGACCGGCGCGCGCTGCTCGAGGCCGCCGCGCTGCTCGGTGCCCGCGCGCCGCTTGCGGCGATCGAGATGGCTGGCGCCGGAGGGCAGTTCTCGGTGGATGCCCCGACCCGCATTGCCCTGACCGGTGCGCCGATGAGCGCGACGCTCGACGGCGAGGCGCTGCGCTGGAACGCCACGCATCTTGTGCAGCCCGGCCAGCTTCTGCAGATCGGCGGCGCGCGCTCGGGCGTTTACGGGTATCTCACCCCCGCCGGCGGGATCACATCCGAGCCCTGGCTCGAAAGCCGCGCCAGCCATCTGAGCATCGGCATCGGCAGGCCGCTTGCCGCCGGCGATACGCTCCCCTGCGGCGACGATCCCGCGCCAGAGCGCCCGGCCCACGGGCTTGTCCCCGAGAGCCGCTTTGACGGCGGCACCATCCGGGTGATCGACGGGCCGCACACGGCGCTCTTCGATGACGAGGTGCTCGATGCCTTCTATGCCACCGAGTTCAGCCGTGGCCCGCGCGGCAACCGGCAGGGCGTGCAGCTCGCGGCCGAGGCGCGCTTTACAACGGATCACGCGAGGGGGCTGGCCTCGGACCTGATCGGTCCGGGCGATCTTCAGATGACCGGTGACGGGGTTCCCTATGTGCTGATGGCCGAGTGCCAGACCGTCGGCGGCTACCCCCGTATCGGCACCGTGCTCGCCTCTGATCTGCCCATCGTGGCGCAGGCGGCACCGGGGGCGATCCTGCGCCCGCGCCGGATGTCGATCGAGGAGGCGTTGGCGGCGGCGCGTTCGGAAGAGGCAGAGCTGCGCGACCTTGCCGGCCGTTGCGCCCCGCTGGTGCGCGACCCGGCGACGATTCACGACCTGCTGTCCTACCAGCTGATCAGCGGGGCCACCGCCGGGGACGATCTCGAGCACGACTGACCCGGGGGCGGCCCGGGCTGGCGATTAGGCATTGAAAGGGGCGGGGCCGGCAGGTCCCGCCCTTTTTTCACGGTCCGGGCCGGGGCAGGGG
>Ga0114904_1000592_pt1 | contig 19421 bp, 16 predicted proteins | sample MalvirDeepMed_s6_FD_83498 | JGI IMG/M metagenome (GOLD analysis project Ga0114904, IMG submission 83498) | Marine viral communities from the Global Malaspina Expedition - Malaspina viral metaG DeepMed_s6 | ecosystem: Environmental > Aquatic > Marine > Oceanic | place: Mediterranean Sea... | reverse complement strand
GCTCCCCGAGGCGCAGTTCCTGGCCGCTCGCTGCCGCGTCATCAATAAATTCCTGGGCCTCGCGCCTGTTGGGGAACGATCGGATTAATTCGGTGCTGTCGCCCTGGCCGGTGAAGACCTCCCACTGGGTCTCCCTGTTTCTGGGCAACGTGAGGAGGATCTCGCGATAGTTCGCGCCGCCATCCAGCACCCAGGTGCTCTGCTCCACCGGCCGGAAGGTCCGCTCATGGACGCTCGAGGTGCGGGGCGGCACCGGGAGGGCGGTCAGTTCGACGCCATGGATGCGATCGAATGAGTGCTGGAGTTCGATGGCTGCCGCTCGCGCTTCGTTAATCTCAGCCGGGGCGAACCCGGGGATCTGATTGTCGTTGAACCCGTCGACCACTTCCCTGGTGGTGAGCATCTCACTGGCAACATCGTCCTCCAACTGGAACCTCAACGTGAGACCGTCCAGGTCGACCCGAGGCTCCAGTTCTGCCCGCACCATCGTCCGGAATGCATCACTGTTGGTCGAGCGAATCAGCTGGAGGACCGGGCTTTGGGCTACGCCCCTGAAGCCCATGTTGGCGGCGCCGGGGCCGAAGCCGGCGGGACTAACGCCGGCTTGCTGTTGCTGCCGCGCAACCTCTCTCACCTGCGCGGCGAACCCAGGCGTGTCGACCGGAACCCTCGACAGTTCATTGGCGGCGGCCAGCGCGGTCTCGGCCAACTGCAAGCGCTCTTCCTCGCGGCGGCTGAACACCTGCTCAATGTCTAGAACAGCTTGCCGCAACCGCGTGTCGCCTGCTTCCCGATCGTACACCTGGGACGGACGTAGGAGCGTTTGGTCCCCAAACCACCGTTGGAAAAAAAGGTTGCCCTCCATGATGATGGGGTTGTACCCAGCGTCGTTAACAATGTCGGCTGCGTTCGGCGCTGCTCCATCGATAAGCGCGCCGAGACGTTCGGTATCGAAGACGGCCGGGGGGGGGGCGGCACCAACCTGGTCGGTCAGCATGGTCGGGCCCTCTTCGCCCATGTCTCGCCTGGTCTCCTGGAACAGTTCCTCAATGTCCCTGGTCGATGCGATGAACAGTTCGTCGCCCTCATCAGCCAATTCCACAAGTTCGTCGGTGCTCCGATCCAATTCAGCTGGGCCGGCAGTGATCTTTCGGAACCTTAATTCGCCGCCGGCATTTATGAATGGCTCCCACCCTTCCGCTCTGACGATGTCCATCGAGACCGGGATCCGCTCGAAGGCGATCGCGTCGAAGCCAGCCGTGTCGAGGATGTTCTCGGCGCCGGCAGCGGGAGCAGCGGGAGCATCCCCCGTCACCGCCTCGGTGTGCATGTTGTCCAGGCGCTCGGCGGCAAGGAGCACGTCATCGTCTAGGCCGGCGTCCGGCCGATCGTAGAACCCGGCCATGTTACGGAGTTCGTCCATGGAGAAGCGTTCGACCATCTCTCCCTGATCGTCGACGCCTACGAAGATATCGTCGCTTCCTTGGGCCGGCGGGTCGAAACGAATACCGTTATCGGCAAGGACAGCAACGTCATCGGCATTATCCGCAATCATCTCATCAATGTTTTCCTGCGTCAGATTGCGGAAGCCTGGCACATTAGCCGCATGGATCCGCTGGGCCGCCAAGAGAACGTCAGGGCCGTAGCGCTGGTCGGCGGCGATGCCCCCCAGGGTCAGCGTGCGAACTTCTTGGTCAGGCGCTGGCCGGTCGAAAAAGCGGAAGGTGCCGTCAAAGTGACGCTGGAAGCCGATGCCGGCGGCGTCCAGTAGCCCGCCGTCCTGGTTGATGGTTTGCCCGCCAGCGCCAGGGGTTGGTTCCTCTGGAACATTCCTGGTATTGAACACATCGGTAAGGCGCCGCGCAGACGCACCAACCGCCCCTTGGTTGGCGGCAATGTACTGGGCGGCTGAAATGGCTACAGGCTCATCGTCAAGCGCATCTATGAACATCAGGCGCCCCTCTGCAAGTGCGCCCTCATCAATCGAAACGCCAGCCTCATTAAGCACTCCGATATCGCTCGCGGCGACGTCGCTGTGGGATGTCATCGCTGCCAAGTCCCTGATCGGCCCGTCGGCCACGCCGACACCCTGCACGACACTTTGGAGACGCATGGCAGCTGCGCGGGCGCCAGGTTCCTGTATGTCACCGGGGTGGATGCGGCCCTCGACCGCACCGTCGAGACGTACCCGGAAGATGCCAGCCCCCAGCGCCCCCGTATCGACGTTATACCCACCATTTCGCAGGGTTGACTCGTCGTTGCGAGCCTGGATGCTGTGTCGTCGCAGTTCAACAATGGACCGCGGGCCGGCCCGCTCTAACTGTGCAGCGGGCGCGTTCGGGTCCGCATCCAACTGTGCATTCCGCGCCAGCCTATTCGCTTCCTCCGCATCCCGTGCCAGTCGTTCAGCCTGCTCCACCGTCTGCCCGAACGACGGCCCGAGGTTGATTTCCTCGATCTCGACCTTGTTCTGCTGGAGGTATTCAATCACTTCCTGCCTGGTGACCCGGCTGAACTTGTGCTCCTCGAGGAAGTCGTCGACGCCGGTCCAGAGGCGCTCCTCTTTTTTGACGCCCTCCTTGGTCATGCCGTCGATCATCTTCATCCACTGCTCGCCGGTGGCGCTGCCCTGCTTGGAATCCTCGAGGCGCTTCATCAGGACCGAGAAGAATGGCCCGGCCGGCTCATGGCCCATCTCTTTAAGTGAGTCCAGGATCCGCTTCGCCATGCCCGCTTCGGCGGTGTCCGTACTCAGAGCCAGCGCCAGGGTCGTGGCAGCTGCCGTGGCGACCGCCCTGCCGACGGTGCCGAACGGACCAGGCAAACGCAAACGCGTGATAAACGGGACCGCCACGATCAGGCCGTCAATCACCAGGCCGATGGCAGCGCCCTCTTTCATGTTGGAGAGGCGCTTGATGGTCTCACTGTCGTCGGCGTCCTTACCGAAACCCTCGATCATTATCTGCCGGATCTGCTCGAGGGTTTCGTTGTCCACCTCCTCCATCGCCTTGAGCAACGGAGAGACCAGGAGTTCTTCGTCTGGGCCCAGCGCCGCATATTCTGCAACGCCGCCAGCCATGGTCCACTTCCAAAAGGAACTCATAAATGAAAACGCTCTGGCGAAGCCGACCATCGGCGCCATGACCTGGGCTGCCGTGGCAACCATCTCCCCGCCGGGTGTCGTGGGGCCTCGAAGCGGGACGACCATGAATGGAAAGTTATTGTCAATCCAATCAGTGGCGTCTGCAAGCCCCGGAACGAGACTAAGAATCTCCCGATTTCCTTTGTCGATGCCGTGGGCGACGTTCTGAACCCCCCGGCTTACGAACGAAAGGATCGGCGACATGAAGTCGACGAAGGCACGCTCGCGCCCGATCTGCGCTTCCCGCTGGACAATGCCCTCGGCAGCTTCCTCTTCCGACTGGAAGGACTCGAAAATTTTCCGGGATGCCATCGCCGCCTGGATTGCATCTTCCTTGCGCAGTGCCACGCCTTCATAGACCGTCGGGATGTTGGTCGGCCGGCCACCGTTGATGCGCGAATCCTGGACGGTGAGCAGCTGCTCGACCTGTTCCCGACCATGTTCGTCCAGGAAGACCTCTCGGTCAGCGGACACGATACGCTCCCCGGTGCGACGGAGCCTACCCTCTGCCGGCGGCGTCGGTTCATCAGGCCCGCGGGTGGGAGGATCCTCGACCTCGACCTCTTCCTCTGGTTCGTCCGGCTCCGCGCTAGGCACCGCACCAGGGATGTTGGGCGGCTGGAGCATGGTGGTCACTTGACCGTTCGAGGGGTCTCCGGTGCGGCCGCGCAGATGTTCGGAACCGTCCTCGCGCATCTCGACGTCGTAGGAGACGCCGTCCTCGACACGCTGCTCGATGTTCTGCTGGCTGGGATCTCTTGCCACCTCGCTGATGATAGTCGACTCGCCGTTCAAATATCCGATGGTGCGCTTGGTGGTCGATGTGAACTCAACCTCGACGCGGTCGAACTTTATCCCCGCGATGGCATCCGGGTCGCCGCCCAGGTCCGACAACGTCCTGGCCCCGAGAACGATTTCATCCACCTCGGTGTCGGGTGTGGCGGTCTCACCGATGTCCAAGCCATCGAAGCTCGGCTCGCCAGGGACCGTCCTCTGTTGTGGCTGTGGATCAGAAGGCTCCCGCACAGGTGGCGGGTCCGAAGGCTCGGCCACCGGCGTGGTGTCTTTCTCCACCTCGGTGTCATCGATCTCCGGTGCGGCCTCGATCTCCACCGGGGCCTTGGCCGTCGGTGGGCCAGGTTGGGAGATTACTTCAGCCATGCCTACTTCTTCTCCCTATCGCGAAGTTCCAGTGCCTCAATAATTCTTTCGACCAACGCCTTGCCCTGACCAAATTCAAACCTGGCCGCTTCACCGGGGGTGATCAGGTTGGCATCCAGCGCCGTTTGTTTCATCGATTGAAATGCCGTGCGCAGGTCGCGATTGTTGTTGGGCTTATCCCTTTGCTCTCGATAATAATCGATGGTTCCGACAATCGATCGGAGTGCGCCAGGATCTCCGACCGACTCGACTGACGTGATTATGTCGTTGGCCTTTTCCTGCAAGATCTCCTTGGTGACGCCTGGGTTCTCCTCGAAGAACTGTGAGAACTGAACCTCGAACTCTTTAACCTTGTCTATGATGGGCGCCGCGATCGGGCCGACCGTATCCTTTAGGACGCCAAGCCTCGTGCGACCGTTCTCGGCGATGCGCCGGTAGGTGGCGTTGACCCTGTTCTTGACATCGCTGTTCAGACTTCGTGCGGTTTTGGTGCTGATGCGCAGGTCGTTGTTGGCGACGAACAGCGCCAGGTCCAACTCGCTATTAATGTCGCCGATGTCGATATGGGTTTGCACTAGGGATACATGCCCCTCATCGTCGAACTGCTCATCGCCGGCATCGCGGGTCTTCCGCAACTGCTTCTTCATTGCCTCGCTGACGTTAGGAGAGGCGATCAGCCTATTGAGTTCGTCGTCCTTCTCTTTCGGAGTACCCTCGAACGTGCCGTGGACCATCGTCTGCGACGACTTTAGGTCGCGGTCGATAATGATCTGCCGGTCGGCCTTCGCCTTGTCGTCCTTCAATTTATTCAGCGCGGTGCGGTCCCGGAACAGATCAGATGCCAATGCGTCCCGGCCCTTCTGATCCAGCTTGTTGAACAGAATGGAGAGGCGAGCGTTGGGCAAATCATTCCGCGTCAACTGCTCGAGCGCTTGGACGTCATCGGAGTGGGCATTGTACCAGGCACGAATAGCTGCGCTCGCCAGGCGCCTCTCGGCTGCGATGTGGCGCGAACTCAATTCCTTTGCGCTTGCCCCGAGATGCTGAAGGCCGCCGACCAGGGGCCCATCAACCGTCTCCCTATTGCCAACCAGTTTAGCGTTGAGGCGCTTCATCGCATCGGTGTAGGCGTTGGCCGCCCTGTCGGCGACAACCTCCGGCGGGGCATCGTCACTCTGGCCCTCCTTTTCGATGGCTGACGCTTCCTCTGTCACGTCGTTGTCAAACGCCGAGTACTGCGTTGCCAGCACTCCATCTCGGAATTTCCTCTGCTGTCCCGCCAGGTATGACGCGGACCTGTCTTTCAGCGTTTTCGCGTGCGAATTCCATCTCTGGAAGAACATTCTTTTCTGGGTTTCGTCGAGCCCTTTTGTTGCGTCTATTGCGAAGCCGGTCAGGCGGTTCTCGGATTCAGTGTATAGCCTGTCGATGTTCCTCGGTGGACCATCTTTCCGAGGCCCAAAGAGTTCGAGGGGAGTCAGATTCCCCTGCCGTTCTGGCTTAAGGGAATCTCTGCGTTCCGCGTCAACAGCCGTATCGTATGCGGTCGCCGCCACTGCCGCGTCGTTGTCGCGCTGTACCTTGAAGAAGAGCCCGACGCCCGCCTTTATCGACCTGTCGACAGAGTTGCCAAGCCCCTGGGCCGCCGCGGTCGGCACCTCGATCTTTGGCGCACGCACGCCGCGGTCACGCAATATACCGAAGTCGGTACGTCTCAGCTGCTGTCTCTGTGGGAGTACTTCTGCCATCACGTCACCTTATTTATGACTTCTTGCCACCGCCATATGCGGCGAGCGCCACGGTGGTGCCGAGGTCAACAATACCGCCGACGACCGTTGCCCTGGCATTGGCGGCGGCAACCTGGACCGCGTTGGCGCCCTCGAAGCGACGGAACGCAGCATCGGTGCGCAGGTTGGCCGCCGCGGTGTCGCCGCCGGCCTCGACCAGGAGCGCATCGAACTCGGAGTCCCGTGCAAAATCCTGCTGGAGGAGCAGGTTGGTGCCGGTGATTGCGTCACCGAAGGCTGACTGCAAAGCAAACAGTCTCTCCCCGATCGAGGCGTTATCCTTGCGCAACCTCGCCGCTTCCAGCTTGGAGATCTCTTCTTCACGGTCGGCCTGGCGGTCGGCGAGCCTGGCCTGGAAGTCCAGGGACGCAGCCTGGGCGGCGCCAGCTGCTTTCTGTGCGCTTGCTGCTGCGAACTTAGCCACTTTGCACGCTCGTTACTTCGTTGACCGCTAGATCCGGGGCCACGCCGAGGATGGTGCAGGGCCCGGTGGTGCCCTTAAGGACCAGCCTGCCGTCAGGATCGAAGGCTGTGTCGTCCAGGGATAGGTCCACCTCGCCGGTGAACAATGGCACCTGGCCTTCCGAAATGGTATCCCTGAGATTCAGTACGGTGAACGATCCTTGCCCGTCGGCATCCAAAACACCGACCTTGATCGAGCCCTCCATGGTTTCCATTAGAACAAGCGTTGCGTCTTGCATCGTCTTAAACTCGGAGACCGATGTTCCTTGCTGGGAGCCGAAAGCGATGCGCAGAGACTGCCATTTGTGTTCGTACCCCAGACCGATGTGGAAAACGCTGGCGCCGGTTGACGGCGTGATCGTGCCGCTTGATACCGTTTTATCGTCCTGCCACGCACCATCACCGTACACCTTGACCACCTCGCCCTCGAGATGGTCGAGGCCACTGACGGTCGTTGCCACTTCCCTGGTCTCGCCGCCGGATCCATAGGCCGTGAACTCGGATGCGTCCAAATCAGCGCCGTCAACGTCGGTCAACTCATATGTGTTTGTGGTTTTGTTCGCGACCTTAAACAATTTGCCGTTTACGCCGGTTTCCAGGATCGCATTATTCTCGGAATCCAGGGATCCGGTGTCCTTCTGGAAGCCTTTGACACCGACGACGCGGATGGTTTCGCCGTTCGTCCTAGTGTGTGCGGCGCTGGTGACAACCGCCGGATCGGCGGCGGTGATGCCGGTGATGGTCTCCACCACGCCCCCGACGCCGTTCAGCGTTAGGCCGGCATCGACCTGGAAGGCGGTTTCCTGGAGATCCTCCTGATCATCATGTAGTTTTTCAAACACCTCGATCCAGCGTACCGTCGCGTTGTTGACCGTCCGCTTTACTGACACCCACACCTCATCCCGGCCGCTCGAGTCCAGGTATTGCCCGGAACCATCGTTGCCGGGGATGGTGGTAACGGATTCCACGACAGCGTCACCGCCGCCGAACCCGCCGCCGAGGATCTGGCGAGCCCAGCCGACCACCTTCTGGTCAGGCTGATAGGTGAGCGTCGGCACCTGGCCGTCGTCACGCACCGACCAGATGACGGAATCCGGTTGCGCCTGGTAGGCGAGTTGGTTGGCGCCGCCCTTGTAGACACGGTCGTTCAGCACTGACAGGTCGAAACTGTCGAAGCCGGTTACGCCGGTCTCGAGCAAGGAGTCGGTGAACTCTTGCAGCTTGCGCTTGGCGCGCTGGATGTAAAGCAACCGGCTCTTGGCCTCGACCGGCTGGATCTTCGCAACACCGACCGATGTTTCAAGCTCTGGTGCTACGCCGTCTGTCGCCAAAAGCGTTTGGCCGGAGCCACCCGATCTGACAACCCATTCGCCGCCGATCGTGCCGATGATCGGGGATCGCCTAGTCGCCATCCACTGGATGGTGTTCACCCTCAGAGCCGCGAACCGAAAGTTGATCGAACTGGACGCCTCGACTGTGGCGTCGGCGATCGTATCCGCGAAGCCCACCAGGTCACCGGATTCGGAGAGCCAGAACTTTTGCTGTTCAGAAAGGGTCGCCGCAAAGCCGAGACGGTTCTGAATAAAACCGACAGCAGACGGCCAACCGCGAGCGTCTGACCATTCACCGAGGCGCCAACTGGTGGTGGCAGTGGTTGCAGAAGCATCGGGGCCCAGCATGTCACAAACGGCGACCGTCGTGGAGGTAATGGAGACAATTTGCAGCCACGTCCAATTATTGGCAGCATCTTTCCAGCGTATCAGGCGGCCGACATCCGTCGACTGCCAGCCTGTGTTGTCGTTAATGCCGTCGATGACAGACGCGGTCACGTTGATCCCGAGGCCAGATGTTGCGCTCAACAGCAGCGTCGTGGCGGTCGTATTCTCATCCATGAAGGGGCCGTCCTCGAACAGCACCTTGACAAGGGACCAGGTGGTGTGACCGAGGCGCTCGAGACGATACGGTCGGATGGTGGAGTCGCCGGTGGTGAAGTAAATTACGTCCGCCGACTGCGCAAACCCCATGTCCGGATGATCAGTCACGGACCACGGCGTGGTGATCTCCAAAGCCTGGTTGCTCAAGATCGACACGTTGTCGATCTGCACATCCTTGTTGGCGACAGAGCCGCGATTGCGGAACTGGACGTAGAAGGGTGAGGAGGAGGGAGTAAACGCGACGACGTGCCAGCCGACCTTCTTTGTCACCGGGCCGAAGGTCTGCGCCCCTGATGCACCCGTGCCGACCTGGAACTCGATCTCATCGCCGGGATCCCCGACCACCTCGAAGGCGATGACGTGTTCGGTGCCAGCGGTGGCGGTCGTGATGTCCTGCTCTGCCCATCCTATATCATTAGCCGCCGTGCCGTTGGTCTCTAGCGTTAGCCGATCGTTGGTCGCGTCGTGGCTAATCTGGTTTCCGCCACCCCCGGTTGATCGGTCATCCCATCCAGTGATGTTGTCCGGGAAGGTGCCGTTGGATACTGAGGCGGTCGTGGTGGCGACCGTGATTTGTCCCTGGTTGCGGTAAAACCGCATGGCAAGTTCGCCTTGCTCGAGGATGTACGCCTGGATGGTGGAGAACACAAACGGGTGCAGCCAGGCGCGGACTGATGCCGACTTCGCCGCGGCTATGTACCTGGTCCCCGGCCGGCGTGCCATGCCGCCTTGCGGAAGAATAACGAAGTTTTCGACGATGGACCCTGCGTTTCGATAGGTGTCGAAAGAGACGCGCCCCTCCATGCGACGGCCGAACTCGCCTGCGTTGAAGGCTTCCTGGAGCGGATGAACAGCGATAGCCATAGGTGCGACCTATCAAGTCGGTTCAGCTGGCGTGGTGTCCTGGTCCCAATCACTGCCCCAGCGCGACGTCACCCAGTCCGATTCCGGTATTTGCTCTGGGCGGTCCTGGAGGGAATCAACTGACTTGGCGGTGGGAAGGCTTTCCTGGATAAACTCATCGTACAGCCTCTGCCGAAGGCCGGCGTCGTTGGTCAGTGAGACCGCCACCTGGGAAGCGAGCAGTTTGGCAAAGGCCGATCGGAACGTCGGCGTCATAAGGTTTGGATCGCTAACACGATAGACGTACCGGAGATATACGCTAGTCGCGTCGGTGCGTAGAACGCCCTCCTCGATCACATGCGCATCATCGATTCCGCCGCGTTCATCGGAGTTATCGAAGGCGCGTATTATTCTGATGAAATCGTTTGGCAGCTGATATTGGTAGAGCCACCCGAAGGCCGGCTCTTCCGTCATCCTCGCCAGCTGCACTCGTCGTGTCGCGAAGTTCCACTTGTGCATCTCGAGCAGTTCTGCGAGCTTGTCCTCGTACACCTCATCGAACGCGCTGGCTTCCTTGGAATTAGCTTGGTCGAGACCCGTTACGCGCTTCGACACCTTCATCTGTTGGAGCGCGGTGTTCAGAATGCCGGCGATGGTAGCCATGAGGCTCTCCGTTAGTTGTTAGGCCGCGACCGGCACCTTGGCTGGCACCGGAATCTTCCCGTCCAGAATCGCCTGCGCCGCTTTCTTCCCGCCGTCTGCCCGCTCGATTTCGCAGATGACGTTTTCGTTTTCGTCTAGCACCTGGTAGGTGCCGTGCGACTTGTGCTTGATGGCGTGGGGTTCGCCTAGCTCCACGCTCGGGTTCATCGGAGCCGATTCTGTCTCAGGCATCACTTCCTCGGCCGCGACTACATCCGGCTCGGGTGTGGTCTCCGGCCGAGGCGCCACCACGTTGACGACGTTGGCCTGGTGGACGATCGGTCCTGGCATGGGCGGCGGCGCCTTCTTCTCTTCCTCGGTCTTCTCCGGCGGCGGTGCGCTGATCTTGCGGATCGGCGAGTCGAGACTGAGCGTTGCGCCGTGCTCCGTCGCGATGACGACGGTGGTGTCGACGTAGGCCGCCACGCGGAAGCGGCTGATCTGCTGGGCGCTGTTCATCGCCTGGGCCGATTCTGGAATCCACACCTGGATTATGCGGAGGGAATCGCCGACGCGCAGTTGGTCATTCGGCTGGCCGCGACAAAGGTTGTTCCAGAAGCCGGGCTGGAGCATTGCTTCGATTTCACGACTATCATAGTAGGTGTGGGCCTGCCCGAACTGGACGTGGGTGCCCATCATCATGTGCTGGGGTATGCATCTAGTCGGAGTTGACATGGGTTTCTCCTCGGTTGGTCGGTGCCGATGTTAGCACCACGGATTTACGTTTGTCATTGTTGCAGATGTGCCCGCTCCGCGAAAACACGAAGACGCTTGTAGTGCTGGGCATCCTGGGAGAGGCCGCCGCGGAACGTCCCGTCGGGATTAAGTGCGTACCAGGACGGGTAGGCGGCGCACTCAAACACGGTGGTGGCGTACCTATCCTCGGCGAACTCGGGGGCGCATGCTTTCGCAATGTCCCCCACCCAGGTGGTCGACCGGAACCAGGCGGGATAATAGTCCATCGCCGTCATCAGGTGGAACCACCCGCCGTTAGCCATTGGCAGGTGGACGGGATTGATTTCCCAAACATCGCTTTCGTCTAGCATGGCGACTTTGAGCCGAAGACCAGCATATACGGCGGCGGTGAGTTCCTCCATGTCGATCCACGAGTTTGAGTCCCACACCTCATAATAATTGTCCACGACCCGCCATTCACGCTTCTCGTAGCGGTCGGTCTGGATGAAGCGACCCGTGCCGTTGCTCGGTGTGTAACTACAAAGGATGGCGCCGCGGCTCGGATAGGCGAATGAGCAAACGAGCGGCTTGCCTCGGGTGTGGACGGTGGGCGTTTTCGCCCAGAAGTCGCCACTGACGGATACGATGTGGGGGAGATCGAATCCTTCGATGTGGGGTGGGGATTCCGGCGTGACCTCCTCATTGGGCCAGAGGGCGACGCGCAGGGACGCGCCCTCGAGGAGCGCATCAACCTCCATGGGATCGGTCCTCCCTCATGCGCCAGTCCCCGCCACAGCCGGAGAGGTAGTTGAGGTGCCACCCAATGTGTTTAATGATCGCAGAGTGCTCGGCGCTGCGCATCATCATAATCTCCGACTGCGCGATGGCCGATGCGCGGACCTTTTCGAGTTCCTGCTGCGCGGCCCGTGGTCCAGGATCTCCATTCATCTCCATCGCCAGAATCTGCCCGTTGAGGTTAGCTATCGCCATACGGCTCGCGTTTAAAGCGTCGTCAGCTTCCTTTTGCTTTTTCAAATAAAAGTTTCTCTGGTCAACCAGCTTGGCCCTCTCCGGGTCGTCTTCGTTGAACGGATAAGGCAGGGGCCGAAGCGCGAGCCCACTGGTGACCGGCATGATGACTTTGATGCCGAGTTGGCTCGCCATGTCCATCCAGTGGTGCATGCTGTCACGCTGCTCAAAATATTCTGTGTCGAACTCCATATCGATGCCGGCGATCTCGATCGAGTAGTTTCCTTCTTTTGGCATCTCTCGGAACTCGTCGATTGCCCGGATCATCATCCAGTCGAAGGTGGAGCGAATGAAATATGTGCCGTACTGGAGAGAGAGGTCGTCGACCGGGTACTGTTTGCCGCGCTCGACTGTGTCCTCGAGGTAAAACATCCACATCTCGGCATCGTGGGCCAATGTTTCCATCAGCCAAGGCGGCATTTCTTTGTGTATTTTGGGATCCTGGGCGATCTCCCATCGCTCCTGGCGCGACTTTGTGGCGTCCTCGGTGATCTGCAACCAAGAGCGCGTGTCGGGAGCGTAGTCGTAACCAGGTTCACCCTCGATGCGGTGTAGCTGATACCAGCGGTCGACCCTTGCGTAAACCTCCGGCGGGAAGCCGGAGCCGTTGGGAGCCCACACCTCGAGGCGTGGATCGTGAATTGGAGCCTTCGAGCATGAAGGGGCGGTGCCGACCATCAGGATGTGACGGGACGGCTTGGGCTGGGGTTTCTTTCTGGGCATGACTTTCTCTCGCATAAAAGAAGACGGGGAGCCTGATGGCCCCCCGCCTGGAAGTCAAGCGCGACAAGTCTAAGAGAAGACGTGGACGCCGCCACTTCCTCTCACGACCCACCTGGTCGAGGACTTGCCTTCCAGCTGAACACTGGAAATAGCGCCGGTACGCCTTGGCAGCGTAACGGTGCGATGCCCTTGAACATTGAGGGTCTGCGTCGTTGCCGCCGTGACTAGCTCAATCGTCGTGGCTGTGCCAGCCGATGCGCCGATGACGAACTCGAAAACGGCACCTGCATACGGCGCCGGGATGAACATTTTCGATGCGCTTCCCGTGCCGTGCTCGGTGTGTCCGTAACCGAGAGTCGACGTCGCGGTATCGGTGTCACCCGACACGTTGAGCGGCCCCGGCTGAGACATCGCTTGGATGGTCACCGAGCCCGAACTCACCGCCGACACGCGGGCGGTCATAAAACCGTCCGAGGCGTAGATGAGTACCAGGTCACCCGCGGTGAGTACCTGGCCGTCGTCGTCGTTGTTGAAATAGCCAGCCACCTCGACGCTCGCCCGCGAATCGTCCGCGGTGCGATAGAGGTAGATGGCACTGCCCGGAGGGGCACCGGAGATGTTGTACAGAGTTGATGCTGCAAACGCCATGACTGCTCCCTCCCTCTACGTTGTCACGATGGCAGTGGAGTCGGCGAACGATTGCTCGATCACGCCACTGTCGTCGATGAGGACAGCACCCGCGCTGAAGAGGTGGTTGATGAACCACGCTTCATGGGTGTTGTAATATTGCATGGAGGCAACGACCGCCGGGTTGCTCGCGATATTCTTCGCGTGCTTTTGCATTGCAAAACCTACAGCAGACTTGTTGTACATGTAGATCTTGCGCGCACCAGCGGAAGTCCCGGTGAAGGACTCAGTGAGCCCAACATGCATCTGCCATTTTACACCGTTCCAGTCCTTGAACTTTTGCGGGCCGATGGCAGGGCCTGACACGAACGGCAGTCCGTCCGAACCGACGAAGTCGGCCGAGGCGAACGACGTCACCTTGAGCATCTGAGACCAGCAACGCGGAGTGACGAGAGCATAGTTCTCTCCATCATTCATCACGTCGAGTTCCCAGAGATCCTCGCAGTGCGTCAGGGCGGACGACTCGACAGTAGCGGCCGAGGTCAACGTCCATGAGGTGCCGGAATTTGAAGTCCCGTCGAGAGCGGTGATGATCAACTCATCGCACTTGCGACCGAGCGCCATGGCGCCGGCCTTCGCGATGGTCATCTTTTCGTCCGTCTCGTGCTTGGCCGAATCCAGATCGTCGACCCAGTCACCTGCGTACCAGTCTTCGATGGTCGCGGTGACTTGCGTCCTGGTGCCATTCATGGGCGTGATCTGCCCGTGCCTGGCCTTGGTCGTTGCGGTGCCCTTGCCGGCCTTGTTGAACTTGGCCGAGGAACCGACGACGCTGTCCTTCAGCCGAACGGTCGGCTTGATGAAGGAACCCTGACGCTGAAAGACGTGATGAACGTCTTTCTGGTATTCGATCTGGAAGAGGTTCGTGATGTTGGTGGTCATAATCCACCTACCTTCCAGTTAAGTTTACGGGGAAAGACGGTGGCCTTCGGGGAACGATGGTATGGAGTTGGAGCGGGAAACCTACTTGGGAGCCGCTCTATCCGACCATCGAGCGTCGGGGCCGCGTTGACGTTTTTCTAGAAGCCGCTATGCGGGGAATCCAGTCACGTCCTTTCGAGTGCGTTGACATTTATGTCAACAGACTCGGTCTTGGCAAGGGTTAATTTGTGGCAGAAATGCGCCGGCCCCGCATCGGGAGGATAATCGGGGCCGGCTATTGGCCGAACAAACCGGCCACGAGGGAGGGAAGATCAAAGCATAGTTTCTTGGTGCCGAGTGTCAAGCGGCCTCGTTTTCGTCCTCCGGGATCCCGTGCAATTGGGAAATAAGTTTTCGGCGTTCGGCCGACTTCCTTTCGGCGACGTCGGCCTGCCCCTTGCCGTGCGCCGAATGGATTTCGGCGGTTAGGTCGTCGACCTCCCTTTGCAGGTCAGCGCCCTTGTCGGACCCTACCAGGCCCATGTGGAGGTCTCCTTCGCCGTGCAGTCGTCCGGCCATTCCGATAAACTTGACGAAATCGGGATGAGAGCCGAGAAGTTTGCCGCCGGCGAGTTCGATTTGCCCCAGGTCCATTGCCTGGAACCTGGCGAGCATGGCATCGCCGATCTCGACGTTGCGCTCGTAGTCCTTGCCCCACATCTGCCTCAGCGAATGCTCGCTGGCTTCCATGTTGTCGATGTCTGCTTTTTCCCGAGCCTTCTCCTTGCGGGCCTCGGCTTGGTAGGTGATCTCGGACAGCGCCTCGAGACCGGCCTTGGAGATGTTGAACTCCTTGGCAGCCTTCTGGTACTCCGCGAGCCCGGCCTGCACCTCTTCCGAGGCGAAAGTTTCTTCGGACATATGGACCGGCCGGTTCTTGGTGAGACCATAGAGTTCCGCCTCGGCCGGCACGCCGGTCGCCTTGTGGTAAGCGGCGATCTCGGCCTCCGTCGACTCGCCGCCAGGAACTTTCACGCGCTGTTGGAGTTGTGCTTGGGTTTCCGCCAGCGCTGCGACCATACTGGCCGGGCTGTCATAACGGCCAGCCAATCTCTGGTGTTTAGGATCTTCGATAGTACCACGCCAGGCGGCGCCATCTTCGGAGTGGTCATTTCCCTCGCCGCCGGCATCGCCGTCAGCACCGCCGTCCCCGGCATCGTCGGACCCCCCAGCGGACCCGTCGTCACCGCCACCTTCATCCTCGACTTCGTCATTTTCGTCTTCAGCGATGCTCATGTCTCATCTCCTTCTGGGTCTGGGTCTAAAGATTGTAGGTCTGGCATGGGCTCGTCATCAAGTGGGGCATTAATGGCCGCGAGAATCTTTTGACCAATTTCGTACTGTCCCATCCATCTTTCCCCGTCCGCGCCTGACGGCGGCGGGTCGGAGTCATAGTGCCGACACCAGGAAAGAAGGGTGAATGCCACGCGGCGGCCGAGGCCGTCATCGTCGCGGTAGAACAGTCGTCGGAACTCCCGCGCCACCTGTTCTCCGTCATGCAAATCGACATCGATATATTTTCTAAGACCATCGTGGAACGCCTCGATGTCGACGCTGGCTCGATCATGGGTCCACGGCAGGCGCCATCTCATCGGACGCCCGTCCGCGGGCCCTTGTTTAAAAATTCTACGATCTGTCTAAGCACTGGGATTTGCTCCTTGAAGAAGGCGCCGCCGATCGGGCCGACGCCTGACACGAACCCTTTACCGCCGGGGACGGCTCCTGTCGATTGAAACACGAAGTCGCGGATGAACGCATCAGCGCCGGACTGCTGGTTGAACTCATCGAACGAACGCGGGTCGTTGTTTCTAACCTTGTTTTCCTCGTGCATGCTTCGCACGACGTTCAGCTGCTCCGGCCGCATTTTCCTGACGAACTCCTGCTTGAGGTCATTGAACTGTCGATTGCGGAGCGGAAGGAAGTGCATCGCCTCGCCGAGGATGACAGCCTCCTGCTCACGATCGCTCAGTTCCGGCCGGCGCAGCTGAATGGTGTCCACGCCTGGGTTGGGCGACCGGCTCTCCTCTTGGGGGAAGACCTCGGCGAAGCCTGGGCCTGTTCCGGTCTGCACATCGAACGGTAAATCCTGGAGCCCTCGGAATTGTTGACGGACCCGGTCTACCAGTGGGCCGACGTCTCCGAACTGGCTCGCGGGTCCGGCGCCGACGATGGCATTCCTCTCGGCCACTAGACAGGCGCCTCGGCCGGCGGTGCGCCCTGGTCAGCCGAGCCGATCAGTTCCTGTAGTCCTGGTCCGGCCTTCCCGATGTCCTTGGCAACGCCAGCCAGGCGCTCGACGCCTTGAGCGTTCTGTTCCTGGGCGGCCGCCTCGGCCCGGCCTTGCTGGATCTGTTGAACGGCTTCATCCGGCAGCACCAGTTCGGGCGGGAAGTCGGAAGTCTCGGCCACGCTTTTTGCCCATGCGTCCCAGTTGACCCGGTCCATGACCTCCGGCCGGACGGACCCGACCTCGAGGATGGTGCGGATACCTTCGCCGACCTGCGTCTCCTCGATCTGGCGTTTTGCCTTTTCGATGGGGGATGCGAAACGGAAGTTGACGTTGGTTCGAACAAGGGCCTCTGGCGGTATTCGAAACTTGCCCATGCGCTGGAGGACGTTGAATGCGCGCTCCACCATGGGGGCCGTGTATGAAGTCTCAAGAAGACCAAACACTGACCCAATCTCACGAACGAACTCCTCTTTTCTTTCAATAATTTCTGTAGCGGTCATCTCGGGACCGGGCAATGGCAGCTTGAGGATGTTTCGGTAGAACAGCGCGTGGATCTGCTCGCGGAGAGCGTCCTGGGCGGTCAGGCCCCAGTCGAGCCGGCCGCGGGTTTCCATCTGTTGAAACGGAGTGGTCAGGCCCAGGTTCCGAATTGCCCTGGCGTCGTAGTAACTGACCCGGTCGGCGTTGAGGTTCGGTGCGCTGACCATGGAATCGGACGGCAGCAACCAGGGCGGCGCGACTGCGCGGTGCAGTCCACGGAGCATCGTCTTGCCCATTTTATTCAAAGATTCAAGATCTGGCAGAGCCATCAATCCTGGCGACCTGGAATACAACTGGTCGGAGCGGCGGTCCCATTGTGGGATCGCGACCGGCATCTCCTCGAATCCGTCCTCGAGCACCTTGTGCTCGCTGTCGACATCGATGACGACGCTTTCGATCGGCATGCCGAGGTTCGTCTCTCGCATTCGCGGGTCGCGATCGTGCCGCGGCTTGATGGTCCAGATGAACCAGTGGAAGGTGTCCGGCGTAGCGCCGCCGACACTATCGAGGGATTCGATCACTTTCGGGCCGAGGTTCTCCCGGCCATACCGCTGCGCCGCGTTGCGAGCCCGGATGCGCTCGCGGATGTAGACCGTGTCAACGTCGCCATCGGCATCGAAGTCGATATAGACGTTTTTCATATGGAAGGCACGGAAGAGAAGCCCGGTGAGATCTCGCCGCTTGGTGATGAATATGGCGGCCGTGCCGAACGTCACCACATCATCGTCGACCTCTCCGGTGGCCTGCACGAAGTGGGCAGCCGGGTTGTACATCTCATCCCACAGCTTGCGCTCGGCGTGCTCGATCCATGCCTTGACCTCCGGGTCGTCCATCAGGGCGTCGTCTTCGGTCACCATGTCGTACCAGCGCCCTGGCGCTGATGTCTTCGGCCGGAGCATGGCGCCGATGGAATTGACCAGGCCCCTCTTGGCGACCACCGGAACCGTGTCGAACTGACGCTTGGCGCGTTGCTCGCGAACCTCGCCGATGAACCCTCGGCGCTCCGGTGCGAGCAATTCTGCCAACTCCTCCCACACCCGATTGATGTAGAGCCTTTCGCCCTCGAGGCGGTTGAGCCTCTCGATCGCGCCTTCAATCATCTTTTGCGTGGCCGCCATGATTAAACCGCGCCCTGGCCGAGGAGCGTCGGCCTCCTGGTCTCAGCCTCGCTGGTATCGCCGAGGCCGGAAGTCTTGATGGTGGACTGGATGCCTTTCCGGGCAGATGCCACTTGCAGAGCCTTCTTGTCAGCCTCGTCGATCTCGGGCTCCTGCTCGGTCGGTAGCGGCGGCAGGGGCGGGAGCGGCGGTGGCTCGAACGATTGTTTTTCTTGAACCCCAAAAAGCATTGAAAACTTTGACATCAGACGCTCCCTTGCCCAAGAAGCGTCGGCCGGTTGGCTGTCGTGGGCGCCCCACCCAACGTCCCCGCCTGGATGGTGCCGCCTATACCTTTCCTGGCGGCAGCCACTTCCTTCGCCTTCTTGTCGGCTGCCGTGATACCTGGGTCAGCGGCGGGCTCCGGCACCGGCGGCGGCGGCGGCGGCGGCGCCGGCGCGGGTGCTGGACGTGGAGGTGGAGAAAAGATAGCGGAGAACTTACCCATGACCGTGCTCCCATGACATTGTGTCGCCGCACGGCGTCCAGCCGAACTTGGCGAAAAGGTTGATGAACTGCTTGTCCTGGCCGACCCCGGCAGTAGCGGTCACGAAGGCGGCCCAACAGGCATGGGTTCGGAACCAGGCGGTGATCGCCTCGCAAAGCATTCGCCCTGCCATGGTCCCTCGGTGGGCCGGCCTTATGTAAAACTTGGCGACGTAGCCTAGGGTCTCGAGACAGAAGTCTCGTTCGGCGGCTACCATTGCGGCTCCCATCACCACCCCCTTGTCCTCGACGACAATGATGTCAGTCGCTGGGCTCGCCAGATACACCTGGTAGGTTTGCTTGGTGATAATTGGATCGTATGTCCAGCCATGCCCGCTCTCCGCTACGAACTCTTCCGCCATCGCGATCAGATCATCGAGGTCGCAGTCCGCTCCGGTCCTCGGGATCATTCGCCGCTGATGCCTCGGCTAAGTGACCGCTCCGCTGCATCAGGGCCGCGCTCCATGATGATGGCATCGCATTCTGCGTCACTGAGCCGCTTACCGTACTTTGCCGCGACCTCACGGGTCAATATTCGAAGTTTGCCTAATTCGTGCTCAGACAGTTGCAACATGAAATCGGCATGGCGCAGGCCGGACGCACTGGCCGGCGTCGAAAGTGGCGTGTGGACGATCAGGACGTTAGCCTCGCCGACTAGGACGCGGACGGTGAGTCCGTCCCGTGGCGGCACCGGCGGAACGTCATCAGGATCGAGACGCCGGTCGTGTGGTTCCCATTCATCCCACTTGATGTGGGCGAAGGTGATGCGCTTCTTTTCGGCTGTGTGCTCAAAAGACGCCCGGATGATTTTGCGGGCGTTGTCCTTGTCCCCAAGCGTCTCGGGATTGTACCAGCAGGTGGCGACAAACGGTTCTCCGACGGAAGCGGTGTCTGGATTGATGGTCATAGAAGCCTCGGATCTTCGACCTCGACCGGCGGCGG
>Ga0114904_1000589_pt1 | contig 19457 bp, 28 predicted proteins | sample MalvirDeepMed_s6_FD_83498 | JGI IMG/M metagenome (GOLD analysis project Ga0114904, IMG submission 83498) | Marine viral communities from the Global Malaspina Expedition - Malaspina viral metaG DeepMed_s6 | ecosystem: Environmental > Aquatic > Marine > Oceanic | place: Mediterranean Sea... | reverse complement strand
GTTTCTTTAACAGACCTAACTTCAAAAGTATCTGAAGTACTAACAGTACTTCTAATCTGAGCATCTCTAATAATAGGTCTTGTGCTAGTCCCTTGAATATTCTCACTTTCGATCATATCATAAAAATCATCTTGATTTGTTTCTACATTCAAAGTATAAAAGTCACCCTCAATCGGTAGATGAGTAGCAGGGTTGCCTTCTATTTCAAATAAAACTACTTGCTTATCATAATTGATTTTCCATTGCATACCAGCGGCTTCTACTAGTAAATCAAAAACAGCAGAAGGTCTTTGCCTATCAACTCGTTGCTCTTTGAGTAGTGGATAAGTTTTTCCAGCTGGAGACGTAATTTTACTCTTATCAGTAGCAAAATCTTTATAATGAGTATCTTGGTTAGGAGCAGCATTATCATTCTGAGCTAAAACATGCAAAGAATCTAACATTGCGGACATGATACCATCTATAGATTGTCCATTAGGATAACTTGCTCGAAGGGCAAATATATCATTCAGATGTCGTCTGTCTAAGTAGTAAACATAATCTGAACAGCGAATTTCATAGTCAACTGAATTACCCTCTCTCTGCCGTCGAGTAACTTCTAAGATAACACCTCCAAATTCTTTAGTTGAACCATCTAGAACTATTATTTCTTTTCCAGCTGTAGGAGCATCATAAGTGGAATCATATCTTCTCATGTTACACGAGAGAGTATCACCCTTAACTTCTTGATGTTGTTCTATAGCAATAGAGCGAAAATCTATTGCATCGGTAACATCAATACCACCTATTGTAATAGTTATACTCATAAGCTACTTATTCGTGGATTATAACCCATACTTGAGGAATTAAGTGCTCGCGCAGTTTCTAGAGAAATAGCTTTACCATTTTCTTCAGGAGTTCCAGTGAAATTACCACTTACGTTCACTGTGATATTTGAAACAGAATCGCCAGGGTTTCGCGCTTGGTAATCCATTTCTAAATTAAATGGGGTTGTGAGCGAAGCGCGTTCATTAAGAGCTTGTCTACGAATAAAATCTTGTTCAAGATCAAAAGGATTCATAGGTGCTCTAGATGAACCACCAGCAAATTGCCAAGCGTTACTAGTAGCATCAGATACTGTGTGATCGCGTACATCCATAAAACGACGATCTTCATGGAAGGGTGTCATTGTTTGGGGATATGTTAAATCTGATACTACTTTCTCTGCTTGAACACCTGGAAGTAGTGCTGGATGCTCTAAATTATAAAGTTCAACCTGTTTTCTGGCTTCTTTCGCTGCTTCTGCGGCTCTTTGAAATAAAACTTCCATTTCAGCAGTCTTATCTTTAGGATCTATATCTTCGATTGCTTGAGTAATACCATTAATATTCTCGATTGTGACCATAAGTGATGCTGGTATCATAACCTCGAAAGCTTGTTTGAATGATTCAACTGTGAAGTTCGCATTTGCATCAAGTGCATTAACAGCCAAACCTGCATCTGTTAGTAGTTGCATTATCGCTTGTTGTTCATGCATAGCTAGTATGTTCCACTCATCACCAGCCGCCTTTATGCTTTTAATTAACTCTTCAGTGGGTTTTATTGTTCCATCCTCAATAAACCCCCGAAGTTTACCCATATCTACCTCTCCAACTTTTGCGAAATCATCTAGGGCATCAGCTCCTAATTTCAGCAAGTCGTCAAATGCTATGCCCTCTTTCCAGTCTTCCATTTTTACTCTAGTCTTATCAGTTGATTCGGCAAAGTCTAATACAGAGGTTGCAGCTTCATTCATAGCATCCTTAGCATTCTTACCACGGCCCTCCATCTGAAAAGCCATAACAGAAGTGAAGACTTGCAATGCTTCTTCCGTAGGCTCAATCCCTCTGACTCTAAGTTCAGTCATTATTGAACTTAGACCCTTTATGAAATCAGTTGCATCTTTTCCTGCTATGGGCAATTCAGATACGATAGCCCTAGCCTTCTCTTGAATTACGACAAAAGCCTGGGTATTACCACTGACAAGATTAACAGCATCAGCCATTAATTTCATCTCTTTACGCTGATCGAGATACTTCTTTACTCCCTTAAACGCAATCATAGCCGCTCCACTCAAAGCAGCAAATGCTAGAGAAGTCTTAATAGCACCAGAGAACTGCAAGAAGATCAAAGAAAATGCAAGAGATTGTAAGTTACCATCCAAAGCCCCCATGCTTAACATAAGACCTTGAGAAGCTGCGCTTAATCTACGGAAACCCTTCTGAGTTTTTTCACTAACATCCTCCATGAAACCAAATTGACTTCCACTTCTCTTCATAGTAGCTTCTGTAGCTTGTGCTTGGATAGCCATTTCCCTCAAACTAGCAGAAACACCTTGAAGACGCGATTGTAATGCAGGAGCAGCTAATGTTGCAATAGCAGTAGCTCGACTAGCTAATCTATTTAGAGTAGCACCGGATAGATTTCCCGACAAACTTAGTCTATGAAATTCCTCTGATAATTTCTTAGATTCTAACGCAGCTTGGCGTTGAGTTCCCTGTAAGTTAGAAGTTCCAGCATTAGCCCGACTCATTGCACGGGTAGATTCACCCTCAAACTTTTTCATTTTATTGGACATTGTATTGAGTTCTGTGCCAATTTTGCTGAAACTAGCCCCGAATACATTACCTTTCTGGGCAACACCTGAGAAGTTTTGAGACAGGCTCCTCAAACTACCACTAGTTACCATTCCCTCCTCGCCAAGTCTTCTTATTCTCCTAGATAAGTTTTCTGTTTGGCGAGCTTGGCGGTTTAGTTCTCTTAATTGGCCTTTATCTGCCCCTGGCTCTGACGCCATTTCTCGAATAGTGCTTCTAGCCCTGGTAGCATCTTGAGCAGCTTGCTCAGCCATTCCATTAATAGCCTGCCGCATGGGTATAATTCGTTTATTTAATCCAGCCACTGATTTCTCAGTAGACTTCAAGCCGGCAGTCGCACCAGTTGCTTGAGTTGCCTTCTTTAACTCATTCCCCAAATTGCGTATTTGTACAGAGGTAGAACCAGCACTAGCTGCTAGTGCTTTACTTCCCGCTGTAATTTTCCTAAGTTCTGTTGTAGCTTTATCTTCAACAGAAAAGAAAGCTCTAAATCTTTGCATTATACGAACCTACCTGCCCCAGGTTGTCCTTTAGGAACACGACGAACAGTTACTTTCGCTCCTCGGTTCCAATGTGATGTAGTAGAATGATTAAAATTATTGAAATTATCTCTTAAAATTTGTATACCTCTTGAAGTCAATCCAGTAGGACCCTGATCCAGATCTCCACCAAACATAAAGAGATGACTCATAATAGGATTAGGATTGATTCCCTGTCTTCCTTCAGTATTTGCAACACCCAGATTATACCCCAAAGTCGGACTTCCAGTTACAGCTATACCCCATGCTGTAAGAATTTTCCTAGGTAAATTTGGATTAGGCGCAGCTCCGGTCTCTAAAACTTTCCAGTAAATGTGTAATCGTTCATTTTCTTGAGTAAGATGCCCAAGTACAAACGCTGGCATACCATTTTCTTCGATAATCTCGTAATCAAGACTTCTGATATAAGCCCCAGTGTAAACATGAGAAGTAGCTAAATCAACTGAAGCATTATAAAAATCTTCAGCAGTCTCCTGGTTGAATTCTCGCATATACTCAGGGAAAGCACTAGACATACTCTCCATCAAAGAAGTATATTCAGAGAACTCACTAAAATCAGCCATCATTTGCGTTTACCACGATTCATAACTTTTGAAATACTACCACCTTGGGACTTTGCATCTTCCCATAATCTAACTAAAGCAATATCTTTGCTAGTAGCATTTTCTCTAACATCCCAGGGAGTCGTGTGCCAAATTTCAGCTAGAACAACATCTATAAACATACTAGGAACAACCTTCCCCATTGAATTGCCTTGGCTATCCCTTGTAAACAAATTTACAAGTTGTTCACGCTCCCCAGGAGTAAATTTACAAGTGGGTCCGTATTAGCGTATTGAAGCATAACCCAAATCATGTATTCTATCTGACGTCTACGAATAGAACTCAGCTTATCAGCTTTTTGCTGAGGACTATCTTCTAAAGTGGGAACCTCAAAAATAGTTCCATCATCATCTTTTAAATTCCAGCTAACTATCAAAGTAGCAATATGAAAAGCTGTGACTTCTAAAGGATCAGGATCTTCTTCCTTCGATTGCTTCTTTTCAAGTAATGCTAAACCTCTTGTATAAGCATTTGCTTCCTTAGTCTTCATATTCTGAACACTTTTGAATGTGAAGTTTAGCTCAGGTAGTCCAATCTCAGAAAAATCCTCAGTTATTTCTGCTTGTAGATACTTCTCATCAACAGATGAGCTTACGGATGTAGTCATCTCCTAGCTCCTTTATCAACAGTTCCCCCTCACTCAGAGTCATGATGCGATAGATTCGATCTCCTAACTTTCGAATTTCAATCTGCTTCACACTGAAAACTTTGCCCTCTAGTTCTATCTCAGTTAATACTTGCTCCTCTCGCATTTGGCAAAGAAGAACAATAACAGGAATCTCATTTCTCGACATAGCATACGAATTGCCATTCCGCTGTAACCTTCGAAGTTTGCCCTGACTTCTCCAGTAAGTAAGACTCCTAAGAGAGACTTCATAACCTAAACGTCTAACTTCGCTAATAGCATCCTCTTGTGAGCAGAATGCTATTAACGAAGTATCTGTAACTAGTTCTAATTGCACTGTAAGCCTTTACATAGACCTAACAAGGGGCAAAACTTGTCAGGTCGAGAAAGAGGAGGAGGAAGAGTCTTAGAAAGCGGCTGTTTTTGCAGAGAGGATTTGGAATTCGATGGGAGACCTTACAGTTGATGTAGCAGCATTACCCTGTGAAGTCCAAATTCCTGTACCAGCATTGTGCAGTCCAGTGAGGCTCATTGCTAACTTAGGGAACTGTCCACTGCCATCGAAAACAGCAGGGCCACCATTTAGAGCAGCTTTGCCGAATCCAATACCAAATGCTCTAGAAGTTGCTGCTTGGCTAGCATGTCCCTCTGCAATACCATCATTAGTAAAGTAAACTTTGAATTTAGTTTGGTTCGCTGTAGCATCTGCATCTCTGAAATCGGCTATGTCATCAGCTGAAGTGTAACCAAGAACTACTCCAGCAGTAACTTCCAATGGGCCAAGGAAAATGTCTGTTGGAGTTTTAATAGTTGCACTAGCAGTGTGGAATCGTTCTACTTCTCTTGTAAGAGTAAACTCACCACTTATCAACCGAGCAAAGCTAGTGCCGGTTCCTGCAAAGTCTACAACTGCCCTCCAACCCATAAAGTGAGGGCCACTATTGTCTGTAGCCAGTGCGACTGTATCTGTAGTTACAGCGCCTCCAGTCAAACTCACTGAATACTCAAGTCTTCCTTCAGCGGCATTCCAAGTGAAGGAAAGATTGTTAACACGACATCCTGATACAACCGTATCACTTGAACTAGCTAAAGACCTATGCTTTATGCAAAGGTATTCTTTCGTAGTTCCTAATCTCAATCTATGATCATAGGTTCCTGTAGATCCAATTTGGACGGCACTAGCATTACTACCTGCTCCAAGAATATTATCAATCAAGTAACCAACAATCATATTGTCAGTTGTATTTCCATCTTGAACGATTCCATCCCAGGAAATTTCCACCCATTTAACGCCTTCAGTAGGACCAACAAAATGCATTGCATCAATTCCGCGTCGGCCTTCGTTAAGAACCTGTTCGGAGTTCTCTTCAATACTGAAGGAGCCAGTCAAAAAAGGCACAAGCCTAGCTGTACCACCAGTTCCATTGAAAGCAGTTTCAGTTGAAAGTATAACAGCTTCTTGCCCAGACGACAGTACCATTTAAGACTCCTTCACAAAAAGAATATCCGAGTAATCCGGAAAATTCTCTTGGAGAGATTCCGGTGTAGGAACAAAGGAAACTGTTAGTTCTCCGTTTTCAATATTATGAACCTTCTGATTCTTATCAGCAATTACAGTATTCTCATAAGTACTACCAACTGTATAAGTTTTTGGCTCTTTCTTACTAGTCATTAAATTCTTCCTGCTGGCTCAGTTAAAGTAACGATAACATCCAAGCTGGTGTTAATCTTGTGAAGATAGACCTCACTCAAGGAGAGGAATTGGTAATTAACTTCAATGTTCATTGACTCGTCAAACCGACTATCCATTAGACCCTTATTCTTCTCTAAAGTCTGTGCTAGGTTCTCCCCTTTAGTTCGAGATTGTATATATGAATCTCTAAGATTCCTATTCCACACAAACCCCTCGATAAGCACTCTATGTAATTGCTGATACTGAGTAACAGTCCCTCGATCCCTTGAATCATGACTGAAAGACTGAATTGATATAAACCAAGCCTCTAAATCAGCTTCATTAAACTCTTCATTATAAGTATGGGCCAACTCACTCAATTGTTCCCATGTTGTCAGTGGAGGAATGATTCCAGCTTGGATATTTTTAAAATCTAGTGAAGTTAAAACCTGAGAAAGAGATTCTTCAACTAGTTTAAAAACTAAAGTATCTACACTTTTAGTTGATACTACTGTATCAAGAACCACTACCTAAATGCTCCACTGTGGAAGAGGTATGACCCTCCTACACCCAATGGCTTCAAATCATACTCTTTTGTTACACCTACAGGATGTACTCCATCTACTCCACCGATTTCTTGGAGATACATACTGAAATATTCCCTAGCCAAAGTTTGAAAACCACTAGACTTGTTCCTCATAGAAATAAATTGTGCTCCACCTGGAGGATCTAGAGCTTTCTCAGTCTTGATAGATATTATACTACACAATTTACTAATAGACAAGTAAACTATGGAAGATTCATGCGTATTTCGAATTGTACTTGTGACAGAGTTCAATACATGTCTTGCAGTGTACGTAATTCGGAAAGTCACACTCGACGTTGGAGTTCTAGTAATGAATCTTATATATCGAGTACTAGCATCTCTGTAATAATCCCAATCCCCATCTTCCTGGAATAACCATTGAGGACGCTCATCATTACTAACTCGATTTCCAGAATCGTAATCTAGACCTAGAATAACTGAGAAATCATTTTCCCAATTAGCCAAAGCTGTCAAAGCATAGTAATTCCCACTATCACCAACTTCATCCTCAGTGATTTCTCGTGGGAATTCTAATTCATAATGTTCTCTGGCTTGGTCAATAGCCTCTCCAATAGTTGCACTGTCAACTTCATTGTCTCCGGTAAAAGCTGGCAATGATCCTACTAGAGTTTCTACCCTACCCTGAATAGCTTCTTTAGTAAACATTAGCTCTTCAACATAATCTTGACTTCAACATCCATACTAGTGCCTGAAGTCATTCCAGCAGGGTTATTAACTCTGATATACTCACCTAGCTGAGAAACCAAAACTGCAGGAGCATAGTATGTCATAGTAGGATCATTCAATTGAGGAATATCGCTATACTTATGCCAATTAGATTGGTCACTACTAACCTCAACATCCAAATCCAATTGAGGAGTTGAACCAACTTTCGCAGTTGCCTTAACTAGAATAATAGCAGTCTCAAACGACTTTGAAGTAATGCCAGAACCCATACCATTAGCACTAGTTAAAGTAGCTTCACTAAAAAGAGTTTTGGTTTCTACGTTATGAACCGCCATTAAGATGCCACGTAGTAGAAATCTACACCATCATCGTTAGTGCCAACATCTATGAAAATAGTTCCAATATCGAAACCATTCAAGTCAGTTATTTCAAGTCTTTCTCCAGCATCCAATCCAGTATTAGTGCTAGCACTAACTCCACTATCCCCCAGGTGGACCTGTCCAGAATTAGCTGCTATAGCTATGATAGTAATACTTCTGGCATGTGTGCCTGTCGCAATGATAGCTTCGGCTGTGCCAGCAGAGGATACTGTTTTTTTACCTGATGCGAAAGGCCCTGCCATTATGCCAAATCTCCATGTGCTGAACTACGAATTACGAAAATATCGACTGCATCTCCAATTGTACCACCTCTAACGTAAATGTTTCCAACAAGAAACTCTTCATCACGAGAAATAACTAGTCTTTCCCCTGAACGAAGTCTCCCTGAATTAGCATCTACACTATCCCCACCAAACTGCATATAGCCAGTAGTATTATCTTGGTCAGGGATTAAGACAATTGAATTAGCATATAAAACAGAACTTGTTACGACTTCTGCTGTATCTGCACTATCGATAGTTTTCCGAATACTCTCAAGAGGACTAGCCAATTTATCTTCCTCCCAGAAAAAGCACCTAGCTAGAGGTAAATGCCCACACAAAACCCCTAGCTAGGTGCGTACCCTCCAGAGATTAGCTAGCGAGGTTAGCTACTCTCCAAGTGATGTATGCTAGAGTTGGATTTACAAGAACACCTGAACCAACTTGTTCAAATTCGAGTTCAAGTATATCACCCTGCGATAGGTAGCGTGTAGCACTAGCACCTTGGATGTTATCAAACAAGAGAGTCTTACCAACAACCAAGTCAGTCCCAGACCCCATGTCGATGTTAGCAATCTCAGCTGTGCCAGCACCTTCAGCCCCACCATCAATCAAGTTAAGGTTCTTTGTATTAGAACCATGTCCAGTTACAATTGTGGAATTCACAAGAGCAACTTCACCAAGTTCGATATTTACCGGAGCAACAAAGAGAGGCTGACGTAGAGTTGCCGTAGCCGCCAGAACAGAAGGCACAATCACCATATCAGTATTCCAACCGTTCTTTGTCCTCACATTATCCTGAGTAACTGCAACCATTTTTTACCCCTTAAACTTAAAACACGCGTCGAATCGCATCTTACCTAAAGAGTGGGGAGTATAAGTATTCCCCACTCTTTTCAATTCAATTGTTATGCTACAACTTGTCGGAAGAACGGCCTGTAGTCAAGAACGACTTTCTGCCACTCATGCCGGATTTTGATATTCATTACATCCATTGTGAAGGACTCACCCTGAGTCGGATCACTCTGCGTAAACAGTTCAGGCTCTTCATTACCGTTAAGGAAGACAACACCGATTCCTGAGTTCTCTCCAGCGGCTCCACCAGATGCTGCAAGGAAGTAGTCAGTAGCATCAGTCCAGTAGTCAACTACTACTACTTTGATACCTTCGAATGCATGAACATCCATGTTGCTAGCCGTATCTGCTGTAGTCTGTGCCCAGAACTGTTCACTAGGATTACTAATCCTATTTGCAAGACCCTGAAGCTCATTTGGAACCATAAGTATCTTAGCTACGTTCTGTGCGCCGAGAACATCATTTCCACCGTAGGAAGTCTGACTCCTCATTGCCACATTTGCAGCATTGACTGAGCTAATTGACAAAGCGGCTGTTCCGGTGTTTGCTCCGTGACTTGAATGGAAGATCGCAACAGAATCAGGGCCGTAAGTATCGTTATCTACTAGAGTATCAAAGACTCCTTTGTAAAGAGTCCTAGCTGCTGAAGTAGCCAGTTTCATTGGGATGTCTGCGATTGCACCAAGGTTATCATTGATAATCAGTTCCCTAGTGATCTGAGGAACGATACCACCGCGCTTGATTATCTGCACGGTCGTTTCCTCGTCAGTGATGTGTGCGAGATCTGGGTAAGTACCACCTTCTACAACTTGAGCCAAGTCCGCATAAGTCCCAGTTTTAACCTGTCTATAAGTCTGGTAGTCACTTACCGACATAGGTCTAGCGATCTCTCGCCAATCCTGATACTGAGGGAAGTTGTTGTAGTTATACGCCAAAGCTTTATGCATTCGATCAGCAGTAACTTCTCCAAGTGAAGAAACCTGGAAAAGTGCTTCTGTAGTATACAGAGACTTCACTGACCGAGTATTAGCTGAATTAAACCTCGACATTCCAGAGAGAATGTCTATAGCCATCTGACGTTTATCTATATCAAATGGAGAAACACCTTGCATGGAAGCATAAGCCTCAGAGAAGGACCTGTAAGCAGGTATCTTTTCCCCATCAACTATTGCGTAACCAAGTGGATGTCCTACTCGACTAAACATAGCATCAAGTCGAGCAATAAACTTATCACTTTCATCTACGGTAACTCTAGTATTCAATCGACCCTCACTCTGGAGGTTTTCGACTACATGAGTTTTCAAACTAGCCAAATGTTCTTTCTCTGTCTGGATAAGAGTTTGAAGCTCTTCAGTAGCCATCTGTGAATTGTCAAAAGTAGTTCTAATTCTTTCTTCTGACGATTCTGGCAACTGAGCATTACCCAGAGCAGTATTAAGATTGAACGTTCGCCACTCCTGATTGATAGTACTTTCTTCAATCGAAGTCTTCACCGGAGCAAGCATCTCTTCCATGTCTTCCTTTGCTTGCTGGCGGGACTCCTCAAGTAGAACCTTGACTTGTTCCTCGTTCATAGTCGAATCCTCCTGAGATTCTGTAACTGCTAATACTTTCCCGCCAGCGGCAGGAGTTCTAACCAAATCCACGGAATCAGCGCGTACCAGCTTCAAAGCTCGCTTAATGCCTGATTCATTAAGTTCAAAGTCACCGTAAGCGACAATACTAAGTCCCATAATATCGTTAAGGACACCTTCTCTATGCCAATCCAGCATCTTAGTACGCATACTAGTATCTGAAATATGTAGAGTTGCTTCTAGTCCATTTTCGTTAGCAACGACATCTTTGATGAATCCAACAATGGATTCAACACCTCTCTCAGAAACAGAGTGGTCTTCACCAATTGCAGCATGGACAGGAGCTTTTTCGAAAATATCCTTATCACGATGCAGAACATCTAAAGGATACTCATTCTTATTCAGACTAACCCCAGCATTTATAATCTGAACTCGCCATTCAGTCCCTGTTGCTTCTTCATCATTATCTAGTGGCTGAGTGGACTCTACGTAAACAGAAATGCTATCCATTTTCCCTACTTGGTCGTATAATAAGCATACGCCTGCTTGATTGATTTCACCTTCAACTAGAGTACAAGTACCTCTCATACCTAAACCGATACTAAAAAGCTGTTGTTCTTTATCAGGAACGTAGGACTGGAAGAATCTGCAATTACCACAAATTTCCCCAGTTCTAGCTATATCCTCATAGCGAACTCGCCTATCATCCTGTTTCAACTTAGCTGATACACTATCAGACATTTTATCTTGTCAAATTGCGTAAGCGGCTGATTTCTTATCCCCATCGGGTTCAAAATCAGGATCAGCAAGAAGTTTATCTACGCATTGTTCTAGTTTCTGAGGCATGATTAATTATAGCCCACTAAGTTACCATTTGTCAATAGATGTGCGGAATGTTCTTGTCCATTGTTAATATAGAAAACTCCGTTACTTGTAGTTAATTCATTCAAACCAGATTCACGAGCTGACCCAAAAACAGTAGTAGGTTTGACTTCGTAATCAAGTGGAGGAGCATCTTTCATAGTATCTAATCCAGTCATCTCTATGTAACGAGACATATATTCTTTAGCCTCATCTACAGTAAAGATCCCTAGATCAATACAATCTTTCATTGAACCAGAGAAGTTGCGAAGAGCAACTGAAAGTGCTCTTTGATCCTTAGCACTAATATCTGGAAGTTTCAAATAAAAAGAAGACTGTTCGTTAATACGATTAAATCGCTTATCAAAAGTAATGTATCCAGATAGAATAGACATATCAACCGAGAATCTGAAAATCAATTGCATCAACTCAGCAAAGATTCTTTGTCTAATCTTCAAATGCTTAAACGTAGGATCAGTCATTTCAGGTGCATTAGCTCTAGCAGTTGAAGTTTCTGCAAACCAAACAGGTGGCATACCAGCACCTGCTAGGATATGATTCTTCAAAGCATTCCCTAGCATTGTTGCATCTTCCAAATGCAAATTACTTGTTTGGGCTTTTACGTTAATCAACTCATTGTGAATAAATCTATGTCCAGGTTTCCAAGCTGGTTGATTCTTTGCCCACTGTCTAATTGAAGACTCATTCATACCCTGAGCTTCAACATCCCAAACCCATTGTGCACTCTCAATAGCTTTCTCAACCTGAGCAAACAAAAACTGGTCATGTGCATCCATCCAATCCAAGTTCCACAGCAAATCTCCCCAACCTCTACTAGAACTAATTGGAGAATTCACCTTAGTGAAGAATACACTACCTGACCATTTAACTTTACCCCTATCCCCAGAAAAACCAAGAGATTTAAGAGTATCTTCATCACCTAGCTTATGTTCAAAACCAAAAGATTTCTTTTCCTCATCTGTAGAAGGTAATCCAACTAATCTACCAAAAGCTGGTGACGAATCATCAACTTGAGCTACATCAATTACTTTATAGATTCTACGGATAGTTTCTTTAGGAAGCTTTCGCAAAACAACTGCTTGAGTCTTCATTGTATTAGTTGGATCATCAATAACAGCATCAATCAAACTAGTATCTATGTTACCTAACTCAACTTGACCTGTATGTGGTTCAACATGAGCTGTTATAAGACTTTCTCCGAATAGTCCCAAGTCCCGCATTCTTTCAAATTGAAATACAGGCCACCTATTCGTCATATTAGTCCAGTGTTGATTTAAAACTCTCTGAACTTCAGGATGCTCTGCTTTGAAAACAATCCCATTAGCTAGACAGAACTCAGGAGTAATATCGATCATCCTATGTCCAATAGGATTACCAGCATACATCCTAAGTGACCTATCAATCATCTCAGCATGAGTCAGTGTAGGAAGATTACGGCTTCTACCTAATCCACTTCTAGCAGAGTAGGGTTGCCATTGATTCTCATCAGGGTCAGCACCTTGTTGAGCAGGAAAGGCAGCTTCAACGAAACCAACCGGACTTGGCTTATTCCAAAAGTCCCACTTCATGAATTTCTCCTTCTAATGAAATAACCCTCGTCCATTAAGAACTCTATTAGCTGGATCTCCTATATCACCTTGCTCTTCTTTGGCTTGGGTATAACTAACAGCAGACCCTTGACCAGTAAAATCCTTAACAGCAAGGAACATAGCATCTAAGACATCATCTCTTCCACCACGGGGGAATTGACTGTACTCTTTTAAAAACTCTTGAGGCCCAGGTAAGTTAGCCATCATATAATTCCCATCAGCTAATTGAATACCTGGAAACATAATAGTTCCATTTCCCCAGTAAGGAACTAAAGTATCAATTCGTTCTTCTTTACTTCCTCTGGGAGTGTATAACTCTAGGGGCATTGGACCTCTAGAATCCATTCTAGTAGCCATAACTAGATTTTGTGTAGTAGCCTGCTGTGGCCCAACTTCTTCTAAAACAACTCGTTGAATACCAAGACCTTGCATACTCCATTTAGTATACTGGGTACGAATAAAATTCAAATGCTCTGGCTGGGGAATATGTCCAAATGCGAAATCTAATATGTAAACCAATCCAGTGCTATTATGTCTCATAGCTGTACAAGTAGCGAAGTAATTACTAGTGCTTTTTTGACTTGTCGCAGGGTCACATCCAATACTACCAACACAATCTGTTAGAGGAGGTAGACTCTCTCTGTCGTAAAAATGCAACCAGTCTACATCATACCGAACACCTCTTAGACCACTAGGGTCATTTCGGTACTGGGAATTATAAATAGCAGGAGGAGTGTAACCTTTAACTCGCATCAGCCAATTATAGGGACGAACTTCAGGCCAGAGAACTCCACCATTTTCTCCTGACTCTGCATCATAAATTCTAACTACCATAAAAGGCTTTCTCTGTTTGGAGGAATCTCTCTAACTCTTTATACTTATATTGATGCTTCATCGCTTTTTGAACAGTATTTAGAGGAACTCTCAGTATTTCTGCTAAAAGCTCGTAAGTATAATCTCCAGTATTATATAAATGAATAACTCGGTACGTAAAAGCTAGACTCAACTGGCGTTTCATTGAAACATCTTGAGTACACTCAGCAAATGGGCAAGTTAAACAATTACTCCAGTACTCACAACCACCCATAGATAGTTCACTCATCGTACCCCTCGGGATACATATCTGTATAAAGCTTTTCAGTATCAAACTTCGCAATTGCTTCAGCATAAAAATCATTAAAAGCATACCTAGTGCCTAAAACAATTTGCTGTCCAAATGGTAGTAGCATTGGTGAAAAAGTTGTAAAGAACTTATTACTTACAGTTTGTCTCCCTGCTGGAGTTTTGCTATTTTCAAAAGTGACAATATCATCAAAGATTTGTAGAGTAGTTCGTCCCCCCTCAACACTAGTTGTAATTCCATAAGCAGCAACAGAAGGATCTCTTTCCTCATTGCCAACTGCCCAAGACAAAGTATGATCTCGCTTTAATTCGATAGCATCATTAGACCAACGTCCATCTCGACCAGGATACAAATCCCCAAACAAATCCTTGTATCTAGTATTGTGTTGAATGCAAGATTTGATTCGACCCAGCCGAGTAGCAGCAACTACACTAGTAGAAGATACTATCTGACACATTAGAGAATTTGGATCAACTCCTCCCATCCATAAAGGATAACTTTCAGCGAAATTAGTTGTTTTAGCATGGTTACGTGGGGCAAGTATCACGATTGGATTAAAATCCCCCAAAGGTTCATTTTTACCTTCTAGGAGTAAATCAAAAATCTCCCAGTGGAATTTTGCTAGTGTTTGCCCAAATACATATTCATGAAAATGGCCAGGATGACTATAAGCCTTCTCTTCTTTAGCAGACCTTTCCTTCATTCCGTCTACAATGCTAATTTGAGAGTGGTACACTAGATAGTTCCTAATTGCCTCAAGGAAGTAAACACTTTAGTAGCAGCATCATGCTTGTGTCCACATTTAACACACTGGTTGTTAAGCACAGCAGCTAATATATTCTGAATTTGACCTATATATCCACGAACACTCTCGCGTGGGATAGCCTCACCAGCAATATGCATTAATCTGTACTTTTGCTCGATCAAATCACCCAATTGCTTTATAGTTTGAGAAATAGACTTAATCTGACTTGCCGTAGCGTTAAACTGAATCAGCTTCTCAGTCTCGCTTTCCCCAGCAAGAAAATCAACCCCAAACTCCTCCGACATCAACTTCAGCATAGCTCTAAGAAGAACAATCTCATTATCCAGATTATCTATATTCTCATTAGTAGCTTCTTCCTCAAATAATGCCCTCAATCGAGAATGCTTCAAGTACAAAGCATAACTATCTTCCTGTTTGACTAATTCAGTGGGTTCCATTCCACCATGACGCCTACATGGACCTACACCAGCATGAGTAGTTCCCCATCCAGCTACGAGAAGGCATTCTTGCCCATTATCACGCAACTGACCGCAAATAGGCTGTCCCTCACCGTTGAATACAGCATCACCGAATTTATCTTGGACTATTTCTAGGGTTTGAGCGTCCATCTTTCCCTCTATTACAGTGCTTCTATGACCTAAATGTACCATAGTCTAGGCGTAAACACAAGTATCTGCCATGTATTTTAGGGGGTAGTAGAAGTACTCTAGGATGGATTTAACCTCTGGTATTTAGATGGAATACTATAAATGGTATGAGTTTTGTACTACAGGGTTGGATATGATAAGTGATTATTTGAATTTTAGCTGGTATTTTGCTAGAGTGCTACCCTTAATATAGCATGAATTTTTTCAAATGAAGCTTTAGCATCAAAAACCACTCGACAAATGGGAGTATTTCATGGTATGATGGGATCAGTGAGAACAGCAACACCTAAGCAAAGGGGAGTTTGAAATGGCAGAATTCGTTAAAGCAACATTCGCAGGCGTAGAGATCGATGTTGAGGTTGGAACACCTTTGCATAAGAAAATGATTTCAGCGTTGGCCGATGCTGAGGAAGCTAAGTGGGCGGAGTATCGGACGTCAGCAAACCAAAAGTTAAACGCTTCCATCGATGAGATCGAATCCGGATTCGATGAGAATGAAGTCTCCGCAATGACCAAGCAGACCTTGGTTATAAACTTCAACGGTGGAATTTGCGAAAAGCTTTTAGTTCCTGCGAACAGGGTCAAGATAATGGAACGTGGAACTAGAAACTCAAGCTAGATCCTAAAAACAGAGTCAAAGGTAGCTACCGGAAACGGTAGCTACCTAATACATCGAAGGCTAAAGAATCAAATGAGAGCGGTCGGCATTACAGATTACGCGCACCAAATGGAATTAGATTATGCATTAGAAGCAGACATCTATGATTCCGATGATGCCGATTGGGTTATTAACTGGCTCTCTAATTATTTTAATGTATCAGTACCTACAATTATTTATGGTAGATCTACTTCAAGATTATATGGCAAGTATCATTCACGCACTATTACACTGTACCCACTAGGAATGAATGCGATGACTTTGTTACATGAATTCGCACATTACCTAAAGGATATTAAACGTTCCCTTAATGGTAAACCACATGATTCTACCTTCCAACACTTCCACCATGAAGTCTTGGATTCAGTACCAAAACTCTTTTCAGCTGGGGGATAATTAAATAACTTAAGGTAAAGACTCAAACCATAAAGAAGAGTTAGCATAAGTTTCGGATTTAGCAATTCTGGAACACGCTGGGTACATCGTAAACAGGGCTACGATACCAAACTAAGACAAGCTAGGGAGATTTCTGGCCCTATTAAAATAGAATAAAAAATAAGAGGTGAGTAGTAAAGTAACATTCGGGGACTAGGCTAAGGCAAGTCTGGAAAAACAGATGTAAGTCCTGCCAGCAATGGTTAAACGCCTAGTCCCCTTTAACATCGAGGTGAAATAATGGAACAACATATAAAGATAACCTGCACTGGTTGCGGTAAAGTATTTGAAGCTTACCGTTCAGGTCTACCGGCTAATATGATTGGGTACTGTCAAAACACTGGTAAGCAGGAATCAATGCTAAGGCGTTAGTTGTATCGATGCCCAGGGCTTAATTGTCCTGGGCATTTTCAATTCACTCGACAAGGGCAAGATTGACTTTTTACTTTTCACCATATAGATTACGGGAAAATAAGAGAGTAGAATGAAGAAAAATAAACGGGTGCAGGTCAATAAGAAAACCCTGCTACTAAAGATGAAAATAAATGAATTCAACCGGAAGAAAGTTGAAGCTGATAAAAATGAAAGCTAATGAGTTGACTAAAGGCCAGCGGGTTACCTTGAAAAATGGATTTCAAGCTGAGATTCAGAATAATAAAAAAGGTAACATTAGAGAAGCTATTGTTTACGGTTACGCTGTAGACCATGGCAGTATCTACATTTGGGACATTGTAGGAATAGAATTAACACCTAAGCAGGAAAAGGATCGAAAGACAGTTCAGTCTTTCGGATTCTAGAAAGAAGTATTAAATGATCCTTGCAAAGTTTTTCGTTGACGAATCAGCCGAAAGTATTGAAGCGGTATGGTATTGTTCTCAACCTTGTTTCTTGAAGGACTTGATAGCAATAGAAGAGATCGTTGACGATTTAGATCATCCTCACAATAAGCAATCGGATATCTATTGTGGTCATTGTGCAGGATTAGTAACACGTAGTGCCGGTGATATAATCGAACAATGGAACAATGGTTATCCAATCTGGGAGAATATAAATGTCTAATACGAATCATAGGCCAATGGATTTTAGTTCAGTGGTAGGTCAAGAGAAATCAATTCGACAATTGAAGATTCACTTGAATGCTTACGAAAAGCGTGGTGGTTCATTCCAACATGTCTTACTTTCAGGCCCTGCTGGTAATGGTAAAACAACTCTAGCAGAAATCCTAGCGAGAAGATTAAATTTGAAGTTTGTTCGATTCATCGGAGCGAACCTAACTTCTGTTCCTGATTTTAGAGAACGGCTTTCAGGTCTACTATCTAACACAGTTATATTCATTGATGAAATTCATTCAATGGGTAGACGTACACAGGAAATCATTTATAGACTAATGGAAGATGGAATACTTGAAATCGAAGTTGAAGAATTCGATGGTGGAAAATTCAAAACTGAAGTTCATGTAGACAATGTTGTTGTTGTAGGTGCTACAACTAATGCCGGTCAATTAACTGCGGCAATGCGTACTAGATTCGGAATTGATTTAGTTCTCTCACCATATACACCTGAACAATTGCTAGAAATTGCAAGGTTTGCAACTAAGGACACATGGACTGATTCAGCATTACAGGATGTAGTTAGAATTTCAAGAGGTGTCCCAAGGACAATTGTAAACTTCATCGGTTTAGCTGAGGATTACTACTTAGCCGATGATAGAAATTTAGAACAACTTGATTCACAAGTAATTGCAGATATGCGAGAAGATCGATCACTTAATCCTAATGGAACAACTGAACAGGATTGGCTTTACATCACAGCTTTACTCCAAACCTTTGGGAATAATCCTACAGGAGTTGACAGCATCGCTTCCGTAACTGGAATCGATAAGGAAACAATAGTTTCAGTTATTGAACCATATTTAATCCAGTTGGGTTACATCTTAAGAACACAAGCGGGTCGAGTAGTTAATTCTGAAAAGTTAACTCTCAATTAGATTCAAAGGCAATGCGTACAGAAAAAAAGATCTGTACGCATTGTTTTTCAAAAGAGGTTTTACAAATGATTTTTTCAGAAAAAAATAGATTCTTTCGGCCATTGAAATTATCTACATCCGTATCTGAAAAAATTATTAAACGGGGGATTTTACTTATTACGGGGCGCTATATAGATTACGGCAAATATTTAACAGAGAAAAGGAGTTTAGATGAAGAACATCGACGTTGTAGACAAATGGTTACGGTTCAAAGAAGGAAAGTCTGGCTCAATGAGTACAAATGGGAAAGAATTGTATTCTTACGCTTTATTAATCGGGGATACAGATAAGGAAGGATTAAAAGTAGTTTTCCTTCATCAATCATCAGTAACTACTGCTAGACATACAAACTTGGCAAAAGCCTATGCTGATAAAGTTTATCTAGACGGCATCGAAGTTCCCAATGATTTAGAGCGAGGTACAATAGCTAGACTTAGACGACAACATAAAAAACATCGTTCGTTTGTTAAAAGTTGTTACCAATGCCAAGCAACAAAGGAAAGCAATGTATAGATTACTTATGGAAGCAAACAAAAAGAGACTGAGCAGGATGTATACTAGATTCCCATTCAAAGGCAATGGATTAAATCAAAGATGCTGTAAATGTTCACAATTCTTAAAAGCTGGACAAGAAGTCAAAGTAAACACTGTTAGTAATTTAATCTTTCATCAGGAGTGCTATGCTTCACGCTAACGATTACTTCAACGCAGATGGTTCATGCCAACGGTGGAGGATTAACGGTCAAACAAAAACTTGGAAAACCAAACCTGAAAAGTTCCGAATTCCCATTAAGCATGGATTACGGGATTACTCGTATTACACCGATGAAAACCAGAGTCTATTTCACAAAGAGGAGGATTGTCCTAATGCCAAATAAAGAATTAGAAGCATACTGGCGTTGTATTTATTGCAATACAAAGGTTCCTTGGCATAGT
>Ga0114904_1000580_pt1 | contig 19645 bp, 20 predicted proteins | sample MalvirDeepMed_s6_FD_83498 | JGI IMG/M metagenome (GOLD analysis project Ga0114904, IMG submission 83498) | Marine viral communities from the Global Malaspina Expedition - Malaspina viral metaG DeepMed_s6 | ecosystem: Environmental > Aquatic > Marine > Oceanic | place: Mediterranean Sea... | reverse complement strand
GCGGGTCGGTCCTGCGCCCAGATCTCGAGCAGCAGCGCGTGGTTCTTGCGCGGCTCGATGGTGCCGAGCGCGACGAAATAGGGCCTGCCCTGCCACGGCCCGTCGGGGGGGCTGGTCGGCGTGGGCAGGTCGATGCCGAGAGGCGCGACGACGCTTTGTGCCGTGCTCTCGGGCAGGTGGCGGCGCAGGTCGCGCTCGGTCTGCTGTGAGTTGCAGATCACCAGATCCGCGTGGCGCCCGACCCGCGCGAGGAAACCCTCGAACCGCTCGGGGATGCCGGGGCGCTGGTGCTCGGGCACGTCCAGCGGCAGCGTGTCGTGCAGCAGCACCGCGATGCGGCTGCCGGGCACGCCGCGCAGCGCCGCAATGGTGCGGTCGGTCAGGTTCGTGTGGCCGGTGTTGAAGTACCGGGTGCCGGCGGGCAGGTGTCTGCGGAGCATCGCGCCCAGCCCGCGCGGCAGGCAGCGGGCCAGTGCGACGGCGCGCAGCGCGCGCTCGGCCCCGGCGCGCCCGGAATCGAGCTTGCGCAGCCTTGCCAGACGGTCGGGGGCGGGCCAGTCGCCGCTGTCGAGGCGGTGCTTCAGCTCGGCGCAGCCGCGCTGGTCGAGCAGCAGGTAGCCCAGAGAGCTGCGCACCAGCCCAAAGAGCGGGCCGGTGCGCAGCAGTTGCCTGAGATAGGCGTATTCGACCCGGTCGATCCCCGTGAAGGGCCTTCCGGCGCGCGAGACGAGGCGCGTCAGATCCAGAAGGCGCGGGGGCGGATCAGCCCTCGTAATGCCCATTCTGGTGCCAGCGCCATGCGTCGGCGATCATCTGCGGCATGGTCGAGCGCTCGGGCGTCCAGCCCAGCTCGGCGGCGGCGCGGGTCGAGCCCGAAACCAGCTTGGTGGCGTCGCCGGCGCGGCGCGGACCTTCGGAGTGGGGCACCTCGCGGTTGGTCACCGCGCGCGATGCGTCGATCACCTCGCGCACCGAGAAGCCATCGCCGGTGCCGAGGTTGAAGACCCGGCTCTCCTTGCCGTCCCGCAGCCACTTGAGGCCGAGCACATGGGCATCGACGAGGTCCATCACGTGGACGTAGTCGCGGACGCAGGTGCCGTCGGGGGTGTCGTAATCGGTGCCGTTGATGGTGAGCGCCGGGCGGGTGCCGTCGATCGCCTCGAGCATCACCGGGATCAGGTGGGTCTCGGGGCGGTGATGCTCGCCAACCTCGCCCTCGGGATCGGCGCCGGCCACGTTGAAGTAGCGGAAGATCACGTGTTTCAGGCCGTAGGCGGCGCCGAAATCGCGCAGGATGTCCTCGACCGCGCGCTTGGAGGCGCCATAGGCGTTGAGCGGCTCCTGCGGCGTGCCCTCGTCGAGCACCACGTTGTCATGCTCGCCATAGGTGGCGCAGGTCGAGGAGAACACGAAGTTCAGGCAGCCCGCCGCGGTGGCGGCCTCGATCAGCGTCAGCGAGCCTTCGACGTTGTTGCGCCAGTAGCGGCCGGGCTCGGACATCGCTTCGCCGACCTGGCTGAGTGCGGCGAAATGCATCACCGCCACCGGTTCATACTGCGCGAAGACCGCGTCGAGCCGGGCCCGGTCCGACAGCTCGCCCCGCTCGAACGGGCCGAACTTGACGGCATCCTTCCAGCCGGTGACGAGGTTGTCATAGGTCACCGGCGTGAAGCCGGCAGCCCTGAGCGCCTTGCAGGCGTGCGAGCCGATATAGCCCGCACCCCCGGTTACCAGTACATTGGACATGTCTCGGTCTGTGCCCGCTTACTGCGCGGCCTTGCGGGCCGAAACCACCTCGTGGAGGTAGGCTTCGAGATCGTCGCGCAGGTCGTCGCGCGACAGGCCGAAGGCGACGGTGGCCTGCAGGAAGCCCGCCTTGGAGCCGCAATCGTAGCGCTGGCCGTTGAAGCGGTAGCCGTAGACGCCCTCCGAGCTGCCGATCTCCTTGGCGATGGCATCGGTGAGTTGGATCTCGCCGCCGGCACCGGTGGTCTTGGCATCGAGGTTCTCGAGGATCTTCGGCGACAGGATGTAGCGGCCGATCACCGCAAGGTTCGACGGCGCTTCGCCGGCCTTGGGCTTCTCGACCATGCCCTTGACCGAGACCATCGAGCCCATGTCTTCCTCCACGTCGAGGATGCCGTAGGCCGAGGCCTTGTCGGCGGGCACTTCCATCGCGGCGACCATGTTGCCGCCGGTCTCCTGATACGCTTCGGTCATCTGTTGCAGGCAGGGCTTGTCGGCGGCGATGACGTCATCGGGCAGCATAACCGCGAAGGGCTCGTCACCGATCAGGCGGCGGGCACACCACACCGCGTGGCCGAGACCCAGGGCTTTGTGCTGGCGGATATAGGCGATCTCGCCCGAGTCCATGTAGGTGTCCTTGAGAACGCCGAGCAGCTTGTCCTTGCCCTTGGCTTCAAGCTCCTGCTCGAGCTGCGGGGCGTGGTCGAAATAGTCCTCGAGCGCGCTTTTTCCGCGCGAGGTGACAAAGATGAATTCCTTGATGCCGGCGGCGCGGGCCTCGTCGATCGCGTATTGCACCAGCGGTCGGTCGACGAGGGTCATGATTTCCTTCGGCACCGACTTCGTGGCCGGAAGAAACCGTGTTCCGAGACCCGCGACCGGGAAGATCGCCTTGGTGACCTTGTTGCTCATAATATCCTGCTCCTAAAATCGTCACGCGACGTTGACACGCACGCGTGGCCTTCGTCTGATTCTGTACCATGTAAGGGCTAGCGCGCAAACTGGTCAAATTCGCGACAATTCTGCCATAGATTGAACGATTGCGGTGCCTTAAATTCGGTCTTTCTTGTCGCGGACTGCCGCGACACGGGCCGTTTCGGATCGCAGACGGCGCGCGAAACTTTGCGGTTGGAGCGCCGGGGCGGCGCGTTCGCTGCGGCCCCAGAGCCCGCCGATCTGCTCCCAATATCCTTCCGGGCGAAACCTGAGCGTGTGAAACAGCGCCGTGTGCGAGAACCGGTAGGCGCTGACGATCTCACCGTCCGCGGCGTGGCGGGCCGCGTCGCGGCGCATGGCCCTGCGGTTCCACACACGCCCTGAGAGAACGCGGCGCGGCGCGCCGGGGCGGCCGGGATAGGCGAGAAACGGCGCGCGCGCATCGGGGATCGGCGGCAGGGTGCCAAAGGACCGCGTCAGCCCCTCGGTCCAGCCCCGGTCGAGGCCGCGGATCAGCCGCGTGACGTCATCGGGACCAAGCGGGCCGCGCTGCAGAAAGCGCAGCAGCCTCTGGCGCTGTGCGTCGCGCAGGGCCAGCCACGCCATGCGGCGCTCGGGTTCTGGGCAGTGCTTGGCGAGGAAGACCGCGAGCGAGGCGCCGATCTCGCTCAGGTCGCGCGGGCTGCGGTCGGCGGCGCGGCGCGGGCTCTCGGCATAGCCGTGATGCACCTCGGCCAGAGGCACCACGGCCACGGCGTGACCTTCGGCGGCGTGGCGCATGTCGAGATCGGTCTCGTCGAGGAAGAAGCGGAAGGCCGGGTCGAAGCCGCCCATCTCGGCCAGCACGCTGCGCCGGTGCGCCATGTTGGTGCCCTGCAGCTTCACCGCAACACCGGGACGGCCATGCAGGATGCACGGTTCCGTGCCCTCGATGGGCAGGTTTCGCTCCTGCGCGCGGGCGGTGACGCCCTGCGCCCGCCACTGGTGGTCGATGCCGTTGCGCCCGCGCACATAGCCGCCCGCTGCTGCGACCTGCGGATCGGCAAAGGGGGCACAGAGATGCGCGAGCCATGTCGGCTCGGGCACCGCGTCATCGTCGAGGAAGGCGATGACCTCGCCGGCGGCCTCGGCGATGCCGAGATTGCGCGCCTCCGAGATGTTGGGCGCGTCGAATGCGACACGCTTGATCCGGTCGGCATCGGGGCGCGCGGCGACCGTGGCAACGCCCTCCGGGCAGCCCACCACGATCACCTCGTAGGCCGGATGGTCGAGCTGCGCCACGCCGGTCAGGCAGAGCGACAATGCGCCGGGGCGGCCCCGGCTCACGATCACCACGCTGACCGGGAGCGCGCCCATCGCCGGATCAGCCTTCCTTCAGCTCGACGCCCGGGGCGTAGGCGATGAAGAAGGGGTTGGCGAATTCCGGCTTGCCATAGGCCAGCGGCGAGTGGTCGTCGAAGCGCACGACCCGGCCGCCGGCACCGCTGAGAACGGCGTGGCCTGCGGCGGTGTCCCACTCCATGGTGCGGCCGAGGCGCGGGTAGAGATCCGCCTCGCCGGTGGCCACGAGGCAGAACTTCAGCGACGAGCCGGCGCTCTTGGAATCGCTCACCTGGTACTTGTTGATGTAGTCGTCGGTGGCCTCGTCGCGGTGCGACTTGGAGGCCACCACCATCAGCGCGCTGTTGTCCGCGTCCGAGACCTTCATCGGCGTGGTCTCGCCCACCGTCTCCTTGTCGAAGGCGCCGGTCTCTTCGACCGAGGTGCCGGTGGCGGTGGTGTAGAACATGCGGCCCTTGGCGGGGGCATAGACCACGCCGCGTGTCGGCACGCCGTCCTCGACATACGCGATGTTCACGGTGAAATCGCCACGGCGCTTCACGAACTCCTTGGTGCCGTCGAGCGGGTCGACGATCAGGAAGGTCATCACGTCCTGGGTGTGGCTGTCGGCCTGCTCCTCGGTGACAAGCGCGACATCGGGAAAGGCGTCGCGCAGGCCGGCGGAGATCAGCGCGTCGGCGGCCTCGTCGGCCTCCGTGACCGGGCTGGCGTCGGATTTCGACTTCACCTCGAAATCGTCGCTTTCGTAGATCTCCATGATCTTGTCGCCGGCTTCGAGGGCGAGGCGGCGCATGACCCGAACAAGAGTTTCGTAATTCAAAGTGGTTCTCCTTTACCGCGGCGGCGCAATGTTTGCGTTGGCAGCCACGAATCCTTATGCTTTCCTCAACCAAGATGGGCAAGAAAGACCCGTCGCACCCGCCGGCATCGGAGCAGTTTTGCCATGTTTCAGACCACGAAGCCGCGCTCGCGGCTGGGTTCCGCGCTCTACATTTCCGAGTTGATCTACCATAACTCGGTGCGCGCCGTCCGCCGGACCCATGGCAACGCCTTCATGGCAATCTTCATGAACATGCTGCAGACCATCATCTTCGTGCTGGCCTTCTACTTCATGTTCCAGATCCTCGGCATGCGCAGCACGGCGATCCGTGGCGATTTCATGATCTACATCATGACCGGCGTGTTCCTCTACATGACCCACACCAAGACGCTGAGCGCGGTGGTGGGCTCGGAGGGACCGGCCAGCCCGATGATGCAGCACGCGCCGATGAACACCGCCATCGCCATCGCCTCGGCGATGCTGAGCACGCTCTACATCCAGATCCTCAGCCTCGTGTTCATCCTGTTCATCTACGATGTGGCCTTCAATCCCTTCGTCATGCAAGAGATCCACGATCCCATCGGCTGCATGGCGATGATCCTGCTGTCCTGGTTCTCGGGCGCGGCGATCGGCATGGTGTTTCTTGCCGCCAAGCCGTGGTTCCCGACCACGGTGCAGATCCTCTCGACGGTTTATCAGCGCGCCAACATGATCGCTTCGGGCAAGATGTTCGTGGCCAATACGCTGCCCAGCTACATGCTGGTGATGTTCGACTGGAACCCGCTGTTTCACACGATTGACCAGTCGCGCGGCTATGCCTTCGTCGACTACAATCCGCGCAATTCCGACTGGGAATACGCGCTTTACCTGTCGCTGGTTCTCATCATGATCGGTCTTATGGGCGAGTTCTACACGCGCAAGCACGCCTCGGCGAGCTGGAGCGCCCGGCGGTAAGGCGCTGTTTCGCACGGGGCCCGTCCGCGCGTTCGAACGTCTCAAAGGAGGGTTCCCCGATGTTCAGATCCACACTGTCTTGCCTGGCGACCTGTCTTGCCGGCGCCAGCGCCGCGCAGGAGGCGCCTGCGCTCTACGACGTCACCGGCGTGGCGGGCGATGACCACCTCAACATCCGCGCAGCACCCGAGGCCGGGGCCGCGCAGATCGGCACGCTGGCGCCAGACGCCACCGATATCGAGATCACCGCCCTCAACGAGGATGGCACGTGGGGCCGGCTCAACACCGGCGAAGGCAGCGGCTGGGCGTCGCTTTCGTTCCTCGCGATGCAGCCGGACAGCGCGATGCCCGATGCCGCCGAAGTGGGCTGCTTCGGCACCGAGCCGTTCTGGAGCTACCGCGTCGACCCCGACAAGGTTGCGCGCTGGTCCGAACTGGGAGAGGACCCGGTGACCCTGCTGGCGGGCGACACCCGGCGCGTCGATGCCGGGCTGCACCCGTTCGTGTCGGTGGCGGCGGCGCCGGACCTTCAGGCCATCCTCGTGATGACCCCGGAGGCCGCCTGCAGCGATGGCATGTCCGACCGGCTCTATGGGCTGGGGGCCACGCTGGTGCTGACGGGCAAGATCAGCCGCGCGGTCACCGGCTGTTGCGAGCTGACGCCACACTGAGACCACCGCCGCCGCGCCATGCAAAAAGGCCCCGGCGGATGCCGGGGCCCTGCAGGCGATGTCGGGTCGCGATCAGTTCACAGACTTGCTGTCGACCACGTCCTTTTCCAGCGCCGGGGTGCCGGAGGCGCGGGCGATCTCGATCCGGCGCGGCTTCAGCGCCTCGGGGATCTCGCGCTTGAGGTCGATATGCAGCATGCCGTTCTCGTGCACCGCGCCGGTCACGCGCACGTGGTCGGCAAGGGTGAAGCGGCGCTCGAAGGCGCGGGTGGCGATGCCACGGTGCAGGTAGCTGCGGGCCTCGTCCTCTTCGGCCTTGCGGGCCGACACGACAAGCTGATGCTCTTTCACTTCGACCGAGAGATCGTCATCGGCGAAGCCGGCCACGGCGATCGAGATGCGATAGGCATCGGACGCGGTCTTTTCGATGTTGTAGGGCGGGTAGGTCGGCTGGGAGACGTCGCTGGTCAGCGCCCGGTCCATCAGGTCGGCGATCTGGTCGAAGCCGACGGTTGCGCGATAAAGCGGTGCGAAATCAAAGTGACGCATGGGTCATCCTCCATTGAGCGATACCATATGTGATGCGCCTTCCCGGCACGGGACAGGCGGCTGGAACACCCCGGAGCCCTGTCTCAGGCACCCCGGATAGCTCTTAGTTGGGGAGGCGATTTCGGGCTTTCAAGACCTCCGGCTCAGGGCCTGACGAAGCGCGCCCCGATGCCCTCGCGGGTGCTGCCGCCGACGGTGATCCGGCGGGCGCCGGTGGTCACCTTGGGCCGCGCATCCTCGCGGTTGAGGCGCTGTCGCAGCTCGGAGACCAGCGCCGGCAGGCTCGGGCCGTAGGCCTCGCCGCGCGCGTTGCCCGAGGAGATCACCGACAGGATGCGCAGGCGGTCGTTCTCGCGCACGAAGACCGGCGCCCCCGATGAGCCGAAGGTCACGTCGCAGTCGAAGCCCAAGACGTCATGGCGGTAGCGCTGCGTGACTTCGCAGTCCGGCTCGCGCGACAGCACCTCTTCGCGTCCGCGCCCGTAAGAGACCACGCTCACGCGGGTGCCCGGCGAGGGGGTCTCGTGCACGCGGAAGGGATCGGCCTCGGCGCTCGAGACCGGCTGCGCCAGCCTGAGCAGCGCCACATCGGTCGCGACCGCCTCGCCGGAGGTCATCGATCCGGCCTCGGCCATTCCGGCGGCGTAGCGGTCGGGCACCGCCCAGCGTGCCACCGGGCGTTCGGTGATCGAACCGCCATGGTGATAGCCGGCGCGGAAGGTCATGCCGCGGGCGGCATAGGGCTGACCGGTGTCCGGATCGAAGACGCAATGCGCGGCGGTGAGCACGAGGTCGCGGCCCACTAGGGCACCGGTGCAGAACCCGTGGGGCATGTCGAGGCGGCCCACCGCCTCCCATCCCAGCAGGTCGCCACGGCTTTCCATCACGTCGAAGACGGTGCGGCTCTGCGCGTGCGCAGCCGCGCTCAGGCTGGCGAGCGCGATGCCAACGGCGGCGAGATATTTCAAGGGGTTATGAATTTTGCCCCCGTGTCCCGCCGCATCCCGGCGTCCAGTGTCTTGCGGACCGCGTCGGTCTCGAGCGCGGCGCGCAGCGGCGCCAGCGCGCCCTCGAGCTCGGCACCCAGCGCCACCGGCTGGCCATCGGCCTCGGCCTTGGCCGAGATCACCGAGACGATGATCGGCGCGTCCTCTGGCCCTGCGAAAACCGGCGAGCCGGAGGCGCCGAAATCGACCTCGCAGGACAGCACCATCATGCGGCTCTGCAGGTCGAGCACGCCGCAGAGCCCTTGCAGCGAGGGCGCCTCGGAGCGGTCATGGGCATAGGAGACCACGCTCACCTCGCTGCCGATCGCCGGGTGCGGCCCGGTGGCGAAGGGCTGGATGGTGGTGTTGCGGATCGGCAGTTGCAGCTCGATCAGCGCGACGTCGCTGCTGACGCGGTCGCCGTCCTTCGGCGCGGTGAAATCATAGGAGGGATGCGCGATCGCCCGGCGCACCCGGCGATAGGCAGCGGCGCGTCCATTGCGCCAGCCGGCAAGGAACTGGATCTGACCGGCCGGGATGCGTGCACCGGTCTCAGCATCGAAGAGACAATGCGCGGCGGTCAGCACCAGATCCGGCGCGATCAGCGCCCCGGTGCAGAACGCCTTGCCCGCCAGCTCGAGCCGGCCCACGGCCTCCCACGGGCGGCCGTCTTCGCGGCTCTGCATCGAAAACAGACTGCCATCGGCCCATGCCGGGCCGGACAAGCAGATCAACAGGACGGCCAGAAATGCACGCACCGAGACTTCCCTTTCTCACGCCCTTCGGGGGGTACCGGCGGTGTTTGTCAAAAATTGGGCGCAACCACGCCGGGCGCGGGCTCTGGCGTTACCCCGCCAACGCCCGCGGTTTCGGCCCGCCGGTGGCCCAGTCGAGCAGCTCGACCGTGTGCACGACCGGCACCCCGGTGCCCGAGCCGATCTGCATCATGCAGCCGATATTGCCGGCGGCGATGATGTCGGGCTGCTTGGCCTCGAGCGTACGCACCTTGCGCGCCTTGAGCTGGCCCGAGATCTCGGGCTGCAGCAGGTTGTAGGTGCCGGCGCTGCCGCAGCACAGATGGCTGTCGGCGGGTTCCACCACCTCGAAGCCGGCGCCTTTCAGCAGCGCCTTGGGGTGGGTCTTGATCTTCTGCCCGTGCTGCAGCGAGCAGGCGGCGTGATAGGCGACCCGGATCGGCCCGCTGCCCTCGGCGCCCGGGGTCTCGGCCATGTCGGTGCCGGCGATCTCGGCCTTGGCGAGGTTGCGCGCGGTGACATCGGCCTCGGGCATCAGCTCGGCCAGCAGTTCGGAGATGTCGCAGGCCAGCTCCGACACACGCGCCGCATCGCCGGCCAGCGCCGCGTCGGTGCGGAACATGTGGCCATAATCCTTGACCGTGGTGCCGCAGCCCGAGGTGTTGATCACGATGGCATCAAGCCCGTCCCCGTCGATCTCGGCGCACCAAGCGTGGATGTTGCGCGCCGCCGAGCCGTGGCTCTCGTCCTCGCGCCCCATGTGATGGGTGAGCGCGCCGCAGCAGCCCGCGCCCTTGGCCACCACCACCTCGCAGCCCAGCCGCGTCAGCAGCCGGATGGTGGCGTCGTTGATGTCGGTGTTGAGCGCCTTCTGCGCGCAGCCCGTCATCAGCGCCACCCGCCTGCGGCGCGGAGCTTTCGGCGCAAAGCTCTGCGGGTCGTCGTTGCGGCTCACCGGCGGAATCGTCTTGGGCGCCATCTCGAGCATGGCGCGCAGGCGCGGATCGGGCAGCAGCCGCGCGAAGGGGCGGCCAAGCTTGGCCCCGGCCAGCGCCGCGCGGAACCGCATCGGGTGCGGAATGATCCGCGCCAGCAGCCAGCGCAGCGCCCGGTCGCTCCACGGGCGCTGGTAATTCTGCTCGATATAGGCGCGGGCGTGGTCGACGAGGTGCATGTAATGCACCCCCGAGGGGCAGGTGGTCATGCAGGCGAGGCAGCTCAGGCAGCGATCGATATGCTTGACGGTCTTGGCGTCGGGCACGCGCTCGTTCTCGAGCATGTCCTTGATCAGGTAGATCCGCCCCCGCGGGCTGTCGAGCTCGTCGCCCAGAACCTGGTAGGTCGGGCAGGTGGCGGTGCAGAAGCCGCAATGCACGCAGGCGCGCAGGATCTCGTTGGCGCGCTCGGTGCCGGGGTCTTGAAGCTGCTGGTCGGTGAAATGGGTCTGCATGGAACTCTCAGGAGGTCATCATCCGGGCGGTGGCGCGCCCGGAGCGGAAAAAGGGAGCGGCGCGAAGGCCGTTGGTCGCGATGGCGCGGCGCGGGGCAAGGGCGCGCGGGGCGGTGGCGGTGGCAGAACTCATGCCATCAGCCCCGGATTGAGCAGGCCCTTGGGGTCGAAACGCGCCCTCAGACCTGCGCTCAGCGCTGCCACCGGCGCCGGCTCGGGCTGGAAGGTCGGGAGATCGCCGCTGGCGCGCACCGCCGTGGCATGGCCGCGGAACCCCGTGCCAAGCCGTTTGCGTGCATCGGTGCCCTCGGGCAGCAGCGCCCAGATCAGCCCGCCGCCCCAGTCGAAGACCAGCGCCTCGGCGCCCAGCCGCGCGGCCAGCGCCGGCGCCTCGGACGGCGTGCACGAGATTCGCCAGACATCGCCCGGCTTTCCGTGGAACGCCTCGACGTCGCGGACCGCCTTCCAGAGCGCCGCCCCGCGCGCCGCGTCCGTTTCCACGAGCGGCTGGTGGCGGGCGAAGAGCTCGGAAAGCCGCCCGCCGCGATAGGCCACCGAGTCGGCAAAGCCCTCGATCCGCACCAGCGTCAGCGGCCCGCCCTCGGGCCCCTCGGGCAGATGCGCCGCGCCGCTCACATCGAAGGGCGAGCCAAGCGCCTGCGACAGCACCGGCACCGCCTCCTCCGGGCTCAGCCCGCCCAGCACCAGCGTCGCCGTGGCGGCCGGTTTGGGCAGCACCTTGAAGGAGATCTCGGTCATCACGCCCAGCGTGCCCCAGCTGCCCGCCATCAGCTTGACGAGGTCATAGCCGGTGACGTTCTTCATCACCCGCCCGCCATTGCTCACCACGCGGCCCGCGCCGTCGACGAAGCGCACGCCCAGCATGAAGTCGCGGCAGGCGCCGGCCTGCACCCGGCGCGGCCCCGAGACGTTCGCCGCCGCCACGCCGCCGATGGTCGGCGCGCCTTCGGTGCCCAGCAGCCCGCGGTGATCCATCGGCTCGAAGGCCAGCCGCTGGCCCTCGGCCTCGAGCGCTGCCTCGATCTCGGCCAGCGGCGTGCCGGCCCTGGCGACCAGCGTCAGCGCGCCCGGCTCGTGCAGCACGATGCCCGACATCGCCCCGGTCTCCAGCAGCTCGCCGGCGCTCTTCCCGACCGCACGGGTGCCGCCGCCGCGCACCCTCAGCGGGCCGCTTGCCTCCCGGATCATCTCGGCCAGCTCGGTTTCTGTCTCAGGTCTCATGATCTTCTCTGGTTCAAAAATACCTCGGGGGAGTCCGCGCCGCGCGCGGACGGGGGCAGCGCCCCCGGCTATTCGGCTGCCACCGCGCGCCGCGCTTCGGAGACGTGCAGCGGGAACACCTTGGCGGGGTTCAGCAGCCAGCCCGGGTCGAACACATCCTTCACCGCCATCTGCGCCTCGAGATCCGCGGGCGCGTATTGCACATCCATCAGGTCGCGCTTCTCGATGCCCACGCCGTGCTCGCCGGTCAGGCAGCCGCCCACCTCGACGCAGAGCTTCAGGATCTCCGCCCCCAGCGCCTCGCATTTCTCGAGCTCGCCGGGCTGGTTGGCGTTGAACAGGATCAGCGGGTGCATGTTGCCGTCGCCGGCATGGAACACGTTGGCCACCTCGAGCCCGACCTCGCGCGACAGCTCGCTGATGCGACGCAGCACCTGCGGCAGGGCCGAGACCGGGATCGTGCCGTCGAGGCACATGTAATCGTTGATCTGCCCCATGGCGCCGAAGGCGCTCTTGCGGCCAAGCCAGATGCGACCGGCCTCGTCGGCGTCCTTCGCCTCGCGCAGCTCCACCGGCTCGTGGCGCCGGGCGATCTGGGTGATCAGCCCGAGCTGCTCGGCGATCTCGGCCTCCGAGCCCTCGACCTCGACGATCAGCAGCGCCTCGCAATCGGGATAGCCCGCCTTGGCAAAGGCCTCGCAGGCCACGATGCAGGGCCGGTCCATGAACTCGATCGCCACCGGCAGGACGCCGGCCTTGATGATGTCCGAGACGCATTCGCCCGCCACCTCGTTCGAGTTGAACGCGATCAGCACCGGGCGGGCGCCCTCGGGCTTGCGCAGGATGCGCAGGGTGGCTTCGGTCACCACCCCAAGCTGGCCCTCCGAGCCGCAGACCAGCCCCAGCAGGTCGAGCCCGCCGGGATCGAGATGCGCGCCGCCGAGCTCGATCACCGTGCCGTCCATCAGCACCATGGTGACGCCCAGCAGGTTGTTGGTGGTGACGCCGTATTTCAGGCAATGCGCGCCGCCCGAGTTCATCGCGATATTGCCGGCGATGGCGCAGGCCAGCTGCGACGAGGGGTCGGGGGCGTAGAAGAAATCCTCTTCCTCGACGGCGCCGGTGACGCTGAGATTGGTGCGTCCGGTCTGCACCCGGATGAAGCGGTTGTCGTAATCGGTTTCGAGCACCTCGTTCATCCGCGCCACGCCGAGGATCACCGAATCCGCCGTCGGCAGCGCGCCCCCGGCCAGCGAGGTGCCGGAGCCGCGCGGCACCACCGGCACGCCCTCCTCGTGGCAGATGGTCAGCACCGCCGAGACCTCTTCGGTGGTGGCGGGCAACACCGCGCAGAGCGGCGGGCAGCGATAGGCGGTCAGCGCGTCGCACTCATAGGCGCGGGTCTCGGCCTCGTCGTCGATCACCGCGTCGGCGGGCAGTACCTCGCGCAGGCGGGCGACGATCTCGGCCTTGCGGGTCAGCACCCTGGCGTCGGGCTCGGGCATCTGCATCTGACGGTCCTCCCTTGGAATTGGTAAAGTGATATAACCAATTTGAGGCGATCACGCCAGACATTTTCCGGCTCGCAGCACTGCGGCGCGGCTGCGTCTTGCCTTCGGCGGGAAAACGGTAGCATGACTGGGCCATGGACTGGGTAAAGATCATACATCTTCTCTGCGTGATGGGCTGGATGACCTCCATCTTCGCGGTGCCGCGCGCGCTGATCTACTGGAAGCGCGAATACGCCAAGCTGGGCGAATTCGGCCCCCTGGGGGACCTGACGATCCGGCTCTACCGGTTCTCGGCGGGGCTGGGGGTGATCGCGCTGATCACCGGGCTGGTGCTGGCCCAGCTCTGGGCCTGGGCGCCGTGGATCCACCTCAAGCTGACGCTGGTGGCGCTGCTGGCGGGGCATTACGTCTGGACCGGCAGGCTGGTGATCCGTGCCAAGCGCGGCGAGTTCCGCGAATCCGACCTCTTCCTACGCATCTTCAACGAGATCAGCGTGGTCGGCGTGATCGCCGTGCTCTGGGTCGTTGTGGTCAAGCCGTTCTGACCGATGGGGTGGCTCGACCAGTTCGACTATTTCACCCTGCTCGACCTGGCGGGGACGGTGCTGCTGGTGGCGGGCTGGCTGCTGTCCTCGTGGTTCGTCGAGCACCCGCCGAGCTGGCGGCCCTCGGTGTCGCGGCTGATGGCCGATTACCGGCGCGTCTGGATGGTGCAGTTCGTCACACGGGAGCCGCGCATCTTCGATTCGCAGATCGTCTCCTCGCTGCGCCAGAGCACCGCGTTCTTCGCCTCGGCCTCGATGATCGCCATCGGCGGCATCTTCGCGCTGCTGGGCAATACCGAGCAGCTGCGTGGCGTGGCCGGGGATCTGACCGACGGCGTCGCGCCGGTCTTTGTCTGGGAGGTGAAGCTGTTGCTGCCCCTGCTCTTCGCCGCCAACGCTTTCCTGAAGTTCGTCTGGTCGAACCGGCTTTTCGGCTATTGCTCGGTGATGATGGGCGCGGTGCCGAACGAGCCCGGCGATCTGGCCTATGCCCGCGCCGCCAAGGCGGCCGAGATCAACATATTTGCCGCGAAGAGCTACAACCGCGGCCTGCGGACGGTCTATTTCGGCATCGCCTCGACCGCCTGGCTGATCGGGCCGGAGGCGCTGCTTGCCGCCGCCATGGTCACGCTGGTGATGATCCTGCGCCGCGAGTTCGCCTCGCAATCGCGCGAGGTGCTGCTGCAGAGCGAGCCCGAAGGCTGAGCGTCCGCCGCAGGCGCTAGTCCACCGCGCGGATCAGCTTGCGTTCGAGCACCCGGAGCACGGTGCGCAGGTCGTGGCCGCGCTTGAGCACCTGCCCCTCCATGCTGATCACCGCGTATTGCCCCTGCTTGCTGCGCAGCTTGGGGCGTTTCTCGATGCGGTAGAGCGGGTGTTCGGCGGTGCGGCGGAACACCGAGAAGATGGCGACGTCGCGCAGGCTCGAGATGCCGTAATCGCGCCATTCGCCGGCTGCGACCATGCGCCCGTAGAGCGAGAGGATGACGTTCAACTCGGTCCGGTGAAAGGCCACGACGTCCTGCGCGTGGCCGGGGCCCGGAAAAGGCGTAAGGCTGTTCATGACCTAAAGCTGCGCCTGATGCCGGCGCAAATCAAGAGTCTCGCTGCTCAAATGCAGGTCATCTCGCCCCCGGTGTCCCCGAATCTGCCGCTCAGCTGGTCGGCGGAGCCCCCTCCGAGACCGTGACGGGGCCGCCATCTGCCGGAAACCTGAGCTCGAACCAGCCGCCCATCGCGAGGCTCCGGGTGTCGAGCAGCCGCGCCCGCCGGCCCAGTGCGCTCAGCGTCTCGTCATGCGGCACGCCGCGATAGGCGCCGTCGGCGGTTGAGACCGCGACCACCCGGTCGCGGGCGTCGGGCGGGGTCTCGGGCAACACCTCGGAGAGCACCGCATCGGGGGTGCCGTTGTGGCTGCCGTGATGGCTCACCTTGAGGAAATGCGCCGGGCGCAGCGCCTGTTGCGCCTCCATGAAGGCCCAGCTGCGTTCTTCGGCGTCGCCGGGGAAGAGCAGCCGCCAGCCGCGCCATTCGAGCTCGAACACGATGCTGGAATCGTTGGCGGCCCGGTCGATATGCAGGAGGTTGGCAAAGCTCGACGCCGCGCGGAACGCCAGCAGATCGGCAAAGTCGCTGTCCCGCACGCCCTCGGGCGCGGTGAGCGTGGCGCTGCCCGGGGCGTCTGCATCGCCCTCGGCCAGCCGCAGTCCGAGGGCGCGGGGCTTCAGGCGGCCGTAATAGACCGAGCAATCCTGCTCGGGCGCCAGCACCCGGAGAGAGGCATCCCGGAACGGCTGCGGCAGCGTCGGCGCGCTCTGGCGCGAGACGTAGTGCGGCGCGGCGGGCGCGCTCATGTCGCGGATGTAATCCACGCAATCGGCGCTGGCGCGCGGGTTGTTGATGCCGAGCAGGATCTCCATGCCGAAGGGCAGCGCACCGGCCATGCCGCGTGCCGCCTCGGCGATGTCCTCGAAGGCGTCGAGCGCCAGCCGCCGTTTCCTGCGGGCCTCGGGATGGGCGTCGTAATATCCCGGCTCGCTCGAGGCGGTCATCCAGACCCTGCCGGCGCGCAGCTCGAGCCCGTCCTTGCGCGCGGCCATCAGCGGCCCCTGAATGTGGTCGAGATGCTCGTGCGTCATGATGTAGAGGTCGAGCGGCGCTCCGGCGAGCCGGGCGTGGATGTCGCGCAGGACGGCGCGCAAGATGTCGTCGTCGCCATGCGCGCCGGTCAGCGCGTTGCCGGCGTCGATCAGCACGGTGCGGGTGACCTCGGCGCCGCTCGCGTCGGTGTCGGGCAGGCTCAGGACAACCGCGTCGCCGAAGCCGACATTGTAGAGGCGCAGCGTCAGCCCGGTCATGACCGGCCCGCCATGTGAAGCTGCTGACCGAGGCCGCGCAGACGCAGGCTGCCATCCGGCAGCGCGGTGGCGTCCCGCGCGAGGTCTATGGTGCCATCGGCGATGCAGGCCTGCAGGAAGCCGCGGCGCATCCGGTCGCTGACCAGCCGGTCGCGCGCGCCGCCATGCGGGCCGAGGCGGCTGTTGGTGATCACGGCGCGGATCTCGCGGGTCTCCCAGCCGATGGCGAGGGTGGTGCCGAAGGTGACGTCGAGGGGCTCGGGGATGCCGCCCCGGTCGAGCACGAACTCGTCCTCTTGCCACGCCACCTTGAAGATCAGCTCACGGGTGTCGACCCGGTCGCCACCCTTGCGCCACGTGGCCTTGGTCACGTCGAGCCGGGGCCGCACGGCGAGGCGGGCACCCGCGGGCACGCAGAGCGCCGCGCGGTGCCGTTCGGCAAAGGCCAGCGCCGCGGCATCGTCTGAGAGCAGCGCCTCGAGATCGTCGCCCGGTTCAAGCGTCAGATGCGGTGCCGCGGGGGTGAGATCGGCGGCCTGCGCCACGATCTGCCGGGACAGGCATTCGGCGGTGAAGGCGGCGCGCTCCTCGGGGCTTTGCGGGTTCGAGGCGGTGTCGGCGGCGATCAGCGCGCGGGCGTAATCGGCAAAGGAGATCTCGCCCGGCGGCAGGTAGTCGAGCGCCCGGAAGGCGATGCGGCGCAGCCGGCTTGCGGCGCGGAACAGCACGCTGCCGGAGCGGCTGAAGCGCGCGTCGGGCTGCTCTGCCTCGGGCACCTCTTCGAGCTCTTCGGCCATCTCGGTGTCGAAGACCCAGAGCATCAGGGCGTAGAGCGTTCCGGTCAGCACCTCGCTCAGCGCGTGCGGCGTGGCGCTGGGCACGCTGGTCATGGTGCGGTCGTTCATCAGGTCGCGCAGGGGCTGGATGCGGCCGCTGCGGGCGCGCCCGAACTGCTCGGCGATGGCGTTGAAGGCGCCGGGCTTGCGCAGGTCGCCGCCATTGTCCTCGAGCACCAGAGCCGCCAGCCGGCTCGATTGCGCCGCGAAGAGCATCGCGGTGATGTCGGCGATGGCCTCGTGCAGCGCCAGCGATTGCGGTGAGGTGGCGTCGTAGAGATCCGGCGCGATGCCGTCGAGAATGGCATGGCGGTCTCGTGCGCCACGATGTCGGGCGACAGGCAGGTGTAGACCGTGGTCTCCTCTTCGGCGATGACGCCGTCGAAATAGAAGAATTGCAGGCTGCGCGACGCGCGGTGATAGAAGGCGTTGGCCATGCGCCCGGCGCGCGGCACCACCAGAAGCTGCGGCCCGTCGAAGGCCCAGACCAGCGGGCGGCCCAGCACGTCTTCCTCCTCGAACATCGCCATGGTGGTGCGGATCGCACCGAACACCGAGACCTGCTGGAAATCCCGCGCCGTCATGTCGTTGCGGTCCGCGACCTGCCACAGTCCACGTGCCCGCTCCGGCCCGGGCGGCAGGTAGGGCGCGCCGGGCAGGAGCATGCCGTCCTCGGGATCGAGGTCGAGCACCGCGACCCGGGTGGAGATCGGCCCGTCGCGCAGGGTTTCCCTCAGCGTGAGATGCCGGCCCTGCATCAGCCCAGACCGCGGGCGCGAAAAGAGCGACATGGCCGGGTCGGCGGCGAGGAATTCGACCTTGACCGGGATCGCCATGGCTCAGCCTCCCGGCACGACAGAGAACAGCACCGGCGCGCCCGAACTGGGGCTGCCGGCAAAGCTCAGCCGGTAGTGGCCGGGGGTGGGGCGCGGTGCCAGCAGCACCCGGAGCTGGCCCACCGGCGCGCCCTCGTAGCTGATCGGTACCGGCTCTCCCAGCGGTGCGAAGGGCGCGGTCTCGTCGGCGGTGAACTCGACCACCACCTCGCCGCTGATCGCGCTGGTGGGGGCCGGGGAGAGGATCAGCAGCTCGATCTCCTCGTCCGGGCGCAGCACCAGCGCCTGCACCGACAGGTCGAGCATTGCCGCCGCCGCGACCGGCGGCGTCGGGAAGCGCTGGCCGAACAGCCGGTAGAGCACCGCCGAGAACTCTTCGCGGCGGAAGAACTTGCTGTGTTCGCCGCGCACCAGCTGCTTCTGCGTCGCCTTGCCGAAGGCGCTCCACATCGGCACCGTGCCGTCGCCCGCATCGTCGGTCAGGGTCGGGATGACCTGCCCCGGTGCCACGTTGATCCGGGTGCAGGTGCGGTGGCCGGCGCCGCCGAAGAACAGGTAGCGCACGCCCGGCGGCTGGCTGCCTTCGGCGAAGCTCTGGTGCACCCAGGCGACGCGCGCCACCAGCGCCGGGTCGAGCCCCACCGCCTGCGCATCGCCCATATCGTAGATGTCGAGCGGTCCGAGCGTGCTGTCGGTGAGGTTCCAGCAGGCATCCTCTCCGGGCGCCGGCAGCAGCTGGTAGGCCGAGGGGTAGCGGTGATCGGCGGCATAGGTCCGGAAATCCGCCGCCGAGATACCGAGATCGCCCTCGAGCCCGAGGATGCGCACCAGCGCCATCGGCGCGCCCAGATGCGGGGTGCCGAGGGTGAAGAGCGAGTCGACGAGGTCGAACCACGGCTCGGCGCGGAAGGTCTCGGGTTCGAGCACCAGCCTCGCCACCAGACCGCCCATGGAATGCGCCACGATGGCGATCTCGGTCGCGCCGGCGGCGGCCAGCGCGCCGAGGCGGTCGGCCAGCGCCCTCGCGGTGATCTCCAGATCCAGCCGCCAGTCATAGTGAAAGATCTCGAGCCGCTGCGTGGCGCTGCCCTCGGTGAAGCCGATGCCTTTGATCTGGTCGATCAGCGGCTTGTAGACATCGAGGCAACTGACCTTGCGGATGATGTCGGTCGAGACCAGGTCCTCGCGCATGAGCTCGGAGAGCCGGCCGTAGCCAAGCACCACCTCGGAGGGTTTCGGCGGCCAGACCTGATCGCCGCCCGGCGTCTCGAGGACGGAGCCCTGAATTCCCGGTACCAGTACGACGCATTTCATCAGCCGATCTCCTCTCGGTCAGGACTTGGTTGCCTGGATGGTGCAGCCGCAGCCGCAGGATTGGGGCGGAAACGGTGCCCCCCATGTCAGTCCGGTATGGCCCAGCCCTCGGGTGCGGCGCTGGGTCATGCGGTCGTCGATCTCGGATGCTGGGGCCCCGATGCTCCAGCCCTGCGCGCCAAGGTCGGTCAGGGCGCGCGGCAGCGGATGTCCGTAGCGGTTGCGGTGACCACAGGAGATCACCGCCCGGCTGTCGGCATGGTGCGGATCGGGCGGTGGCGTGCCGGGCGCGGCCCCGCCGTGATGCGCGACCACCAGCGAGCGCACCCGGCGCGGGCGGCCGCGATTGAGCGAGGGTATGTCGGCATAGCCGGCATCGCCGGGCAGAAGGATGGCGTCGGCCCGTCCCGGCCCCTCGACCCAGACCGCGATGCCCGAGCGGTTCTGGCCGCTGCCGGTGCAGCGCTCGAGCGTGAGGGCGCCGTGCCGCAGCGGCCGGCGCCCGTTCCAGACCAGCAGCGTTCCATTGCTCAGGATGGCCTGCGCCATGGCACTCTGCGGCCCCGGCCCGAGGGTCTGGTTCGGCGCGATCCAGACCAGCTGCTGCGCCTGCGGCGTCTTGTTGGCGCCATGGAAATGGTCGTAATGCCAGTGGCTGAGGATCACCGTCGGGCCGTGCATCAGGCAGAAATCCTGCATCGCCGGCGGGTAGGTTCCGGCATGACGCAGCACGCCGGCACCGAGGTCGACATAGGCCCTCACATGGCCGTTGCCATCGACCAGCGCCGCGGCGCTG
>Ga0114904_1000577_pt1 | contig 19696 bp, 15 predicted proteins | sample MalvirDeepMed_s6_FD_83498 | JGI IMG/M metagenome (GOLD analysis project Ga0114904, IMG submission 83498) | Marine viral communities from the Global Malaspina Expedition - Malaspina viral metaG DeepMed_s6 | ecosystem: Environmental > Aquatic > Marine > Oceanic | place: Mediterranean Sea... | reverse complement strand
GGGTGGGCAACGCTGCCCGGGTGCGCTGAAGCTGGGAGCGGGCGCGAACCCGGTCGAACTCGGTGCCGCGACCGGCATCCACCCGGGCAGACACGATGTCCAGAGTTTCCTCCTGCAGCGCCACGTTCTGCTCAGCCACCTGCAACTGCTGTTGCAGCCCGCGCAGCTCGAAGTAGCTGCTGGCCAGTTGCCCCACCAGCGCCACCTGCAACGCGCCCAGGTCGGCACCGGCGGCTTGCAGCTCCGCCTGTTGCGACTGGGTGGCCCGGCGCAATCGACCGAACAGATCCAGCTCCCAGTTGGCGGCGAGGCCGGCCTGGTACCGTTCCACCCGTTCCGGGCCGGCACCGGGCGGGGTGCGCTCCACGTCCGCCAGGTGCTGCTCGGCGCCGCTGGCACTGGCGGTAATGCTGGGCCATTGCTCGCGCTTGGCGCCATACAGCAAGGCGGCGGCCCGATCATAGCGGGCCAGGCCGGCTTGCAGGCTGTGGTTGGCGGCCAGGGTCTGGTCGATCAGTTGCCCCAGCAGCGGGTCCTCGAAGCCTGCCCAGAACTGCTGCTCGGCCTGCTCCCGGGATGCCGCCGTTGTCTCGGCAGCATTGAAAGCGTCCGGTTCCGGCGTGGGCGGCTCCTGATAATCCGGCCCCACCGCACAGGCACTCAGCAACAGAGTGACCGCGGCGACAGAAAACTTACGCATGGCTTTCTCCTTCAATCTGACCATGGGGGTCACCATCCATGGTGGAGGCATGCTGGCTCACCGGCCGTTTGCTGCCGGCGAGCTTGCGCAGTGCCACATAGAACACCGGCGTCAGGAACAAGCCGAACAGGGTCACCCCGAGCATGCCAAAGAACAGCGCCACACCCAGCGCCTGACGCACTTCCGACCCGGCACCGCTACCCAGTACCAGGGGCACCACGGCGGCGGTAAAGGTTATGGACGTCATGATGATGGGCCGCAGCCGCAGGCGGCAGGCTTCCAGCGCCGCGTCCACCACGCCCCTGCCCTGCAGCTCCAGCTCGCGGGCAAATTCCACGATCAGGATGGCGTTCTTGCAGGCCAGCGCGATCAACACCACCAGGCCCACCTGCACGAAAATGTTGTTGTCGCCCTGGAAGTACCACACACCGAGCAGTGCCGAGAGCATGCACATGGGCACGATCAGGATCACCGCCAGCGGCAGGGTCCAGCTTTCGTAGAGAGCAGCCAGCACCAGGAACACCAGCAAAATGGACAGCGGGAACACCAACAAGGCGGCATTGCCCTGGGTAGCCTGCTGGTAGCTCAGGTCGGTCCATTCGAACGTCATGCCGGCGGGCAACACGTCCTCGGCGATGTTGCTCAGCACGTCCATGGCCTGGGCGGAGGACAGCATGGTGGGGTCCGCCTCACCGGCCAGGTCCGCTGCCGGGTAACCGTTGTAGCGCAGCACCGGGTCCGGGCCGAAATCCTCGCTGATGGTGACCATGGAACCGATGGGCACCATCTCGCCATGAATGTTGCGGGTCTTCAGGTTGGCGATGTCGGTGACGCTGTCCCGGAACGGCGCATCCGCCTGGGCGATCACCTGCCAGGTACGGCCGAAACGGTTGAAGTCGTTCACGTAGGTGGAGCCCAGATAGGTCTGCAGGGTATCGAACAACCCGGTGAGCGGCACGCCCTGGGCCTTGGCCCGTTCGCGATCCACCGCCGCATTCAACTGCGGCACATTGGCCTGGTAGCTGGTGATCGGGAAACCCATGCCCGGCGTCTGGGCGATGGCCCCCTGCATGGCATTCACCGCATTCTGCAATTCCCCGTAGCCCAGGTTGCCCCGGTCCTCGATGAACATCTGGTAGCCATTGCCGTTACCCAGGCCCAGAATCGGCGGCGGCATAAAGGAGAAGGCAAAGCCTTCCTTGAGGCCGGCGATGCGCCCGTTGATCTCCTCGTTGATCTCCGCCGCGCTGCGGCTACGTTGATCAAACGGTTCCAGCGGGAAGAACACCAGACCGGTATTGGACGTGTTGGTGAACTGCAGCGCATTAAGCCCCGGGAAGGCCACCGCGTGGGACACCCCTTCGGTGTCCATGCCGATATCCACCACCCGCTGCAGCAACTGGTCGGTGCGCTCAAGAGACGCGCCCTCCGGCAGTTTCACCCCGGCGATCAGGTACATCTTGTCCTGGGTGGGAATAAAGCCCGGCGGCACCACCTTGAACATCAGCCCGGTGCCCGCCAACAACAACGCATAGATCACGAACACCATGCCGCGGTGGCGCAGGGAGCGGCCGACGCCGCCCTGATAACGCTCGGAGCTGGCGTTGAAGAAACGGTTGAACGGCCGGAACAACCAGCCGAAAAGGGCATCGATAATCTTGGTCAGGCGATCCTTCGGCGCACTGTGGGGTTTGAGCAGCATGGCCGCCAGTGCCGGCGACAGGGTCAGCGAGTTGATGGTGGAGATCACCGTGGAAATGGCGATGGTCACCGCGAACTGCCGATAGAACTGCCCGGTAACACCATCCAGAAATGCCATGGGTACGAACACCGCACACAACACCAGGCCGATGGCCACGATCGGGCCGGACACTTCCTTCATGGCCTGGTGGGCGGCAGCCAGGGGCGTCAGCCCTTCCTCGATATTACGCTCCACGTTTTCCACCACCACGATGGCATCGTCCACCACAATTCCGATGGCCAGCACCAGGCCGAACAGGGTCAGGGTGTTGATGGAATAGCCGAGCAGATAGAGCGCTCCGAAGGTGCCGACAATGGAAATCGGCACCGCCAGCAAGGGGATGATGGACGCCCGCCAGGTCTGCAAAAACAGGGTCACCACCAGTACCACCAGCAGCACCGCTTCCAGCAGGGTCTTGATCACCGACTTGATGGAATCGCTGACGAAGATGGTGGTGTCATAAACGGTTTCGTATTCCACCCCGGCTGGGAAGCGGGTGGCAATTTCATCCATGGTGCTTACCACCTGGTCACGAATTTCCAGGGCGTTGGCTCCCGGCGCCTGGAAGATACCGATGGCCACCGCATCCTTGCTGTCCAGTTGCGCACGCAGGGTGTAATCGCCGGCGCCCAGTTCCAGGCGGGCCACATCGGAGAGGCGCACGATCTCGCCGTCGGCACCGCTCTTGATAACGATGTCACCGAACTCCTCGGTAGTGCGCAGCCGCCCCTGGGCATTGATCAGGGTAAGAAAATCACTGCTCGGCATGGGCTCGGCGCCCAGCTGGCCGGCGGACACCTGCACGTTTTGTTCGCGCATGGCGGCCACCACATCCCCGGCGGTCAGGCTGCGGGCAGCAATCTTGTCCGGGTCCAGCCAGGCACGCATGGCGTAGTCACCGCCACCGAATACCTGGGCATCACCGACGCCGCGAATGCGCGCCAGTGCATCACGCACATGCAGGCGGGCATAGTTGCGCAGGTAAAGCGTGTCGTAGAGCCCGTCCGGCGAGGTCAGGTGCACCACCATCAGGAAGGTGGGCGACTGCTTCTGGGTGGTTACCCCTTGCCGCCGCACATCTTCAGGTAAGCGCGCCAGCGCCTGGCTGACCCGGTTCTGCACCCGCACGGTGGCATCGTCCGCATCGATATCCGGGCGGAACGTCACCGTCATCTGCAGCACGCCATCGGAACCGGCCACGGACTTGAGGTACATCATGCCCTCAACGCCGTTGATGGATTCCTCCAGCGGCGTCGCCACGGTTTCGGCAATCACCTTGGGGTTGGCACCGGGATACACCGTGCGCACCACCACCGACGGCGGCACCACTTCCGGGTATTCACTCACCGGCAGACTGGGCAGCGAGATCAAGCCCACCGCAAAAATGATGATCGACAACACCGCGGCAAAAATCGGTCGGTCGACGAAGAAACGCGAGAAATTCATGGCAAAAGACTCCTGTCAGCAGTGCCGTGGCACTGCCGCGCTTTGTCGTTCCCTTAAAACACCGGGCGACCGCCCGGCGTTGATTGATTACGGTTGCGCTATCGCGATGGCAGGCTGCTCGTCATTGGCGGCACGCATGGCCACCTGGTTCGGCTGCACCGGCATGCCATCGCCAAACACTTTCTGGATACCGTTGACGATCACCCGGTCGCCGCTCTCCAGCCCCTTATGAATCACCAGCAAATCCTCCACCGAACGACCCGGGGTCACCTGACGGCGCACCACCTGGTTGTTGCCATCCACCACATAAACGAAGCGGCGATCCTGATCGGTCATCACCGCCTTGCGGCTGACCAGCAGGGCGCGGTCCAGTTTTGCCACCGGCATTTCCACCCGGGCGAACTGGCCCGGTTTAAAAATGCCAGCCGTGTTGTCCAGCACCGCCCGGTACTGCAGGGTGCCGGTGCCGCTGTTGAGACGGTTGTCGATAAAATCCAGCGTGCCACGGTGCGGATACCCGGTTTCCCCGGACAGGCCGATCCGCACCGGCGCGGACTTCCCCGCACCGGGGACCTGCAGACTCTCGAACGCGGATTGCTCATCGGCTTCGAAATACACATGCATGGGATTCACCGACACCAGCGTGGTCAGCAGGGTCTGGTCCGCATTGGCCAGGTTGCCGCGGGTCACCATGGCGCGACCGGTGCGGCCATCCACCGGGGCGGTGACCCGGGTATAGCGCAGATCCAGCTCGGCGGTATCCACCGCCGCCCGGGCCGCATTCACCAGTGCCTTGGCACTGAGCAGGGCAGCACTGCGCTGGTCGTATTCCTCACGGGAAATGGCGCGGCTTTCCAGCAGGGTTTTCGCCCTGCCCGCTTCGCTCTTCGCCAGTTCCAGCTGGCTTCTGGCCTGCTCCAGTTCCGCTTTCGCTGCTTGCAGGCGGGCCCGGTAGGGGCGCGGATCAATCTGGAACAGCAGGTCACCGGCCTTCACCAGCTCCCCCTCCTCGAACGCCACCTGGTCGATATAACCACTGACCCGCGGTCGCAGCTCCACGGTTTCCGGTGCCACCACGCGACCGGTATAGGATTTCCACAGGGTCACCGGTTCGGCAATCACCTGGGCCACATCCACTTCCGGCGGCGGCATTTGCTCTCCCGCTTCACTGCGGGCATCACAACCGGCCAGAAACACCACGGCCATCAACGCCACCAACAGCCCCCAGTAGGCACCGGCACCGCTGGCACTTTCTCCACTCAGACTTTCCATTTCCGCAACTCCTGTTATCACCACCCAACTCTGTCGATTTATCGAATACGCTCGACAACATTCGACAGAGTGAAAAAAATGTCGGGATGATCCGTTCCTTGATGAACAACATCTCCCGAACAGATCAGCGACTTTATTTCCTCAAGCTAAGTTGAGGTCAATAAACATTAACCTCAGCTTTTTGCTATCCCCGTCATAGGCTTTTTCTCTGGCCGAAGTTCAGAACTTCAGCCAATCAAAACGCCAAGCGGCTCTGAAAACGATTACCTGACAGGTAAGCCTGTCTGGACAGACAAGATACGAAGAGCCGGTATTCCGGCGGTAGCGGGTTACTGCGTGAAGATTGCCTGATTCTGTTATCAGGCCAAAAAGGAAGAGAAACAGGGCAAGGCGGTCGGACATTGTGAATTCGGTCTTTCATTGTGATTTCAGGCAAGTGACAGTTCCGGCTGATAACGCCCTTCCGCTGTCGACATTTCCCAAAAGCGGCCACAGCCCCTTTTGCAGAAAGGCCCCGACTACCAGAGAAAGACTTACAGGCAAGTCAGAAAGCCGGATGTCACCTTGCCTTATTCCCTGGCACGGCCCTGCCCGGTTGCTGGTTTCTGCGCAGTGATTGCCTGATCCTGCAGAAAGTGACTCAATGGGCACACGGGCCGGCAGCACCCTGCGTATACTGCCGGCAACAGGAGGACAGGCCATGACCGTGACAACCCCGGAGTTACCCCGCAATCTCAGCGCCGGCCCCCAGCAACAACTGGCCGACATCGTCAGCCGCTGGGCCGATGGTAGCGGCATGAGCCAGACCGCCATCGGCGGGGTGGACCTGTATCGTTCCGACGGGCTGACGGCCTGCGGTTCCACCGTCTATGAACCCTCGCTGATCTTTATTCTGCAAGGCACCAAGACCATTCAACTGGGCGACCGGGAAATCGTCTACGGCCCCATGAGCTACCTGGCCAGTTCCGTGCATCTGCCGGTACAGGGACAGATCGTCGATGCCTGCAAGGACCGCCCTTATCTGGCCGCCAAGATCACCGTGGACCCGCAGGAAGTGACGGACCTGGTACTGGAACTGGGCGACAAGGTGGCCAGCTTCGACCCGGACAGTCCTTGCCCGGAAATCAGTTGCGGCCTGTGCATGTCCTACATGGACGAACGCATACAGGGCGCCCTGTATCGACTGCTCAGCTTGCTGGACTCCCCGGATGATATTCAGGTACTGGCACCGCTGGCACGGCGGGAAATCATCTACCGGGCACTGATCGGCGAGATGGGGCCGCGCATGCGCAAGTTCGTGGCGGCAGATTCCCAGGCCAACCGGATTTCCCGGGTAATCTCCACCCTGCGCGGCCGCTACACGGAACCCTTGCGAGTGAAGGAACTGGCGGAGGAAGCCAACATGAGCGAGTCCACCCTGTTCCACAGCTTTAAACAGGTCACCCGCATGTCGCCGCTGCAGTTCCAGAAAAAACTGCGTCTCTACGAAGCCCGGCGCCTGATGCTCACCGAAGGCCTGGAAGCCGCCACCGCCAGCTACCGGGTAGGCTACGAAAGCCCCTCCCACTTCAGCCGCGAATACAGCCGCATGTTCGGCGCGCCGCCCAAGGCGGATGTGTTGAAGTTGCGGGGAGAGCAGATAAGCGCTTAACTGCAATTGATAGTTGAAAATGGATAATTGATAACTCGCGAAGCTCTTTCGTCATAGATTCAAATGATAGAGGCCGCGCCCATTGGTTGGGCGCGGCCTCTTACGTTGAATACAAGAAAACGTTTATCGCGAAGTTATCAATTATCCATTCTCAATTATCAACTCTTCAATCGATATCCTGTCCGGAAAATCCACCACACCAGAGCGATACAGATGGCCAGGAAAAACAGGGTCATGCCGATACTGATGCCGATGTGGACGTCGGCGGTGCCGAAGAAGCTGTAGCGGAAACCACTGATCAGGTAGACCACCGGGTTGAACAGGGTCACGGTTTGCCAGAACGGTGGCAGCATGTCGATGGAATAGAAGCTACCGCCGAGAAAGGTCAGCGGGGTGATGATCATCAGGGGGATGATCTGCAACTTCTCGAAGGTATCTGCCCAGATGCCGATGATAAAACCGAACAAACTGAAGGTGATGGCGGTCAGCAACAGGAAACTGATCATCATGATCGGGTGCTGCACCTCATAATCCACAAACAGCCGGGCAGTGATCAGTATCAGCACCCCCAGTATCGCCGATTTGGTGGCCGCGGCTCCCACATAGCCAAGGACGATTTCCACATAGGATACCGGCGCCGACAGCACCTCATAGATGGTGCCGGAAAAGGTGGGCATGTAGATGCCAAAGGAGGCATTGGAAATGCTCTGTGTCATCAGCGACAGCATAATCAGGCCAGGAATGATGAAGGCCCCGTAGCTGACCCCGTCGATTTCCACCATCCGCGAACCGATGGCGGAGCCGAACACCACAAAGTACAGCGAGGTAGAAATCACCGGCGACGCCACGCTCTGCATCAGGGTGCGCCAGGTGCGTGCCATTTCGAACTTGTAGATGGCACGAATGGAGTAAAGATTCAGTTTCATCGGGCGTCTCCGGATGCACTCGCATTTGCAGCAGCAGGTTGGCCGTTGTGGACCAGGTCCACAAAAATATCTTCCAGGGAGCTCTGCCGGGAATGCAGATCCTTGAACTCGATACCGGCGGCGTTCAATGCCCGCAGCAACTCGGCGATGCCGGTGGTTTCCTGATTGGCATCGTAGGTGTAGACCAACCCGTAGCCGTCTTCGGACAGGGCCAGCGCGTCATTGCCCAGGGTTGCCGGCAGGCTTTGCAGCGGCTCTGCCAGGTGCACGGTGAGCTGCTTGCGGCCCAGTTTCTGCATCAGCCGGGCCTTGTCATCCACCAGGATGATTTCCCCTTCGCGGATAATGCCCACCCGGTCCGCCATTTCCTCGGCTTCTTCGATGTAGTGGGTGGTCAGGATAATGGTCACCCCCTGCTCGCGAAGCTGGCGCACCATCTCCCACATTTCCCGGCGCAGTTCCACATCCACCCCGGCGGTGGGCTCATCCAGAAACAGGATCTTGGGTTCGTGGGACAGGGCCTTGGCGATCATCACCCGTCGTTTCATGCCGCCGGACAGCATCATGATCTTGTTGTCCCGTTTGTCCCACAGGGACAGCACCTTCAAGACTTTTTCGATATGGGCATCGTTGCGGGGTTTACCAAACAGGCCACGACTGAAGCTCACCGTATCCCAGACCGTCTCGAAGGCATCGGTGGACAGCTCCTGGGGCACCAGCCCGATGGCGCTGCGCGCCTCCCGGTAGTCGCGAACAATGTCGTAGCCATCGGCCAGCACCGTGCCACTGGAGGGATTGACGATGCCGCAGATGATGCTGATCAGGGTGGTCTTGCCGGCCCCGTTGGGGCCCAGCAGGGCAAAGATCTCCCCGGCCTGGATATCCAGATTGATGTTCTTGAGGGCCTGAAACCCGCCCTGATAGATCTTGTTCAGGTCTTTCACGGAAATGACAGCACTCACCACTTTCTCCTTTGTTGGACCTGTGAGCAGGCTGTTGAAAAGCCCGCCTCATTATGCCCGAAATAAATGTCTCTCGCTGGCGCTCACGAGCAGAATTTGACAGCATAAGACCTGAAGTTTGGTTAAGGTCAAAGCACGCATTGAAGGAATTCACCATGACCCTCACCTGTGCAGACGATATCCACAAGGCACTCACCGTGGGTGAGGTGGCGGAACGCAGCGGCGTGGCGGTTTCCGCCCTGCACTTCTATGAAAAAAAAGGCCTGATCCAGAGCTCGCGCAGTGCCGGCAACCAGCGCCGCTATCATCGTGATGTGTTGCGCCGGGTGGCGGTGATCAAGGTCGCCCAGCGCATCGGCATCCCGCTGATGGAAATTGCCGAAGCCCTGGCGGAACTGCCCGATGCCCGTACCCCCACCGCCCGGGACTGGAAACGCATGTCGGCCAAATGGCGCGCCCACCTGGACGAGCGCATCAATGACCTGACCGTGCTGCGCGACCAGCTCAATGAGTGTATCGGCTGTGGCTGCCTGTCCATCAAGGCCTGCCGGCTGCGCAATCCCTTTGACTCCCTGTCCGAGGAAGGCCCGGGGCCGCATTTCTAGGCCGCAGAGCAGGCTTTCGCCCCCCTTCCGACCTTGGTCGGCATTCATTTTGCCATCTGCAGCGGGCACAATGTGATTCTTGCAACACCCTTTCCGCAATCAGGAGGCAGCATGAACAAGAACACCGTAACCGTTATTCCCGGCGACGGAATCGGCCCGGACATCGTGGATGCCACGGTACGGGTACTGAAAGCTCTGGATTGCGGACTCGAATTCGAATACGCCATTGCCGGCCAGGCAGCACTGGACAAGGGACTGGATCTGGTACCCGAAGAGACCCTGGCGGTGCTCCGGCGCAATCGCCTGGCCCTTAAGGGGCCCATCACCACGCCTGTGGGTGGTGGCTTCACCTCAGTAAACGTGACCCTGCGCAAGACCTTCGACCTGTTCGCCAACGTGCGCCCGGCCCTGTCCATCCCCGGGGTGAAATCCCGCTATGACAACGTGGACATCATGACCGTGCGGGAAAATATCGAAGGCATCTATTCCGGCCTGGGCCAGACCGTCAGCGACGATGGCGAAACCGCCGAACTGCGCAGCCGCATCACCCGCACGGAATCCGAGCGTCTGCTACGCTTTGCCTACGAAACGGCGGTAAAACAGGGCCGCAAGAAGGTCACCGTGGTGCACAAGGCCAACATCATGAAGTCCACCTCGGGCCTGTTTCTCGACGTGGCCCGCAAGGTTCGCGAGGACTACCCGCAGCTGGAGCACGAGGAAATGATCGTGGACGCCTGCGCCATGCAGCTGGCCATGAATCCCCATCGCTTCGATGTGATCGTTACCACCAACCTGTTCGGCGATATCCTTTCAGACCTGTGTGCCGGCCTGATCGGCGGCCTGGGCGTGGCCCCCGGCGCCAACATCGGCGAGCATGGAGGCCTGTTCGAAGCAGTCCACGGCAGCGCCCCGGACATCGCCGGCCAGGGCATCGCCAACCCCACCGCCATCATGCTGGCCGGGGCCCTGATGCTCGACTACATCGAGCTGCATGACAAGGCCAAACAGCTGCGCCGCACCGTGCGTCAGGTGGTCGGCGAAGGCGAAATCGTCACCCCGGATCTGGGCGGCCGCGCCAGCACCAGTGAGTTTACTGATGAGCTGGTTCGCAGGCTGGAGAAGAATTGATAATTGAGAATGGATAATTGATAACGGCGCGGATTGGCGTTGCCGTTGTCTTTCAATGCAAGAGGCCGCGTCCAAGCGTTTGGACGCGGCCTCTTGCGCTTGGGGACCTAGCGCCCTTCCCCGCGAGTTATCAATTATCCATTCTCAATTATCAACTATCTTCCGCGCCTTGTTGACGGGCCCGTTGTTGGCGTTCGTTCAGGCCGACCGCATCATTTTCCGGCAGCTCCCAGCCCTGAAGATTCTCTTCAATCAGCTGGACCAGCGCATCAATATGGCCGGGCTCTGCATTCAGTGCCGGGATGTAGGCAAACGACTCACCGCCGGCTTCCTCGAAGTACCCCCGGTTTTCCACATCGATTTCTTCCAGGGTTTCCAGGCAGTCGGAGGAAAAGCCGGGGCAGAACACCTGCACGGATTTCACACCCTGCTCCGGCAGCGCCATCAGGGTGTGGTCGGTGTAGGGCTTCAGCCATTCCTCACGGCCAAAGCGGGACTGGAAGGTAGTGAGCCAGTCGTCGTCGCCCAGGCCCAGCCGCTCCGCCAGCAGCCGCGAGGTCTTGTGGCATTCACAGAAGTAGGGGTCGCCATTAAGCAGGTATTTTTTCGGCACACCGTGGTAGCTGAAGATCAGCTTGTCCGCCGTACCGTGTTCGGCACGAAACGCCTCGATGTGGTTGGCCATGGCCTCGATGTAGGGCGGGTAATCCGGGTAGTGGCTGATAAAGCGCAGATCAGGCAACCAGCGCCGTTGCATGAAGTCCTTGGCAATGGCGTCAAAGGTGGAAGCATTGGTGGACGCGGAATACTGCGGGTACAAGGGCAGCACCACCAGCTTGCGCACCCCCGCCTCTTCCATGGCCTGCAACTGGCTGGTGATGGAAGGATTCCCGTAACGCATGGCAAAGCGGACGTCGATGTCGTCACCGAATTTGTTCTGCAACCGCTCGCGGATGCCAGCACACTGGGCTTGGGTGTGCACCATCAGCGGCGAGCCCGCCTCCGTCCAGACGCTTTTGTAAGCATGGGCAGAACGGGGCGGGCGGATCACCAGAATCACCAGGTGGAGAATGAAGAACCAGATCAAGCGGGGGACTTCCACCACCCGCGGATCGGAGAGGAATTCACGCAGATAGCGGCGCAGGGCGCCGGTCTCCGGCGCATCCGGGGTCCCCAGGTTGGTGATCAGCACCCCCAGCCTCTGCGCCTGGCGGTGATCAAAGTTCTGTTGTCCCTGATAAGCCATCCGTTCCTCGCTGCCATTACGTTAAGCGATCAGTATGGCCGATAGTGTAGCGTGGCAACGTCAAGGTAACAGGCGCGCCATGCCTATCGGTCTGATCAAAGTCGGAAATTAGAGGGTTTCCGCCAGAGGCCCCTGATGCTCGGCGAGGACCTGGCGAAACGCCTCGGGGATTGGCGCCGAGGCCTGCTTGTCATGCTCGAAGTAGACCTGCACCGCCTTGCCACGGGCCACCAGCTTGCCGTTCTGCCAGGCCTGCTGGGCCACCACGAAGGAGCTGTTGCCGATTTTCTCGATGCCGGTGCGTAACAGTACATCGCTGCCGTAATAAATCTGGCCGACAAAATCCACTTCCACCCGGGCCAGAATCAAGGGCAGGGACGCCGGGTCACTGCCACCCCCGAACAATTGAAACAGGGGCGTCCGCCCGGTTTCGAACCAGCCGGTGACCACAGTGTTGTTCACATGACCAAAGGCATCGGTTTCGTAAAAGCGGGGCGTGACAGTGAGCTCAAACATGGCGGTTATCTCATCAGGACTGCGGGGGCGTCATGATACCCGAGACGCCCCCGGCCCTGAATATTGACTCTCAGGCTTGAGTCATTCACCACGCAGGCTGGCCAGGGCGTTTTTGCGACGCTCAACCTCTTCGCCAAGGCTGTCGCGGGCCGCCTCCTGCTCTTCCACCCGCTCAATCAGGGCCTCCACCTCCTGGCTGGCCTTCTCCATGGGCTCACCAAGTCCACCGACGGCTTCGGCGTTTTCTTCCAGCACTGCCAATTCAGCGCGCGCCGCCATCAATTGCACCTGTATCTGGCGCAGGGTGTGATCTGCCTCGGCCATGGCGGACAGGCTGTCATCCAGTTTGCCCTGCAGCTCCTCTTCCAGATCGGCAAATTCATCACTGTCTTCAGCAATGACCTGCCAACCCTCGAAGCGTTGTTCGAAGTGTTCCGCTACCATGCCGCGGGGCAAGGCCTGCTCATCCAGGGTGGTCACCACGTTCTCTTGATCATTGCCACGAATGATCTGCACTGAGGCCGTCAACTCTCGCTCCTCACCTTCCGCCAGTGCCGTACGAGTCACCACACGCTTGCCGATGTCATCCACATAACGAACCTCACGCAGTGGCTTCTCCAGGGTCAGCACTGCCTCCACTTTGTAGGTCGTAATTTCTTCCGGGCCGGTGCTGTCCTGGCGCTGATCCTGGATATCCAGATCGTCTACCTGCCAATAGCCCAGGTCGCGAGTCTGCAAGGCCTGATTGATGGCTGCCGCCAGACGCTTTTCTTCACTGTTCATACCGCAGCTGACCAACCATGCCGCCGCCAAAAACAGACCGATAACCGCTACGCCTCGTTTCAATGACATCGCCCTTCCTCCTTGCGCGTTTCAATATGGGAATCCCAATCTGCCCTATAGTATGCACGGTAAGAGCCCGGCGTCGACGCCCGCCATTTGCAGCCCGTATCATGATTGCATCCATTTGCAGGAGAAGCCCATGACCATACTGGATACCGCAACACGCACTGAACTGGAAGCAGCCGCCTTTCGCCGCTTGCTGCAGCATCTTGACGAACACAAGGAAGTGCAAAATATTGACTTGATGATCCTGGCCGACTTCTGCCGTAACTGTCTGTCCAAATGGCTGGTCACCGCTGCCGAGGAACGCGAGCTGCCGCTGGATTACGAGGCTGCCCGGGAATGGGTATATGGCATGCCCAATGCCGAATGGAAAGACAAATACCAGCAACCGGCCACGCCGGAGCAGCTGGCAGCGTTTGAAGCGAAGAAGACGGGGTAAAAGCGGCAAGTTTCAGGCTGAAACACGAGCAGGGCTGTGCTATTTGACCTCAACCCTGCCCGCGCTTTCAGTGTTGTTTATCCCGTTACCGCGCGAAGTCGTGCCTTTCCCGGTTATCACAGAAATCTCTTCGCGTTGTAGCTTGCAGCTTGTTACTTGAAGCTTTTAACGGCGGCCCACGGGCCGCCTCGATATGGCTAACGAGAATTACTCCTCGTCAAATAGCGTTTCCACCTGGTAGACAGCGGTGGTCCCACTGACTTCGTTACCCACCACCAGCAATGGCATGCCGCTGGGTGAATCAGCGGCGGCGATGAACACCAGCCCTTCCGGCCCCAAGTCTCCCACCACGGCACCCACATCGCTCTCTGCCAGCAGGCCATCATCGATCAGATCTTCGATATCCGCGCCATCACCACCGCCACCCCAGAAGTTGCGGCTGTTCAGGTAATCCAGTCGCTGAGGCTGCTGCGGATCAGTAATGTCATACACCAGGATGCCACCCATGCGCTCCAGGGCCAGGAACAGGAAGGTCTTGTCGCCAATCGCACCAATGGTCAACCCTTCCGGCTCCGGGCCTTTGGCATCACTGCGACTATCCATGGCATTGATTTCATCATGGCCACTGTTGAAGTAATCCTGGCAAGCAATGCTGCGGTTGGTCCCCAGCCGGCATTCGTCGCTGGCCAGGAACTGCTCGATTTGATCACCGCTGTCGAATACCAGATTGCCGTTTTCATCCCGAATGGAGAAGGAGCGCCCCCCATAGCTGTACAGGGTGTCATACATGATGCGGTCACCGGCCGGATCCACCTGCCCCGCGTCGTTGTATATCAGCGGCGCGCCGGTGGCATCGGTCTTGTAGCCCATCGTCCAGGTAATATTGAGACGCCCCAGCACATCGTCTTCGCGGCAACCACCGGGATCACCGGCGGTGGCACCGCAGTAATCGAACACTGTGGGGTCCAGCAGTGCACCGGCAGCCAGCTCACGCAGCTGCGGGGGCAGATCGTCACCGCAACGGCGATCAAAGCCACTGGCATGCACCAGATGCTTGACGCGGAATTCTTCCACAAAACCCTGGCTGGCATCGCCAACACAACCCTCGCCTTCACTACCCCAGTAGGCATCGTTGTCCTCCCCCCAGGCCCGGGCATCGCCTTCATTGGCGGTAACCAGATAGGTGCTGCCACCGGCGCTGTAGGCCTGAATGGCGTCAGGCAGGTACAGGCCAACTACCCCTTCCCAGGTCTGGATGTTGATCTCTTCATCGTCATCACTGGCATCAATGCCGAAACCTTCCACGCTACGATCGATTTCTCCCAACGGCAGGATATCGGTAACGGTAGCCGTCTCGATATTGACCTTGGCCAGGGCATTATTTTCCTGCAGAGTCACCCAGGCGGTTTTCCCATCGGCGCACACGGCAATGTATTCCGGCTCCAGATCCATGGACACATCCGCGCCCGGCCCATAGATGCGCACACCCATGCTGCTTAGTGTATCGACATCAAAGGCGCTGAAATCCGCCGTGCTGACCTGAGGGTCTCGCGGATTGCTGATATCGATAATGCTGATGGAACCCGGCGGATCAATCTGGTAATCGTCACTGGGCTCACCCTCGTTAGCAGTGAGCACCTTGCTGCTATCCGGGGTAAAGATAATCATGTCCGGCTGGGCACCGACTTCGACGCTACCCAGCAGGCTCAGATCTTCTGCCCGATACAGAGCGGCAAAACCGTTGGCGGTTTTCGGGTCGGCTTCAATGGCGATAGCCACCAGTCCATTCTTTACAGCCACGCTGTTTACTTGTGCCCCAGGCGCCACTTCCCCAACACTCAGTGAACCGATTTTCTCGGGGTGCTGCGGATCACTGAAATCCAGCACATCCAGTACGCCCTGTTCAGCATTGACCACAAACAGGCGCTGGCTTGCACTGTCAAACGCGGGAATTTCCGCCGCAGAGGCGTCAAAGCTACCGGATTCGTAGCGGCTCAGAAAGGACAGACGCAGGCCATCCGGCGTTTTCACTTGCTCGCCACCAGCAGCAGGATTGTCATCGCTGCTGTCACCGCCACAGGCGGTCAAGGCAGCAGCCAGCAGTACGCCGGCCCCCAGGCTATACAAGGATGTCATTGTGAACTCCCCAACGGTTCGTGTTATTAAATGATCCTTGGGGTTATAGCCGCACGGGATGAAGCCACTGCGTCAAAAGCGTGATGCTTTTGTGGCAACATCGGGAAGATACGCCAGAACATGATCGCCGCCGCAAAAAAAAACGCGGCACTGTTTGACCAGGGCCGCGTTCACCGGAAGAAACCAGACCAAGGGGTCAGACGGTTTCGTAATCACGCTCTTCAAATTCTGCCATCTGAGCCGCGTACTGGGTGGCGAAACCCGGGTACATGGTGGCATTGAAACCATCTTCGGTCAGATACCAGCTTTTGCAGCCGGAATTCCAGTTAGTCCGGGCCAGGCGCTTTTGTATTGCCTTGTTGTGCCGGCGCTGCACGCCCTCTTTCACGTCCAGCATTTTCAGATCATCCTTGAGAATCTTTTCGATGCCTTTCAGCGCATAGTCGAGCTGGGATTCCATATACACCAGCGCCGAATTATGGCCAGGCCCCGAGTTGGGACCAAACGTCATGAACAAGTTCGGATACCCCGACACATTGATGCTCTTGTAAGCCTGGGCTCCGCCCTGCCATTCGTCCCCGAGCACCCGGCCGCCACGGCCCTTCACCGGAAACGGCGTACCGGAGTGACTCACATCGAAACCGGTGGCAAAGACAATGCAATCCACCTGATGCTCAATGCCTTCCACAGTCCGCACACCCTTTTCGCTGATACGGGCAATGGGCCAGGTAATCAGTTTGGCATTGTCTTTCTGCAAAGCCGGGTAGTAATCGTTGGAGACCAGCACCCGCTTGCAACCGATGGTGAAATCCGGCGTCAGCTGGCGACGCAACCAGCGGTCTTTCACCTGGCGGCGAAGGTGCAGGCGCGCCACTCGCTCGGCGATGCGGGTCAGCGGTGAATTCCAGATCACCGCCAGCGCCATGCTTTCATGGGTCCAGTAGAGCAGATTGCGCATGGCCTGCTGGCTGGCCGGCAACTTGCGGAACAGGGCCTTGTTCCAGGCCGGGGTGGCGAAATCCGGGCGCGGCAAAACCCAGCCAGGAGTGCGCTGGAAAACCTTTACATGGCCGGCGGTTTTCACCAGTTCGGGAATGATCTGAATACCACTTGCACCGGTACCGATCACCGCCACACGCTTACCTCTGAAATCATAATCATGATCCCAGCGCGCACTGTGGATCTTGTGACCCTGGAAATCGTCGATGCCGGTAATGGCCGGGAAACTGCAGTTGGATAACGGCCCCTGAGCCATGATGGCGGCGCGGCCGGCAAAGGTTTCTTTTTTGTCCGTGGTCGCCGTCCACATGCCGCTCTTTTCGTCGAAGCTCAGATCCGCCACGTTCTTCTCGAAGCGAATGTGCTTTTCCAGATCGAATTCGGCCACCAGGTGATGGATGTAGCCGAGAATTTCCTCACTGCCGGAAAAACTCCTCGACCAGTCCGGATTTGGCGCAAACGAATAGGAGTACAGGTTGGACGGGATATCACAGGCCGCCCCCGGATACTGATTGTCACGCCAGGTGCCACCCACGGCACTGGCTCGCTCCAGAATCACGAAATCATCAATACCGGCCTGCTTCAGGCGAATCGCCATGCCCAGACCCGCGAAGCCGGCACCGACAATCAGCACCGACACAGGTTTTACGGGTTGAGTGTTGCGGGCGGGTTTTCGCTTTGCTGCGGCCTTCTTCGCTGCAGTGGCACGCTTGCGGGTGGCGACCTTGCGCGGCGCCGGTTTTTTCTTGGCGGTGGATTCAGTCATAACGTTCCAGCTCTTACGAAATCGAGAGACATCGCCATGGGCCAAAACGACCCATGGCAATGAAATGACAAAGCGGGATCAGTGCGTAGCCGTGGGCTGCCAGGTCAGCTCTTTGACCCAGGAGGGAACTGCAGGCAGCGCCCGACGCGGCACCATATTGGTCAGCTTCACCAGCCCATCTACGGGTACGTGATACGCCCTCTGGCTGCGGTTGGTCACGAAACGGCCATGGTATTTGATGATCTGGAACCAGGGATTGCGACGGCCGTCCTCGGTACGGCCACCGATGCGCTCAAACTTCTTCATGGCCTTGTAGAGTTTTTCTTCCGGCAAGCCCATGGCGATTACGTTGTCGCGCATCTTGTTCAGCAGAGGCGCATAGGACGCAATACCCAGGATCAGACGAGGGTCCATCAACGGTGCCAGCATTTTGGTGGCGCCAATGAAGGTTTTTCCGCGGCCCTGCATTTCCATCACGGTAAAGCCCACGCCCAGGTGGCGGGATTCATCGTCGTTGATTCGTTCGAATGCCTGGTGGCAAACCGGATCTTTGACGGTATCCAGCAGGAAGGTACAGAGGGCACCGTCCAGGGCAATTTCCAGCATGGGAACCACGGTACCCAGCACATACAGCGGCATTTCATCGGCAAAGCGGTCCAACCACTCGATAACAATACGCAGGTTGATATTGGGCTCGGGAATCTCGTCACCGTCCAGCATGCCCCAGCGCTTCATCAACGCCATTTCCGCATTGGCGTGGCGCTGCTCTTCCGCGTGAAAGTAGGTATAAATCTGTCGCAGGGTATCGTCCGGGGCCTTCTTCGCCAGAGCCGCGAAGGCGCGAGCCCCCACGTGCTCGATCCACATCAAGTCGGCCATGAACTCTTTCAGCTTGGGCCACTGCTCGTCCGTGATCAGATCCGCACCAGGAGCGTCCCAATCGATGTCCGACAGGGCCCACTGGGTGCTTTTGATTTTGGTCAGCATTTTGTCCAGATCAATGGAAGCCATGATGCACTCCTTACGGATTATTGTGCGAGTTGTGGCGAAAGGCCCAAGGGCCTGGCGCTCCGTTACGGTGACAAAATTATTTACTGTCACATTGGTTGATGTAACAATAAAGCGAATGCTCGTTCGGATTCAACTCGGATAACCTGATGGCACGCAAACCCAAGCAACAACGCTCCAAAGCCACCGTGGACGCCATTGTCCAGGCCGCCCTGATGTCCATTGCCAGCCACGGCCCCAGTGCTATCACGGCCAGGCAGATCGCGGAAAAAGCCGGCATTGGCGTGGGTTCGCTGTATGAATATTTTGAGGACAAGGACGCCATCATTGATGCGGCGAGCAAACGCTTTGTCAGTGACACCGTGGATCTGATCAAACCGTTGATCCCGGAACTGGTGCGTCTGGACATCCGTGAGGCCATCGAGAAATTGTTGTTCAGCTTTCGGGACTTCCTGGAAGAGAACAACCAGCTCTATCTTCGCTGTGCCCGCCACGCTTTCAGCATGGACATGGTGATCTACCAATCTCCCATCAACAGTGCACTCATGGAGCTGTTCACTCAGTACCTGATGCACCACCCGCAGCTGCTGAAACTGCCCAACATTCCCACCGTGGCCTATTTCTATATCAATGGCGGCATTTTCACCGTGGTCAGGCATCTGTCAGAGGACAACCCGATACAGAGCTTCGAGGAGCTGACAACCGTGTTCGGGGATATCCTGGCCAGCTATGTGGAGAAGAAGGTGGAATTGGCCGGCTGACAGCCCTGCCGTAGGAGCCCCTCTCGAGGGGCGAAGCGGGAAAAAGGTGGAAAGCTGGCCAGGTAGCAATCCTTTCAGGAAAGACCTGTAGAGCTCGGAAATTCCTGATCGCCCTGGGGACGATTTCCGCGCAAGCGCGGTTCGCCCCTCGATAGGTATATTCGCTTCGCTCACCCTTCGGGCCGCACGGAACTACGCGCGTTACTCCGCTGCGCTACGTTCCTACAGCGGCTTCGTGGAAATTCCAAAGTCTTGGGAAATTTCCACCCTTTCCCTATACAACGAGCGTAGCTCGCAACCGTCAGGCGGCTTTCTTTTTCTCCGCGCTTTGATAGGCCACTTCGTAGTCACTGACCTTGAAGCGGCTCAGGCGTTTCTTCAGCTCCTTCAGCGACCAGGGCCAGGCAGCAAAGTTGCGGCCATTCTGATCCAGGTAATAACTCTTGCAGCCACCACTGTTGAACACCGTGGTCTTCAGATGCTTCTGGACTTTATCGTTGTGGGCTTTCAATACCTGAGGCTTGATCGCAAAACGGGTGATACCTTTC
>Ga0114904_1000571_pt1 | contig 19856 bp, 26 predicted proteins | sample MalvirDeepMed_s6_FD_83498 | JGI IMG/M metagenome (GOLD analysis project Ga0114904, IMG submission 83498) | Marine viral communities from the Global Malaspina Expedition - Malaspina viral metaG DeepMed_s6 | ecosystem: Environmental > Aquatic > Marine > Oceanic | place: Mediterranean Sea... | reverse complement strand
GTGGACTATTTCGACAAAATCACAGAGCAGTGCGATCTTCTGAACGAACAAGGGAGAGCGTATCTCGACAGGTTACCATTCATAAACAACGAAGAAGTTTGCGAGAGAATATTCCGGATCGCTCGCAAAATATTCGAAGACGGGAGGGAGAGCAGGGACGCTATACCCGAATGGATAGAGGTGATAGCGAATGGGTATATCCCATACTCAGCACCTCCGAAGAACGGATCGCTTCACTACTCTCTGGGGTGGGCAATCGTATCACAGGATGCCCACCTACGAAACACGCTTGAAAGAATAGAGGGCAGAGAAACCACAAAACTCAACTTTGGGGTTCTCGCACCGTTACCCGAAATAGATGAGGAGGAATAGAATGAAGTGGTATGTCGGAAGGTTCATTGGTGATAGCTGCCTTAACGGGATGGAGTATGTCCTGGATGGGAAAGATGGGGAGCCGATGGGGTATCCCAGTAAGAGGAAGGCTTTAGAGTTCCTTCACAATGAATCAGGAGAGGAACTCACACCCTTAGAATATGAGGAGGAATATGGATACTATATAGTAGATGAGATGTTGTAACGCCAAATGTTACAATGTAACGCCAAATGTTACAAGGGAGGTAATACCTAATGAACATGAAAGAGAAAGAGATAGCAGTCGGAGGGCTGTCGAACCCGTCCAAGATGCCCTGGCTGACATACAATATACCAGCAAAGGCTTGTCTTATAGGTAGCTATCTGGTAGGTGTACTTGATTCGGTATGCTCTGTATGTTATGCATTGGGAGGGAGGTACATATTCCCTGGTGTTATAGCTGCAATGGAGAGAAGGCTTGCCCTTATAAGGAAGCCTGAGTGGGCAGATAATATGGTGAGGGTTCTCACTGCGAAGGCAAAGAATGTCACCTATTACAAGCGGTACTTCAGGTGGCATGACAGTGGTGACTTGCAGGGTCTCTGGCATCTCAGGGCTATCGGCCACATCGCCTATGAGACTGCCGATCTCATATCCTATTGGATTCCTACCAAGGAACTGAAGCAGGTAAGGGATTATGAGAAGCAGTATGGGCAGTTGCCCGACAACCTGTGTGTCAGGGTATCCGCTATGATGGTGGGTAGTTCGGCTCCCAAGTGTGACTACCCTACATCCACGGTGATGAGCAGGGGTGAGATAGAGACCCTTCCCTACCACAAATATTATAAGGTGGAGGAGATCCTGAATGAGTTGTGTCCTGCCTCAATGGTAGGGTTGTTGAATAACAAGATGCATCCTGTTAGCGTGGACACACGCACCATGCTCACTGATGCGATACATAGGGCAGGGCATGAGTCGCAAGGTGAGACTGCCTGTGGATCATGCCGAAGGTGTTGGAATAAAGAGGTGAAGAACGTAATATACATACAACATTAACCAAGGAGGCAAGTGTGTTGAATGAAGAACAGAAACTGTCCAGGGACAAGTATATAAAGGATCACCTTGAGGAGGGGTTAGCCCTTCTTCCTATCCCAGAAAGGATGAAGGGTAGTATCAGACGGTATGTCTACGAAGGCATACCGCCAGGTGGGTTCCTCTTTGCGGTCATGTCGGGTAATCTGGTGGATGCATGGCTGTATGCTGACACGACTAACCGTGTGATCCTGCACCACTACGCCCATCTCGTATATGATTTCATACCCAGCAAAATGATGGGTAGTAAGCAGAAGGTTCTTGATCATCTGACTGAGATTAACTTCCTTGACAATGAAAGTCATTGACATTTAATGAGGGTTAATATAACTTAATGGAGGGAGGTGATAAGGTTGAAACATAAGACTAAGTTGAAGGCATGGATGCGGTTAGCCCAATGCCAGTATGACATGGGCTATATGGCAAGCAAGCTACGAAGGATGACCGGAAGGTTTATCAAGCGACACTTTGAGACTGGTGCAATCATCCTGTCCATCTTGGTATTCTTGACCATCTCCTGGTGGATACTTATTATAACAGCACTCAAGGTGTTGGAACTTGCGGAGGATAATTAATGTTAGGGAAAGAATTTGCACACCGATGCCAGACTACGTTGCTTGATATGGTATCAAAAGGATATTCGTATAGTAGGAATGAGGAAAAGAATGAAGGTGGGAGGCTCGTTAACAATGGATGGAGAGTATTCTATGATGGGAAGTGGAAGTATACCATCATCAGGGAGGGTGAGGATTCAAAGTTTAAATGCAGTTGTCAGGGCTATAAGTATGGGAACGCATGTAAGCATATAAGGGTAGCATTAATATTAGGTGACGACTGTGAGTGTGGAGGGGTACATGTAGGAGGGTATTATTACAGGGATGGGATGGAGATACACAAGCCTCCATACAGGTACAGATGCAACACTTGTGGCCTTGAAAGCTGGCAAGGGATGCCAGTGGATGATGACTCAGCATCTACTTAGGAGAGACAGATGAATAAAGACATGCAGGTTGCTATCGATAAAGGATGGGTAGCGTTGTTCAATGAGAATTCCCGATTGAAAACGATACTAAAGATGACTACGGTGGAAGGGCTACAGTCAATATATAGTGATCGGGATAGTAAGGTTGCCCTGGCTGAACAGTATGGACTGAAAGAATACCAAGTAGAAAAGTTTGTTCGCATTGTGTTACAAGAAAAGCAGGATTGTCTGCCTATGTAAGGAGGGATATATGAATGTACTTGTAGCTTGCGAGTATAGTGGGACTGTAAGGGATGCGTTCATCCGCAAGGGCCACAACGCTGTCTCTTGCGATCTCCTGCCGTCAGACTCTGGCGGTCAGCATATCACTGGGGATGTACGTGATCTGTTGGATGGGGGATGGGACATGATGATTGCCTTTCCACCATGCACGCACCTGGCTGTGTCGGGGGCGAGGTGGTTCCCTGAAAAGCGTGCCGATGGACGACAGCAGGGAGGGATTGACTTTTTTATGGATATGATAAACGCTCCCATAGAAAGGATCGCCGTAGAAAATCCAGTCGGTATCATGTCAACACATTACCGCAAGCCAGAACAGATTGTTCAGCCGTGGATGTTTGGACATATGGAGATAAAATCCACATGCTTATGGCTGAAAAACCTGCCTGAGTTAGAACCCACGGATAACGTACATGAGGCAATGATGGAGCTGCCGAAAAATAAACGTGAACGGTTACATTATTTACCGCCATCCAAAGATCGGTGGAAGATCCGCAGTAAAACATTCCAAGGGATAGCGGATGCGATGGCAGATCAGTGGAAGGATTAAAGGAAGGGAGTAACTACATGAGAGGGAGGACGCACATAGTAAAGACTAATCTTGGTGACTTCGGATTAGTCTATGGGTACTACAAAAGACCATGCAAAGTTTTATACCAGTTGAACAATAGTCACTTGAAGAAGGATATCTCCTGGCCGTGGCTCATCACTCCACATGGAACCTTCTCTATTCCTGACCTTCCATCTAATCATATCAACCAGTGGAAGTTGGACTTTGAGATATACAGAGGAGAGGGACGGCCTCATATAAAATTGAGCCGTAAGAAATTATTAGAGTGGGAGACTAACCTTATCATTGAGCTAAAGGATAACATACAGATACCCACGTTTGTCCTGAACAAGTGGTTCGGGGAAGAGAAGGTGCTTATTGCTACATCACAGGGAGATACCAATGGCATTCTTCAAGGTTGACAGGGATATATACTGGAAGCTGAAGTATCCACAGCGTTTCATATACGCTGATATATGTTCGCGAATAAACTACAACGAACCATTTGTTCAGTCAGGTGTGATCTGCGGACATGAGCAATGCGTAGTAACTCTTGCCCTGTTGGCGGCCAGGTATTGTGCGTATACACATAAAGAATCCTCACCATGTACCGCATGTAAAAAGATGGTCAGGAGATATCTATCGCAGATGAAAGACATCATTGATTTAGAATTGGTTGCCTCTAAAAACAAAGGGGGCAAGGCATTTAGGATCACCCTTAAAGGGACCACTAAGTTGGACACTAAGTTGGACACTAAGGTCACCACTCAAGTGACTGAACCTCAAAGGGTTAAGCCAAAGAGGATCGAGACAAAGGGAACACAAAGAGGGAGACAAGAGAGAAGACATGTATTAGATTATAAAGAATTAGATTATAAGAACAACGACCTTAGATGGTCTAATATATCTCAAGAGTTATTTAAGATAGCCAACATAGAATACACACATAACGAGGAGTATAAAAATGTTCTTAGAATTATAGAACAGATAGTCACAAGGAACAATCTTAACGATAGAGATATCATTGGAGCTGCAACACAAGCACAAAGTATAAGCCCTGTTAAAACATCTATAGTAGGGTGGTTGCAGACTACTGTTGCTCCTAAGATAAAGGATATAGTAAATGCTAATGCCCTACCTCAACACCAGGTTTATCCTGACCTACCTGTCAGGGAAAATCAGGAAGAGATAAATGCAGAAGGGATGAAGAGTCTTAAAGAGGCTCTTGCTAAAATAAAAATAGGAGATAGCGATGCAGATGAAAGAAAAGCTGGATGACGGGAACAAGGCATCTATCGTGCAACTTGCGGAATCATACAGAAGGGATGGTTACAGACACTATGTGGCTAAGACTGCTGAAACACTGGGCATAAAACCTGGAGTGGTAAGTGGGCTATTAAAAAAGTATCGTGATGGCAAGCTGACCATCACATCCAATGAGATAACTAGCTTTAGCAATAACGAGTGGTCCGTAGCTAAAAGCGAGGTAGCATACATAGGTACGGCAGCAACCAGGAAGATAGCCGTTCGATTGCATGAGGAGTTAGACAAAGAGGAATACAATTCTAAATCCATCAGGGATTTAGCGTCTGCTTATGCATCTATAATGAGGGAGAACAGGGATCTTATGGGTGATGTATCCTTTCAGAAAGGAGGACATGGGAATCAGGTGCAGACTAACATTCAAATCACCCTCCCTCCCAAGCAGGATATGCCTATCGAGGGAGGCTTCATTACCGTGAAAGATGAGGGAGTAAAGGAGACAGATAAAAAGGATGGATAAAAAACCAGATCTTATTACGCTAAGTTTAGGGGCAGGTGTACAGTCAACCTGTTTGTATCTTATGGCATGTCAAGGTGAGATACTCCCCCGTCCTGACGTAGCAATTTTTTCTGATACTGGATGGGAACCACCAGAGGTATATGAACATCTGGAAAAGTTGAAAGCCAATGGAAGTATACCTATTAATATAGTTTCTGGTGGGAACATCCGTGATGATGTTATCAATTATGTCACAAGCTGGAGAGAAGATGGATCTGGATGGTTAAGAGGACAACCTCCAATGTACGCTAGGATTCCAGACGAAGTATCTAAAATGAATAACAAAGAGCCAGATAAGGGTGGCCCTCTTTGGAGACAATGCACTGAGAAATATAAAATCAAGCCCATACAAAATGAGATTCGTAGACTTCTAGGATATAAGAAAGGACAGCATGTTAGGAAATTAGCACACCAATATTTCGGGATATCAAGTGATGAAATGCAGCGCATGAAAGATTCGCGTGTCACATGGATTGATAATAGATACCCACTTGTTGATATGCGGATGAATAGAACTAAGTGTATAGATTGGCTGGAGAAGAATAACTGGCACAACGTCGAAAAATCAGCATGTATCGGGTGTCCATATCATGATAATAAAATGTGGAAACACATGAAAAATAATAGACCAGAACAATGGGCTGACGCAGTAGAATTTGATAAGGCTATGAGAGATGGGCCTTATCCCAACACAAAAGGACAAGTATATCTGCATCCTAATATGATACCATTAGACCAGGTGGAATTATCTACATCAGAAGATCGTGGACAATTATCATTCCTGGATGAGTGCGAAGGTATGTGTGGCGTATAGAGGAGGTGAAGAAAAAGATTGACAATTAATGAGAGGTAATGTAACTTAATGTAAGTTAATCAATCAACCAAGGAGAACAAAGATGCCAGTAGAAATACACGGTAAAGAATACACCACCGTCGATGAGAGAATAGTACTGCTTAATGAATTGATTGAGAAGAAGCAGTACTCCTTAACAACCAGTATCGAGCATCTCCATTTCGACAGTGAAGACAAGGGCTGTATCATAATGAAGGCCATACTGACAATACCTGGACTTGGACCTGATGCTGGTCCCTTTGAAGGGACGGCAGAGGAAAGAGAGGCCAGCAGCCAGATAAACAAGACAAGCTATGTCGAGAACTGTGAGACATCGGCTGCCGGCAGGGCATTTAAACATGCTCACATATGGGGTAAATCTGAGCAGGGAGAATCAGCCAACGCTATGCAACAGGCAATACATCAACAGAATTCCAATGACTCAAGCAAGAAAGAACCACCGAAATCAAACCCCAGACCTGTAAACAAACATGCAGGGAATTGTTATAATTGTCAGTCAGTTGTAGCAGAAGGAGAAGGATACATAGACAAGATTGATAACAAGTGGAAAGTATTCCACCATGAATGCAAGGAACTATTTTAAGGATATACCAGATGAAAAAGAAAAAGTATAAGGTATATATGGTCGAAGTCGGTAGCGAACATGACCTTACCGATGATGCTCTGATCCAATGGTATAATAATTTGATGCGAGATGTAACCAGATCTATAAAAGAAGCATATAAGCGTACCAAAACCAGTGACAAAATGAGAGAATGGTGCATAAAAGAAATGGAAAAGGTACAAAAAGGAAAGGAGAACCAATGAAGACAACATCATTTTCTATAGATGAAAAGACACTACAACACCTCAAGGTAATCTCACAGTATCACTCTACATCTCAAGGTACAGTTCTTAGGATATTAATAGAGAGAGAGTGGGGACGGCTATCTGAAAAGTATGGGAAATGGCAAGAGGCTACCTGGAAAGAGGTGAATGATCCGTCTCCCACAGTAGAAGAAATGGAGGAATCCAATGGGGAGGATGCAAAGGAATAAAGGGGCGAGGGTAGAAAGAGAAATCGTCCAGAGATTTATAGATATAGGATTACACGCTGAGAAGATTCCTTTGTCTGGAGCTGCCGGTGGGTCATTTTCTGGTGACCTATTGGTGGGCGGTAGAAAGGTAGAGGTTAAGGCCAGGAAGGATGGGATAGGGTTCAAGCTGTTATACCGTTGGTTGGGGGATAATGATTGGTTAGTACTAAAGCAAGACCGATCAGAACCTTTGGTAGTTATGACCATCCAGGCATTAGGAAGTCTCATATCAAAATCGAAAGATTATGTACCACCGTATCCGAATGAAAGACCAAGGCCAGCCAATCATCCACCAGAAGAGGAGAAATAAATGTCTACTGAATCGTTAGATATAACCATCGAAGGTATCTCGCCACTGTTGATGCACCGCTTTCCCCTCATGCCAATAGATGGCATAGATAAAATGAAGATGGAAGATCAAGCGGAACATGCGGCTTATCGAGACCAGGACACACAACAGTTGTTTATACCTTGTGAAGCAATGCAGAGATGTTTGATCAATGCAGCTACCTACAGCAAGGGCAAGAGAAGTGCATCATTACAGAAACCTGCTGCTGCTTGTCTTATCATATCTCCAATGCAGTTGTTCATTCACAATGGTAAGAAGTTGGTAAAAGAATATGCAATAGATAGCCGTCGTGTAGTCATTAGAGCTACCAGTGGAAGTATTGTACGCCATCGCCCAAGAATAGATGACTGGTCTGTGAAATTTAATTTGGACTATGACACGTTGCTGTTATCAGGAGACCAAGTACGTGAGATCGTAGATAATGGGGGCCGTAGAATTGGCTTGCTTGATTTCAGGCCAGAAAAGAAAGGTCCATATGGTAGGTTCATGGTTACGAAGTGGCAATAAAACTTGGCAAGGTGTGGTCCGGTCTGGTAGGGCTGTCTCTGGTTAGGCGATGTCGGGTACGGCCGGGTCAGGCGAGGTGCGGCAAGGCAAGGCAAGGGTTTGTAATATGACACATATTAAAGATAGGGCGGGGTACGGTCCGGTTTGGTTCGGCTGTCCTGGGTTAGGCGATGTAGGGTTCGGTCGGGTCTGGCGAGGTGCGGCAAGGCAAGGTCTGGTAAGGATTAATAATGAAACAGAAAAATAACGTAATATATTTAGATAAGGCATGGCCTCCTTATTTAGACGAGGCTGTCCAGATAGGCATGTGTAAACTCTGCGGAATAAAACCATCAGAGATGGATATCAAAGTTGAATTCTCAAACGGTTGGCAATACACATATGGGATCTGTTCTCCATGTAATATAAATTCTAAATCATTACATCATCCATCTATACCTGATGGTGAATCAGATAAGAAAGATCAGCTTATATTAAAATGGAAAGAATATGCTACCTCCCACGATGAGATAGCCAGGAGAGCAGATGAAGGAGAAGAGGGATACAACCAAAAACATAAGGACTTGCTAGTCAAGATAGAGGATATTACAAAGGAGATGTACGACGAGGGAATGACATTAGACGAAGTAAGCGATATCTTTTCAGATCATTTCAGCCGAAAAGATTAGATCCGGTTATTGCCTTGGTCACCTTGTTGCTCTTGCCTGACTTCTCAACGCTACGGCCTATACTCCAGGTAGCTACTATCCCCGACCATCCAGCCCAGAACTCAGTAGGAAGATCAATCCTCTGTATGCCCAAGGAAGGGGCCAAACAATAGTTATAAGCGATCATAACAAGACCGGCATATACTACGGTAGGTCTAGCTCTCTTAGTGTAAGAATCGCCTTGATTGAGTTCTGCTACCAGTATACGTTCTTTAGCAGACAGCTCCGCACGGATAGTCTCTTCCACCTCACTATCATGCTTCGCCATAAGACGCTCGATCTCCAGCTTGGCCTTGGCTTTCTCGCCTGATGAGGTGGTCAGGCTATCTACTACCCCGGTAAGGGCAGCACCTATAGGATTTGATTTAAGTATGTCAGTTATAAAACTCATGCTACGTTAATATACTCCAGAGTCGTGGGTTCATCTGACAAGTTATCTACTATATGCTTATACACCCTTCTATATGCCTTCGTACTCTGTATTATCTGCCCTTCATCAGTAGCATTCTGCATAGTCCCATCCCCTAAAAGCAGACAGCCATGCGTATCATCCTTTGTATTCCCACAATGGATGAGGATATAGCTGAACCCAGGCACATCAGTCACATGAATCATACCCTTATGCATATCACCGAATCTCTTTTCATATCGTTGATGGAAGCTGCCCATAGCATATAGCTTGAGGATGTATTCACCCTGTGGTATTCGCGTCTCCCCATATATCTTCTCTTCGTGGAATGTATCTTCCAGTGTATAACATAGGAAGGTAGGCGTATCAGTCATGTCGTACATGATACCAAGGGTACTGTCTGGAGAGGTGCTGTATCTGTATACTTTCAGTTTCATTCTAACCCAAGGAGAGTCTTGCTTTTACGACGTGGCCTTGTCATTTTATCCAAAGGTGCGAACCAAGTTCCAGGGCTAGCTGCCTCATCTATTGCTTGTTGAGCAGCAGCAGGAGATTTCCAAAGGCTTTCCGTGATCCCTCGTAGGCCTCCATAATCCTCAGAATATCTACCGCCTTCACCATATTTTGCCTGTCGATAAGATTCTGTTGCCCTTGGCCCAAGTAAAGCAGCACGAATCATATCAGGCGTTCCCTTTAATCGTGCTTCCGCATACCCTCTTTTACCAGTGCTGACAGGTGTAAAACCCTGCATGAGTTTATCATATACTGTTTCAGCCCACCTCGTATATTGAGTACCACCACCTCGGAATGCAAAGTTGGCAACTGATCTTACTCCTTCTCTTATTTCTTTATCATTTATCATATCTTTCATATCTCTTTCATCATTCATACCCATAGCAAGGACTCCTAATCCCTGGATTATATCGGTTATAGGGCCAGCAATAAATAATGAATTAGTTCTACCATAACCAGAGCCAGAACCAAAAGCATTAATCATAGGTTCTAACCCAGGGACCATAGACGATAACTCGTATGGAGACTTCAAGCCCATGGCATTGAATACTCCATTTATAGCTACCGCAGATCCAGCAAACTTTACTGCTACACCTATTCTATCAGCATGGCTCAACTCTTCAAAGAAATCTTCTGGCCGGCGGCCACCGAACCCCATCCCCTGTCCTGCCAGCTTACCTCCAACAACATCTTTTTTAATAAATTGGAATAGATTGTTTACCCATGTTTGGAATGGCATGACAACACCAGTCAAACTGTTACGTAGAAAAGCTGGTTTAAAAACATCTGAATAGACAGCCTGTGTTTTAAAGGCCATGTTGTCAGCGAACTTGACTGCCTGTTCATGTGGTACGCCTCTCTTAACTGCTGACATATAGGCTGAATTGAAACTAACAGCCACATTAAACTGATCCGCTGCATCAACAACATGGGACATAATATTCGTGAGAGATCCTGCACGTAAAGAATTCCTGCCCACATGTTCATACCCTGTGAATTGTCTATTCTTATATACCTTAGAAAATTCCTCGGCAAAGCCTTGTCCCAAATTGCTACCACTAAAAGTAGCACCCTGTAGCAATGCTTCATTCCCTTTGTAAGCTATATTAAATTTCTTTGCTATCAGTTCCTTAGTCGCTCCTGTAGTTGCCCCAAATGTATTCCTTACTCCAGTAGCAGCCGCCACCTGGGCAAGAGAAGCAATATTATTAAATACAAAACTAGAACTACCTATTAGAATATTTCTTGCTAATCTAGTCCCCATATTCTGAACTGTTTTAGTAAGCCCATAAGGGACATTTTCATATACCCATTTCTCAAGGTTATCAGCCTTGCCTAGTAAACTAGTGTCAATCCATTTGTTAAAATATTCTTTCTGAGAAGGTGTTAGCTTCCCAACCTTTGCCAATTTCTCCACTCTCTGTCTAATTATAGTTGCTGGTATAGCATTATATATAACCTTATTGGCTCCTCTATTATACTTGGTAGCAACCTCCCATATATCCTTGCTATAATCAAGCCTACCACTTTTTCTTGGTAAAGCATTTCCGAACCAGGGCATATTTGTAGACACCCAATATCTTTTCTTAGCGTCAGCACCAGTCCCTATATTATTAAATGTACGACTAAAAGACGAAGACATCTCATCGCTCATATTTAACAGACCATTAAATATTTCATCCAGCCTGTCTATACCGAACATATGAGGAAAATAATTAGCTCTAAAAGCAATGGGTTTCTTTCCCGTCTGTTTTCTCACTGCATTCATCTCTGCCCATCTATCACCAAAAGATTTCTTCAAAAACTCTGCCAATTTTCTCTCATGTACATTTTTAAGTGACAACTTAAAAGGCACATCAGATTGCATGGCAGCTACAACTCTCTCAGATTTTTCCTGGGATTTCTTGCTTCCTTTAAAGAAATAATCTCTAAGTTCCCTTCGTCTACTTCCTTTTGCATAGGGTTTAAAAATACCTATATCGGCAGCATCCAGTAATTCAAGCAACTCATCTTGATATATTTTTTCAGCTTCGTCATACTTAAACTGCCCACCAATAGTAATCGGGTCACCTGCAATTACCTTTTCTTTAGTAAGAGGATCAACAGTGGTAGAAACCTTTCCTTTCCTATAGACCCAACCAGTTGCTTGACCTCTCTTTGCCGTACTCAGTGTCACGCCATTGACAGCCGGATCGAAAAGACTATCCATTAAAAAGTTTTTATCTTTGCCGACACCAGCTATAGATTCTATATATCTTACAACATCTTCTGTATAATTATTTATAAATCCCCTTGTCGATCCTTTAAGACCGTGGAGTTCAGCACCAGCAGCTGGTTGAAAAGTATCTAGCCCTTTTTCAAAAGCTCCCTCATCCGTTCCAATTTTTTTAGCTATAGATTCTAGTTGTTCGTTTAAAACAATAGGGTCTATAACAGCAGATGTATCATATGCCATACGTTTTTGAATTGCTTTAGCTAAAGGCAGGGATACCTTTGCCGCTCCTTTGGCAGAGGCTTTCATCCCTATACCAAGGGCTGCCTCCATCAATGGCTCTGGTGAAACCCATTCCATAAATGTACCAAAGTTAGTATACCGATCCTTGCCAGGGAAAAGCTCTGTAAAAGTTTCTGGGCCTCTACGAGTGACCCTTGTAGGATCTGTAATATCCTCCAGAATATTCTTACCAATATTTTTTAATGTTGCTGGAGTGAATACTTCTTTAGGAACATTACCCGTTGCTGCTCCTACCCCTAAAGATGCTATCGCTGGTGCAGCACCACCAATAATGCCGCCAGCAATACCTCCTTTAATACCCCTCTTTTTAAATCCCATCTTTGCACCCTTAACAGCACTAAGACCTTCAAGGGCTGCACCTACTCCACCTGGTCCAAACAGTTCTCCGAAGAAATTTCTTTCTCTAGGTTTCTCAACGTCTGGGCCACTCAATGGAAAAGATTCAGGGGATGTCTCAAACATACCTTGAGCAATATCAGGTGTAATACTCAGCATATCTATTATAGAACCTAATCCCAATGCTGATCTGCCATATTCTTCATTAGCTATATCGACTATTTCATCAGGATCCCATTCTTTCCCTGCCTTAATATTACTTGCAAGGGATATAATCCTCTGAGGATCTTGCTGGTTTATCCTGTCAAGAGCCGACTGATATTCATATGATGTATATTTAGGCATTTATAGTATCCGTTAATTCATCCCTTGTTCTTTTAAATATCTAAGAGCTTCCATCTGCATATCAGGGTCTACACCTGCTAACACAGCTTCTGTCTGCTCATCGAATCGGGAGTCAGGATGAAATCTCTCCTGTAATACAAGTGCCGCAAGAGATTCTGCATCATCTTTATCATAGGAGAACCCTGTAAATTTATTAATGTAGTCGTATAAATGTTGTTCATACACTTTCTTTTTTGCCATATTCGTATTATTCTCACTAGCATCCAACCAATGTTCTGGTTCTTGTCTCCAGTCTATAAAATCTGGATTATTTAGAAGTCGATTAAATGCCCCTGCTTCTTCTAAATGTTTTATCATCGAAGGTATATCTGTTTGAGCTAAAGCCTTAGACCTTGAACTTGCTATTTGAGCTTTCGTATATTGTTCTTTCAATTGGAACGCTTGATCCTGACGTTTTACATAGTCCTTTTTATTTGCTACTCCTGCTTGTGCAAACAATCTGTTCATAGCAAGGGCATTACTATAATCCGCAGCTTCTTTACGAACTTCAAGATCCTTCCTTCGTGTTCGATCAGCAGCCAATATAGGAAGTACCTGGCTTAGAATAGAATTGGCTTGTTCATTAAAGGTAGCCATAATTATCTCCTGCTTTATTTATCGCAATAGTCCAGCTCCAATACCAGCCGCTTGCATCCAACTAGGCTTATACGTTTCTTCTTCTATACCTAGCTGTCGTTTTGCCAGCTCATTCTGAGCCATATTAATTCTTTCCTGCTGATTGAAACCAGCTATGTCCATTCCTTGGCCGAACTTCATCTGCTCTGCTTGCATTAGGTAAGGAGACATTCCCCTAGCCATAGCCATCTGACCAGGTGTACCCATAAGATTACCACCCGCAGCAGCTTGTTCCCTAAGACGTTCTATTTGTTCGTTTTGCCATAATTGTCCTGCATCTCCGAATCCACTAGGACCGACAGTTGCACCTGCTCCTGCTCCTGCTCCTGCTCCTGCTCCTGCATCTACTGGTAGAGCCTGATTCCCCATTCCTGGAGGCGGTCCTCCAAGACCAAAACCACTACCAGCCCCACCACCACCACCACCTGTCATTATTGGGCCTTGACCTAGAGGTGGTTGATCCACTGGTGGCATATTTGCAAACTGCCCATCTGCGGTACCGAATTCGGTTATATCTTCAGCCCCACCAGGCATCCCTTGATAACCTGGCGTTCCAGCATAAGGATCTTTTAAATAATCAATATTCCTATTGGTATGCGTTTTGTCATAATTAGGATCATTGTATAGATTAGTGGGAGGATTCATTTGGAATTGTTTAGTACCATCGGGTAATGTAACGACACTACCTTCTTGTGAAGAAGGACCACCAAACTCTATCCCCTGCATTTGCGCTTTAGTAGGACCACCTGGCTGTTGTCCACCCATTTGAAGTGCAGGACTACCACCAGCCCTCTGATTGGGATCACCGGGAGGTCTAATAGGAGGAGGCATAGGGCTACCACCACCAGGACCACCACCACTCATAACAGGACCACCACCACCATAACCTGGGGCTGCCTGGTCAGCTCTAGGAGGAGGAGCTATCTGAGCTGGGGCAACTCCACCCATACCTTGCTGCTGCTTATATTGTCCCTTAGTAATACCGCCAGCCTGTAACTTAGGAATCTCATCATAGGCTTTTAACAAGGAAGGAACAAAACTATTAGATCCCTCCCTGTTAGGATCATCCAAAGAGTTTATAATGGCTTCTCTTAATCCTGTACGTAAACTATCTAATGGAGCTTCACTCCGTTCTTGAGGACGTATTCTTTCGTCGAGAATATTATATGCACCTTCCCTAGGCCCGACCTCGGCAATAGCATCATAAGGATTAATTGATACATTAGCAGCATCAGGAGGAGCTGAAACCATACCTTGTAACCATTCAGGCAATCCAGATATCCCACCCTGTGCCATCTGTGGCATCCCACCACCAGGAGGCTGACCAGGGGGCGCACCATATGCACCCTGCATAAGACTCTGATACGTCATCGGAGAATACGGCTGATATCCCTGCATAGGAGATGTCGGTTTTTTTTGTCCACCAGCTATAAGACTGCCACCAAGTAGTCCACCGGCAGCAGCTAACTGAGGGTTTTTCATAATCCAATCGGAAATACCTTTGTCTCCTTGGATATATTTACCTGCTCCTATGCCTCCTAAAGCACCCATCAAAGCACCCTGCCATCCACCTCTCTGCTTCCCAGAATAACCACCGAGAAGACCAAGAGCAGGGAGGAGCCACTTAGGAAGATTACCTATTTCTGGTTCTGGTTCTTCACCATCAGCTCCTAATCCATAATGTTCGGGATCAGTACGAGGACCAGGAATAACTATAGGCTCTTCTTCGGAAACTACTTCTTCAGCAAGAGCTTCTTCCTCTCCGAAATACTCATCAAAATAAGATTTAGCACCCATAGCAGCAGCACCAGTAATACCTAGAGCTTTTAATATTCTTCCGGTACTCCAAGTAGGATTTGCTGCTTTCAACTTGAGAACCTCTGGCTCAAGCACTTCAAATTCAGCCTTCTGTACTCTCCGTGCTTGTGACCCAGAAGGACGAGGACGCACTGGCCCTATTGCTGAAGTCCTTCCACCTATTTGTCGAGCTTGTTTAGGAATATTAAAAATAGTATTTAGAGGAGGAGTACCCCCTCCACCTGCACGTCCACGAAGCAACCTTTTCAATATACCAGGCACTGCTCTTGCTGCCAGTGAAACACTCATGATTTACTCCCTATATAACCTCATTAATTCTAAATGTTGGTTTCTTGTCAGGCCATCTAACGGACCTGGTTGAATTTGCTCACCCGTTAACATCTGTCGCAGCAACGCTACATTCTCCTGATCTTGACCTACACTGCGTTCGTATTCTTCAGGGTATAGTTCAGGATATAACCTGGGATTTTGAAATGCACCGGCATCTGCCTGGGCAAATCCTTGTCGAATTCGCTCTGCTTCAGGATCTTGTGGAATACCACCGAACATAGAAGGATCTAACTGTGCCGGTTGCGGAGAAGGAGGCTGCATCATATTATTGACAGGAGATATAGACTGAGAAAGCATGTCACGCCACCTGGCAGGATCTTGATTTAACCAATGTTGTGCATTCGTTAATGGACCTTGAGGTAAATTAACATCTTCAAGCCCAGCTAATGGGCTTGGTGTTTCTATAGGCACTTCAAAAGGAGATTCAGGTACTGGAAATTCAGCACCAGCAGCTTGTTGTTCTCTTAATCCCTGCAACATACTCTCATATCTATCAGGATCATTTTCCTTCCAATATCTGGCATTCGGATTATCAAGCAATGCAGGATCTATATCTATAGGCATTTCACCTGCTAGTTCTTCTAATTCATAATCATCAAAACCTTCAGGGAGGGGTATTTGATCTTCTAAAGGAGATGGGGGGGGTTGCTGTTCATCTATAACTGATTGATCTACTAAAGCCTCATCTGCTAAAGCCTCATCTGGAAGACCAGAAATACCTACCCCTCGTCCCATATCCACACCTTTATGGCCTAACCATTGCCCCAACTTGGAATACCAAGGAGCTGTTTTAGGTAGTATATTCCTACCCAGATTCGCCATGCCGGCCCCTACTCCACCAATACCAGGCGTGAAAACTGATTGAGTATTTTCAAACTCTGATCTCAAAGCATCTTGAAATCCAGGGTCTCCGGTCTGCATAGAGGCAACAGATCCTTCTTGTGGTTTATAGGTAGTTATAGCATCATATAAATCACCGAAACCACCAATTGGTTTACCACCAAAGTGAAATAGTCCACCATGCTCCATCATAGGATACGTGATAGCTCCTCCAGCAGCAGTTCTTAATTTATCTAACGGTAACACAGCTTCCGTACCATTCTCACCAAGGGTAGCTATATGAGGCCCATTTACCCACCCCTGATAGTCAGGCGGTAAGTGAGGTATCATGCCACCTCCACGCATAGGAGGCAAACCAAGAATACCAGCAGCAGCCCTCTCATCCTGTGGTCCATTTAATGATGTTAAAAACTCAGGCCCAGCCTCACCTACTATGGCAGAACCAGGAGAATAATAATCAGCATTGGCTATCCCACCCTGTGCCATACGAGGTCTATACCTCTGCATAGGAGCTTGTACTAACGGCCCTTGGCGTTGTTGTTGTTGCTGTTCTTGTTGCTGACCTCCTATAGCCTGATTTACAAGTGGTGCAGCCATAGTATCATAAAGAGCTTGGTTGTTTCCGCTAAGATTAAGAGGATTTGCCATCCCTTGTGTATACTTTCCTACATTAGTACCTATTTTATCAAGTAAACTAAGGTTGCTACTAAAATCTGGAACTTGTCCTGTAAGAAGATTCGCTGGTTTAGGGATAGCAATCTGTGGCCCAGTACCTATTTTACTAGAGCCATAAAGTGATAGGCCACCCTGTAAGGCTTGTCCCAAATCCCTATTCTTTAATCCTTTGGCTACATCAAATCCAGCATATGTCTGAGCAAGAGGAGAAGCTATAACATTAACGCCAGGAATAAACTGACCTATCTGGGCCAGCTCTTTAAGTTTGATCATATCATCAAACTTATCAACGCCTTTGACAATCCCCTTGCCTAAACCTTTAAGACCTTTTCCTATTGATCCAAAAAATCCCATACTATTTTCCCTCGACTACTTCCTTTGCTGCTTCTTCATGCTGGTTAGCATTAGATATAATCTCTTTCATCTGGGACGCTCTGGCTAGAAGTTCTTCCTTTATATCCTGATGTTCTTTTATAATTAATTCTACTTCTCCAAGTTTGGCAAGATAATTAATATATTGACGTTCATAGTCCTTCTTTACCTGATCCATTATTCTCTCCCTTTCAAGTAGATGTTTCATGGAAAAAATCCAGCCCAAAATGATCATTTAAAAATTTCAACAACTTCTCCATATCTATTTTCAGCTCTCGACCATCAACACTTGTAGACTTGAATATATAGTACCCCTCATTATCATGCGGTGAAATTATTGTTTCAGTTCCACCAGCATCAACAGCATACAACTCTCCACTTATAGATGTTAATCCTGAACGATTTGCCCCCGGTGCAATTTTTGATGCTTGGTCTGCTATAGCAAATATATCTGTACTTCCTATGTCTATTCTGTCGGCAATATTTGAAAATTTCATATTAACTATATTAGACGTTAGAACAAAACTATCGCTTTCACTTGCATCTACATAAATCCCTGCTTTTGCAGCAGTGCCTATTCTAAATGTTATTCTAGCATCTCCAGTATTATTATTATCCTCATCGGCACTTAATGTAAAAATAGTATCTAAATTTGACTGTAAAGACATATGTGCATCACCATTAGAAGCAAGGGCTGTAGCATCCAAATTTATAAAAGGATCACCACCAGTATCCTCTTGTTGAACACTGAAAAAAGCCTCTCCTGCATCACCATAAAATATCAAGTCATTACTAGGAATATCAATTCTGAATCGCTCTGTTGACCCATCAAAGAATTGAAGCCCAGTTCCAGAAATCTTGGCATATGCGCTATCAGTAGCTCCTATAGTAACGTCTGTCCCATCCCACACAAGAGGTTGATTCTGCTGCTCTTTGAGAAATAGATCGCCATTAGGATCTATATACAGAAGGGACATTGATGTCCATCCCTTTTCTGCTGATACATTGACAGGACCAGGAGTAGAGTCCATGACAGTCGCATTGGCAAGAACTTCCTTTACGACAGAATCCAAATCAAATTGTTTATCTACTTCATCAGCCATTATTTTCTCCCAGCCCCTCTTTTAAACATAATCTCATAGAATAGATCTACCCTTCTCAAATCCCCTTTGACACTTGCTGTATCCTCAGTGATCGTGAACTTGAAGAAACTGCCAGCTCTCGTAGTCGGCAGTGGCACAACATAATGTTGTGGCTGCGTAGCACCGGATACAGCAGCTACGGAAACTGTCTGCTGAGTCTGTGCCGTATTATCTACAGTAATATCGAGCTTATAAGTGATAGCTGTGGAAGAGTCAGGGACCGCATAAAAATCAACCCTGTTTAACTTTATCACATCTTCATATGAAAAGCCGTTAAGGGAAGCCAAGTTGAGATCGCCTGTCTCCAGGATCGTTGTAACAGCTCCATTGGGATCTGCGGTATCATCTGTAGAAGGTTCAAAAGTATATTTCGCAGCTACAGGATTATCTTCTGCCGTATTAGATAATCCCATCCATATAAATCCCGTATCATGGTAGTCTGAGATATAATTCACATCATTATAATTTGATTCCAGATTATATACATAAGTAGAAAATGTCTGTGCTTTATAATTATACAACCATGTTTCTTTTCCTGCCAGATTAGGAGACCCACTATAATTAGCACTACTTAAATCAGGCCAGTGAATACCATATATCTTTAACTTCTCATTGATAAATGCCGTAGGGACTTTCCCATACCCGGTAGCAACTCCTGTCCCTATCTGATTATACTGCTCTATCTGCTTTTGTTTATAGGCAACTGGAACCGTATCTTCCGTAATGTTTTTGCTTGAAGATCCATTAAACTGGTGTATTCCATTAGCATCAGCCCAGAATAGATAGTCATCACTTGCCCACATCGTAAGACCTATAGCAGATGGAGTAGATAAAAGCCTGGTCAAGCCAAACTGGTCACTCGTAGTACCAGTAACTACAAACAAATCACTGGTAGTAAGCACATAAAGTTTACCCCTGAACGATCTCATCCCTACTACTAAATGCTCACCAGTAACAGGCACATCTAGATAACCTGTTCCAGAGCCTCCCCAGGAGCCTTCATTACCAGCCCCAGTACCTGAATAATTAGCATCTATACTACCCGTCTTAGACCATCTTATTCTATTATGTCTATTTACTAAAAGATTATCAGCAGCAGCAATAAGCTCTGGATTACTTGATTCTCTTATGCCACCTACCCACAATTTGTTAAGATGATATTCAGCACAAGTTGCCGATTGCCAGTTTAATGTCTGTATGGTTGGCTCTATAGTACTAGCATCATTACCAACAGATTTGACAGTAAAGACCCCATTGGCAGGATTTCTGTAAATAAAATAACAACAATTTTTTTCAGTATTACTATTCCAAGCTGCAT
>Ga0114904_1000570_pt1 | contig 19856 bp, 13 predicted proteins | sample MalvirDeepMed_s6_FD_83498 | JGI IMG/M metagenome (GOLD analysis project Ga0114904, IMG submission 83498) | Marine viral communities from the Global Malaspina Expedition - Malaspina viral metaG DeepMed_s6 | ecosystem: Environmental > Aquatic > Marine > Oceanic | place: Mediterranean Sea... | reverse complement strand
GTGTTCTACCTAACGGTTATCGGGCATTTTAAGTCTTATTGATCTTAAACATAGCCGTCAGGCTGTCTCAAAACCCTAGGTGTTTCATTTAAAAAAAATTATTCCAAGAATGGAATATCAGCAAGGACGACCCCGCCAGGAACTGACCCTGTACACCACCTTTTTAGACGATATGATCCCTCAAGATGATAGTGTTTGTCTGATCGATCAATTGTAAATTTATTAGATCTGCAAACGCTGGGCTTTCAATCTAAAGCCATACAGAGCAGACATCCTGTTAGTGTAAGCTTCCCTTAAAACCGAAAACTGTTTTGAAGTGTAATAATTTTTACTTTTAAAAAGTATGAGGCAAATTGCCGTTAGCTATAATTATTAAACGCAGGTGTGCAAATAATTTGCTGAATCTTTTAAACTGTCTAAAATTTCAAATTCATCTTAATCCGGATTTGTCCTATTCATAACAAGCTTCCTGAATGCTTCAACTGCTTTTTCAGGATTTAAATCAATTATATCAGTAAAGAAATCATCACTAGATTTAGGGCTTAATCCAAAAGAAGCAAAATAGTCTTTAGGAAAATCCTTTAAATTTTCGTTCACAATAATATTCGCATTTGTTGTAATAGTAGCAGCTAAAACGTGTCGATCTTGTTCATCAGGTAATTCTAAACTTTCTTTAAGTTGCTCATATTTATTAACCATATCACAGGGGAATACTCTGTTAGCAATCTGGATCCGTTTTAGTCTTTACTCTTCTATAATCTTTTTCCTTTCAATTACACTATCCTAGGGGATGCCTAGGCTTTGAATAGAGGATGGGGTGCTTTGGGTACGCTTTTAAGATCATACTATGGCTCATCAAAGACAGTCTAAATGTTATGATACCACTTTATGATTCTTGGCTCACTCCATTATGAAACTACACTCACCCACAAAAAGTGTGACAATAATTGGTTGCTATGTGGGGTCACATTGGACTCAGTAGGGGGGAATTAGATTTTATCTGAGAAGTTTGGGATCTATAAACTCTTACTCACTGATATATAACAAATTCTTCGAGGTGATTGAGAACTTTCTGTAAAAAAGAGTGGAGTAAGACATACACTTGCTAGCCATAATTTGAAGAAATTTCGATACACCTTTAAAATAATGATTGTCTAGGCTGCCGATTTAGAAAGATTTTCTAAAAAGCTATTAAGGTTTTCATCATTTACATCTAGTTTTTTTCTTACGCGATATCGAGCTGTTTCTACTCCTCGAATTGAAATATTCAATAGTGGCGCAATTTCCTTGTTTGTAAGATTCATTTTTACAAATGCGCATAAGCGCAATTCTCTTTTTGAAATTCCGGGATCGATTTCTTTAAGTTTTTTGAAGAAGTTTTCGTGTACTTTTTCAAAATGTACGTCAAAGACATTAAGATACTCTTCACCCATTCTATGTTGATTAAGATTAAACAAAACTTCTTGAAGTCTTTTACGTGCTGCTTGGGTTTTAAGTGAATTTTTAAAATCTTTTAGTGCATTAAATGTATCAGTAAATATTTCTTTCTTTTTTACTAAAAGCATAGTGTAATTTGCCAATTCTTTACTTTTTGTAAGATTGTCTTGTTCTAGTTGTTCTTTATGTTTTTTTATACGGGCTTTGTCTTTTTCAAGTTTTAACTGTTCAATTTCTAACTCGAGAAGTTTTTTTGACTTTGCCGCAGCAAGTTTTTCTTTTTGTCGTTCTCGATCTATTTTTTTATTCACTAGGCGCCTGGTAATAAGTAAGGCAACTATAAAACTGAGTATATATAAAAGGTAAGCCAACCTGGTGCTATACCATGGTTGAGGAATACTAAACCTCAGAGAGGCTTCATCTGCTGTTTGGCCAAGGTAATTGCGACTTCTAACCTTAAAAGTGTAGGACCCTGGAGCAGGATGCGTGTATTCTTTAAATGCATTGGTCGACCAAGACGACCAATTAGAGTCTATGCCGTCAAGCATATATTGAAACTCTTTTTGTGATGATGGGGTTAAACGAGGTGCAGCAAATTCAAACCGAAGCATTTCAATATTTGTAGGGAGTTGCTCGGTATTTTTTAATGCAATAGAACTAGAAATTTGACCTTTCTCTTTATAACTTACATTTCTAAGGATTGTTTTTGCAGAACTTAAGTTTCTCTTTGATAAATCAAATAGAAATACACCGTTTGTTGCACCTATAAGAACATGATGATTATCAAGAGGTAATATGCTTTCCATTCCTCTATTCAAATAACCTTTTAAATCTAAGAAAAGGTTTTTATGTAATTTATTTTCTTCATTTTTCTTAAAATATCCTACTTCATCATCTTGAACAAACCATACTTTGTCGCTATGTTGTAGCAATTTGCGCGTGTTAAGTTTCGGGTTCAAAATTGAATTCAGTGAGTCGTGAGGTGTAAACAGGATGTTTTTATTGTCAAAAGTGTAAACTCCTGTATTCGTAGTAAAAATAATATCCTTGTCGAAGGCTGTTACATTAACATTAAATGAGGATTGAAGACCATTTTGGTCAGTATAATGTTCAACAGCAAAGACCCTAGTTAATTCTGGATTTAGTTTAAGCTTATAAACACCTTTATATCCGTGACAGATCCAAAAGTTTGTAGACGAATCAATTTGAAGAATGTCCCTACTAGACTCTTCAAAGCCCTTAATCTTATTACCTATGGTCCAAGATTCATTATAAGATAATGGGTAAATACCGGAATATGTTGCTGCTAAGAAGGTATTATCATAACCCTTGAGTTTTAGTACTTTCCAAATACCATGAATAGTACCAATCCGTTTAGGTCGAAAATTATCTAAGCGAAAAAGTCCTTTATCATGACCAACTAAGATTTCACCATTTAATTGTTGAATTGACCAAGCTTGACCTTCTAAGTCAGGGATTTTTTTGAAGTTGAGATCGTTTGTTGAATAGGTGTCGATGTCAAATAGGCTATAGTAAACGCCAGTATTAGTGGCGAGGTATAAATAACCCTCAAAAATATGCATGTCAGAAATTGAAGAGCTGTCGAAAAGTTGAGATATAGGAGAATTGAACTCGACAAAATCAATACCATTATTCATTAAGACCCAAATACGATCCTTATCTATTTGTGGATAAATAGAAAGAATGGTTGAATTGTTAAGTTTTGAAAAACTAATGTCATTAGTTTCTAATTCAAAATTTTGATTGATTTTTAAAATTTTACTTGATAAAGTCCCTAAAAGATAATGATCTTTAAAAGAGACTGCCGTTAGAATTAGTTCTTGTTGTTCTTTATTAAATAGACTTTTAATAAAGGTTATTTTCTTCGTCGCGCGATTGGCAAGATAGAGTTCGCCGTTCTTGGTAAGTATCACTAGTTCTTCTTTAACTTTTGTGGGTAAGAACGCTATGATAGAGGAAGACAAATTATCAGCCTTAAATAGTAGTTGTAAATTAGAAGAGCTAGGATCGTATTCAAATATACCAGTACCTTGATCCTGCACATATAAGTGACCGTTGACAGTCCCTGAATATAAAAAATTAGAATTGGCTTTTATATGTGTCGTGGTATTGTCTGAAACTACTATTAATTCTCTGAATGTTCTGTATATTATAGCATCCTTAAAATTATGAGCTTGCCAAAAATTTTCTAAGTTGTCCGTTTCTAATTGTAATTCGTCAACTTGAGAGGCATAGAAGTAGTTTCCATTTTCATCTTTTTTTATAACCCCTATTTCATTGTAACCACCTACGTGAATGACATTGTTATTGTCTTTTACTAAGCTTCGTACAGTAGAGTGATTTGGTAAGGTTAGTTTTTGCCATCGTTCACCATCATAGATTATAACTCCATCATTATTTCCAAAGTAAAGAATTCCATCATCGTCTTCTGTCATAGTCCAAAATTGTCCATCGGCTTCAAAATCTGTTCGATCGTAATGGGTAATCTTGGGTATAACTCCATCCAATTTGGTTTGCTCTTGTGCAATGCTATAGGTGCAGCAGAATAGCATGCACATAATATAGTTTAAGAAAGCATCAGGATATTTATGTAGTTCTTGAGGCATTTATATGGTGTTTTCAAAAAATTAATACTTTTTTACATTTTTAATGTATTGAAATACAGTGGTTAATAAAAAATGAAGTAGTTGTGGTGTAGTTGTTTAACATTGTGACGTATCGCAAGTGTAGTGCTTTTTTAAATCATACGTTTATTACATCCTAATTTTGATCCATACAATCTTAATAAGAAAACGTTTTCGTTGTCAATATTATTGAGAATATGACAATGTTAATCTTTTTGATTGCAAGAATCAACTTTTAAAAATTTAATCGAATGAGAATTAAAAACTACTTTTTAGTAATGTTTTTGTTAGCAGTGTCGGGTTTGAGTGCTCAAGTAAATACAATTACTGGGACTATTCTTGATGCAAATGCTATGCCTTTACCTGGTGCCAATATTTTGGTAAAGGGAAGTACTCAAGGTACACAAACTGATTTTGACGGTAATTTTAGTGTCGAGGCTAGCCCTGATGATATTCTAGTTATTTCTTATGTAGGCTTTGTGACTCGTGAAATATCAGTAGGACAACAAACAGATTTGAAAATAACCTTGGCTGAGGATGCAGCAGCTCTAGATGAGGTAGTGGTCGTGGGTTATGGAACTCAAAAAAAGAGTGTGGTTACCGGCGCAATCTCAAGTGTAAAAGCAAGCGAGATTGAAAACCTACCTAATAACCGTATTGAACAATCACTTCAAGGTAGAACTTCGGGGATTACCATTGCCGCTAACTCCGGTCAGCCTGGATCATCATCAACTATTCGCGTGCGTGGGATTACCAGTTTTGGTAACAACGAGCCACTTTGGGTTGTAGATGGGGTTATCGTAGATGCAGGTGGTATTGGTTATCTAAATCAGTCTGATATAGAGTCTATAGAAGTGCTTAAAGACGCAGCATCACAAGCGATTTATGGAGCAAGAGCTGCAGCAGGTGTGGTTTTGGTAACCACTAAAAAAGGAAAACTAGGTAAACTATCGGTAAGTTATAATGGTTTTACTGGATTGTCTGGTCCTGCTCGCAAGCTTGACCTGCTTAATGCCACTGAATACGCAACGCTTTTCAATGAAAAATATGCAAATGATTATTCTGGAGCGCCACAAGATTTTGCTTTACCTTTTCCTAACCCTGAAAGTCTTGGTGAGGGGACTGACTGGCAAGAGGTTATATTTAACAATAGTGCAAAAAAAGAAAATCATGAATTTAGTTTAAGTGGAGGAAATGATGTGTCCACGTTCTACATGTCTTTTGGCTATTTTGATCAAGAAGGTATTGTAGCTAAGGATATCTCAAGATACCGTAGACAAAATATAAGATTAAATTCAACTCATCATATCAATGATTTTATTACTGTAGGAGAAACGGTTGGATATTCTAATGAGAAAAGTACGGGGATTGGTAATACTAACAGCGAATTTGGAGGTCCCTTAAGTTCTGCAATCAATCTTGACCCAATAACACCTGTGATTATTACAGATCCTGCTGTGGCTAACTCAGGACTATATACCAATGACGGGATCATTAGAGACCCTAATGGAAACCCATACGGAATTTCAAATCTTGTAATTCAAGAAATGACTAACCCATTAGCCTATACACAAACAAGATTAGGAAATTATGATTGGGCTGATAATTTTGTAGGTAATATTTATGTAAACCTTGAGCCTATTGAAGGACTCAATTTAAGAAGTACACTAGGAGGTAAACTCGCATACTATGGATATGAAAGCTTTACGCCAGTATCGTTCTTGAATACTTCAACTATAACCGCTCAGAATAATATATCTAGAGGTTCAAACAGAGGTTTTGGATGGAATATTGAGAACACGCTTTCTTATACAAAGCAGTTGGGTGATCACGATTTTACTATTTTATTAGGTCAAGGCTCCTATTCTGAAAATGATACAAAAGGGGAGAATGTAACCTATAATGACATCCCAGTAAATAGTAGAGAAGATGCTGCGTTTATACAGGTGCCAGATGATCAAATAATTGCAAGCGCCTATATAGGTACAGAACATAGAGTAACCTCTTTATTCTCTCGTTTAAGCTATAACTACAAGGAGAAGTACATTTTTACCGGGATCATACGTCGTGATGGCTCATCTCGTTTTGGGGCTAATAATAAATATGGTTATTTCCCGTCATTCTCTCTAGGTTGGAATCCTGTTAATGAGGATTTCTGGAAAGAGAATGATTTTGTTAATCAATTCAAACTGCGAGGAGGTTATGGTGTTGTAGGTAGTGATGCTATTGGTGACTTTAGATACCTTTCTACCATAGGTGCGGGCCGTAATTACACTTTCGGAAATGTGTCAGCAGTTGTTATTGGGAATAGCCCAAATGCGCCAGCTAATCCTGACTTAAAATGGGAAGAGACTAGACAAAGTAATATTGGATTTGATGCTCGTTTCTTTAACACGCTTACCATGACGGTTGACTTCTATAACAAGAAAACGGTTGGAATTTTACAGGATGTACGTCTTCCTGGTTATGTAGGTGCAACAGGGAGTCCTGCTGCTAACGTAGCTGATATGGTTAATAAGGGATTTGATATTGAAATGGGATATTCTGATAGTTTTGGAGATCTAAATGTATCGCTTCGTGGTAACCTCTCATACCTTCAAAATGAAGTTGTTTATTTAGGTAATGGTATTGACTTCTTATCGGGTGGAGCAGGTTTTCAGTCGAGTACTTATCCAATCACGCGTACTGCAGTGGGGCAGCCTTATAATTCATTCTTCGGTTTCCAAACCCGAGGAATATTTCAAAATCAAGAAGAAATTGATTCTTATGTAAACTCAGAAGGTGTGGTTATTCAACCTAATGCAGTACCTGGAGATTTTAGATATGAGGATATTGATGACAGTGGCTCTATTAATGCAGACGATCGTAAATTTTTAGGAAGTTCAATTCCAAAATATACATTTGGTTTAACACTAAACCTTGACTATAAAAACTTTGACCTTTTAGTGTTCTCTCAAGGAGCGGCAGGTAATAAAATTTTTCAAGGCTTAAGACGACTTGATATTAGTAATGCAAATTATCAAACAGAAGCTTTAAACCGATGGACTGGTGAAGGAACATCAAATTCTTTTCCACGCTTAAGCAATGATGATAACAACAATAACTTCACAAATCCCTCAGATTTTTATTTAGAGAATGGAGATTACCTGCGCATCAAAACAATTCAACTGGGATATTCTCTGCCTAGAAATGTTATTGATAATGTAGGTCTTACAAGACTTAGGGTATATCTAACGGGAGAGAATCTATTCACATTTACAAAATACACAGGCTTCGACCCGGAAATTGGTGGTGGAATTTTTGGAATAGACCGAGGATTTTACCCACAGGCACGAACTGGTTTAGTAGGCCTTAATATTCAATTTTAAAACTAGAGTTATGAAACTAAAAACAATTTTATACCCTGCTGTTGGAATTTTAATTACCGCATCAGTGCTTTCATGTTCTAAAGATTATATCGAGCTAGATCCTTTAGGGCAGCCCTTAGTAGATAATTATTATTCAAATGAAGATGAAGCTTATTCAGGCTTAGTAGCTGTCTATGATATTATGGGTAAGCAGTCTAAGAGTTTTGAGAATATGATTACAATGATGAACGCAGGTTCTGACGATCATTTTGCAGGTGGGGGTGGACCATCAGATGGTGTTGGCATTCAATCTTTTTCAAATTATACTATTGATCCTGCAACGATTCCGGGAAGCTTCTGGAATGATTATTTTCAAGGGATTTTTAGAGCAAATATTTTGCTTCAAAAATTGCCAGAAGTGCCTATGGATGATGCACTTCGAGCAAGGTTTACAGCTGAAGCAAAAGCCTTACGCGGTTATTATTATTTTGAGCTTGTAAGACTTTTTAGAAATGTGCCCTTGTTCACTGAGCCTATCCTGACTAGTGAAATTTATAATGTAGAACAGGCGGCTCCTGAAGCTGTTTATGCTCAAATAGAAACAGACCTTAGCGAAGCATTTCAAGATTTACCTGCACGTATTACTGATTTAGAAAATGAGGCAGGCCGTTTAACTCAAGGTAGTGTACAGGCTCTTTTGGGAAAAGTATATCTCTATCAAGGCAAAAATCAATTGGCAGCACAAGAATTATCAGAAGTTAATGGTACTCCCGGAGGAACCAGTAAATATGGTTATCAGCTGGTAGCAAACTTTGAAGATCTCTTTAACCTGAACAATACGTTTAATTCAGAATCAATACTTGAACTGGCAGCCACAAGTCTTGCAAATGTAGACTACAATGTATGGGGCGGAGGTCAAAATGAAGGTAATACAGTCAACCAAATGGTTGGTCCTAGAGGATATTCACGCACAGCAGGTTCTAATGCACCTGACTATGCGGGTGGTTGGAGTTTTAATACGGTAACTCAAGGCCTATATGATGTCTTAGATGGCGACCCTAGATTTGACGCAACCATTGCTGATCTAAAAGCATTAGAAGCAGCAGGGGAAGCAACATACACTCCAGGTAATAAGGATACAGGATATTTTCTAAAAAAGTTTATGCCTCTCAATGCAGATAAGTCTACTGGTGGTGGAAATGTTGAATTGAACTATAGACAGAATGTCTACATCATTCGATTAGCTGATACCTATCTTTTAGAAGCTGAAGCTCTTGGTGCAAGTGGAGCAAGAGCGCAAGCATTGCTTGATGCCGTTCGAGCACGTGTTGGTCTGGCACCGGTACCAGTGAGTATGGATAATATCATGTTAGAACGCAGACGTGAATTAGCAGGAGAAGGGCATAGATGGTTTGACTTAGTGCGCACCGGAAGAGCCGCATCAGCATTGTCAGATCGTGGATTTACAGCGGGTAAAAATGAAATCCTTCCTATTCCATTAAATGAATTAGAAAACACACTTATTGTTCAAAACCCTAATTACTAATTGAAAATCTTAAAGTTATGAGATTAAATACTATAAAATCACCTTTGTACTTTTTATTAGGTGCGTTGGTATTCTTTTCGGCCTGTCAACCAGAAGAAGTAACTAATGGTAACGGTTTGAGTGATTCTAATGTAGACGCCTCTTTTACCATTGAATCTGTAAGCGGAGAACCCAATCGTTTTGTGCTTAGCGCAAATCGTGAGAATGTTTTAAAATTTCTATGGAATACCGGCGATGGGTTTTATGAAGGAGCTGCTACAGAAGAGCTCTTTTTGCCAGATGCTGGTACTTATTCAATAACACATCAAGCATACGGCCGTGGAGGAATTATAAATGAGACATCACAAGATGTAATAGTGGCCACTTCAGATCCAGTAGCAGGTAATTTAATTAAGGGCGGTAGCTTTCAAACACAAGCTGATCACGATGAGTGGACCATATTGCAGATTAGCGATTCGGGAACTTACTGGACCTTCAACGAAGGAAGTGCAAACGTTGTTGGATCTGGTTATAATCAGCAGGGTATTTATCAGGCTATTGAAGTTGAAGCAAATAAGGACTATACCGTTGATATGAAAGTATTTGGGAGTGGTGCCACAAACACGTGGTTTGAAGTATATGTTTCATCAACGCCCCCTGTACAAAATCAAGATTATTCTGCTGAGGGCCGTAGAATGGGCCTTAGTACTTGGGATGGTTGTGCAAATGGCCCCTTTGAAGGAAAGCTTTCTAATGTTGGTTGTGTAGGATCAGGTAACACGGTAAATTTTTCCGAAGATGGTACTGTTTATCTAGTCATTAAAAGTGGTGGAGAAAACATGGGGTCTACAGGTATCTCAATCACCAACGTAGAGTTTAGAGGTAGTGTGAATTAGCCTTAGATATACACTGCTGGCTTATGCCGGTGGTGTATTTTTTTATACCTAAAAATTGAATATGAAAAATACACGCATATATCTTATACGATGGAGCTTTTTTATGCTTTTATCTGTAATAGGCTTCGGGTGCTCTTCTTCTTCAACAGAAGAGGAAATCACTGAAGAGCCAGAGCAGCCCGAAACTCCTAGTCCTCCAGCTAGTGAAACTAACGATATGGATTTTTGGTTAACCAAAGGGGATCGAAGCGTTACGCTAAAGAAGCAGGACGATATCCTTAGTTTTAACAGCAATCCTAATGGTAATGCTACTATTAGCGTAGATGCAACTACAACATATCAAACCATTGATGGTTTTGGCTTTTCTTTAACCGGCGGTAGTGCTGAGGTTATCAATTCATTATCTGCAGCTGACAGACAAAATTTACTGCAAGAGCTATTTGGTCAAGATGCAAGTGATATAGGGATTAGCTATTTGAGAATAAGTGTTGGAGCATCTGATTTAAATGCAGAACCATTTACTTATAATGATTTACCGTCGGGTGAGACAGATCTGGATTTGTCAGAATTCAGCTTAGAAAAGGACCGCGGAGTTATAGACTTGCTAAAAGAAGTTTTAGAAATAAATCCAAATATTAAAATTATGTCTTCTCCTTGGACCGCTCCTACTTGGATGAAAGATAATAATAGCTTTGTTGGAGGTAGACTAAAAGAAGAATACTATCAAGTATATGCAGCTTATTGGGTAAAATATTTAAACGCTATGAAAGCTGAGGGAATTACTATAGATGCGCTTACTCCACAAAATGAACCTCTTCACGGAGGTAATAATCCAAGTATGGAAATGTCTGCCAGCGAGCAAACTGAATTCATTAAAAATAACTTAGGTCCTGCTTTAAGAGAAGCAGGAATAGACACTAAAATTGTCATCTATGACCACAATTGCGATAATCCTCAGTATCCCATTTCAATTCTTAATGACGCAGAAGCCAATGCTTACGTAGATGGTTCTGCCTTTCACCTCTATGCTGGGGATATCGCTGCTTTATCTACTGTACATAATGCATTTCCTGAAAAAAATGTTTACTTCACCGAGCAATACAATTCATCCACAGATGAATTTGCAGGCACTTTAAAATGGCATTTAAAAAATGTGATCATTGGCTCTATGAGAAACTGGAGCAAAAATGCGCTGGAGTGGAATCTTGCGAACGATGCTACTTTTGGTCCCCATACAGAGGGAGGCTGTACTATTTGCAAAGGAGCCTTGACTATTAATGGATCTTCAATTACTAGAAATGTGGGATACTATATAGTAGCTCAAGCCTCAAAGTTTGTGCCTGCGGGTTCAACTCGTATAGCAAGTTCTATTCAGGGAGCGTTACAGAATGTAGCTTTTAGCACTCCAGATGGCAAAAAAGTTCTCATTGTTGAAAATGATGGGGATACTAATTTACCTTTCAATATAAAGGAAAATGGTAAGTGGGTCACGACTTCCTTAGACGCTGGGGCAGTAGGAACATATATCTGGGAGTAAGTATGAGTATTAAAATTTTAAAAGTTTGTTTAATAATATTACTTCTAGTTCAAGTTGAAGGGACTAGTCAAGGCTTTTTGAAAGCAGAACAAACCCAAATTGTTAATGCTAAAGGAGATCCTGTAATTCTTCGGGGAATTGGTTTGGGAGGCTACATGCTACAAGAAGGATATATGCTCAAAGTTCCTTTTTCTGGGCAACAGTATATATTTAAAGAACATGTACAAAAGCTAATAGGAAAAGAGAAAACAGAAGAGTTTTATGACGCCTGGCGTGAAAACCATATACAAAAGCGTGATGTAGATTCTTTAAAAAAATGGGGGTTTAATTCCATACGTTTACCCTTGCATTACAATTTGTTTACACTTCCGGTTGAGGATGAAATTGAATTGGGGGAAAACACTTGGCTTGAAGAAGGATTCAAATTAACAGATTCATTACTTTCTTGGTGTAAGGCAAATAAAATGTATTTGATTTTAGATATGCACGCAGCACCAGGAGGGCAAGGTCATGATGTGAATATTTCAGATAGAGATCCAGATAAGCCATCACTATGGGAGAGTAAAGCAAATCAGGATAAACTCGTAGCAGTGTGGGAGAAATTAGCTGAGCGATATAAAGATGAAGTGTGGATTGGTGCGTATGATTTGCTTAATGAACCCAATTGGACCTTTGAACCTAACAAAAACCAAAATGGTATAGAGGATACTCATAATAAGCCATTAAGAGAATTATTGGTTAGGCTTACTCAAGCAGTTCGCAAAATTGATACTAATCATATAGTAATTATTGAGGGCAACGGATGGGGTAATAATTATCGTGGAATGTTACCACCATGGGATGATAACATGGTTCTTAGTTTTCATAAATATTGGAATTATAACGACACCTCTTCTATTCAGCAGTTTTTAGACTATCGTAAACAATATAATGTGCCTATATGGCTAGGGGAATCCGGAGAGAATTCTAATGTTTGGTTTAAAGATGCTATAACATTAATGGAGCAAAATAGAATCGGTTGGTGTTGGTGGCCCTTGAAAAAACTTGGACATAATAACCCCTTAGAAATTAAAATTAATGAGGGCTATCAACACTTGTTGAATTATTGGTCAAAAAAGGCCAAAAAACCTTCAGAAGAAGAAGCTTACGCAGCTTTGATGCAATTAACAGAGAATTTAAAAATTGAGAACTGTATCGTGCATTATGATGTTTTGGATGCTATGCTAAGGCAACCTAATAGTCAACAGGCAATCCCGATGGCCTCAAATGAGTTAGAAAATGAATTGCTAATTGAAGCAGTTGATTATGATTTGGGAGCAGAAGGAGTAGCTTATCAAGATAATGTTTCTGCAAACTATCATATTTCTACAGGCGGCAATCGACAAAGTTGGAATTTGGGTAGAACGTACCGTAATGATGGAGTGGATATCTTTTTAGACTCTGCCGGTTTAGAATATGTAGGCGATCTAGAAAAAGGAGAATGGATGCAATATACAATAGAAGTTAAGAAACCAGACTTGTATACAATTGTATTTAATGTTAACTCATCAAATGAGAAGGGTAAATTATCAGCTTTGGTAAATACAGAAATTACAAAGCAAATTTCTATAGCAAATACTTTAAACAATTGGGATTGGACAAGACCAGTTTCAATACTTCTTAAACGTGGACAAAATAAAATCAAGATTTTAATTGATAGTGGAGGTTTTAATCTAAAGACTATCAAAATCAGTAAAACTAAGTAATTTCCTAAATGAGACTTAATCTATTCCCCTACCTATTGACGTGTTTTTTTATAATACTCAGTTGTACAAAAGAAACAAATAATTCAGACGAAGCAATCCTGTATTTGACTTCTCTTGATAAAAAGTCACTTTTAGAGAAACAAGAGATTAACGCGCATAGTATTGATACTTCTCTGATTGATAAGGTCATTAAGGTTACAGATAGTGTGCAATATCAAATTATGGATGGTTTCGGTTACACTCTAACAGGAGGCAGCGCCATGCTAATTCATAAGATGAGTAAATCAGCGCGAAGCGGATTATTAAATGAACTTTTTTCTAAGGAAGGTCTGGGAGTTAGTTATTTGCGATTAAGCATTGGAGCATCTGACCTTGATTCTGCTCCTTTCTCTTACAATGATCTTCCAAAAGGTAAAAATGATGTGGATCTTGAAAAGTTTTCACTAGCTCAAGATACAGTGCACTTGCTACCTGTATTGAAGGAAATTTTATCCATTAATCCTCAAATAAAATTTTTAGGGTCACCTTGGTCACCACCGGTTTGGATGAAGGATAATCAAGATACTAGAGGCGGAAGTTTATTGCCTGAATATTATCAAGTGTACGCCAACTATCTTATCAAATATATTCAAGCTATGATGGCGGAAGGAATTGAAATAGACGCGATTACTATTCAGAATGAACCTTTACATCCTGGTAATAATCCGAGTTTATTGATGAAAGCCCCACAGCAAGCAGATTTTATAAAAAATCATTTAGGTCCGGCTTTTAAGAATGAAGGTATAGATACTAAAATCATCATTTATGATCATAATGCAGACCGTCCTGATTACCCTATTAATATTTTAAATGACCCAGAAGCGGCAAAGTTTATAGACGGTTCTGCTTTTCATCTTTATGGAGGTGAAATAGAAGCTTTAAGCGAGGTTCACCAAGCGCATCCCGATAAGCACTTGTACTTTACAGAGCAATGGGTTGGAGCGCCAGGAGATTTCTCAAAAGAGCTTACTTGGCATATAGAAAATCTCATCATTGGAGCACCACGCAATTGGAGTAAAACTGTCTTAGAATGGAATTTAGCCGCAGATCAAAATCAGAATCCCCACACAGATCGGGGTGGCTGTGATCGTTGTTTGGGAGCAGTTACTATCAATGGGAATAAAGTAACCAGAGAGCCCGCGTACTATATCATAGGGCAAGCCTCTAAGTTTGTTCCTCCAGGTTCTGTTAGAATAGCTTCAACTTTAGTTGAAGAAATACCCAATGTATCGTACAAAACGCCAGATGGTCAGATAGTAACAATTTTGCAGAATACTTCTGAGGAAGAGAAGGAGATTCTAATTAAAAGCGATCAAGCTAACATACATCTTAAACTTGCTGCAGGAGATATTGGCACACTGGTGTTTTAATTTAATATTTATGAAAAATTATAGTTATTTTTTGATCACGATGTTCTTAGGTATTTGCGTATCAGTAAGTGCTCAGAGCTCAGATTTTGCAGAAGGAGAAATAAAAGTTTATACGACTTCAGAAAACTCAAACTTAAGACTCTCGGAAACACAAACCCTTAAGTTTGTGGATGCCGCTCAACCTTTAGAGACAGAAATTTCTGTTTTTGTAAATACTTCTAAAACTTATCAAACTATTTTGGGTATTGGCGGTGCTATTACTGATGCTAGCGCAATAGTGTTTAATGGATTGAGTTCGATTAAACAACAAGAATTGTTAGATGCGTATTATGATATAGAAAAAGGTATCGGCTACACCTTGTTGCGTACTACAATTCATAGCTCAGACTTTAGCCCTGAGAGTTATACTTATGTAACAGAAGGTGATGCCGAACTAAAGTCTTTTTCAATAGCCCATGATAAAGAGTACCGTATTCCTATGATTAAGCGGGCTACCAAAACGGCTGGAGGAACATTAACCCTATATGTTAGCCCTTGGAGTCCACCAGCATTTATGAAAACAAATGGGTCGATGTTACGGGGTGGAAAATTGAAGCCTGAGTTTCGTCAAAATTGGGCGAATTACTATGCTAAATTTATAAAAGCATATGAGGCAGAAGGAATGCCAATATGGGGGCTAACTATTCAAAATGAACCGATGGCAACTCAAACTTGGGAGTCGTGTATTTACACTGCAGAGGAGGAAAGAGATTTTTTAAAGGATTATCTGGGGCCTACTTTAGAAAAGGAAGGATTGGGAGATAAAAATATTGTGGTTTGGGATCATAATAGAGACTTAATGGTAAATCGTTCTAAAGTGATTTTTGAGGATAAGGAGGCCGCAAAATATGCTTGGGGAACAGGTTTTCATTGGTATGAAACCTGGACGGGAGCAGCACCTTTGTTTGAGAACGTAAATCGGGTTAAAGAAGCATTTCCAGATAAAAATCTAATGTTTACTGAAGGTTGCATTGAAAAGTTTGATTCAGAAAAATATCAGTATTGGCCTAATGGAGAACGTTATGGAGAGCAAATAATAAACGATTTAAACAACGGGACAGTTGCTTGGACAGATTGGAATATTCTATTAGACCAAAACGGAGGTCCCAATCACGTGGGTAATTTTTGCTTTGCACCAATTCATGCAGATTCAACAACAGGAGATTTAATCTATACCCCTTCGTACTATTATTTGGGGCATTTCTCGAAATTTATTAGGCCTAAAGCCAAGCGCGTAGGTTCAGCTGTAAGTAGAAATGTTTTGTTAAGCACCTCTTTTGTAAATGACAATGGAACGATGGCTACAGTTGTAATGAATAAAACAAATGATCTAATCAAGTATACATTATATATAAATAAATCTGAAGTTACTTTAGATATACCTGCCCATAGTATTCAGACTCTGATTTACTAAGTGTTTCTTGAAGTATGTTTCTTGTTTAACCCTGGATATATCCGGGGTTAATTACATATTACAGAATTATAGATGTTATAATCTGGGTTGAAATATAAACCAAACCAAACTGACACAAAATTTATTGTATCTAAACTTATTTTTCAAAACGGAATTTTAAGGCTGTTTTGAGAAACTTTTTTTCTTTTCATAAGCAAGTTGTTCAGGCGACTTAGATCGTCAATCCTGAGGCTTTAAAACACTGTTATTTTTGAAGAGAGACATTTGTTTGAAATTATTAGCAGACTGAAAATAAAAAAGTTATATTTAAATTGCCATGGCATGTTTATATATGTTTTATAATGTTTATACATGTTTTATATAACGATTCACTACTTAGTGCGCTGGTTAGTGCAGTAGTAGGTTACTTCTAGATGCAGTACTTGGTGCATTTTGGTACATCTTCTAAATTTTAGAAGATGTTCAAATTGAATCAAATTTATATGGAGCTGGCTTAATTGATTTTTTCGCCTTTAGGATTGATTAATGTTCCTTGTTGTTTTAATAGTTCCATGTCTGAACTTATTTTAGAGTCCAAAACTTTAGCGTAAATCTGAGTGGTTTTTAGGGATGTATGCCCCAGCATTTTACTCACTGTTTCCATTGGCACTCCACGTGATAAAGTTACTGTTGTGGCAAATGTGTGCCGTGCTAAGTGCGTGGTTAGACTTTTATGGATTCCGCAAACATCTGCTATTTCTTTTAAGTATGCATTTGACTTTTGATTGGTAAGTACGGGAAGTAATTTTTGCTGCTCCGTTCTGCAAGAGTGATGTTTGTACTTTTCTAAAATTTCGAACGCTGTTGGTAGTAGCGGAATGCTGCTTAACGTATTGGTTTTTTGCCGTTTTGTTTTTATCCATTGTTGACCATTAATTCCCGGAATGATATCATTAGGGCTTAGCTTATTTACATCGGCATACGCAAGGCCGGTAAAGCAGCAAAAGAGAAAAATATCGCGTACCTGTTCTAGGCGTGAAATTGAAAATTCTTTATGAGCGAGTTTATTTAATTCATCACTTGTCAAAAATTCTCGTTCCTTAGTTTGCCAACTGGATTTCCAATGAAAGAAAGGGTCTTTGTCTACATATTGATTTGCTAAGGCTATACGCATAATTTTTTTAAAGTTCACGATGTATTTTGTCGCTGTATTGTGTGCGCAATTCTTTTCGGATTTTAAATAATGCTCGAATCCTGATATGAATTGGTAATCAATTTCTCTTAGCGGTATATCACCAGCTTTTTTCAGAAATAATAAATAGTTTTCTAAATGATTTCTAGCAGCCTTATAGCGTTGCAATGTGCCTTGTGAATATCCTTTACCAACAAGGCTTTCAATACGGTCATTATGTTCCTGAAATATTTCAAGAAGGCATCGTTGCTCATCATCTTTTCCTTGATAAATATCTCTTATAATTTGAGCAGAAATAGGTTTTCCCTCTCTTGAGAGTCTATCAAAAATTTCATAGACTTTTGTTCGAATATCATCTAAGTGTCTATTGATCATACGGGCCTCTGCGCTATACCCGGTCATTTTACCTAGCTTAGGATCCCATTTGTTTGAGGCTTTGTGATGCGTTGAAAATTCACTGCGTTTAGAATTAACCGTAATTCTGGCGTAAATCGTGGGATTTTTAAGAGATTTTCTCGCTGAAGTTTTCGGGTAGAAAAGGATAGAGATTGAAGTAGTCATAACTGATTGTCTTTTGATTAGGCAATCAAGGTACAAACTGCATATTTAAATTGTGTTAAAGAAATCGTGTAAGCTCCTTTATTTTAAAACTTTATGAGGTTGCGCGGTGAGTCTTTTTGAAGAAAAAAAAGACTCACCGAATCGCGCACCTTTTTTCTGCAATTATTTGAATTTAAATGAGATTATAGAAAATAAAAAAGCCTGTAAATCATATGATTTACAGGCTGTTATAGGAATTTAGACCGATTCCTAGCGGTCTGGACGGGACTCGAACCCGCGACCCCCTGCGTGACAGGCAGATATTCTAACCAACTGAACTACCAGACCAATATTTTATGAACTTTGCAAGAGCAGAAGCGTTGATCATTTCCTTTCTTGCGGGTGCAAATATACACGCATTTTTTAAGTGTGCAAACAAAAAATGAAAGTTTTTTTATTTCTTACAAAAACTGCCTCCGTTCTACTAGAAATGTACTCAAAATAGGAGCGAAGCCACGCTGTATATCAGCGTTTACATAGGTAATATTGTATTGCGCGCAGCGAAGTTTAATCGCTGAGAAATAGTCTTTTACTGCTTTGCTGTAACCCTCTTTTACATTGTCTGAGAAGATATCTATAAACTTTCCGGTCTCAACATCTTCAAAGCGCTTAGGTGTACTGTCAAAATTAAAATTTAATTCAGTAGCGCTATCGTAGGTATGAAAAAGTACCACTTCGTGCTTATTGTACTTTAAATGCTGTAGGGCCTCAAAGGTCTTTTCCTGCTGCAATTCATTTTGAAAAAGATCACTAAACAAAAACACCAGTGAACGCCGTTTTAGCTTTTCAGCAATAAAATGCAAGTTGGCGTACGTGTCTGTTTTTTGTGATTTTTCAGATTTGATCAAAACCTGATTCAGTTGATCGAGCAGCATGTGATGATGACGCTCACTACTTTTTTCAGGGGCATAATATTCAAACTGCTCGGCATAAATACTTAGTCCTACCGCATCACGCTGTTTCTTCATCAATTGCATAATGGCCGCACTGGCCAGTACAGAAAAAGCAATTTTGTTAGGTTTGTTTAAATCGGTTTGCTTCAGTGCAGGGTAGTGCATACTACTGCTGTTGTCTAGTATGAGATGACAACGCAGGTTGGTTTCTTCCTCGTAGCGCTTGGTATATAACTTATCTGAACGCGCGTAGAGCTTCCAATCTATGTGTTTGGTGCTTTCACCTGTATTGTAAACTTTGTGCTCTGCAAATTCCGCAGAAAACCCGTGAAACGGACTCTTATGCATCCCGCTTATAAAACCTTCCACCACCTGACCGGCAAGCAGCTCCAGGTTGTTAAAACCTGCTATACTGTTAAGTTGCGCCTGTAGATCGATCACGCTTGTGGTTTAGGGTTTACAGTTTGCAACTCGCAGTATCTGTTTACAGTACTTCATTTTTTGAAGATTGCTCACTGTTACTGCAAGCTGCTTACTATTTATGGCTTAAAGAATTCCGTCAACAATTCCATAGGCAACAGATTCTTCTGCGCCCATCCAGTGGTCACGGTTAAAATCTTTCATTACTTTATCAAAGTCCTGACCGCAGTTATCGGCAAGAATTTTTGCGCTCAACTCTTTGGTCTTTAAAATTTCCTGAGCTGTAATTTCGATATCACTCGCTTGGCCGCGAGCACCACCGCTAGGCTGATGAATCATCACACGGGCGTGCGGCTGAATAAAACGACGTCCTTTTTTACCTACCGAAAGCAAAATACTTCCCATACTCGCAGCCAGACCGGTGCAAATGGTAGAAACCGGACTTTTAATCGATTTGATCGTATCGTAGATTGAAAATCCTGAAGTCACGTATCCTCCCGGGCTGTTGATGTAAAATTGAATTTCGTCGTTGCTCAACGCGTCCAGATACAATAAGCGATCTACGACGTGTTTTGCACTTTTATCGTCTACCTGACCCCATAAGAATACTTTGCGTTCTTCCAATAATTTAGCATCGATGATATCTTGTGGTTTTCCTTTTTTAGTTTCCATTTTCTGAATTTTATTTGAATAGCCTATGGCTTTTTCTATAGATTAACGTACAAAATTTAGTCTAACAAGTATACGCATTTAAGATATGAATTGCTCGTAAAATCTT
>Ga0114904_1000569_pt1 | contig 19881 bp, 14 predicted proteins | sample MalvirDeepMed_s6_FD_83498 | JGI IMG/M metagenome (GOLD analysis project Ga0114904, IMG submission 83498) | Marine viral communities from the Global Malaspina Expedition - Malaspina viral metaG DeepMed_s6 | ecosystem: Environmental > Aquatic > Marine > Oceanic | place: Mediterranean Sea... | reverse complement strand
TGGTCTTGTGTCTCCAGAAACATACAATCGTATGATTAGAATTCTTGAGATTAATTTAAACAGATTTGATCCTACAGCTACTCCTGAATATACAGAAACCGTTAAAGGTCAAAACCAGTTTAATGCTGGAGATATAATATGGAACACGACCAGAGGTACGTTACAGGTGTATACTGGAGCACTCTGGAAAGACGTTTCTACAAGAACGAGTGAAGTTGGTTTGGAAGGAACGGGTTCCGTAGGAACCTTGACAGTAGCCACAAATGGGTCAACAAGTATATTATTAGCATAAAATGCCTATAAGAAAAGTAAATGGAGGATGGAAAATAGACAACGTAGCTGGTGTGTCCTCAACTAGAGCAAAAGCGTTGAAACGATTAAAAGCGATAAAAGCGAGACAAAAGAAAAAATGATGCAAGCATTAAAATTGATTGGCAAACTCGGCTCAACTTTTCTTAAAGGAAAGATAGCACGAGGAGAAGCGAAAGCTGCAAACGCTGCTTCATGGGAACAAGAAGCCATGAAGAACAGTGCAACAAGCTGGAAAGACGAGTATATTTTACTCTTGTTTTCCATTCCATTAATTATGTGCTTTATTCCATCGGCTGTTCCTTATGTTAAGGAAGGCTTTTTGGTTTTAGACACAATGCCTGATTGGTATAAAGTAACTTTATCTGTAATTGTAGCTGCTTCTTTTGGAGTGCGCTCAGTTATTGGTTTTATGAATAGGACAAATAACAATGGCTAGAATGGGAGATCTAAGCGGACGACCAAACACAACTACTGTGATTGGAAGTAGCGGATTGCCTTCTGCTGGAAGGCAAATGGATCCCGCGATAAAAAGGCTTATGATGAACATAGCAAAAGTTAGGATTATGAGTGATCCTAAACTGAGAGATGCTGTCTATGGTTTGCAGTTTGCTAGGAATCCCAGTAAGCAAGCAGGAGCAAGTTTATTGAGGAATGTGCTCACGCCCAAGATACAACGAGCGGGCATTATGAGCTTGCTTAAAAAACATGGACCATCGGCCTTGTACGCTTTGACTAATAGAGGCGGAGCTTTTGGTCTAGGAACAGGCGGTCCTTTGGGACAAGGGGTATTACCAAGTCTTGCAATGAGACCTCTTAATACAATAGGTAGAATGAAATTTGCTGCTGCCAATCCTTTGCTTGGTTTACTTATGGCGGGGCTGAACAAAGCTTCGCCACAGATAGCAGGACAAACAGGTCCTCTTGGAGGAAGCGTTGGTCCACAGCTTGCAAATCTGTTCGCTCCGTTGTTTGGAGGAAGAAACACCGCGACTGCGCAGAGAGACCTTGGTACAGGAATATTGGGGGGAACAATGGGACCAAGAATGAAAAACTTCTTCGGCAACTTATTTGGCTCTGGCGGAGGTGGAGGCGGAGGAAAATCACGTATTGAAGAAATTGACATGTCCGAAATACCGGTCAAAAAAAAAATAAGTGACAGAGGAATTCAGGAAATTGAAAGAAAAATCGATCCATGGAGTAATCTTGGGGGTATGCATGGGCAAGGCTATGTCCCTCAAGGGGCTTACGGTGGATCCTCAAGTGCCTTTAGAAGAGGAAAGTGATAGAATGAAAATAATTATGCATAACGGAGACTCACATGGGCTGGCTTGATGATCTAACTGCCCCAGATATTTTTGGCGAAAGCATTGGTGGAAACAGTGTGTGGGATGATTACTCTCCTAGTCCTACTGTACCAAGTGTTACATATGATGAACCAAGTGGTGTCGGGTCACTTTTTGGTGACTTAGGAACCACTGATGTTAGTTTTTGGGATATGTTGGGCGACGACTGGTCCATTCCTGTAGGTTCGGAAACAGGGGACGATTTTACAGTTGATGATATTACTTATGGAGACGACTGGCTCAGTGATTTTTGGGGCGATATGGGGGACGATTGGTGGACTCCTGTAGGTTCGGAAACAGGGGATCCTATTACGGGAGTAAATTACGGAGACTATTTCCTTGATGATCTTTTCGACGCATTTGGCGGAGGTGATTTACCAGAAGCAACATATGATCCAGTAACGGGAGTAGGAACAGGAACAGGAACAGGAACAGGAACAGGAACAGGAACGGGAACAGGAACGGGAACAGGAACGGGAACAGACGAAGACCCAGAAACTGGACCCTTTGGAGGTCAATTTGGTCCTTGGTTAAGAAATCTTTTCTTAGGATCAGGTGAAGGCGGAGGCGGTATACTGGGCACCCTCCTTGGCGGAGGCGGTGAAGGCGGAGGACTTGGAGGCTTATTCGGTAGCAATCCACTAATGGCTTTTTTGATGGCTAAGTCTTTGATGAAGGACGATAAATCTTCTGGAGACATAATTCCCGTAGGACAACAAGCTTATGGTGCACCTGAAGCTTACAATATGCCCGATTACAGAGTAACGAATTTAGAACCCGCTTTAATGCCGGGAGTAGGTTACGCTAATATGGCTCAACCTCAACAACCAATAGGCATGGAGCAAGGTGGACTAGCTGGACTAATGGAACTTATGATTCCATCGGCTAATGCAGAAATAGTTACAGGCATAGGTGAACTTCCCGGACGCAGTCCTTGGTATAGCATTATTAGTGATCTTGGGTCAAAACGGTACCGTTTAAGGCAACAGATAAAAGAAGAACTAGATCCAATAAGTAAAAAAGAACTGCAAACAGAGATAGATGAGTTGACCAAAAGAATGAAAAAATTTCAAGATTTGGAAAATAAATACTTCAGCGAGAATCCAGCAAGGGCAATAGAGCGTTTTCAAACTGGAGGTCTAACTTCTCTAGAGGGTCCCGGAGACATTACTTTAGCCAAATTGGAACCCGGTGAATTTGTGATCAGAAGGGAAGCAGTGGATAAAGTAGGTCTTCCAGCACTAGAAAGAATTAATAATATGGGAAGAGGTAGAAGTGGCTAGTTACGCAGATCCGAAAACAATAGCCCAATACGAAGAGCCGTATGCAGGAGCAATGCGTCGTGGATTCTTGGAATCCGCCCATGGGCTCGCACAACAGCCTATACCCGTTCCTGTTCAAAAATTTGCAGGATTAGATCCTTATGAAATGAGAGCTCGTGAAATGGCCAGTGGTCTTGGAGGGTTTACTCCCTATTTACAGCAAGGCGCACAAATGGCACAGCAAGGGTTTGGTTCCATGCAACAAGGAAGAGAAGCCCTTGGCGGTGCTCAAGGAATGTATGGACAAGGAGCTGGAATGGTTGGACGAGGAGCCGATGTTCTGGGTCAAGCTCAAGGAATGTATGGACAAGGAACAGGACTCGTAGGACAAGGTACTGGTATGTATGGACAAGCAGCGGGCATGACAGGTCAAGCTGCACAGATGTATCGTCCCGGTGCTGCACAACAGTTTTACAATCCCTATGAACAAGATGTAGTACAGCAAACGCTACGAGATTTAGAAAGGTCAAACCTTCAACAAGGACAAGCAGACAGAGCACGGGCAGTTTCTTCAGGTGCTTTTGGTGGTTCGCGTGGAAGATTAATGGAACAGGAACGCGAAAGAGCTTTTGGTCGTGGTGCAGCCGAAGCGGTTGGTGGTCTACGACAAGCAGGATATGCCGGTGCACAGCAACAAGCACAACAAGCAGGACAAGGACTTGGAGTTCTTGGTGGACAACTTGGACAATTCGGACAAGGACTTGGACAGCTCGGCGGACAACTAGGACAATTCGGTCAAGGACTAACAAGCACTGGTGGACAGTATGGACAACTAGGCGGTCAACTTGGACAATTCGGTCAAGGGCTTGGAGCAATTGGTGGACAATATGGAAACCTTGGTCAGGCAATGGGTCAAGCTGGAACAGGCTTTGGACAACTTGGCATGACTGGACAACAAGGATTAATGAATCAAATTGGTGCTTTTGATAAGTTTGGACAAACTGGAAGAGGAATACAGAATCAAATGTTCGGTGCACAATATGGCGCTGCTCAACAAATGGCACAAGAACCTTGGAAACGAATGCAAGCGTATCAAGGTATGTTGGGAATGTTGCCTCCAACAATATCTCAAACAACTTATGGAGCTCAGAAACAGCCCGGTGCATGGGACTGGTTATACCAGTCGGGTATGATCTAATGAACTGGAAAGGCAGACAAATGTTCTCTCCCATCAATATGACAAAAGGTGGAGGCGTTCCTTATCCCAGTTACGAAGGAGGGGGAATAATAGGTGCAACCCCTAGAGAACGCAAAAGAATGTTTACCATTTGGGACAAAATGACTCAAGGACAAAAAGAAAAAGTCATGGACGGTAAGCGTTATCAAACGGGCGGCGAAATCATGCCAACACAACTATTTGAAGAAGGCGATCAGGACATTAACATGGCCCTGAATAACATGGTGGGCACAACCAGTCCTTCTATAGGGCAACTTTCAGAAGAAATTTCCTTTGAAAGAGAGACCATGGGCGAAGAACCAAGGACCATGGACATAAAGGAAAAGTATAAAAATATTCTAAGACAATATGCTTCCCAGTTATCTGAAACAGAAGAGGAAATTGGAAGGCTTTGGGAACAGGTAAAAAAAGTGGAAGTAGCTTATGCCAATGAACTAAAAGAAGCGGGACAAGAAATTACCGCCGAAAACCAATTGATAACTGAAGAATTTCTTCAAGAACTAGAAACATTGTTTTCTAGTGCGATTCCAGCCATGCAAGCGGGATCAGTGGTTAAAGACTCAGAATCTGCTATGTTGGAGCGTTTAGAAGCTCTAAAAGAAATAAAAGATCTAGGTATACAGTTACCACTAGATAGATGGATGGAAATACGTAAAGACCCCACTGCAAAACAAAAAGTTATAAATATTTTTAGTCTGATGACAGCACAACAACAGCAAGGGACTCAAGCCCAAACTGATTTAATGAATCGAATTAGTGATATTGTCGGGGAACGACAAGGCTTGGCTAAAACAATTTCTGGCGCTACCACAACACAGGCGCAGCAGATAAAAGACATTTTTGAAAAACGACGGGATCCAGCACATCTTAGAGACATAGGAGCTGCTGCTGGTGCACAAGCTGTCACAAAAGGAGGAGGGTTTGGCAGTTTTCTTGCTCAAAATGCTGCCGCTAGAGGAGCAATAGCTGCAACCAAAGAAGGTACATACGCAGATCAACTAAAATACCTTACTCAGGATCCAGAGGCAGCAGAAGCTATGTTAAAAGATGCAATACTTAAAGATGAACTTGCCGCCCTTAATCGTACAATGACTGGAGCAGGAGGCGTTACAAAAATGCCCGCAGCTGTGATGACAGATTTGTATGAGACACTGGCTCCCACAGATGTTACTCAAACAGATGTTGATGAAGCATGGGAGGATTTTCAAAGAGGACAAAAAATTGGCACTGAACGAACAAACACATTTAATGACTTAGGTAACTTTATAAATACATTTGCAGCAGTGCCTTCTGTGTTTATAGGGCCTCATGGTTTAGGAGGAACTATAGAGATGGCGGGGAACACAATAGATTTTGCTAGTTACTTCAAAACAAAACTGCCTAGTTATAGAGATAAATGGTCTAAGATTAAATCTTCGCAAAACACACCAGATGTGGAAACAGGTCTTGTAAAGAAATCAAATAGAACGGTTATGCCTATGGAATATGCATGGATCTTGGCTAAAAAAGAATGGCAAACACTAAAAGCATCTACGTAACAATAATGTACCATGGCTACACAAACAGCAGAAGAGCTTGAACAAGAATTTCTCGAATTATTAAAAGCACAAACAACAGCAGCACAACCTTTTGTAGCTACAGAAGGCGAGGTTGATCAAACGTATCCAGATGCTGATGAACTAAGACGGCAATATCAAGCAACAATAGATTACCAGTCGCAATCCATTAATACTCCCGAAGACGAAGAAGACTTTTTAAAGTTTTTAGAAACGCTTGGTCGTTCTGTGGACTCAATGCAACAAATGGGATATTCCTTTGCTGGAGTTATTGGAGAAGCAACCGAGTGGGACAGATTAAAGGAATGGTCACGAGCAGGAGTAGAACAACAAAAGCAAGACATGGCAGAATATGCCAAAAAAGGTGAGACCATACAAGCTACCGACTTGTTAAAAAAATTCAATACAGAAGACGAAGACCTAAAAATAGGAGATGTAGGTATTTGGTTAAGACAAACCGCTGGAGATGTTGTACCTCCTTTGGTTGTTTCTGCCTCGTCTATGTGGGCTGGTGCTGCTATAGGCGGTGCTATTGCGGCACCTATTCCTATACCGGGAGCCAGAGCGGTTGGTGTTGGTGTTGGTATGGCTGCTGGAATGCTTCTTCCTTCGTATGTTCTAGGCGTAGGAGAAATAGACGTAACTATGAAAGAAAGAGCAGGAGAGGATTTTGAAGCTCCAGCACAAGCACTTATAGGCGGAATTCCAATAGCACTATTGGACGCTGCTTCTTTAGCTCTTCAACTTAAACCAATTATATCCCCTGCCGTTAAAAAATTTGGTGCCAAAGCTGTAGTAGATCAGTTGGTAAAACAAGGAGTGAAAAAGAATGTTGCAAAAGTGGCAACAGTCAGTGCGATTAAAAACATGCCTGTTGAAGGTGTAACTGAAGCCTCTCAAGAATATATAGCTGATTTAATAGCAGAAGTGGCAACAGGAATTGCTTCAACTGACCAAGAAAAAATCGACATGATGATAAACGCTGGCTCTAAAGGAGCTGTCGGAGGAATCCTTGGAGGAGGAACATTTGAAACCATAGCCGCCGTGCAACACAACAAGATGGCCGCAGAACAAGAAGAAATAGAAGGTTGGAGAGACGCGAGGGAAGAAGAAGTAGAAAGAGGAGTAGAAGAGTGGAAAGCAGCGCAACCAGAGCAAGGACTAGATAACCTAGATGCCAATCAATTACGTAATTTTTGGGAAGGAGAAACAAAAGAAAAACTTATTGCTCCACCCGGATCCACCAGAGAAGAGGTATTAAACGAAATTCTTTCACTAAAACGCGAAGAGCTCTGGGGAAATGTTCTTGCCAAGGAAGTCAGTAAGGACACTTTAGCTGATGTAACCAGAGAAGAACTCATCAGAAAATATCTTTTTGAATTTGACGAAATGACCTCTAACGAAGTTGCATCGATCATTGATGAAGAATTCATGGTCGAGTCCTTTTTTGATGATATTAGTTATGCCAATCCTACTCAGCAATTAGTTATCAAACTAGGAACAACCCTTGGAATAAATACTCCAGATACTTTAAATATTTGGTTGGATAAGCATGGCATAGATCGTATGAGTGAGCAAGACATAAGTGGAGCAACTGCTTCTGGTTTTCTACACCCAGAAATTGAAAAAATTAAAAAAGCTATGGCTGAAGACATGGCCGATAGGATAATGGAACAAAAAGGAGATACAGCTGTAAGTAAACTAGGTTTGTTTCAGTTTAATCAATGGGTAAATGATCTTATGGAAAAATACACTCTTGCAGAGCTAAGATCCATTGCTAAATTAGCAGACATGTACGGTTCTACTAATAAAGAACAAAAAATGACTAAGTTTGAGCTGGCTACTCATATTGCAGAAGAAAAAGCACAAATAGAACTACAACGACAAAAACTCGGTCCTTATTTAGACGCTAAAAGTAAACAAACCTTTCTTATAAACCTACAAACAGATGAAATGGGAACCATAACCAAAGAAAAAGTAGCAGATGGTTCTAATATGATGGGTACAGGAGCGCCTACAGATATGAAACTTAATGATTTGATTGGTGTTCAAGGAAACGCTCACGAAGTTTCTGTTGATGTAATTGATCCTAATGTACCAAGGGGGTCTCCCGGAAGACGGTTAGATACAATTGTTTTTAAAAGATATGGACCTGCGGAATTTGAAAGAATAAAAGGAAGAGAAATAGTAGACAAGGAACAAACAGAATACAGTAGGGATCTCCCTCAAAGAAGCCGAGAAGAGTTTGCACAAACTGCTTTTGATATATACAACGAAACAGAAGCGGTGCAAGAAGGCATTATGCCTAGACGAGAAATGTCTCAGGAAGAAAAGGATTTCATCCAACAAAAGAGAAGGCGTGGAGGAGAGCTCTCGACTCAACATCCTTTATATCAAGGCATGACTCTTGATGAGTTTATGAACACAAAAGCCGAGAATGAATATGAGCTTGTCACTGCGCGTATTACTAAAGGGCAATTAATGCATGAACAATTTACTAATAAGTTCCTTTCTTTTTTGTCCACCCGCTTTAGACCTTTTGGTCCAATGGGATTAGTCGGGGGATTAGCACGTAGACAAATGATTGCCAACACAAGAGTCATAGATAATTTAGCGAAAGATTTAGGAGTAGCAATAGGAAAAGCCATGGTTTATGCACATCAACAAGGAGACATTTCTGGCTTGGAAGACGGCAATAGATTATTAATGGCTTATCTTAAAAAAACAGGATCCTATAGAAAAGTAACTGCTAGAGAAAAAGAACTCTGGAAGAATGAGATTGAAAGAATGGAGATGGAACTAGGTAGCTTGTATGTTGGAACCACTGATTATGAAAACTTACGAAGCGACATTGAAACCCAAAAATTTATGCTGGAAGGAGGCGAAACAAGACAAAGAAGAAGAATCGCATTGGAACAACTTCCAGAAAGTCTGCATGAAATTGCTCTGCGTTCAAGAAAAACCGTGGATTCTCTTTCAGAGCGTATATTAAAAGAAATACCAGAAGAGCTTTTACCCACTGAACAAAGACCAATAGTGCAAGAAAATCTTGGAAGATACCTTACTTCTTCTTTCCGTATTTTTGAGCCTTCTTTAGGATGGAACCCTAGAATCTCTAGTGCATGGAATCCAGAACATCAAAAACTTATTGATAATGCTATTGTGTCTTTAGATGCAATAAATGAAAACAATCTTGCATGGAGAACGAACAAAAAAGAAGTTAATGAAAAAGGGATAGTTCAAAATTATGGGGATGCTATAAATGAAATAGATGCCATATTAAAAATGGAGAAATTTTCTTCTGCCTCTGATGTTGCTCGTTTGCCCGGTATTCTTAAAGCAGTAAGTGCTGATCAAGCCATAGGACTTCCTAGTAAAACAGGTTTATTAAGAGAAAGATATGAAATCCCTTATGCTATTAAAAAACTCATGGGCGAGGAAACCGATCCCGCACTGGCTATAGCAACTTCTGTTTCTCGAATAGGAAAGCTTCTTGAAATGGCAAAATTTTACCAAGAAATGAAACAAATAAATGAAATGCCGGGAGAAATGCATTTCTCCCCTGTTTCTTATGGAAACTACAGCGTTCCAATAAGTGCTCTTGGAGACTGGAATCCATTACAAGGATATTACACAACTCCTGAATTTGCTAACGAGCTGGAAATAGCTGGAGGACGCGACTCTTTTTTTGATACAGATACTATAGCATGGTATAGAACATGGATTTTAGCTCCAAAAGCAGCAGTGCAGTTTGGAAAAATAGTTCTAAGTCCTGCTACCCAAATGAGAAACTTTATGGGTGGTGCAATTATGTTTTTAGGAAACGGACATTGGCGACTGGGTTCTTTTCCCATAGCCATGGATGCAGTAGCCAAAGAGTTGTTTGGAACAGGAATTATAAGAGATTGGGTTCTTGAACCCGGACAAGAAGGTAAATACTACAATAAAGGAGTTCTTACCGACAAAGGAGCAAGAGCAGAAAGAATGTATAGAGCCATGCAAAGATTAATGATAGTAAACACAAACGTAAGAATGAACGATATATTAGGGATTTTTGGTCGTGCAGCAAGCGGTGAATATAATTCTTATAATCAATTTGTAGACGCTCTTTATGTAATAAAGAACTCAAAAGGTGGAAAAATAGGTAGTGCTCCGTTTGAAAAAATACTTACAACGGCTAAAGAATTTTATGCAGCAGCAGATGACTTTTGGAAAATAGCTGCTTTTGCGGCAGAACGCATAAAGCTCAAAGAGGGTTTAAGAAAAGCAGAAAGTTTTTCTGATGGTCCGTTATCTGAACAAGCGAAAATGGATATTCTAATGGAGTATGCTGAAACATTGACTACGAAAACATACGGCACAGTACATAATCAAAACATGAAAACTGCGTTTAGAAATGTAACAGATCTCGAAACTTTGATGGATGAAATTGCAGCTTATCATGTAAGAATGGGAATACCCAACTACGACTATGTGGGTAGGTTTGCGAGAACATGGAGACAAATAGCTGTGGTTGGAAACTTTATTGCCTTCCCAACAGAAATGGCTAGGGTGTCCTTTAACATTCCACAGATAGCAATGAAACAAGCCACTTTTAAAGTTTCTCCTAAGACCATGGAAAAATATGGTCTAAGAAAAGAAACTATTTTATACAGATACTCCAACGGACAAATAGGCTCTCAGGAAAGAAACTTAAAACCTTTTACTTTTTCCAGTCTTGAAAAAGGAATAGGTTTTAGCCTAGCTGCAGGAGGACTAGGTTCTATAGCAGTAGCAACTGGAAAAGCTATATTTGATGTTGATGATGATGAACTTGATGCAGCTAGATTAATTAGTGCTGAATGGGCTCAAAATGATTTATTAATACCTATAGGTTCTGTGCGTTCCCAAGAAGATGGAGGAGGGTTTCCAGCTCTTAATGGTAATTATATTCTTCCTTGGAGCGAAATATCAAAACTATGGCCTATTATTGAAAAAAATATTAGAGAAGCAGACAGACTAGGAAACGATGATTGGACAGTAGGAACCATGGAAGGAATTGTAGAATGGGTAGCAGAGTACACAGATCAATATTTAGGACAAGCAATTTCTGTTAAAACACAACGCGCTCTTAGAAACAATAGAGATCCTGATAATGGAGATCAAATCTTCAATCCCGATGCTCCTCTTGGAGAAATAGTAAAAGATATATTAAGTTATGCGTGGAAAGATGTGGCTTTTGGTGCTTATTTCCAAGGGAAAACTTTACGTCGTGCCTTTGCTAAAGGAGAGGAACGGTTTGATAAAAATAATAGAACTGTTGATAAAAAAGAAGCTATTATGAAAACTTCTGGTTTGAGTCCTGTTCTTTCTGATCCCACTGAAAGTATGCCTTATATCGTTTCTAACACTCTTAATTACAGAAGATTTACGGTTCAGCCTACGATGCAGCAAGCAATTGGGGGAGGACCAATGCCTGTAGATGAAATCTTTAAATATTATAAAGACGCACAATCTTTTTGGTTCATAGAACAACAAAGACTTTATGAACTTTTACAGGCAGTTAAAACACTAAACATTAATGAAGAAGTGTATACGGAACAAATGAAACGTTTTAAAGGAATGGGCAAGGATTTTGTTGAAAATATTGAAGATGGAATATTTACTCCTTGGAAAATGCCTGATTTTTATAAAGAAAAATTTGAAGAAAATACGGAGGAGATGATAGAAAAACAAATAAAAGACGGCAGAGATCCAAATTTAATTACTAGATATTGGCCAGAAGAAGATCTTGACTTTTTTTATGACATTTTAAAAGAAAGCGAAATTAGTCTTCTTGGGAATTCTGAACTTCCGTTTCCTTGGGAAGAAGATTAAATTTTTCCACTCTCTCGAACCACTGATCCACAGCTCGTTTGAATTCATCTCCTTCAAGAATAAATTCCTGATATAAACAATCAACTGAGCACATCAGGATAACTCCTTTCTCTATTTCGGTGCCATAGAGTTCATTGTGTGCCAGTGCATAGGCTGCGAGTTGTTGAAAATAGTCCCAGACCCATTGTCTGCGTTTGGGTTTGTTGGTTTGCTTGAAATCCATGATCGACAGTTCATCTTCATGTATGCCAATAGCGTCTGTTCTTCCCGCATATTTATTTGGATAGTACAAAGCAACTTCGCAACCATAGATTTGTGAAATTTTAGGAAAGCCTTGGTCCATGACCGTGCAAGCCATTTTATAAGCACGTTTTTGCTCGGCATTTTCTGGTTTATAATCCCAAATTTCACCGTTGACAATCTGTTTTTCAAGAATATTATGCATATAACTGCCTCTGGTTGCCGCTTCGGTACGAATACGTTCCGCTTCTTCCTCTCCTACCCTTGCAATCCATTTCTTTAGTCCGTCCCCTTCTTTGGTTCCAGATAAAATAGTTGTTACAGAAGGTAGTTTCTGGCCCTCACAGTCGTAGAAACGACCATTTTTTCTGTCTTCACTGGAAAAAATGCCGTATTCGTAGGGAGATTCATAAAGTATTTTATTCTTCATGTCCCTGTTTTGGTTACTGTTTCGGTACGTCGTTCAGTCGCCCGGCATCAAGATCTTCTTTTAGCCGTTTAACTGCAAATGCGAACACATTGCTGGTTGGTCTTTCTGTCTTTTTGCCTATGTCGGCCGCCATTTCAACAATTTCTCTGCGTATTGCTACGCTTTTCCATTTGTTAATGTCCATGATTACTCCCTTTTGGTTTATTATACATTAAAAATTAAGACATATCCTAGTTTTTCTTAGGAGATACCATAGAGTCTCCCCAATTTTTTCCAAGTTCAGCATCTACCTTATTTGGAACTTCCAAAGGCACCGCTTCTTCCATAATACGGCAAATATCTTTAACTTCCTTTTTGTCTTTGACTGAAAAAACAAGTTCATCGTGTACTTGTAACAAAGGCAAATAGCCTTCTTCGTAACAATGAACCATTGCTTGTTTAGTCATGTCTGCTGCTGATCCTTGAATTAGTTTGTTGAGTGCTTTATAGACAAAAGCTCTTTTTATTTCACCGTTGTATTCATGTACCGCCTCTTTATATTTAAGCGGTCTCCCGGTTCCATATTTTAAAGGTTCCCACATATCAAAATGGCAACGCCTTCCTAAAATTGTTTTTATATACCCTTTTTGATTAGCACTTCTCATTACTGAGTCTGCTAGTTGTCTAACAAAAGGAGCATAAGTATTAAATTTTTGTAAAACTTCTACTGCTTCTTCTATTGTAACCCCTAACTGATCGGCTAGTTTGCCTTTTCCCATGCCATACATAATTCCTAGCCCAATTGTTTTTGCGGTCTTGCGATTAATTCCTACAAGATTTGCAACCTCCTGATGAAAATCTGCGTCTCCACTACAGTATGCTTCCGCAACCGTATCCGCTCCTTCGTAATGAGAACGACTGGCATAGTGGGTTAGTATTCTTGGCTCTTGTTGTGAAAAATCTGCTGAACACCATTTGTCTTCTTCCTCTGGTAGAAATAAAGAACGCACTAATGGCCCTATTTCTTTATTACGTGCAGGAATCTGTTGTAAATTAGGATTGCTCATTGAGAGTCTTCCTGTAACAGTTCCTCCTGTTTGTCCTTTCAGCTGTCTTATTTCAGCGTGTATTCTGCCGTTGTGCTCGTGTTTTAAAATAGAATCAATAAAAGTGCTGTGTGTTTTGTTTACTTCTCTTGCTTCTCTGATCAACTGGGCAACAGGGTGTGGATGGTTTTCCAAAAAAGCTTTGGTGAAACTTGGGAGTCCTGTCGGAGTTCTTAAATAAGTTAAATCCAAAGCATCAAAAACTTTAGACAAAGAATTGGCTGCCCAAAGTTGTACTTCTTTTGCTCCCGATTCTTTTTTTATGTTTCTAACTATTTCCCTTTCTCTGGCAATCAGTTTTTTCTTCAGTCTTTCTGCTTTCTCAAGGTCTACACGTACTCCTTTCTTTTTCATTTTCATAAGTATAGGAAGCACACTCATTTCTAAATTAAAAACATTCCACAAGTTCTGTTCTTCCAGTAGTATCTTGAACTGGTTCCAAAGTTTTAAAGTAAGCACAGAATCTTGAGTTGCATAAGTACCAACATAAGCAGACGGCAAACGCCACATTTCTGCTTTTGGATCCAGCCCCCATTCTTCAGCAGCTGCATAAAGTTCTGATTCTGTTTTTCCTTCTCCTACATAAGTTCTCCCCAAGGCATTAAGGGAAAACCAGAACTGGTTTTCATCAATAAGAGGGGCAACTACCATAGTGTCTATAATACGTCCTTTTACTGGAACCCCTTCTTTGTCCAGCCAGCCAACGTCATAGGGAGCATTGTGAAATACTTTATCGCTATTGGTTGCACAAATTTCTTTGGTAAATTCTAAAACTCTTTTTTTAGGAAAATTAAACCCTGCTTCATGCCCAAAGGGAAAGTAGTTTGCAAAACTTTCAGTTGCAAAAGAAATACCGACAACTTCTCCATCGCCTCTAATATAACCGGGACCAAGCTTTTTTAGATTGGGGTCTCGTGTTTCAAGGTCAATGGCAATTTCTTTGGCTTCGCAAAGTTCTTTTGTTGGAAATTTATCCGGGGGTATCCACTCTGTTGGAGGCTTATATACAAAACTCATATGACGTACCTGTAATAATCATCTTGGGCTTGAATCAAATACAGGTTTTCTATGGTACGAGTAATGGCAACATAAAATTGTCTGTGTAGCCCATCTGGTTGGAGTACAGAAGATAGTTTCTGTGCACGGGATAAATCCAAATACACAGCTACGTTCTTCGCTTCACCACCTTTTGCCTGATGAATAGTAGAAATGACAATACGTGGCTCTTCATGTAGGTCTTCTTTTCTCGCTCTTGCTTTTTCTATAAAGCTTCTTCTTTCCACATCAATTGTTTTTTCAAAGACTTCTTTCCAATTTTTGCCTAGAATTTCTTCTCTTAGTCCATAGTTATCGATTATTTCTTTTAAAGTAACTGTTTGTCCTTTGTTGGGTGCCTGACCTGCTTTAGTAAGAAAGCCTCGTTTGACTCCGCCTTTACCAAGATAGTTATATAAATCGTCTAATTCAGATAAGGTAATTTTTTCTTCGCTATTTAGTTTTTTCCATGTATCAATTGCTGAAATCATTTTGTAGGGAATGTACCTGTAGTGGTTGTGGGAAAAAGGATAGCCGTTGTCTATTAGAAACTTCCGTATATTATACCCTTTCGAGGTGTCTGTTAGCATGTAATCACAGGAAGCTAAAACCAACCATTCTCCTTTATCCAACGGTAATCTTTCTATTGAATTAACGTTGTTTACTGTTCCTTCTTCTTCTCTCGGTTTGTATTCTTTTGGTTCACGACATCCAATTCGTTCTGAAATTCTTTCGGCTATGGAATGCACAAGCCCCGGTATTCTATATGACTGATCCAGCACAACTTTTTTACCCTGATACTGGACAAATCTCTGAGGTCTAGCTCCGTTCCATTCGTATATTGCCTGATCATCATCACCAGCTATATAGGTCTTTTCTGCGCTGGCTGCTAGTCTGTCAACAAGTCTCCAGTTTAGCTCTGCCAAATCTTGTGCTTCATCGACTATTAAAATATCTAATGGTGGTGGCGTTCCATCGTCCAAGAACTTTATTATCATGTCTGCAAAAGAATAGACAGGAGGCACTCTGGAATCACGAAATATCTCCCAAGCTTCGGCAATGGGATCCAATAAATGTGTAACCACTCCTTTCCTTTGTTCTGGACTCAAAGATAAACGTTCATCTTTTAAGGACTGACAGTTTGTTTTTGAGCGTTCTATGATTTCAAAATACGGATCTTGGACCACGGACCTTAGAGCTTTTGCATTGGTGCCATATTTTTTTGTTAGATTAAATTCGTATTCTTCAAGAAACTCAAATATATCTCGTCCATTCATAACATTGGAAATCCCCATGATTCTTTTGCAAAAAGCATGGCTTGTACAAAAATAAGGCATTTCATCAAAGCCCAAACCAAAACGTACATGAGCACGGTTTTTTCCTTCGTCTGCTGCTTTTACAGAAAAAGAAATAAAAGCTATTTTTTCTGGAGAAACTCCTTGGTCTATGTGTTCCTCGATGATGTTAAGCAAGATTGTAGTCTTGCCTGTTCCGGGGGGACCGAAATATTTAGTTGTGTTTTCTATTCCCATTCTTTTTCAAAATCTTTTATTTCAAAGTCTTTTAAAGAAACAGAGTCAGAACTAACTTCTTGAACTTTTAGTACCCAGACTTTTTTGTTGCCAACTGATTTGTCTATCCACTTGGGAACGTTAAGGGCTCCCATTTCTTTTAGGCCAGTAAAAATTTCTGCCTCTTTAATTTGTCTCATCTTTTTAAATTCTTGTACAAATACAACAACATCTCTACCAGTGAACCACCACTCTATGACTTTTTCGTCTTCGTGTCTGTAAACACCACTAGAAACAACAGCGAGTCTGGAAGAAGATTCTGAAAGCCTGCAAAACTCTAAAACAGCTTCTCTTAAAAGACCTTTTTTCGTCATGTCAGATGGTACATCTATTATTTGTACGTCTTGTAATAAAACGTTTAGTCGCGAAACCCAGTCTATTTTTTTAATATCCGGGGGACATGTGTTAAGGACTTCTATGCATCTTTGCTGAAACATGGAAAAATTATGAAGTTGTTTTGTTTCCAAGACAATAGTTTGACCATCTACATCCAAGTGCCAGAGGGGAGGATCCGTCATGTATTTTCTAAGCCCTCCATAAATTGGTTCCCTCTGGGAAGACTCAATTCCATATCGTCGGGTTATGCAAACACCGCTCTGACAAAAATCTACCAAAGGTTGTTTACTGCATTGGTATCTGTAGTCTGTTTTTTCTAGGCTTTGAATGATGGAATTGAGTTCGCTGTGAGACAGAGGTCTTGCACAAACGTTTTTGTTTGTTTCCTGTAATTTGTCTTTCCATTCTTCTCCTTCTGGGTAAACTTTTCTTAAAAATATGCCATAGTTTAATAGTGCATTATTACGCATTCCTTCTGGAATGCCGTTGAGTTTCATGTGAACTAAGCAAGGAGGAGCTTCGTTCCATATGCTGTTGCCATTAGTTATTTGTTTGCGTCTATTTTTTCTGACTGGTGTAAAGGTGTCTATGTCTTTTTCGGTAACTGCTCTTCTTTTTACAATTCTAAAAAACTCGTCTATTCCAGCTGCTTCTCCTTTTGCGTTTAGTGCATATCTTGTTGTGTCGTCACCAGCAAAGTAGGGCATGTTTAACCAGTTCCCTGTTTGTTTTTCTTTTGGTAGTTGTTTTGACCATTCATATTGCTTTGGAAAAATTTCATCTCCAGTTCTGCCCATGGCTGCTGCTATTTCTTCGAGTTTGTTTTGTATCTTAAAAGCCAGAATAGGTTCTTTTGTGAACAAAAATAAATGCACTCCCCCGGATTTAGTCATGCAGGGTACCAAAGGGAGTTTCATTTCCCTTATGTTTTTTAAAAGTTGTTTGGTATTAATAGGATATTCATCGACATCAATGCATCCCCACATACAGGTTTCATCATCTTTTAAAGGAATGACTCCGATGGATATTTCTCCTTTCAGGTGTCTTTGCCAAAGCTCCAAAGAAACGGGCTCTTGTAGTGTTCTGCCCCGACCATCTTTTTTTATTCCTTTGGCTGTGTTCTTTTGTCCAGTTATTTCATATATACCGTATGCTCTTTCTAGCCCAGAAAATACCTTCATAAATTTTTGCGCTGTTTCTTCCACAAGCCTCAAGGAAGGGCCTCATTACCCCTAAAGACATAATGAGACCCAATCCAATTAGTCCTCCCAGTCCTTAGAACCAGAAGAGCTTTTCTCCAGAGCAGGAGCTTTTGGCCCTTGCAGTTGGTCCATACCTCCAGTAGCACAAAACTTGGAGAAGTTTTCTGCTTCTACATAGAGGTCTCTTTCGTCTTCCTGTAACATTCGTTCTTGGCTGATACTATAGCTGTACCAAGTACCACGGTCATTGGACTCTACTTGAGTCCTCAGACGATACCAGTGGGTGAACGCAGGAGCTTCATATTTGCCCTTGCTGCCCTCCAAAAAAGTATTTTGGATTGTGGTATTCCAATTACGAGAATGCTTCAGTTGAGCTCCTGTCATGTTGATAACGCACTTTTGTGTTACGTCGTCAACGAGCGCGTAGCCATAGTGGTTTGCAGTTGTTGTCAATTGGTTTTCACCATTTGGCAATATCAGCCTACCTTGACCATCGCGTGTGCATCTATTCAAAAGATCTGAACTGGCTGGATGGACGGCTACCAAGCCTCCCCCTTTTTCACGTAAACGCCACTCTACTAGAGTTTTGTTGTAGTAAACCGGGAGAAACATCAAGCCATCGTCACCATTTATAACGGTATTGTTGCCGGAATAAAAAAGATCTCCTTCCTCTGCATCTTCATTATAATCAGGTGAGGCTTTTTGTCTCTGGGGAGACAGTGCCTGTATAATGCTGACGCGTGGGGTACGGAGATCTTCCGCTCCTATTTCACCAAATCCTTTTTCTTCGGTGCTCTCAAAAAGGGACATTAAAGCTGCCCCATTACTTTTCTTCGTTGCCATATCTTATTTCCTCGTCCTTAAGTTCAACGGTTTATTTTTGTACGTTTGCCAGTGTAGACAGAAAAGTTTTTCTGTGTTTCAACGTCAAACGCGCCATCTCCCAATTCGATCCTTTCTCTTACGAAGGCTCGAAGTGAGCTTGGATGAACTGCTTCTTTCTGTTTAGGAGTGTGTCCTTCTGAAAAAAGCCTTTCAGCCAATTCTTTCGCGATCTCATCTTCACCTTGACCAAAAGTCAACGTTAAGGTGTTTTTTATCATATCACCGTGACCGTTTTCTCTTAGCCATTCGTGAGCAGTTTCTAGTTTCTCTGCCGTGATGCGAGCGCTATAAAAAGGTTCAGCTGAGATACGTGAGCCATCGTTTAATTTAATGTCACTCACTCCCAACTGCATAAGTTTGTCTGGTATCTGGTTTTCAGATAGTTCTCTGTATTTTTCTTTTAATCTTTTAAGGTTTTCCTCGGCATTGCCAATTCGCCCTTCGATTTCAAGAAGGTTTTTGCATAGCAGACTTAGTTCTTTGATAGAACCGTCGTCAATTTCTTCTACTGCTTTAGTTACTGTTTTTTCAAATAGGTCTTCGATACTCATTCTTTCCTCCTAAACGGAATTACGTTATCTTTTATTTCTTTGGTTTCTTTGGTTTCTTTGGTTTCTGTGGAAAAAGAAGAAGGTGTGAGACTAAACTCTGCCTTAAATGAAAATTCTCCAGTAGACACTGAGGCTACATTTACTATTCCTTCCGGGTCGTCTAGTACCGAATAGACATATCTAAGAGCTTCATCCAAACTATTGAAAGGTCCAATGACGTTGGTTTGTTTCTTTTCTATGATGTCTATGAAATACAGATCGGCAGGGTCTGAGTAAACCTCCACAATTATTTTCGTTCTTCGTTCTTTTTTCATCGCTTGCGATAATTGTACAACGATTATATAATAAAGATCAAGAGAAATCTTAATATATAACGAAGAATGAAGGACTTGACTTATGAATTTAGAAAATTATGAATTTAAAACCGAACCTTACGACCATCAACTCGAATCTTTAGAGATCAGTTCCCATCACAATCTTTTTGCCCTGTTTTTAGAAATGGGTTTGGGAAAATCAAAAATCCTCTTGGATAATGCAGCCTTACTTTTTGAGCAAGGAAAAATTTCCAGTCTGTTAATTGTAACACCAAAAGGTAATTTAAGGAACTGGGATATACACGAGATAAGCAAGCATTTGCCTGATAGAATCCAACGAAATATTTTAGTATGGCAGCCTAATCACACAAAACGATGGACCAAGGACTTCAGGAAGCTGGTAGAAGAAGACAGCACCGGGGTTCTGAATATCTTTCTGATAAATGTGGAAGCTTTTGCGACCAAAAAGGCGTGTACTTTTGTTGAAGAGTTTTTAGTGACACACGACGCAATGATGGCCATTGATGAGTCCACCACAATAAAGAATCCAAAAGCCAAAAGAACAAAAAACTTAATTAGACTAGGACCTTTAGCAGACTACAGGAGAATTCTTACTGGGTTTCCTGTTACTAAAGCTCCTTTGGATTTGTTTTCCCAGTGCTATTT
>Ga0114904_1000554_pt1 | contig 20230 bp, 29 predicted proteins | sample MalvirDeepMed_s6_FD_83498 | JGI IMG/M metagenome (GOLD analysis project Ga0114904, IMG submission 83498) | Marine viral communities from the Global Malaspina Expedition - Malaspina viral metaG DeepMed_s6 | ecosystem: Environmental > Aquatic > Marine > Oceanic | place: Mediterranean Sea... | reverse complement strand
GTTGGCATAGTATTCTCCTAATCTACAAACTTGTCACCAAAGTGACGCATTAATAAAGCTCCCATACTGGATAGTAATGGAGCAATTCGATCTGGACGCTCAATGAGTTCCCACCAAGACTTGTCACCAAAGTGAGAAAACCATCCAGCGAAGACCATGAACAATCCAGATACAAGAATCCAGTTATTTCTTTGTTGTAAGCTCATTAGCCGCCGCAACAACTTTCAAAGTACTTACAGTTTGGGCAAATAGCCTTCTGCTTTCGAGATATCATTTCATGCCCACAAGAGGGACAGATTAACTTACAAACTAGATCTGTGTATGTTTTAATGGCTTACCTTCCTTAATTCTTGCACTTTGCATACCAGGATAAGTTTTCTCTAACTGGTCCCAATATCTTTTATAAGGTGCTTCTCTGTAGTTGTTATCTCTTTGTCCCAGCTTCATAGCATAGTCTCGCTCTGCTGGACTGAGGTGCTTTTGAGGATTGAAGTTGCTTGGCACTGTTCCAGCATCCCCACGCTGAGAAGGTTCAGTAAAGTGGGTACTGGTGTCTCGAACTGTTTCTTTAGCAGTATTAGCAGCAACACCTAGTTCTGCTTTTGCTTCCAATGCTGCATCACGCAACATACCTAAGTTGTAGTTACCATAATTCGGTGATCCTTGATGAATCAACTGTGAGCTAGGGTCTACCATAAGACGTTGATAAATCTCATTGGTCTTCTTAAATATTGGACTGTTTTGATCCTGCAACTCAGGAGCAATCTTGCCTAGAGAAGAGACAGTAGCCTGTAGACGATTGGTTTCTACATCCCGTGCCTGTCTTCGGCTTTCCAGTCGTTTCTCTATACGATTGGCTTTGAGATTCTCATAGTAACGAATCTTCTCCGTTTTGCCTTCCAGCCATGATTGATTAAAATCATCGACTTCCTCTGAACTTAATACATCATTAGGAGGAGCATCATCGACTTCAACCGGAGCAGCTTGCTGTTGTTGTTGCATTTGTATCTGATTCTGTTGCTGTGCCAGTTGTATTACCTGATTACGCAAAGTTTGGTTCTCCTGATAAAGCCTTTGACCTTCCTGTGTTGAAGCAGCATACCTCTCTTTATAGTCAGTTTCGGGAGCATTGACTACTTCAGGGCTAGTAGCGTCTTGACCGCCTAGCTCAGTCCCTTCCGTAGCTGGAGTTTCCGTTGCTGCGGAGTCCTCGGTTGGGGTTAGAGTTTCATTGTCGGGCATTAAAGTTACCTCCTGTTAAGTGATTTTATGTGGGGAGGCAACCACAAAACAAATCACCAGTTTGTCAATGCCCCCTGTATCTGCACCAATCAGATGATTAATGCAGAAAATCTACATTAAGATGCGATCATATCCGGTCACATCTTCAAAGTTCTCTAGCATCTGTTCAGCAACTTTCTTATCAAATCCAACATCCTTGAATTGGATAGCACTATCGACAAGTTGCTTGTATCCTAAGAACATGCCTTGAAAGAATCGTTGATCCTTGGGAGATGTCAAAGCCCTTACAGTAATCAATTTTAATACTTGGGGCCAGACCTTGGTTGTTAGTATGTCCCAACTATCAGAACGAAACATCTCTGATAATGCTAACTCTTCTTCCTTGGTTAGTTCTTTGGTAGGAATGTACTCAGAAGGATCAGCGAGATCCATATTTGCGAGTTCTTCTATTAAACTCATTTAGCCTCCGATATCTACTTTTTGTTCTTCTACAGTGGGTTCTGGGGGTTCTTCTACAGGAACACCTTCTTCTTCTGGCCCTAACGGCAATTGTTGTCCTGCTCCTTGCGGTCCTAATTGTGCTTGCATCATCTGTTCCGGCCATATGGCATCAAAGTTCTTCTTGCCTAATGACTCATAGAGTTGTTTTGCCAATGCTCTGACAGACTGTGGTGCTTGACCAATATAGGGTATGGACATCATAAACTGAGCCATTTGCATGTTATTCTGCTGTTCCTGCAATCTATTGGGATTGAGTTGAAACTGGAAGTCTACATCCTCATAGAACAGGTTTCTGGTAATGTTGGTTTTTCGGAATAATCCAGTCTGTTGGTTAAAAAATTTAAATTCCAACTCCTGTGGAGCATATCTTTGGTATAGAACATGGACTCTGCGAAGCAGTTCAGTGAACTGTTCTGCCATTAAAGCGACCATACGAGAGAAAGCGATGTTGGACTGCTGCATAAGCATTGCAGTGCCTCTGGCTGTTCGAGGTGCATTAGGGACTGATGCGGCTCTTCCCTGAGTAAAGTCAGTTACAGCGGTATCTCTTTCTGCCCATGCTTGGACTTGTTGCAGTACTGAGAGCTGAAAGTCCTTGTTGCCTTGGAATCTTGGAAAGTTTACACCACCAGAGTTTAGGACTGGTACGCCTTCTCCTGGTTTCAGTTGGTTCATATCTCCTAATAAGCCAGTAGATGCTGGTTCATAGAAGAAGAACGGCATGTTCTGGAGTGTACCGTAGTCCATCATTTGGTTGAATGTGGAGTTGAGGAGCCTGTTAAGGTGCTTCATCTTGGCAGGGATACCCTGACCAAAGAAGTGGCGAGGTAGTCTGGTAAAGCGATTGTCTACATGAGGGCGTTTGCCGTCAGGATAAAGTCTGGTTAAGGGGATAATACGGGCAATCTTCTTGGTATCGGCAAGATAAACAATCTCAACTTCTTCTTCCAGTGCATCACCGATCTGATTTCCTGCGTCATCGAACTGGATATTCTGCTTTTTGGTTTTACCATCTACACGAGTGACTTCACCAGGTAAGGCTACACGCATATAGAAGATAATGACTTTAGCGGTCTGAGTAGGGTCAGACTGTCCTACCTCATCTTCATCACGCATGGTACGTTCTTTACCAGTTAAATCATGCTCTGCCAGCTTGGATCGAAGCTCTTCGTCAATATTGTCATAACCATGCTGTTTACGTGATCTGAGTTCATCCCAAGTAAGATAACTGACCTCGTAATACCAAGGGCATTCAGGCCATTGCATCCCTAAACCGGAAGATGGAGCCACAAAGATCCTGCTCATGTCTGTAATATCAACCGCAGGTCTGTCTACTCTTTGAGCAGTGATGTCTTCTACAATGCGTTCATCAAAGCCTACAACTTTTTGATATTCTACGTCTTGACCATCAAACATTGTAGTTACCTGCTTCTCAGTACGCACATCCATTACTACATTCTGATCACGAATCAGAGTTTCATCCCTGTTCCAGCGTACTTTCACAGCAGAAGTTCCATCCAGCAAGGTATCAAACAACCAATCGTTGCCGATTTCCTTTAGATTAAGCAGTTTAGTCCAGACATGCTCAAAGTAGAACATCTCCAGCATCTTGGCTGACTCCAAGTCTGTGCCTTCAGTCCCTACTACAGTAGGTGTTTGTGATAACATAGCATCATAAAACTGAGCTAACAGACTGTCGATAGTGACACGGGTTAAAGGAAGGAATAAATTGGATGCCCCACGCCAAGGCCAGTTTTTGACCTCTTGGTCAGGCTTGGCAAGGTACATACTCATAAAGGTACTATGTTCAGAGTCCCACTCACCCTTAAATTCTTCAGCTTCCTCAATCATTCGATTCAATTTCTGTATAAGTTCTTCCTGGCGAGAGCTAGACAGACTAATTTTGGGTATCTGATTTTTTACAGGCATATATATTTGTTCTCTTTGATAGAAGTAGGGGGAAGTAAAGCGATCAAATTAAGGTTTTTGGCTAAAATTATCAGGCTATTTTACGAAACTCACATTATAGCACAGGAAACGGACGGCAGTCAACATAAATCTTTAGCGTTTTAATTTTAATTGCTGGATAACTCGCCTGTTGTTGATGAGAATGCCCATATAGAACAGATTTGCAGTGACCAGGCACCCAATACTCCAAGCTGGAGAGTCCTGAAAGATGGAATAGCAACCAAAAATAACTATTGCTGTAATAACAGACTTCATTATAATTAATCCTGCTGATCCAAACTTCAAAAAGAACCTGGCAAGCCAGAATACTTCCCTTGCACCCATTTTTAGAGCATCTAATGTGGTCATTATGTCGAATATTTGCAGTGCAATCTGCATTACGGCCAAGGATAGAAAGACTAGAAACGTCATGGGGTGTCACCTCACTGGAATTTTCTATAATTTTTTTTCAGAATCCGGTATGGGACCCTAATTTTGCCACAGTTACAACAATTTGTCAACAGTACTAGCACTATTTGTCAATATTTTCTAGAATTTTTTGGGAAATTACCGCTGTTATCTTTAAGTAACCTAATAAATAGGAGACATTAAAAAAAGAATTATTATTGATGTTGATTTTCTTTTTCTGCGTTAAATAATTGAAAACAAAAGACTTAGCCCTTGTTCCTTTTTATTAATTGTTGTTTAAATCCTTAATAGATAGGGGGGGTATATGGGGGGCTTGCCTTGCTTCCAAACAACTAGCCCCCCCACTATCAAACTCCCAAAATTTTTAGGGGTCATGGGTTTGTTGTGTGTGTTTATTTGTCACAACTATTGCCCCCCCTATTTGGCCCCCTACCTTGCCCTCATTTTGTCCTATCAATTGCCCTCCCTAGAAAATATCTTTTTAATATCCTTTTACTTTTCTACTTGACAACAATATATAGATATGGGAAGCTCTCATTATCTTAATATTTTTATACATTAACTAAGGGGGTCATTATGAAAGACTACATCAACACATCACAAACTGACGCAATTGCTACACTGGAATTGCAGGTTACTCATTGGATGCAACGTGAAACTAAATTATCACCAAAGAGCATCAAAAATTACACACAAGCTATACGTAAGATAGCACGTGATCTTTACTTGACCGATAGGCTACCTTCCGTTGACTTGGGGGCATGCTCTACTGATGAATTGACCGAATTAAAAAAGCGTTACTTTGCAGTTCCTGAATTTAAAGAATTGGATGCAAGGGGCAAGGGCATGTACTCGGCCGCATTCAACAAATTAATTCTTATACAACAAACTAAAAAAAAGCATGTCACTGGTTCTTATAAAGAATGGAAAGAGGGCAGGGCTGATTCTTTTATGGCCAAAATTGGTAGCATAGGGGGGCGTCGTATATAAGATCTTCCAGACACTTCCGTAGACTTCTGATAACTTCCGACAGGGGGGCTAGAAATAGCCCCCTTTTTCTTTGTTCAGTTTACTTGCTCCATTTCCTGATTTAGATCTAAATCACCAAAAACAGACATTGCCCTCATCTAAGGGGCGTTATATTTTGACCCTTACCCTACTATTGATACCATAGAGATCGTTGCTTAGGATCGATCCTTGCACGCTTAAATAGCATCACTTGATAATATATGATCATTTAGGGGCTAATTTATGCCTATAAATAGAAGTTCATTATCTAGAATGAAGTTTCCAAGGTTAGTGGTAGGGGAACGGGATCGGGTTGTGCCCCGTCTAATGAAGGCATAAAAAAAGGGGGCAAAGAATGCCCCCCTTAGTTCCTAGATTTAAGCTGATGTTAAAAGTAAGTATCAACAACATTGTCTCGATACTCACTTGGTAGCTTTTCAATTTCCTTTTCTAGCTTGTGCATAAAATCAGTCATGTAATCATGATCAATCCGATAATCGACCCAAGTCAATGTGGCAAGCCGATTCTTGGTAACAAAACGATACATGTCTTTGGTAACTGTAAAGTTTTTATAGGGCTGAAAAGTAACTTCCTCTATACCAAAAGCCCCTAGATCATCTTTTAAATTTTCCACTGATTCTTTTAGCTCATCTAAAAAATCCGAAAACTGTCCAGAGATTACCAGTGGGATTGTGTCCAGTAGCATCGGGTTATGGATTATCTGTTGACAGGCTAGAAAAGTTTCCTCTTCAATATCCTCATAATGATAATCATCTAAAACAAACTTACAAGCTTTTGAGAGTAGGACTTGCCCCTTACTTAATTTGTAGTTTAAATTTCTAGGTTTCCAGTTTAACATATTGACCCCCTTAAAAGTTAATATTTTTGAACTATTTTGATTCTAATTCATGCCCCCTGATATTGTCAAGGGCATAAAAAAAAAGGGGCATTGCTTGGCTAAAACAATGAAACGGACAGCAACCTGGAAGCTCCAGGATAGGTGTAGTGGACAAAAAAAAGGGGGCATATAGCCCCCCTTAATCCTACCTATTGATTGGGGGTCAATGTAGTTGGTAGGAAACGTTTGCCACTTCTCTATTGAAGCATGCTAGCTTGTATTCTTTACCCCCTACACTTGCCACACATCCAATTGATACGCATGACTGCGTACCGTTCGTTATAGGGCATCTATGCCCACAATGGGGCTTATTAGCATGTACTGTTGAAGTGTTGAAAGTATGCCCCTTTTGAAATGGTTTGGCGTCAATCATCGGAGCGGATACTCTAAGAACTAAGTTATCTGGTAACTGCAAGCTCCCGTCACCTTCAATTATCTCACGTTGAAAATCCCAAATAGTGCGATATTCTCGAGTGGCTAGCCAGTGTTTTGTATCTGGCGTATTCTCACAAACTCTAATAATCAATTTTAGGTTTTCTAAATTGACTAAATCGCCACTTTCAAACCAACGAAAATAGTTTTTAGAATATCTGTTTATATGGTCGCTCATTTCCTCGACCCATTTATCACCTATTGACGGATTTTCTAGGGCTAAAATTAAAAGATCATAACGTCTTTGTAATGCTTCCTCGACATTCTTAAAACGATAACGACCCCTTAGAGCATAACATCCAAACCCAAGTAAAAAACCAGCACAAACAGAACCGATAATCTTTACAAGTTTGGCCCCTACCTTGCAGAATTTAGCCGGTATAGAATAGGCTTTTTGTGGCATTTTTGAAGGGTTAGATAAGCCCCCAAAATTTTTGGATGTTCTTTTCTGATAAGTTTCTTTTTTAAGTTTCATTTGACCCCCTTAAAAGTTAATATTTTTTAACTATCAAAATCATCCTACCATTTTTAATAAAATAGCGTCAAGTTTATATTTTTGTTGTAATTTTTGGAGTATGTTGAGGGGCTAAATAAATAAAACGGACAGTGACTAAAAGAAACGGACAGTAGCACACTGAAACGGACAGCAGGCAAAAAAAAAGGTCAGCGGTTAGGCTGACCCCTTTTCCTAGCTAAAGATAGCTTCAAGCGTGAATTTGAGCCAGTGAAGCCCATGCTTGAGAACTGACGATCTTGGCAACTTCACGTTCACGCACTTCTAGTGAAGCCCCTATGTTGTCAGACAACACCCCGTCACTGTCTTTAGTAGCATTGACTTTGAACTGATCAGAGTTATGGCTAGCGTAGTAAGTCAGGGCAGAGTACAACGCCCACACTGATCTACCACGCCGTGTAGCTTCCTGCTCAAATCGTGACATAATCCGCTCAATGTTACGCTTACTCATTGAAGACCCAGTTTGAAGTGTATCTTCAATAGTCTTTGGAAGTAAGATAGGCGTGTCAGCCCACATTTGGAATTGAGCAGTTTTTTCTTGGTATACATGCATTTGTTCACGAATAAAGCTATCGAGTCTATCCGAAGTGTAGCCAAGAGTATGCCTAGCTTGACTTTGTGTGTAATCGCCTGTAATTAATCCATTGGTACAGACGATATCAAAAGCACCACAAAATACACGAATGCTCGAACTTCCATCAAACGAGTTAGAAACAGCCATTCTAAACTGCAATTCTGTTTCTGAATTTTCCTGTTTGATTTGTGCTTTAATTCTTGGAAACGCAAGTTCAAATCGAGTGTATGTACCCCCATAACTTGAAATCTCTGTCAACTCAATATCCTTCAAGTGTTGATGGGGCATAACGTCACTCGCTGACTTTTTAAGCATGGAATACAAGTCTCTGTTCATGACAGGTTTATAGCCGTTACCGACAAGCCCTAAACTTGCCCCTGTATCTTCACGCCTGACTACCTGACCTTGCTTGACTCGTTGAACTGGTAACCAGTCACCTGGGTCAGTGTCTACGTGCGTATCATGGTCTTGCATATAGACAGGTTCAAGCTCCGCTTTAAAGTCAGTTTTTGAAGTTAACTCTGGGAATTGAATCTCGTTGGAAAATTGATTGTTGTAATACATTAGTTGTTCCTTTCTGTTGTTGGTTATTGTTAATTGGTGGTTTCCACCCGTCACGATAAGTCACAAGTTCGCTGTCTACAACCAAACCCTGACAGAACCATGCTCCGATATCTAAGTTATCTGTAATTAGCTTGTGAACCATTATCTCGAACTTCCATCCTGACTCTCGCAAGCTTGGATTCTCGCAGGATGCATGAACAAATGAGTTCTTTACTGGGTGCTTAGAAAAGAAGGGGCTATCGGTAGAGATAATATACTCATTCCCACCTATCTCGAAGCCACAATGGCAACAGAGATAATCAGCCTTTGCAAGTGGCAGGTCAGGATCGTTGGCCTCTTTACAATCGCTCATTTTTCGCACATCATGATCACGGTATTTTAGCTCCTCTACTTGCTCTCCTACAGCCTCAGCACAATCCTCATACAGTATCTGTTGAAGTGGTTTAGTTTTACTCATTTTGTTTACCCCCTTGGTTGTTAAAAAATACGACACGATATAAATCTACTAGATAATAGATTGTAGTGCAACCCCTTTTTTTGTTTTTAACAATAATGAAATTAATCTATCAGATGGTAGGGTAAGTAATGGAAACGGACGGCACTGTGATTTATTTTTACCCCTTGACACAAACCAACCCCACAGTTTACGATAGATGCAGTGTTATATTTTTTAACTAGAAAGGAGACAAAATGACCAAAGTAAACTGGTTTGCATTAGCTGAGTGGGAAAAGGATAATCTAGCTATTTGCCTCGATACTGTGACTACTGAGGAAATTAAAGAAGAGCTTGCACGAGAAGGTAAAGACAGCTTCTCAGACGAGGTTATCTTTGAAGCTCTGTGTGCAAGCTGTAAGCACTTCACCAATGAGATTGGTCATGAGTTAGTTAGTGAGGTGATTGACAGTCTTCGTGGTGAATCAATTAGGGACAAACTTATGGAAGGAGATAACTAATGGCTAAACTAATCAATACAAAAACTGACAAAGAACTGACTACAGGCAACGTTCCGATTGGAGTGAAGCGTTGGAGCAAGAACAAGAAGCTAACCATATCTATTGGAAACCATATTGATTTTGAACTGACTGAGTTTGAAGCTGAATGGCTGACCTATTATCTAACCAGGGGAACTCACGAACTGCCTGTAGAGGAGTTTCACCGCAGAGATGTTTCAGCTTCACCGAAATACCGCAGATTACCACTAGACGACAACACAAAATAAAAACAGGGGGTAACATGTCTAAAATTGAACAAAACAAAGAACAGGCAAAGGAAGCTCTACTACGAGAGTTACGAGAAGTTTCAGCCAAAGTAGACATAGATCAAGTTCGAGAACACATTAATATTATTGATCCATACTTCTGGAAGGGGCCAGACGACAGTTTGGATTTAGAAGCCATTGAAGCACACCTAAACAAGACCACTGATGAAGACAGTCTTTAAAGTAGCATGGACAGACAGCATTAATGGCTCATGCTCAGAGTGGTTTACTGAAAGAGATAGTGCAGTAGCACTGCTTCACACTCTTGAAGGCGACCACTTTTTGCCTACCGATATCCCTAACAAGCCGACTCTCACAGAGTACCGAATACCAACGGATAAGGATGAGTGGCTAAAACTTATTGAGGTGTTAGATAATGAAAAATGATAACGGCCTATACGGTTGGGAAACACCCTTCCTAATCCTCGCATCCTTCTACCTGCTTTGGCATCTAATGAGAGCTTTCTACTAAAATGAAGGCTACGTTTCTTGAATCCCTGGCAGAGCAGGTCACAGCCAGACTGCCCCTGTCTACCCTAGAGTTCCACTACAAGAAAAAGCTGATCCTCGAAGCCTTGCAGAAAGCCTATAGGCAGGGTGAGAAAGATACTGCCAAGAAGATAGCCTACAGAAAATATTTACAGGAAAATTAGTTAAGTCAGGATACGGACGGCAGTTAAAAATATTGTCATAGTAGTGGGGTATAATCTACTTCTGGTGTTTTTGATAAACACCAGAAGTTACCAACTAGCCTTTCATCCGAGGTAGGTTCTTGTAAACAAAGGAGTTACCGTCTTTTGCTCTAAGCCAGTATTCTTCTCTGTTTTCAAGCATCCACTCTGTTTCTTTTACCTTATACTTACCCCATGCCTTAGTGGTCATAGCTTCTTTGAGTTCTTCGCCACGAACTTCAGGACATTCTTTAAGGTATTTGGTGAGGGAAGACCGTAGGTCATAGTAACGGACGGTGGTTAGGAAATCAGGCAGGGGATGAAACTTTCCGCTATAACTGTCAAAGACAATTGTTAGATCAGAAAAGGGTAGCCACCTTGTTTTCCAACAATTGATTCTAAACGAAGCTCCCTGTGCGTTCTGTGCAAAGTCTTTGATGCTCAAGCCTACGTCAGACCCACCCCCTATTTCAGAAGATCCTCTATAATTCTGGTAACCTCTTTCACTAGGTTTGCCTACTTGGTGCAGAGCAATGATCGTAGCACCATCATCATGGTTACGCAGTGACATTAAGGAATCTGTAATAAAGGTAGTATCCTTTACACTGTTTTCATCTACTCCTGGAGCGAATCGATTCAGCGTATCAAAGATCAGCACAGGATTGTCCCACAGTTCTATTACCTTTTTATAGAAGTGTAGTCCCTGTTTGAAATCTGGTGGAGCTTGGTCTCTGCTCATCCCTGCTCTCTCACACCAGTAGATGAAGTTCTCTGAGTCTGTAAGATTCATCTTTCTGGCACGAGACTCAGTCATAAGTAATGAGTTCTCTTTATCCACAAAGAGAACATTCTGCCCACTTTCAGCCAACTGAGAGCCTAGCCATAGTGAGAAGTAGCTTTTCATATTCCCAATCGGCCCTGTTAAAAGATGGTAGTTCCCCTTAATGATTAAAGGATCTAGAAGGTAGGGAATCGGAACTGGTTCAGAGTTTACAAGTTGTGTTGAAGTTTGTGCTGAGTGTTTCAAGAAGTCATTAATATCTTGATACTTGGTCTCAGCCATAACAGACATTATACCTTAGAATTTAATTTTGTCGAGAGTTGATTTTTCTCTGGACAAACGATTAGCAACAATGTAATATTAAAAATATTGAGTTTCTTGTGGTGAGAGACTTATCACATAACATACCCTGTTATGGTGTGCATAAGTTGGGGTTCTGGAATTGTTTTTTACCAACTTTTGATGGTTACTCCTGTTCTGGAACCTCGACTTCACCCAATATTATGAATACTTTAACAACTAGTCGCAGTGCCTACCAATCCTACATGATCAGTCCACGATTGTATTTTATTACCTATCAATATAGTCCAGACGATGCTTCCATAGGTCAGGGAATTGTACCTAAACTTGTTTCTCCTGATCTTGCATTGGGAACTTTCTGTCATGAAGTTTGTGGTGCAGTCATGGGCGGTGGCTCCGAAGAACTGGTGCTTCTTGCACAAACTGAGAACTGGAACGACTTAGCCCGTACCAGGGGGTTCGACAGCCCATTTAATCCCGACATGCTTCTTGCATTGGCTCAAGGATTAAGCAAGGCTTGGATCAGAAACAGACTCCCACAGATTGAGAAGGACTACGAGATACTAGCAGTTGAACAGGAAAGAGAACTTTCTATTCATGATGATGATCTACAACTTTTGATCCCAACTAGACTAGATGGAGAACTCCGCAATAAATTTTCTGGTACTTATCATGCACTGGAAATGAAAACGACACGCACTAAACGCTCTTACTACTTTGATAAATATAACTATGATATTCAGACCCTTCAGCATTTGTGGACGATTGAAAATACCTACGGGCCAGACTCATGCCATTCTATCCTGATGGAGTTCTTGTATAAAGGGTATGGTTTGGATAGTGGAGCTACCTGGTACAGTCCTTTTGTGAGAGCATTTGTGAAGCATGGAGTACCACCATTCGATAAAACAGAATATGAGGTAGAAGGTAAGTTTGCCAGAAGAAAAGATTGGAATGTGTTCAATGTCTGGGAAGAATTTACTCAAGACGAATGGTACAAACTAATTGGTGGAGCAAAACTTGATGGACAACTATTAAATATGGCTATTGTTCGCTCCAATACCGAACTACCTGACTTCCAATTCCAGATGTTTGAAGCACATAAACGCATTGCTGAAGGCTTGAGTCAGTGGGTAGGAACAACAGACCCTCTTGAGCGAAGGGTAATCCTTAATAGATACTTTCCTTTAGCTTATCATTCCTATGACAAGCACCTGATTGGGTTCAATCCAGAACAAGCATTAGAATCAGGAGACTATCTGATTCGTGAACCGCACCATGCTTTGGAACGCAAGCTATTAGCTAATAAGACTCAATAACCTGTCACTGGATCAATTGTATCACTGTCATCTCTTTCCTGTAGAGGACTCAAACGATTTGCTCTTGCTTGCATAATAGATGCGTGTTCAGGATAGGACTTGATACCTTGTACAGCTAACGCAAGGGCAAAGCAGTGATCATCGTGTGCCCCTGCACCTGCTTCAACTTTTCCACGATTGTTATATTCCAGACGTTTCAGTTCTTCTAAGGTTTCTTTACAATGGATAATGATGGACTGATCAGATACAGCCTGTTTCAGATCTCCAAGAAGGATAGGTCTTGATGCCATTGTAGTACGCCAGCCTACCTGGCGACTACGCTTGGGCCTGTCCTTCAGAAAATCTGTGCGATGATAGAGCAAGTGCGAGGGGTATTGCTGAGACAGGGTAATGCAAACGTGCATTCCGTAGCCTGAGACTTCTGGAACAATGAAGGCTGAATTGTAATGATTACCCAGCAGGATAATCTTGTTTGCCAGTTCTTCTTCCCCTATGTAACCAGAAAGGACGGCGACTTGTCTGGCTCCATCGTCCATATCCAGTACAGTAACAACAGACTGATCAGGATCTTTTGACCCTTCTGGCATGATACCTTCTGCGGTATCTACCCCTAACACATAGCGGTGGTTCATGCGTGGGTCTTTGTAAATGGTCAGTGCTTCATTCTTGTCTGAAATGAAACGGATAGTCTTAGCCCAACGATCATCTTGAACCAGATAACCTTTTCGTCCGTCTTCTAAAGGCATTAAGGCTAAAGAATCATGGTCAAGATAAGGTCTACCTGATGAGACAAAGGCTTCTTGGGGAGTAGATGGATACTCCTGCCTTCTGATCTTAATATCCCCTTGGCACTTATCCCGTAAGATCCAGCGGAACCAGTTCAATTGTTCGGGCTTTACTTCAAAGTGATCCTTTAAGTGTTTCTCCTGTGAATCCAGGGTTTGTACAAATCTGGATTTATCTTGCTCACTTCTGAACTCACGCTGGTACTCATCATCTGTAAACCAACTGATAAAGAATGGCAGATACCCATTCCATTGGTCATAGTTATTGATGTTGACTTCAGGGTAGATTTCTCCATCATCTCCAGTGATCCACTTAATGTCACAGTACTTGTCTGCATTCTCCCAATATGGATGGAACAGGGAGTCAAAACCACTGGCTGTACTCTCTAATATCACAGCAGTTTCAGGGCCGTCACCGATCGACTGGAATAAGCTGACTGCTGTATCAGAACCCTTGTGCCATTTACTGACCTCAGATCCGTGTATAAAATGAGGGGTGAGACCAGTTCCAGCCTGTATATTATTGGCAGTCTCCACCATAATCATGCCTTCTTGTTCTTTGAAGGTCATCTTACGCACACTAGATTGAGCTTTCTCTGGTTTACTTAACCCATAATTCGTGTAGAATCGATTTGTAATGGAGAAGATGTACTCAGCAGTAGGCTTATCATGGGCAATAACGATGGAATCTACACCACGATTCATGGTTTCCAAAAACATCAAGCCTTCTATTAAGGTACTGATGCCTGTCTTTCTAGCCTTTAAAACAATGATACGGATAGGTTGATCGTTGGTTTTACACCACTGATACAGCTTAAGGAGCTTGATCTGGGAACCTTTTAACGGGGACATGAGCCGAACATTGCCTCTCTTGTCCTTGATTACAAAGTTTTCCGTAAGCCATTTGTGCCAGTCCAGACGACACAAACCTTCTTCAGCAGACTGTATGTTACTGGCAGAAGCATACTTCTGACTTAGCTCATGGTAGGTGTTACCACTCATGTTAAGACTTGAAGCAAAGCTCGAATTGCTTCAACTAATCTCATGACAGACTGCGAAAGTATGTTACCATCTTCGCTGTAGAGAGAATCTTCTGCTAAGTTGTTTGCTTCTTCAAGCAGTTCTTCTATGTTGTTCTGAAGAATTTTACGCTCTTCAGGATCGAAGCGAGTAATGATCCAATCTTTAGAAGCTTTGGCTGGAATGTTCAGTAGGTGGGTTTTAGTCACTGGTGATTTTCGATTCGAGAAGTTTATTGGCTAAGTACCTGGCATAGACATCACGGCGTTTATGAGTTTTAGGGCCATCCTTGAAGTCTTCTATAACCATGATGATGTGTGTAATGTATTGCAGAGCGTCCACAAGTTCTTCTTGTAGATCAACAAGTCTGTTGTTCTGGTTATCCTCTAAAGCTTTTCCAAACTTTTCCCATCCAAGTTGATCTCTGTGTCTTAATAGTTCAATTAGTTTATTTGTTACTTCTGATTCATGGATGTTGGTAACCACAGCATCATTATCTGCCACTTTTCCCCAAAGGTCAAACTGTTTCCAAGAGCCGTAATGGTTATTCATTTTACCAGGCGTTTGAATTCAGCTTCAGAAGGCCAGCGTCCCTGATTTTCGACAATAAATTCCAGCACAGGTTTGGGAATATCATCACCAAAAGCGAAGTGAGTATGTTCATGCTTCTCCAAATGCACTTCCCTGGGAGAAGATTCTTTAGGCGTTACCAAGTTAAAGGTCTGCTTGGATGCTTTCAATCGTGTTTGATGATCAGGCACACAGGTTTCTCTACCTTGATGAATCACATTCGCATCTAGAGCTTCATCCAACGCTCGCACACTTTTACCAACAGTGTCGTTAAGCTGGAGCATTGCATCAATATAGGCTTGAATCTTTTCGTTCTTGGAATTTCTACCTGCAATTACAGAAGCCATGTTGCGACTACCACAGTCATAAGAACGCATAGCGGCTTCAACAGGACTACCCGTTTCAATTAAATTATCAGCGTAGTCCTTCTGCTTTTTAGTTATATTGTAAGGTGAATTAGTCTTTGGCATAATGGGGTGGGGGCAGTATTTCTACCGCCCCCTGTGTTCTATAGAACATACGAGAGGAGAGAGGTCTACATTATACAACAGACGTTTTGAAAAGTCAACAAAAAATAGAGACTTGACAAAGTTAAAAATAATTATTAAAATTGTGATGTTATGAAAGTAAAACAGATCCACCTGCTGCCACAACTTGTTTGTCCATATTGCTCGTCTAATGCTGATTTCTCTAAGCGATTGAAGGCATTTTACTGCAATGACTGTGGCACAGCATTTGCTGTACCCCAAGAATATTATGATGAACTGGATCAAGCGTACGAAGTATTGACCGACTATAGAAATACGATTATGGAGACAATGAAATGGAGACATTAAACATGAGTACATCTGCAAGTAGTTTACTACAAGGCACAGGTTTTCGTCCAGCAAATCAGGTTAAGTCCAAACAAAGGCTGATCATCAATGTTCAGGGGAAGGAAGATTCAGGAAAGACACATCTCCTGTTAACTTGTCCAGCACCCATTGCCTTATTTGACTTGGATCACAACAGTGAATCAGTAGTAAACAAACCGAACTTCTCTAACAAAGAAATTATGATTAGTGAATATTTCTTTGAGAAGCCATCCAAAGGTTCCAATGAAGCGAAACTTATTAAGGAAGCAGACTTATTGTGGAACAGATTTATGACAGAGTATAAACAGGCTCTAAAAGAAGTTAAAACTGTAGCCATAGATACGGTAGGCTTGCTGTGGGAACTCCTTCGTATGGCCCGATTTGGCAAGCTTACACAGGTCATGCCGCACCATTACGGGCCGTTGAATGCAGAGATGGCACAGATTATTGACATGGCTAAACAATCTGACTGCAATTTGATTTTGAGTAGCACACTTGCACCTCAATATATTAATGACCAAGCTACTGGTTTCTGGGTGAGGCAGGGATGGAGTCAACTGGATTACAAAGTACAGTACTCTATTGAACTGAGTCGAGCTAAGAAAGGTGACTTTCAAGGCAAGGTTCTGAAGTTCAAGCCTGAACCGAAGATGGTTGACCAAGTTTTAATCAATCCTAGTTTCAACCAGATTTTTGCGAAAGCCTTTCCGAAAGGCGTTTAATTAACAACTTACCTAAAGGGGGTAAAAATTATGTTCGATCCTAGTATATTTTCAACTGAGTCCGTTTCAACCTTTTCAGATAATTGGGAAGACAATTCCTATAAGATGTTAATTCCTGGCACGAAATGTGTCGGTGTAATTGAGAAGCTGGATCATGGTAAAGAATGGACAAGAGATGGCAAAACCTACATGGGTGTTGCTGTAACCCTGCGTTCAACTCAGCCAGCAGGTGTAACTGCTAATGGCTACCTAAACAATCAACCACGCACTTGGGGAAATAAATCCTCTGCGTTGGAAGACTTAGTACAAGCCAGTGGTATGGATTTTGAAAGCAACCTAACTAATCAGGCTATTGCTGAGATGATTGCTGAGATTCACAGAGATCAGACTCCTGTGGGATTTGATATCACTTGGAGAGGTTATTGTACTGCATTGTTTGAAACCACTCTAATGACGTTAACTGAGACTAATTCGATTGATGACGCAAAGTCTATGGCATCTCCTGACCAGACCAAGGAAGCTCGTAGAGCCGCTGAGTTTAAAGCTCCGCAGTTTAAAGTAGATGGTAAATACAAGTCTACAATAACCTGTGAACAAACTGGTCAGGATGTACGAGCCAGATATGAGATCAGAAACATTCTAGTAGCTTCTGACGTTGACGATCAGTTGGGGGGATAAGAATGAAGAACGATCTATTTAAACCACTTAAAACCCATAGGTTAAAGCCACTGCTGAAACAGCATAACATTAGACAGGCACAGGCCGCTGATAAACTTGGTGTGTCTTTAGCCTATCTGAATATGGTTTTGAATGGGCATACCCGTCCTTCCAAGCAGTTAGCTGAAGATATGACTAACCTTGCAATGAAGATGAGTCCTGACGAAACCTTTGCTCGTGACCAATCTTAACCTAGAAAGGAGAGAGAAATGGAAAATGAAAAATATCGCTATGGCAAATTAGGCAGACCGCCTCATCCTAAAGTTGAGGAAGAAGTGAAACTTCAAACTTACTGTAGGCCAGAGTCTTCACATGTCTATGCTCCAGCCTACACCACTCGCAATCAGATTATTTTTAGGTGTAAGAAGTGTGGGTTAAGCCAATCCAGAAACAGATGGGGTTCAGATCCAGATGAGAGGTACAGGATGACGATAGGGAGTGATCCCTTTAGAAGTACACCAAGATATGGACAGGACTAGTGGCTAAGATCTCCAAGACCAGAGGGCGTAATTTCGAGTTGGCAGTCGCAAAATTTATGGGCTGCCAACGTGCCCACTTCAAAGCCTACGACACCGAAGGACATCCTGTGTTCACCTTCGAGTGCAAGAAAAGAAAAGAACATGCTAAAACTTTAATGAAGTGGTGGAGTCAAACTTGTAAGGCTACCGCAAAAGACAAACTACCAGCATTAGTTATGGCAGAATACCAACAACCAGTTAAAAATGCTTTGTGTGTAATTCGCCTTAAAGACCTTCGAGATCTAATTGACAAAGCATTATGAAAAAGCCAGCTACCTGCCAAAATTGTGTACTAGAAAAAAAGGGAATATCCTTTACACTGCCTGATGGCACAGGCGAGAACAAAGTTCTTGTTATAGGAGAAAGTGCAGGACGCACTGAGGCTAGAGAGGGTGTTCCCTTTGTGGGTCAAGCAGGAGTACAGCTTAACAGAAGTATCAGTCGTCAAAAATATGAGCGTGATGACTTTGCATTTTATAATCTGATTCAATGTCAGCCACCAAATAACTGGCTGGATAATGCACCCTGGCAAAGAGGAGCTATAGATCATTGTCGGGTTCATCTGCACGATATTGTAAAGAAGTTTAAGCCTAAAGTTATTTCCTTACAGGGAGCCTTACCTATGAAAGAGCTTGTTGGACTAGAAGGCTTATTGCCATCCAAACGCAATAATGCTCCCAAGCGTGGCTATACTTTTGACATAGAGATTGCTGATCATAAGTGTCTGGCTGTACCTACTGTACATCCTAGCTGGATCATACAAGGGAATCAGCATATGGCTGGAGTACATATGTGGGATCTGTCCAAGGCTGTGAATGTAGCAAACAAGGGAGAAGAACTGGATGAGTACCATTACATTGAACACCCAACCTATTCTGCTGTGCAGGATTATATTAAAGAAGCAAAGCAATATGCGGATAAAGAAAACTCATTGATTGTAGCAGACATAGAAACTTCAGATTCTCCTAACCAAGATGAAAGTGAGTATGCTAATATTAGAGATAGCGAAATCACCTGTATCAGCTTTGCGTTCAAAGAAGGACACGCAATCACGATTCCCTATCACACTGGTACACACGATTCCATTCAGAAATTATTTGATCTTCCATTTACCTACCTGGGTTGGTGGAACTTGGACTTTGATGTGCCTAGGTTAACGAGTAAAGGTATGACATTTAAGCCTAAACATATTGATGGTATGCTGGCATGGCACTGGTTACAGAGCGATGTGCCAAAAGGTTTAGGGTTTGTATCTACATTTTTTACTCCATTCAGAGAATGGAAATCTTTAAGTGACAGCAAGCCAGAGTTCTATAGTTGTCGTGATGCAGACGCAACTTTAAGAAACATTAATGCAATCAAGGAGTTGATTCAAACAACATGAGACTGCATGAGAGAATACCTGATCGCTCTGTTGGGCCTAAAGCAACTGCGACTATTCATTCGGCAAATGCCAGTATTCTTTTAAGAGTCCCTATGGCTTGTCCACTTCTTAGAGCAGACTTAATCTTGGATGAAGAAACATTTGATATCCATGTCTCTATCCACGAAGAAGGTAAGTTGAAATGTTTTACAGGAGCTAAAGACAGCAGACACAAGTCCAAATACATCTGTCTTGTAGGCTTTTTAAAAGCAAATGACTTGTCTTATGAAGAGATGAAGGGGGTTTATACAGTCGAATGGGTAGAAAAACCAAATAAATTTATTGTAGTTAAAATGACCAGACGTAAGGAACTGATTATCAGTAAGGATGATAAACGAAAAATCTGTGTCCTGTTGTCTGCAAAAGAAAAAGAAACTTGGGATAGAGTAAGAAGGAATACACCCATGAGTACGTTTGTAAGATCTGCTGTTAATCGTTATCTGGAAGATGAATATTTAATTTAAGGAGACTATCTATGTTAAACACCTCAATGGCTAAAGCTATCAATAACCAAATTGCAGACGAGTTTAATGCAGGTTATCTTTACTTGTCCATGTCAGCTTATTGTGAGTCTATTGGGTTCCAGGGGTTTGCTAAATGGCTAAGAAAGCAGAGTGCTGAAGAAGTTGAGCATGCTATGAAATTGATAGGCTACATGAACGATCAATTTAGTAGGGTGGTGCTACAACAGATTTATGAGCCTGAGAAAACTTTCGGGAGCTTGACTGCTATGATGGAACAAGCTCTCCAACACGAACAGGAAATCAGTGATGCAATCTATCTACTGTATGGTCAAGCAGGAGAAGAAGAGGATTACACCACTCAAAATTTTCTGGATTGGTTTATTGCAGAGCAGTTAGAGGAAGAGAAAACAGTTGGAGATGTAGTAGAAAAGTTGAGAATATTTGGTGAAACAAAGAGTTCACTTTATTTGATAGATCAAGAACTAGGCCAACGAGAATAATTAAAGGAGACAAAAATGACATATTATGCAGCGATACCCAAAGACGAACTAAAACACATAAACAGTTATCTTGACCGCAATAAGCATGAGATGGACTTATTGTCAGATGCTATTGATGAGCTAGAAGGAGTTATAGCGGAAGCGGATCATTACTTAACAAATGGAATAGCTTACCTTGGGGTTAAATCACTCAAGAAAAAACTAGAGGAAGAACTAAC
>Ga0114904_1000551_pt1 | contig 20380 bp, 17 predicted proteins | sample MalvirDeepMed_s6_FD_83498 | JGI IMG/M metagenome (GOLD analysis project Ga0114904, IMG submission 83498) | Marine viral communities from the Global Malaspina Expedition - Malaspina viral metaG DeepMed_s6 | ecosystem: Environmental > Aquatic > Marine > Oceanic | place: Mediterranean Sea... | reverse complement strand
CTCAGACGACCTCTTCGAGCACCAGCTCCACGGCACCAGCACGCTCTACACCAGTCTTCTTATCCACCGCTCCCCCGGTAGAGACTTCCTCGAGGAAGTCTGGCCTTAACTTGAGCCTGCGTACTGTCACATACCTATCCGACGAGAGTGGAGGATAAGTGAATGCGTTGTTGGTGGTCAGGGAATCGGCTGTCTCGAGATTCGTGATGGCCTTCTCAGGACGAGTTCCGAAGCGTCGTTGCGTCTCATCGAGGTCAATGGTGAGGTCGAAGCCCCAGCGACTCGGTGGCTGCTTGAGCACTGTTATGACAACATCCTTGAGCGCAACCGAATCCGTGATGTCCCCGGAGTCCCTGATCAGGTTGACCCGCAACGCCATGTTTCTACTGGCGAAGCCCTTACCATTGTCACTACCCCCGCTAGTGGAGGGGAAGTCGATCTTCGATACGGTATTGGTAAAGTCACCCAGATTGTTGCCCCCGAGAGCAACCCCGTCAGGCGCGTAATCGACGTTCACATAGTCATAAGAAGTCGTTCCCATATCATCGCCGTTGATGACTACCGATTGCCAGGCACCTGTGTCACCTGGGAACCCGGCGTCGAGTGAAGGTAGATCTACTAGACCATTCAACTCGCGTTTGATCGTGACCCCGGTAGTTGGCTTGGCGAACGCCTGTCCCAAGAACTGTGTCTCGCTGGTAGCAGTCGCCGTCCTGATGGCGTAGTGCAACCGCGGCGTTCCATCGTCATCACCGCTGGCGGCCAACCACTCAATTTTCTTGTTGGCGGTCCCATGCTTACGCATGGAGTGCCACCCCTTGCCGTTGTGGCACCAGACGCTGGCGTTCCTCGAGGCCTTGCCACCGCCCTGCGTAACGAACATCTGCCCCTGAGCTGGCTCCATCCACCGGATGGGCCCCAACCGAGCGGTCGGCAGGCCGTCACCCATCGAAAAGTCGTTGGAGACGGGTCGAAAGTCGAACCGCCGGTCGTGGGTGAACAGGTTGTAGACGAGAGGAACAGCGTCGTCGTCCACACCGTAGGCGAACCAGAGCGCACCATTATCTCCGACTCTCATGCGACGGCAGTTGTCGTCGTGAGGGAACATAGGTCGTATCAGCGTCGTGGTCCACGTAGACGGCGACGTGTCGATCTCCCAGAGACCTTCCCTGGTGCCCACATACAGCTTCAATGTCCCATCGGTCCCCGTCATCACAGCAACACCCTTCGGGCCACCTCCAGAGGCGATATCGACTGCCTCGTCTGTCCAGACATCTCCTGCATTAGTGGAGGAGAAGAAGGTGATAGTGCCATTACTCTCATGCCACAGTACGGCCACAGCCTCGGTGCCGACCGTTGTCAACAGACCTGCGTCTATGTCCTCATTCGCCGTGACTGCGTTGGTGAGTAGGTTCTGCGCGACATCGGTGGTCGGGTCTATGAATGTAGCCCCATCGGTGCTCCGTTTGATGCTATGGCTGTCGTTGGCCGCAGACAGGGTCAGCAGGTGGGTCTTGTGAGCATGTGTGTCTAATCCGACAACGATTCGCTGTTTGACGGCTCCCGTAGTCAGGAAAACCGCGGTAGAACTTCCCAATGCCCACGACATGGTAGTGGAGGTGCCGGTGGCAGTTTCTCTGCTCATGGCACCGCGGACATCCTGGTTACGAGTGTTGTATATCTGGGTTTGGCTGGCTCCTACGGTCGCGGATACATCACCACCCTCAGTGAACACGGCCAGGGCATCAACCACGATATCGCCTGCTATAGAGGTAGTGGCTTCAGATGCTGCATTATGGTTATCATTACCATCAGACCCCGCAGTTCTCATCGGAGCACTGCCCTGGTCCGCACCGGTGAAGCTCAGTCCACCCAATGTCATATCGGACATAGTGGCTCCGAACGTCGCGACGATGTTGTTCGTGCCCGTAGTAGGAGCCACTAAGTACCAGATAGACGAGCCAATCTGGTCGCTGCCACTTTTATTGACTGTATTGCCATCTAATTTCGTCATGGCAACAGAGTTGTAGGTCACGCCGGTGGGGATGGTTGTCTCAGATGCGGTGCTGTCATCAGAGGCGCTGACCGATACCACCAATAGACGGTCAGTACCAGTTCCACACGCATGTGCAACAGTGAGAGTAGTACCTGCCGAGGCTGTTCCGCTAGAAGTGGCATCGACGGCAAGAGCGCCCTCTACGGTTCCCCCGGCAATCCAGTCAGTTTCGCTCCCATCGTACTTACGCGAGACTAGGGCCGTACCGCTTGCGTCGTCCCAGATGCTCCACAGATTGCTCTTGTAAGATTCGGAAGCCCGGATAACATCTTCTTCTCCACCGCTTTCCTCCGCGAGAATAGGCAACCGGACGTCGTGCGGCTCTCGGGTATCGAGCGTGGAGTCCCAGAACCGTCGGTACTCGGTGGGCACCTTGAAGGCGTTGGAGTTAATACGCTTGCGACCCAGACCTCCGCTCAAGTCTGCAAAGATCAAGGTCGTCACACCCTCCACATCGGAAGGCGTGGGAGTACCACCGATCGTGAAACCCTCTCGGAAGGGTTGTACCTTGAAGGGGTCTATCAGGTGACGCTTGGCCCGGTTACTCCAGGCGACAGCGTAGTTCTGCCCGTTGAGTTCGACGTTGATCGCGGATGGCACGGGCTATTCCCGCCGTACGTCGAAAATGATGTACTTTCCTGAGGAGTCTTCCTCGATGTGCCAAGCCGCACTAGGTGGCTGCGCGTTCAGGTCTCGCATCGTGTAGCTGGACTGAGCCAGCATAGCATTAACCTCACTCCTCCAGAAGTTCGGATCGTGCCGGGGATCGTCCTTGTCACCTTGGCCCATCCGACTGAAGAAGATCTCGGCTGCCTTGGCTTTGATCAACTCCGCGTGGTTGCCGGTCACCTCAGTGGTCCCAGCTTCCGTGGTCGGCTGGCTCAGGTGTCCCTTACCTCTGAGACGTAGGATATGACCGCGAGTCGGTGCGGCTCCGATGGGAACGTAGTCTCCATTCGGATCATGAATGTCGAGCTGCTCCTCGACGAAGTTGAGCCCACCACCGATGAAGGTCGTTGGTATCGTGTACTTGTAGACGGGACCCACAGCCATGTAGCCTGCATCAAAATAGGCCGTACCACCATTTGCCACCTCGAGACGTAGGCCGAGTTGGGTAGCCTCGTCAGGGATGGTTTCATGGATTTCTAGGTACTGCCACTCATCCACACCTGTGTGGTAATCGCTGGACAGGAAGGTTGTGCCCCCATCAGTATCGACTCGAATCCTAGCCCAGTCGGCGGTAGTCGCGTACACCCAGAATGCCGCGTGTACAGTCTTGCCTATCAGCTCCTCGATGTTTACTTGGGCAGTCTGGACTTGTCCCTCTGCGGCACCAGAGGCGATTATCTTGGCTGAGTTGGTGAGGTGTCGGCGAATCGAGGTCTCGTCGGTGATAGTCGGGGTACCCACCTTAGACCACGAGGGGTGGACGTTGGACGAGGCCGCAGTCTCGAAACCGCTGTTGGACAGAAGGTTGTCTACCACCAGACTCTCGTCTCTGAGAGGTAGGTAAAGATGCGGGAACAACTGCTGTGTGGCCCGGTTGATGGCTTCGCGTTTAATTGCCGGGTCGAACCGGTGCAGTTCGTAGGTGACGCCCGAGGCTATCTGTGCTGAGAATGCTCGAGTCAGTGTGACGGTGGTAGAGGAGGCAGTGTACCCATTATCGCCTCGCTTACTACGCCGTACGTTGCCATCGTCGGTGCCAGACCTCATCTTCAGGTAGGCTTGGATACCACCGTCGTCCTCGGTCAGGTCTGCAAGAGAGGTGTCGATCACTGTGGTGCCATCACCAGCACCCACAGACGTGGTCGAAGACGTATGATAGTCACCGATGTCCCGAGACATCTCTTCGAGAAGGGTCGCAGCGGTAGTTGTCGCCATCTATGCCTCTACTGGAACTTGGTCTGGCTTCTCAGCCCCGTTAGATGAGACACCCAGGTGGTCTGCCGTAGCCTGTAACTCGTCGAGTTCAGCCTGCAACTCCTGCCGATGCCGCTCGGCCATTATGCGACGAAGCTGTTCCGCAGCTAGGGAGTTCTCTGAGACCAGCATCTCGATATCTGCCTGCGTTATGCCGTTGACTAGAGGCATTAAGCTACAGACCCGTCCCAAGCTGTGCAGATACTGCAATTTGAGGCGTGTTGCCGTGCAGTCGGGACAGTCCTGACTTTGGCCTTCTCGCTCGTCTGGTTGCCTGCGGTTAGTTTCGTCCCATAGTTCTGATATGCAACCACCGTGTTGACGGCACTATTCACGCTATCCCTCAACTCCTGTAGATGCTCTAACGTGGCCTCGTTAGTTGCCATAACTACGCTCCTATTGCCTCAAGGCGTTTGTGTAATTCCTCATACTGTGAATCCATCCGGTGTCGGTTCTGATAGATACCACCAGCCAGGAGTCTGGTCAACGGCTGTATCCGCATATGGTAGCCGCTGGATGCTTCAGGGACAGTCTCTAATATACCCATCTCTACCATACGCTCCCTATTTGCCAGTCGTTGCTCCTCGGTGACTTCCGGTACTACATGCTCGACACCCTCGCCGCTGTAGGCAAATCGCTGCAACTCCGTAGCATCATCATACTGGTCGAATATGAGAATCTCGGTATGCTGACCGGCTGTTGAGCCATCAGTGCCTGTACCACTTCCAACTTCTACGCTTAGAGCCCCTGCTGAAGTCAGCTTCATCCCAAGGCTACCGCCGCCCGATACGCGGAAGTCACCGGCATTGTCTGCACCGGCGCGGACAAACGATATTCGTCCGAGTTCTTCCTCGCCGCCATTAGAGTCGTTTTGCCTGAAAACGAACGCTGGGCCGCAGCCGTCAGATACGTCCCCTTCGCTGTTGTGTATTAGGTCAAAGGCCCGAACTTCCGCATTCGTGGTAGCAGTTTGACGCTGAAAAACGATGTTTCCCGAGCCTTTGTGTATGAACTGGGCATCATTCCAAACATTCCCCGATGCTCCGACGTTGTTGATGTCGTAATTCCCCATGTCGATGTCGCCGTCAATGTCTAGGGCAGCAGCCAGTTGCAGCCCCGATGAGTCAGTAATAACACCGTCTGTGATTACCGTGCTTCCAATTGTGAAATCAGTAGTAGCATCAACCGTAGCGGAGGTAAGCGCCGTAACTCCAGTTACCACACCAGCGGCAATGCTGATAGTTTTACTGAGCAGGATAGAGGCCATCCCCTGACCGAGGTGCAGAATCGCCGTATCCCCATCTGCCAGCAGGAATTCCTTTGAATGCCCGCCGTCGTTGACCAGCATCTGGATATCGCCGTCATCGTCTATGTTGGAGAGTACCAGCGAGTTAGCTGCTGTCCCCTGGTGGACACTGGTGCCCACAATTAGACCACCGATTTCATCATTGGCCGAGTTGGCCGCTGCGATCGGTGTGACACGTGCGTTCAGCCGGATTATTGGACCGGCTGAAGAGCCTTTCAATACCATGATGCCCCCCTTACATTTGACCGGAGAAGAACGACCAGTCTACGGCCCCATCGGATCCACCCTGCCGAATAAACAGGGCACTGGCGATTTCCTCTCTCGAACGTAGCCTAACGATGTCTCCCACATTGAGTTGAGTTCCCAATGTGGCCGTAGGAGTAAACCCGCCGTTGCTGTAAACCAGTGCGGCAGTTCGTACATACCCTTCAGCGAGATCGGCTCCCGCAGGAGGGCTAATCCCTGTGGCGTCACTGATGGTCTGAGCCGCCGTAGAGTGTGCTGTACTTCCACCAGCCGACAATATAGCTGAGAATGCCATGTGATACCTTCCTAGCCGTGCTTCTTACGCTTGTGTGAGTTCAGTTTCCTTGTGGCCCCACCCTGGCTCATGCTCTTGGCCTTGTAGGTACAGATGTTGCACGGTGCTACCATCTGTACGGGCTTTGGCTCGACTATGGGCTCAACAAGAGTCTCGTCCTCGTACTCGATCTCTGGCACTATAGGGGCTACAGGCTCGGCCACAGGAGGTGCCGCCGGGGTAAACCCTGCCATCTTCTGCATGGCTACCAGTGTGGCCTCCTCCCGTTCTGTCTGCCTAGCTTCCTTGGCGTCCGTCGTCAACTGGCTAATCATCTTGTTCTCTTGCGGATGCTTGTGGCGCATGTGGTCCAGTAAGGACATCTTGCTCAGGATGGTAGCCTTTGGACAGACAGGGAGCCCCATGGCTGAGTATGTCTCTCGAGAGGGATCATCCGCGTGGAGCATACACTTGATAGTGCCTACTACAGGCCGGAATCCAGGGTCATTGGTCGTGAATCTACGAGAACCATCCTCACGGGTCTTCTGAAGCTGCTCCGGTAGCATGTTCAGGTTTGTCCTAGACGGATCCCCTGTCTCGGTGTCATACATCCAGACATATCCCGCGGAACTCAGCTCAGAGATGGCTGACACCCCCAGACCCTCGTCCGCATTCCCAACGATCGTGTCGTGGGTATGAGTATCTCCAGGTTCGTCGGCCCTCTCAGCCGTCGCGATCATCTCCTGTAGATATGCCAAGTCGTCAGCTTCATACTCGTTGGTCTCTATCTCTGTTATAGGGGATGCCATGGTCATTGCAATCTATCTCCTTTTGGTCCGTATATGGCCTTGGTCGGTCCGATATGTGCGTCCTGAACCTGCTCAACAGCCTTGTAATAGCTATCATCCAGTTTCCTAGGCTCTATATCTGCTGACTGAGGGTCTTGTTCACGTATCGTATCGGCCAACTCCTGTAGTTCAGCCACTGTATGAACTAGGACCCAGCGTCCGGTAGCCTCGTCGGGGACGCCGCTGGGGATGTTGAATCCGTCAGCGGTAAAGTCATCCCGTGGGCCCAAGGATTTCAAATAGACAGCAGGCCTATCCGACCTGACCACCGTAATCCTCTGAACCCGTTCCCATCCCCGTGAGTCAGACCTCATTTCGTTGGTCTCAGACAGACCGAGAGCGTACTCGTCCGAGTCCACCGAGAAGGCCACTGACATTAAAGGCGGGGCGTTAGTTACCACTGGATTCTGCTTTCTCTGATACACCGTTCGAGGACTCCTTAGGAGCCTCTCCGATATCTATATCATCCAGCTTGACGGACCCATTCTTTAGGCCCACAATCACCTGAATCAAGGCAGAGTTCCGCTGACGTTCCATTTCCAATTCCATGTCTTTACGTCCAAGTAGTGTCAAGATGATGTCGTTCTGACTATTCTCCATGGCTAGCTCTCTTTTAGGAACCTCTCGAGCCGGTTCCACTATCCGTGGCACTGGTCCCGGGGACTCTTTACCGTTCGTTCTATTGCGTATCTCATCTAGTGGTAATCCCATCGCCACGGATAGCTGCCTGTGCCATAGGGCCCTTGGCATCTCACTGTCAGGAGAGTTCCATTCAATGAACTCAGTCTCAAACAAGTCGGTATTCTCGTTGTAAAACGCTGGAATATGCTGCACGAGGTGCGGGAACATCTTCTCCAGCTCCGCCCACATGCAGCACATTCTTACCCGCATGGTCTTGGCTAGATAGGGGTTAGTCCATTCACCCAGGCGCTGAAAGGTGCAATCGCATAGATCGTCGCCATGCACCCACCGGATTTCCGGTATCTCTTCACCTTGTGTCTGATGCAAACCCGTATCTGCCAATACCATCTTTAGGCCTGGATGTTTGAGACAGTGCCGTCTGCGATTATCTTCCTAAGAACCGTGTCACTAGCGAATATGGCCGAGGAAGTCACGATGGCCCCTGCTGCCGCCGTACCGGACTTGAACACCACCGCACTGGTCGGATCGGTGGTGGCGAACGCGGTCTCTGCACCCATGTATAGGTTCCCGCCACTGCCACTAACTGTGTCGTTAAATAGGGCCACCTCGGTGCCATCTACATAGACGGACAACCGACTGTTCCCGATATCTCTACGCCAACCGTTATGAGTTGGTCCTGCTGCCATAATGTTGTACTCCTAGTGCGGCTAGGGCCGCACCTGAACTAGAAGGCCTATGGGGTCTGAGGGAACGGAAACGAGGAGAGTTTCCGATGAGACCCCTCAGACCCCGTTAATTACACTGTCCAGTCGCGACTGCCGCGTACCAATAGGTAGTCGGCATCCAGCTCCTCATTCGCAGCGCCCTTGGCCTCTACCGCCAGGGCCAACGCCAGGTCCGTCGAGGTCGATACTGCTCCCGCAAGGGTCTTGACGAGAACCTCGTCAATGTACCACTCCACCTCGCCGGTGATCTTGAGAACCAGCTTCAGTACCTGCCACTCACCTGCGACTGCGTCGTCGTCGAGGTCGAGAGCCGTGGAGTCGGTTACCGCTGATGCGGAGCCTCCGTTGTACACCGCGTGCCAGTCCTCGTCGTCGGTCAGATCTGCGGAGAGCAGGAACCCGACAAAGTCGGATGCGGTGTTGGTGATGGTCGTACCCGCACCGTGGACCACGTCATCCTCGATGGACAGTATGTTGGGATCGATGTCTGAGAACCCAAAGAACACCTCTTTAGTATCGAGGTTGTTCAGTTGAATTCGGCACTCTGCCATGATGGTTCCCATCAGGCCGACGTCCCACATGATGTTCGTGCCGACGAGAAGCGTGTGTTTGTCCTCGTTGGTGGTCGTCAAGCGTCCCACGCCGTTCAAGTTCGGGTCCGCAGCACCCGTGACGACACCGGAGTCAACATCCTCACTCCCATCACCTCCGATGATGAAGTCGCCGTAATTCCGTGTCGCTGCCGTCTCTGCTATGTTGTCCTCGGTCGTGAAGTCCGTGAACAACTCTACGATTCCGCGTTCACCCTGTGGCATCTTGTTCTTTCTCCTGCTGAAGCTCTAGCTCCAGTTGTTTAATACGCTTCCTATAGGGAGCGGCTATTTCGGATATGTTGCCCGTCTTGCGGGGTACGGCGGCCAGGTTCTCTAGCCGCACGTCCCCCAAATCGCCATTCATCGCGTGTATTACCCAGCCCTTAGGAATAGGGCCTCGCCTCGCCGTCCACGCTTCCCGGCGGGCGTTCATCGATTAAGACGTGGGTGCGGTTGCGTCCGTGATCCACTCGAAGAGCCAGTTGCCAGAACTGCGCTCTCCGTAGGCGTACTCGTCGTAGTGGAACAGACTGACCGAGCCTCCACCGATATGCGGCTCGTCGCGCATCCTGATGTAGGGCGACCTACCCTGCACCAACACGATAGCCTCCTGTGGGAATATCCCATTTTTGACATCGGTATTGCTGTCGATCGGTATGTTGCCATCGGTAAATACACCGGCGCTGAAGAGCACACCCTGCATGCCACCCGCGAACGTGTCAGCGGTTCTACCAGCAGGGAGCGGGTAGGTGCCAATGCCACTGACTATCTCGTCCTGAATGTCCTTTATTGCAAAAGGATGCGCCACCACTCGGAAGGGTGGGTTACCGGGCTCGGTAGCATTGCCTTGAATACGTGCAATCGCTGCGGAGACATGACCGGACGTGCCGGACGCTCCCGCGCTTCCTATCTGGGTGCCGCTGTCGAAGACGGTGATGCCGTCCTCATCCTTCTTGCGCTGGATAGCGTTCTGGGCGAGGGCACCTGTTTTCGCGTAGGCGTTCTTACTAATCCTGGCTGCTACGCGGTCGGTGATCAGGGTCTGGATACCTACCACCGTCGGCGTGACGGTGAATAGGGTATCGGAGAGTTTCTGGGGGTTGTTCAACTCGGTGGACTCTTGGATCGCCTGGGCAGAAAGTTGTGCCAAGGAGACCTCATTCCACGACAGACCATCGCCCTCACCGAGGGTGACAGTATCTACGAGCTGGGGTACGACCCCTTTGAACTCCCTCACGATACGGGCGGACTGGATGATAGTTGGAAGTGAATCCGCCAGATCTTCTGTAAGGGTCTTGCCGGCTGCCATTAGATGTTGATTCCTCTCTTAGAGTAGATTTCACGAAGTCGGATGGCGTCCTGCAAGGATGCTGCATTTTCGTCGCTGCCCATCCTATCCAGAAATGCCTCGTCGCTGTCTCCGCCTCCGGTGGTTGTCCCTGGGTCGTTGTCCATAACTCCGAGACGCTGGGTAAGCCCTTCTCGGTCAACTACAGCCTTATCGGCCACAGTCTTAGTCTCAGCCTGTGCAGCAGCTACGGTGGCGATTAGGCTGTCCTCTTTATACTTTAGGTACAGGTCATCAAAAACCGACAGGTCACGCTTCTCTAGAGGTAGCCCTTGCTGCACCTTGAGAGCCTTAGTCCAATCATCTACCATAGAGGTTCGATCCGATTCTGGAGTCGTCTCTACCAGAGTCCTGAACTTATCCTGTTTAACTGTGAACTTAGCATTGAACGCTAATTCACTAGTTTGGGTCTGTCCGTCCTGTGCTATTTTGTCGAGTGCTGCCTGTTTCGCCTCTGGGGATTCGTGGTCACGGAACCCTTCTGCAAGCTGACGTCCCATGATGTCCATTCTTGCAAGGGCCGTTTCCAGTCCCTCTGACAGAGCCGCGATACGCTCGTCGCCCTGTCCTGCTGCTTTCGCCCGCCCTTCGGCTGTCGAGGTTGCTTGCTTGGAGTCGATAAGTTCTTTACGAACTGCCTCCAAGTCGGCTGTTAGACTTTCGATGGTGGGTACGGGTTGCTCATTCACTGCGTCCTTAGCCCTCTGAGCGGAGCCTAGGAGAGGTTCATCTCCCAGGGACGCCTCTGAGGATTTCGAGTCGTCAGTCGTCTGAGGGGCCGTATCACCTTCATCTGCCTTCGCCGCCTCGTCTACCTCTGTAACCATCCGATGTCCTCCGTGGGGTGCCTCCGAAGAGGGATGCCACTAGCACAAAAAAAGGGCCGTTTCGCCAACACCAGAAGGTGTAGCTAGACGGCCCAGTTCAGGGCGCGTTCAGTATTCAGTTATTGGTGACGGGCCACAAGCCCGTCGCAATGCCTACATTATTAGACCCTAACACCCAACGGTGTCAAGTGTCGTTTCCTACGAGGTCGCTTTATAAGGACTACCTCTAGGTGACATCCCTGGCAGTACAGCTCCCCCTCGTCCATATCCGTGGCCTTGACTAGGAAGGTGCTGCACTCTGGGCACTTCAGGTCTCGTGGCGCGGTCACTGGTTATTGTCCTGGGACGCAAAGAACTTCCTTCGTGCTTCAGCTTCCTTGGCCCGCTTGATCTCAGTGGCCTCGAACTCTGCCCGTACATTGTCGAAAACTGGGTTGTTACGATAGCCCCAGAAGATGAGAGCTCGGTCAGCCTCCTCACCTCCTTTATACTTAACCCATTGCTCCCTGATTGAAAGCTGACCCTTCGGCTTTGCATCAAGGTAGTTGAACAGTCCTTTCAGATCTTGCATATCGACACGTTGCATGAACAACTTACGTCCGGCTGGTGGAACTCTTAGGTACTCACGCCACTTGCTCTCTAGGCCATTTTCTATGACGTAGTCCTCGGTCAGCGTGAAGTAACCGGATAGCAAATCTCGGTCCGCACGCAGCTTCTTGATGATATCAGGGTCGTCATCTCGGAACCCCGCTTCTACTATGTCTATGATCTCGTCACCATAGCCATTCTCGAGCCCCTCGATTACTTTGTCCTTATCGTCCAGTATAGGTCCATTACGCAGGACATCCAGCCGCTTGTCCCGTTCCTTGTAGTTGAAGTGCAGGGTCTCATCGTCCTCGAGATCGTCATCGAATATGAGCCTGATGTAGTGTGCGGTAGCCTCGTCTACAGGTTGACTACCAGGCCTATCCTCGTAGGTATAATCCGACGCATCGGAATGGAGTTTTCGTATCGTATCATTTCGGCCATAGTGTTCAGCCTGCTCTTTTGCGATCTTGGTCCGTAGACTTCTGCCAAACGTGGCTTTCTGTCCCTCTTTGAGCTTGCCTTCATTTGACAGACGGTTCGTTAGGGCTAAATCGTTCAACCTACCTGTGTACCGAGTATGCTCAGTGGTAAGTGCTTGTTTGTACTCGACCACACCAGCATTACGGGCGTCCCTCGTGATATTCCTCTGCTCCCACGCCTCGTTGACCTCCGAGTTCTGCAACACACGTTCTTGCTCAGGCCCGTCCAACGAGAAGTAATCCTTTCCAACAAGGTCACTGAGAGACGGGTCTGTCTCTATCGCGTTGTTCGCCACCTCTTTGAACTCCTCGTTCGTGGTGATCGGGCTGCTCTTGAGCCCGAATGTGCCACCTAAACCTGCTGCCGCGGCCCCCGTCAAATCTCCCTCCAACGCCTTGGACCCAGCCTGCGCCGCCTCCTCGAAGGAGAATGGAGCGAGTGAGCCCAAAGCCCACATGCCGAAGTCCATGTTCAGGCCCGGGTCAGGGTTTTGTTCTCCGATTGCGTTTTCCTCGAACATATATAGGTCCATCAATGCCTGAACCGGTCCAGATGCTAGGCTCCTAATCGAACTGGCAGGATTCATAATAATGGACACCAGCGAGTCGTAAGTACCAAAGAGAGAGAAGTCCCTACCGCCGATCCGTACCCTCATGAAGTTACTATTCTTGCGGAACGAGGGCTTGTAGGACGGTGCGAAGTTCTCATCCAAGAACGGACGGAAGTCGGTCTCGTTGCCTAGCATCGCGTTCAGTCCCACGGTCATAAGTGTGCCCTGCCCTATGAGACGAAAGACTGCTCGTCGGGCTAACCGGTTCTCGATAGATGCTCCGGGTACCGTGCCCTTGACGGCGTTGAGTGTGGTCGTGAGGCGTGACTGTAGGAAGCGAGGAGCGAATAGAGCAATGTCTCCCAAGGTGCCAAAGCTCTTACCCTCGGTCCAGCCCGTGGCGTTGTTCACGAACTTGGCTATCCTCTCCATGTCACCGGAGTCGATGATCTCCTGTAACGTCCGCTTCTGGCCTAGCCCCACACCGGGTATTTTTTTATCGAAGGGTAACTTGGCGGCTGCTTTGCCAGCATAGCTAGCCAGCCAACCACCACCAGCCATCTCGTCTCGGAGGATGGAGTCGGCCCACTGGAGACGTACGGCGTCACCGTAGTAACCGAAGGACCGGTTGAACATTTCGATAGAACTCTTGGCGACACTCGGGGCCTGAGCCGTACCCAGTTTGAATTCGGTGTGAGCACCACCAATGCGTAGGAAGTGCCGAGCCCACTCGGAGGATTGTAGCCTACCCGTAGCCTTGGCTTCTATATTGAACTGTCCCATGTACGCGCCTAAAGAGTGTTCACTCCCAATCGCTTTAAACATCACCTTCATCGCCTCTTGGGTTGCCTTTGGCGCATTGTGCATAGCCAAAAGTCCCTGGATACCAGGAGCAGAAAAGTCGGCGGTAGACCTTATGCTACGGTGTAGGTTGGTGATGGATTCTATGCCTAGTTGGATATGCTGTAACCGACTGGTATCCATCTCCCTATTGATGGCCTTTGCCACTTCTCCCGGGAAACCTACTCCCTGTAGGTTGAATGCCTTGATGGCACGCTCTCCCAGAGGCACCTGACTCGCAATCTCTTTCGCCTGCGTCCAACTAAGCATGATACGCTGCAACTCAACCCTGGCGTCGTTCAGGCCTAGATCTGTGATCATTGAGTTTATCTGGGCCCGCTCGGTGGCGTTCGTGGCGTTCTCCAAGGCGCGGTTAAGCCTACGTTGGTCACGCTCGAGCATGGTTACATCACGTTTTAGCCCGTTTAAGGTACGCTCCTTGTCGGTCATGTTTCGGACGATTTTGTTGTTCTTGACCGTCTCCTGACGCGATGCCTTCAGAATGTCGTCAGTCAGGTCTCCCTTTTCGATCAGGTCGTCCACCTTTGCGGCGGAGTTCTCAACCGCGTCAGCAGCCTTAGTGACCTGATTGGTCATTTTCCTTGACAGGGCATTGGCCTTGTTGATATCTGTTATCGATGGTGTACCGGGTGGGGTCATGAACAGGAACTGCTCCGCCTCTGACGCGGCCTTGTTCCACTCCTCAATCAGGGCATCCAGCTTCTTAGAGTCCTTATTGGCATTGCCCTTTGCGAACTTGAGTTGCTGCGATATCTCGCCAGCATCTTTGGTGAAGGAGATAGTCTCCTCACGGGCAATCCCCAGGTCAGCCCTAGCTTCAGCCATATCGGCTGGTGTGTACCCATCGTAGGATCCGAATCGCTCCTCGGCCTTCGTTAGACGATTGGTTCCAGCATCCCTGGCACGCTGCTGCCTATTCTCTATCTGTTTGAGCGTGTTGATGCGTGCAGACTGACCTATGGATGTACGAACCCTACTGGCAATCTTGGCCCTTTCTTTAGTTACCGCGTCCCTTAGGTACGGGTCCAGCCGCTCCTGTGACGTGCTTGCCAGCTTCTTACCGGTCACAGGGTCCACCGCCGACATGACGTATTCACGTACGGCCTTGTTGGAAGTCTCTCTGTACACGTCCGCGATGTAATCTCTAACGGCCACACCTGGCGATGGGAAGTGCCTGTCTTCTAGGAGTTGTCTTTCGATTTGTGCTGCGTGAGTACCTTCACGTCTGGTCTTAGCTGAGTTATTGGATGCCCCTATCCGACCACTGGCAGATTCTAATCCGTCATCAACGGAGCCACGAGGCCAGTAGAACGGACCAGGAGACTCGTCTAATACCGACAGGGGGATATTATCAACGTCGCGGTCAAAACGGATGATATTTCTTATCTCGTTCTCGATCGCAACCTGCTCGTACGGATTCAGCATCTCACGGTATCGTCTCATCGCTGCCTTTTGTGGCCCCGTGAGATGCGGCCAATACTTGTCTAGATTCTCAGCTATATCGCCTATGGATGGGCCTGCCTCAGGAATGTTCTCAACATGCTTTAGACTTTTCTCATTAAGACCTTCGGTGACGAGGTTGTTCTGGTTCATCGGGAAATGTTGTCGGATGCTATCGCTGATCTCGTGACTCAGAGAGGTCGATACACTTTCTCCCCTCAGTACCATACTGTTCCGGTAGCCGAACGTGGGGTGCATAACCGAGTCATAGGGCACAGGCCGTATGATGTTCATGAATTCGTCGTATCGAGATAGGCCGCTGGTGATATCGGGAGGATTCAGAACCTTCTTTGCGACAGGCCCGGGTTTCACTTGGCTCCATTTAAGGCCGCGTCCATCAAAGCCACGGAAGATTCGTGTCGGATCCTCTACAAAGGCCCCGACCCGTCGTTTTGCCAGAATCGAAGCGTTCTCGTAAATCTTGCCAAGGACAGGGATGTTATTCTTAGTAAGCCTTACGGTACCCGTTACTTGACCGACTACTACCTTCGGACCTTCCATCAGAAGGCCCCCCAACAGACGCTCGTACCAGGGTCGGTCTATCCCTAATTCTGTCAATCGACGTCTTATCTCGAACTGCTGCTTCGGGGTCAGCAGATTACCCAGCTCTTTCGTTCTGGGAAGTCCATTTGCATCGAATTGTTCCTCGAGTGTGATCTTCCGCGCAGCCTGGTTGCGCTCTTTCCAACCGTCCATGACTCCTTCGGGCAGAGCCTCTAGTGGGAAGGTGACTCCTTTAAGCATCTTCTGCTCGAGGGGTACGAACCAGCGATCGAGGTGTTCTAGACGAGTCCTCTCCTCTGGGTCCACACGGAACTCAGCCTCAGTGCTACTGATCGTCGGTGTCGTGAAAAAATCAGCGATACTAGATATTTGAGGACCTATAATAGGACCTCCGAACAAACTTTCCTTCGCGAAGCCAGATATAGCCTCGTCTAAACCACTAGGCTTTAGCCCGCCCTGAATCTTCTCACGAGCACGTTCAAAGGACGTCCCCTCACGTAGAAAGTCCTGTGTCATGTAATCGGCACCGAGGCCCCTCTCCCTTGCGGCCAAGGGATCAGCACGGAACTCGTTGAGGATATCCTCTCTCTCCCGCTGACCCGGCTGCTGGCCTGGTAGAAGCGATAACATCTCGTCAACATTAAGAGGGTCTTTAAATGAGGTCGGCTTGAATCCGAGTGGTAGAATAGTCTTTTGAGCACGACGTTCAGCGGCTTCAAGTCCCGGTTCTAAGTTAGGATCACTACCACGGTTAACCATTAGGCGCTCCTACTAAACGTGCTAAACCCACCGCGTAGAGCCCGTCGATCCCGCTCCTCACGATCCCGTTCGGCCTCTGTTTCAGCCTGCACACGCGCACGTTCCTCTTCGTTCTGCCTTCTCTGTACGGTAGACGGTTGCACGTCGAACTCAGCCGTTAGTGCGCCTGATTCTTGTGCCAAGAAGTCTGCCTTGGACAGGCCAGCATGGGTCGGACCTCTAGCCGTAGTTTGCTCTGGAGCAGGTGTGACCTTACCGGTAGAGGCATCGACCACCTCCCCGAATCGAGCCTGGAAGACATCCTCGGCCTCTTGGTAGCGGCGTTGGCCCTCTTCACGAAACCTTTCGTCGAATTCCTTGGTGCCAGCCTCACGGATCAGGTACTGCTGCAAGAACGGATCACCCCCGGACAGATCAAGAGCCGCTTGGGCTAGCTCCGTGTCCGTACCGAAGTCCAGTCCGAACAACTCCTCCTGAGTGATGGTGCCTGCGGAGCCGAGTGTCGGTAGAGGTGCGATGCCCGCTGAAACCAGGGCACGTTGGGCCGATACGGGGATGCCCGGTATCCGAGTCGGGTCTATCTGAGCCGCCTCCCGGGCTATCCTAGCCTCGAACTGGCTCTGCGTCTCGAAGGCGGGTATCGAGGGGTCAAATGTTCGGCGTGCTCGTTCTTCAGCATTGAGAGCTTCATCGAAGGCGCTCAGACCTCGTTGAGTCCCCATCTCGATGTCGCCCGGGAATACCGAGCCCCGCCCCTCTATGGCCTCAGGCGGTGCGACCTCAGGCTCTGCCAAAGTATCTCTGATAAATCTGGGTATGTCCTTAGATACATCAACACCGGGTGCCAAGTTTCGGATTGCGGTCTGTAGTTGGAACTCCAACTGGTCTAGTGTGCCGCCCTCTCGCAAGAACTTCTGATACTCTCTGCTGCCGCCGAGACCTTGGAGTTGAAACTCAAGTTCCCCACGGCTGATAGAGGCTAGATTGTCTTTGGTGATGGCATCGAGCCTAGCCTCCTCCTCCGTGGCCGCTACTTCGCCCTCTGTTAAGGCAACATCAGCAAGATGCCTAGAATGGGCCTGTTCTACAAGTTCCATAGGTAAGGGAGTATCTTGAGGATTCGTTGCAATGAACGTCAAAATCTCTTCTTGGTCATCTTCGAGCAGGTCATCGAAATCCATGAACTTGAATGCTTCGGAGTCTAGACCCGACTCGAAAACTAGAATCCGTGCCAAAGCCTTGAGCTTCGTAGGAGTCCTGATGGTTTCCGCGAACTCAGCCGCTGCCTCAGCCTCAGCCTCAGCCGTTTCTTTGGCGATCTCGGCTGTTTCTTCGTCTATCTCAGCCTGCTGAGAGGTAGCTAGGGAGGTATTGGCCTCACGGGCCGTGATCTCTCCGCCCGCCTCTAGGATTTGTCCTAAGCGGTATATCTCTTTTTCGTTAACATTATCCGCATCTAATCCTAGTAGGTTATCCAGGGCATTTTTAACAGCCTTGTCACGGGCTGGCGGGTCGTCCTGAATCTTCTGGAGGTTTATGATCGCCTCGGCCTCACGTTGGGCCGCGACATCGTCGTCTAAGTCTCCTTGGAAGGTGGTTGCCTGATCCTCTGCGAACGATACTAGGTTCTCGGCATATTGATCTTCTGAAATGTTTTTGCCCAAGGAGGTTTCATAGTTGCGTAAGGCCTGTATCCTAGCATCACGGGCATTCTTAAAGGCGGTGTACTGTTTTAGCTGGTCTTCAGGAGATACTCCCTCGTCGGTAGTACGTCTCGCATTAACGAATTGATTCTTAGAGAACAGTTCCTGTCCTGCATCGGTCATCAGGACACGATCCACGATAGATGCGGCAGCAGCATTATCGAATTTTTTGTTGGAATAACCCCCTGCTATCCGAATACTCTCGTCCCGACCGGTGACCGCCGTTGGCACCTCAACCTCGAGCCATGAACCAGTGGGAACGATGGTCTCGCCAGCTTGTATGTCCTCTACCTTTAAGGTTTGGGCGAACTGGGTCACGGCCTCGGAGAAGTCCTGAGGTGTTGGTAGGTATCGACCTAACGGGTCATCCTCAGCCCCTACCGCTCCTTCGACCAAACCAGCAGCCTCGCGGTTAGCCTTCAGGGCCATGGTACTGTCGAACCATGTGCCGATGTCCACCGATGCTGTCCAGTCTGCTGCCTGAGGTAGCAGGGACCTGTTCACATTGATGTTGTCTTCTTCTCTGATAGCCAGCGACAATTCCGGGGTCATACCTGTAGATCCCGTTCGGTTGATATTGGCGGTTTCTAAGCCAGCGACCAGTGAGTCCAGTTTCATCTTATTCGTGATTACTTCAGGGAAGTTACGAATCTCTCTATTGCGCTTCTCGATTACGTGTAGCATCGCCTCATCTATCTCGGGAAGGCCTATTGAAGCACTGATGGTGAACTTACTTGGATCGGGATTCAGTAGAAGATTGGCGACTTTATTTTTGTTCTCAGTCGTGTTTACAATAGAGAATGATATGCGCCCTGGGTCATCCATCCTGGCATGAACGTCCCTAAGAGTTTCGGTAATGAGCTGATCAATCTGCTTTATGTTGTACCCGGTCCTGCGTGTGGCATCCTCGACGGTTACCGTAAGAAACAGCGGCGTACTTTGTGAGGCAGGGGTCTTATATCCTGGCTCATCCTCCTCTGTTTTTGGAGGTAGGAGTAGAGCGTTTATACGTTTTTGTAGTTCTTCCTGTGGGGTTGCCATGGTTTACCTCAGACCCTACCTATGCCAAGGCGTTTTTTCGCTTCTGTGACCGGGTTGGGAGCCCCCGCGGTCGAGTCGAACTTCTCGCCCTTGGACTTATCCGCCAGTTTTATGTTCTCAGCGTGGTGCGCGATGATCCTCTGAACCGCCTGGTTGGTTGATGCTGCATCTGCCATTAGAGGCCACCTCCTAGTAGGTCTGCCAGACCGGCATTCTCACCGCCACCGTTGACCCCACCCGCGGCATGACGTAAGCGGTCGGAGTCTTCCAGCTCAACCCCTTCGGCCACGTTGGGATTCTCGCCTGCCGCTATCGCTGCTTCTGCCTCTCGAGCCGCCTGGAACTCCTTCTCGAATCCCAGTCTAGCAGCTACCGGGCCCGCGACCTGTTGCCGTACCCCCGGATCGCGATATATGTCGTCTTCTTCCAGAGAGGTGCGAATAGCCTCGATATCGGGTGTCCGACGATGGTCTGAGTGGAACTGCTCGAAGCCGATCAATCGGTCTCTGTACAGCCTGGTACCCAGGTCGATGTCACGCATACGTGCCAACTCGTCTTCTATCTCGAATCGGGCGTTTATATGGTAACTGTGATAGATATCAGACCTGAATAGTTGCTTACCGCGTGCGCCTATGGTCCCACCAATATCCACTAACCGCAGGATACGTCCGCCAACTTCGGTAGCGAGGTCTTCCATCCTGACTACGGGGGCCGCGAACTTTCGGTTGGTCTGCCCTGTCAGGATCTGTTGCTGCCCCAGCGTCACTACCCCCGGCTGCTTCTGACCGGCGGTATCTCTGGAATAGGTGGCGAACTCGATATCACGGTCGATGTCTGCTCCCTCTTGGAAGAAGAATCGTTCGGCATCAGGGGTAGGGACGAGGAATACCTCTTCCTTACCGTCCTGTCCTGCCTGTCCGATACCATCGCCAGCCAGTGACCTCTGCAATTCGGCAGTGTCCCCGGTCGTCATGTACTTCTGGAACGCCCGTCTGATCATCAGGGTATGGGTGGCGTTCATCCGTTGGGTCTCCATCTGGAGGTCGTCCATCACCGGATGAAGGATTCCTATGGCGTCGTACTTGGGATCGTAGTCCTCCAGCGTCGTGGGCTGCATACCCCACCCCGCGAAGGCGTGGCCGTATGGAACGAATCCTGCTATGGACGGCTCGATATAGACCATTTCGCCGTCAGCCAGGAAGGCGTGCCAGCCATTGTTATAGAAGTCGGATGTCTTGATCCAGTCGAACATACCGATATCGCTGTGATTCTTGATGAGCCACTGCTTGGCCGTCCTGCGCTGCTGCCTGGACCCCGACTTGTAACGGCTGAGTTCCTCGACCTGATGAGCCCGCATACGCCCAGTCTTGATGGCGAACCGGGGACTGGACTCCTCGGGGTCCATCAGAACCCGTGCCGGGTGAACGGCCCGTAACCGGATGGGGTTCCAGTACCGTAGTTCGGTCTGATATATATCCTGCCTAAGTTTGAACTCCTTATCGGTCTCATCTGCGAAACGAGTGGGCGGTTGCGGCTTGTCGCGCTCCGACCATGTCGGCCCTTCGACCGGGAAGTACCCGTAATGTGCGCCGTGGCGACCGAGCTG